>Ga0187893_10000199_pt1 | contig 149354 bp, 123 predicted proteins | sample MA1701074metaG_FD_139574 | JGI IMG/M metagenome (GOLD analysis project Ga0187893, IMG submission 139574) | White microbial mat communities from a basaltic lava cave in the Kipuka Kanohina Cave System on the Island of Hawaii, USA - MA170107-4 metaG ...
GTGCGCTCCGTCGCTCCTTCGGAGCGTGGAATCACTGCGATGTTGAATGCAGTGCAAAGCCAGCGTCTGGAGTGTGGCACATTCTCGCGCGGCAGTGGACCATGGGGCACAGCTTGTTATCGTGCGCTTGAATGATGACAAAGTCGGGTCGATGAACCGACCTACCCCACGGGAATGCCTTCCCACTGGGCGATGCCGCGGGACTGGCGACGCCGAGACCGACACAGGCGATCGTCGCCGCTCAACCTCGGCCGATCAGCAATGACCCATGAATCTTCACTTGGCAAACCGGCCGTACGAGAAAAGTTTCCCCTTCTGGTACGGAAATTCCCATTACGTCGCGGCTTGGATACTTCGTCGAACCGAGAACCGCCCTTGCCAGGGGGCAAGCTCCGTTCATGGCCGAGTTCGGACAGGTCGCGAACTGCCCCGGGCAGGGCGATGCGGCCCGGAATCAAATCACTGCTTGGGGCGAGAATCTCATAGGTCCGAAGATGTGCGGCGGGAATGGGCCTTGGCGGGGCGCCCTGCCCTGTCGGTTTTGCCGCGGATGGCAGGCAAAGCCCCGGCCGGGCATTGCTTCCCACATGGGCGGGAGGTAGAATCATTCGGAGGCGGTCAGAGCTTGTTCTAGAGGGGAGAGCCGGCCGCCTAGCCACGCCCCGCAGTAAGTCCGCCGACGCCAGGCAGACGCAAAAAAGACCGTGGGCGTTGGTCCGACCGGGTAATCGTCGGTCCGACGCCGCCCGCCCTCGTGCAATCGGTGCCTCGGATCAGTCTTCAGGAGCCAGCGCGATGACTCGTTCGCCCCGTCGAATTGCAAAGCTGAGCCTCGCCGTCTTGCTCGCGGCCCTGCCGGCGGCCGGTTCGCTCGGATGCGGCGGAATCAGTCCGTTCCTGGCGGCGCAGTTCGCCACGACCTTCCTATTGGTGCCCCGGCCCGGTCCGGCGCCCAACCCGAACCCGCCGCCTGACGACCCTACAAGCGCGTCATTGTCCTCGGTTTGCGACCTGACCATGGAAGGGCAGCGCGGCATAACGGTCACCATTGAGAACCAGGCCCAGCAGCGCGTTCGCTTCGTGATGACCTTCGTGGTTTCGGCCGGCGCTGGAGGCTTCGTCTGCGACGCAGAGGTGCAGAACTATCTCAACGCCGGTTACACCGACGCGTTTGCGCCGGGCTCGGCGTCGACCTTCGCCATCGGTTGCGACACGGTCACGCTATTGAGCGGCACCCGCCTGCTGGTGGTGGCATTCGGGGCGGATCAGCTCCCCGAGCAGTTCCTGCAACCCAACGTCGGCGGCGACCCGAACGCCACCCTGCCGACGATTCAACTCCGCAGGCGTGACAACGGCGACGATACCATCCCGCTGCCGGAGCTGATCGTCTTCGGGAACTCGACGTCGAATTTCGTTTGCACCGGCAACGATCTCTGCACCCAGCGAGGCTTTGTCTATTCGAGCGTCAACAACTTGCCGATCGGCAAGGCGGCCGATGCCCTTCACATTCAGGGTTCGGTTTGCAATACCGGCTTCGGAACGGCGCCCGAGTGGCGTCTCGACAAGACGACCCTCGACAGTCAGGTCCAGACCTTTCAGTACCCCGTGGGCGCGAACCTGGTCATCACGATTCTCGATCGTTCCGGCGACTCGCTGGCCGATCCTCGCAATCAAGTCGTCTGGCTCGTGACCGATTTCAACGGCACGACCATCCACAATCCTCTTCCATAGCGCCTTTCGTAGCGCTGCCGGCGGCGATTAACCGGCCCTAACTCTGTCGGTTACATGGGCTTGTGCGATCCTGGCGAGTTCTCCGCCCGGTAATGGGATTTGACGTGCACCCTGGGAGCGAGCAGGTTATGCTACCAGCCGCCAGTCTTATCAGGGAGGCCGAGATGCGGCATCATCGCCGCGCTGTCGGTTGGAACGGAATCCAAGACTATCGTCAGCCTGTGTTCGTAGGAGCATGCACATGCAAGGCTACGTCTTGGCGTTTCGGCCGGGATTGCGACAAGGAACCATCGTCGCGGAGGGCGGCCGGTCATTTAACTTCGTCGGCAACTCTCTGGAGAGCGACGTCGATGGCGGCGACATCGTGACCTTCAAGCCCCGGGTGACCAGGGCCGGTCAGCCACGGTACCAGGCGATCCATGTTCGCGTCGTCGAGAAGTGGTCCGAGCGGCTGAAGTCATGCCAGGGAAATCTCCTCGGCGAGCTGCACATGACCATTCAGAGCGAGGGCGCTCTCAGCCGGTCCCACTGATCTGTCTCCATCCCTAGTCCGGCGCTCCAGGGCCTCTTGCTCGTAGATTCACCCCCATCTGCCAAACCTTCACATGAACCGCCCCGGTGTGGAGTCGAAGCGTCCGGCCGCCTTGCCGCGGCACGCTTGAGCCGACGAGGCCGAGGCGGATATACTGCGTCCTCATCGCGCGGCGCGGTCGGGCGGAGCCCGCGAAGCATCCTGGAGGCCCAACTCATGGCAATTCGTGTCCCGTCGGCAACCTCGATCCTGTGTGTCATCTTCGTGGCGGCCTGCGGCGGCTGCTCGGCCGGCGGCGGGGGGGCCGGAATCGGTCGGGTCATTCAGTTTGGGACGACCAAGGCCGATTTGTTCGGCGTGCCGGCGGAGTACCGGGCCCTACATATGGGATTGGAGAAGTGCTTCGGCGAGGCAGTCGCCTTCCGAGCGCAGCCCAACGGCATGGCGGTCGGCCAGCAGCTCGAGTATGGCAATATCCCCTACGCCATCCTGAGCGCGACCGAATACGCGGCGGTCGAAAACCCGAGCAAACTCACCTTGGTTGCCTCGGCGGTCAACTCGTTGGGCAAGACCTCCCGAAGGGCCCACATCGTTGTGAAGGCCAAGTCGCACCTCAAGACCATCAGCGACTGCGCCGGCAAGCGCTTCGCCTTCGGCACCCACGGCGATCTTCTTACCGACATCGCGGCGCAGAAGGCGCTTGAGGCATCCGGTGTGCCGATCAAGAAACTCCTACCGGAGCTCCTGCCGCCCCCCTTCGCCCTGGAGGGGCGCCTCTACGTCCAGGATGACGTTGCCAGCAAGATCGTGCTCGACCTGACCGTCAACGCCGGCGTAATTGACGAACTCGTGTTCGAGAAGATGCCCGCCACGGGCGGCAATCCCATCACCGGGCCCTCTAGGGACGAATTCGAGATCGTGGGAGAGACCATTGAGGTACCCGAGATGGTGGTGGTCGCCGGCCCGGCCTCGGACGTCGACACGACCCAAAAACTCAAGGACTATCTGTTGACGGCCGCAAAGGATGATGGCGCGCTTTGCAAGCAATTGGGGATCAAGGGCTTCGCGCCCGCCGATCCACAAGCCTACGACGCCGTGCGACAACTCTTCTCACGAGGATAGTCCAGCCTGCGTTTGGCCATTAGGGGATGCCGCCGGGCTGCGCGGACGGCGTCACGGGCGAGAGCGGCGGCGGTCCGATCGGCCCTTCAGTAGCGGACCGGACGCACGGCTTAATTCACACGCTTTTCGCGATGAAGAAGCTGCGCATCTTGGCATTGATGGACCAGGACCTGATGCCTCCGGATTCGACCGACGGGCTGAGGGACCGGCAGATCGCTCCTTGGAAGATGGAATATGACGTTTTGGCCTCGTTGCGGGCGATTGGGCACGACGCCGCGCCGCTGGGGGTCGGCAGCGACCTGGGGGTCATCGGCGACGCCATAAATGGGCACAGGCCGCAGATCGTCTTTAACCTGCTGGAGGAGTTCAGCGGCCTAGGCTCCTATGTCCCCTTTGTGCTCGGCTATCTCGAGTTGATGGGTCAGGCCTACACCGGCTGCAATCCTCGCGGCTTGGTCCTCTCCGACAACAAGGCCTTGACGAAGAAAATCCTGCGATACCACCGCATTTCCGTGCCGGACTTCGCCCTCTTTCCGCGCGGCAAGGCCGTCAGGAGGCCCAGCCGACTGGCGTTCCCGCTCATCGTGAAGACGGCCGCGGAGCATGGATCGGTCGCGATCGCGCAGGCGTCGGTCGTTTACGACGACGACAAGCTGAAAGATCGCGTCGAGTTCGTGCACGATCAACAGCAGACCGACGCCATGGCGGAGGAGTACATCGACGGGCGCGAGCTATACGTCGGCGTGCTCGGCAACCACCGCTTGCAGACGCTTCCGATCTGGGAGATGCAATTCGAGAACCTTGCCGAGGGAGCTCTGCCCATCGCCACCGACAAGGTCAAGTGGGACCAACGCTACCAGAAGGAGCGGGGCATCAAGACCACCGGGGTAACGGACCTGCCGGAGGGAGTCGAGGGGGGAATCCTGCGACTGTGCAAACGCGTTTATCGTCTGCTCGGCCAGACCGGGTACGCGCGGATCGACCTCCGCCTCACTCCGCAGGGGAAATTGTATGTTCTGGAATCGAATCCGAACCCCAACCTGTCGGTCGGTGAAGACTTCGCTGAGTCGGCTCGGTCCATCGGCATCGAGCATCACGAGCTGATTCAGCGCATCGTCAACCTGGGACTGAACGCGCACGCGGAGCAACGGGCAGAGTAGGGTCCGGCTATCGTTGCTATTCTTAAGGAATGGGGATAGCTCGCCGGGGGTCGCCGAGTTAAGGGCAGCTTCCTTCGACGACGCAGGCCGTGAAACCGCCAAGGTCCTTGCCGTCGATGATTCCGTTGTTGTCGACGTCGGCCGCCCAGGCCTGCATGAAGCCCGTTGGGCTGCCGCCGAGGAGCAGGTCGACCATGATGTCGACGTCCGCAACGGTGGCCGCGCCGCTCAGGTCGACGTCACCCTTGGGGACTTCCTCGATGACCAGGGTTTGGTTCGCGGCCATATCGAGGAACTCTTGCTCCAGGCCGCTGGCCGGCCAGACAACGCGGACCATGTGAACGGAGGCTACGCCGATGCCGAGGCCGACGTGGCTGACGAGGTCGTTGTGCGACTGGTAGTTTGAGCCGACCGAGATTTCCCGCGTCTGCGTCGGGCCGGCTTCGAGCGCCTGGACATAGACCCGTGCGCCGAGGCCGAAGTGGTTCGTCGTTCTTCCGCGCATCGAGAACTTGAGCCAGTTGTTGGCGTTGCCGCCTTCGTTGCGATAGAGCTTGGGGTGTCCGGCGCAGTTGGCGATGAAGAGGTCGACGTCGCCGTCGTTGTCGTAGTCGAAGCAGAGAAAGCCCTTGCCGGATGCGGTGTCGGTCACGCCCATGGCGACGGCCACCTCGGTCATGACCCCGGCGCCGTTGTTGTTCCAGATCCGCACGGGGTCGGTATTGAATAGGTTCTCGTCGTTGGTGAAGGGGAAGATGATTCCGTTGGTCATGCCCAGGTCCAAGTCGCCGTCGTTGTCGAAATCGAAGAAGCTGGTGCCCCATCCCCAGCGGCCGTCGCGCACACCGGCGGCGTCCGTCGCGTCGGTGAACACGCCGGCGCCTTCGTTGTGGAACATGCGGTTGCCGGTGTCGCCCCAGTTGCAACTGGCGATCTCACAGGTGCTGTTGGGGTCGTAGATGGAGGTGACGAACCAATCCAGCCGGCCGTCGTTGTCATAGTCGCCGACCGCCGAGCCCATGCCGTTCTCATCGGTGCCGACGCTTGCGGAGCCGGTGATGTCGGTGAAGGTGCCGTTTCCATTATTTCTGAACATGCAACTCGTGCCGAAGTCCGCCGCGATGAGCAGATCGGGCCAGTTGTCGTTGTCCATGTCGAAAAAGCCGGGGGAGAATCCGTGCACCGGGCCGGCGCTGACGCCCGACGCCGCCGTGACGTCCGTGAAATAGCCTGTGCCGTCGTTCTGAAAGAGGCTGTTTCTGGCTTGTAGTAGATCACCGGCCCATTCGGCAACGTGCAAGTCCAGGTCTCCGTCCAGATCATAGTCTCCGAAGGTTGAACTGGAGAACTTGCGCCGAGCGGGGCTCCAAATGTTGGGTAGGTTGACTCCTCTGGCGGCGGCATCCTCGGTAAACGTGCCGTTTCCGTTGTTGATGTACAGGAGGTTGACGCCGGTGGTTCGATATGTGCAAACGTACAGGTCCAGGTCGCCGTCGTTGTCAGCGTCACCCCAGCCGGCGCCCGACGAGAGATCCGAAAAGGCCACGCCCGCGGCGGCGCCGACTTCCGTAAAGGTTCCGTCCTGGTTGTTATGAAAGAGGAGGTTCGGCAGGGCCGTGCGCGTCACGTAGAGGTCCGGCCAGCCGTCGTTGTCGTAGTCGCCGGCAGCGCAGCCCGCCGACATCCACAAGATCGTGGTAAAGGCTACGCCCGGCGGCTGAACGCCGTTCCAATGCAGGTGGTCGACGCCGGATGCGACGGTCTGATCGCTGAAGGTCACCGCCTCTGCGGGCGACAATGATCCGCCGGCAACAAGGCATCCAATGATCGACCTGGCCGCCCATGCCCGGACCGAGCCTGAACTAGTACCCGTGCGCATCCTCCACCTCCGCTGCCCCCTGCCCTCGCTGTCGGAGCCAGACCCTCACAATGGGGTTCACGATGGCTGTGCAGATCGGCCGCCGATGCCCAGGATCGATCTCGGACGCTAGCAAAACCAAGAGCAACAGAAAGCTGCTGTGCCGGCATGAGTCTGAAGGCCGGCAAACCGGGAAAGGCGGGCTCACGTGAGCGGGAAGTCAGAACGACGGGTAGAAATACCATCCCAGCTCGCCGGGGCAATCGCCCCCCCACCCACCTCCTCCCGAGTACATTATGCCGCTCGGCACGGTGGTTTTCAATCCCATCCAGGCCGGTTATCGCAACCTGCGAACCTGTTCGTATCGCCCCCACCCCCTGCGTCGTGCTCCGGCTCACCCCTCGCCCAATAACCCGAAAAGTTGATCGGCGATTTCTCCAACCGGCTGGTCCGGCTCGACCGCCAGCCAACGGGTTTCGTGGAACTTGCGGAACCAGGTCCGCTGGTGTTTGGCGAACTGCCGGGTGTGAATTTTTATCCGTTCGACAGCCTCTTTCAGGCTTGTGTCGCCGCGAAGATGGGCCAGAATCTCCGCATATCCCAAGGCTTGCCTCGCCTGTTCGCTCAACCCCGGCGGTTGCCCGGCCAGGCCGCGAACCTCCTCCACCAGGCCCTGCTCGACCATGCTGCGCACTCGGGCGTTGATCCGCCGAGCGGCATCCTCCCGGCTGCGACGCATCCCAACGATGATTGCAGGGTATCTCATCGCCTCGGCACCCCATTGTTGCTGCTGCGAGGTCAGAGGCCGCCCCGTCAAGTGCCATACTTCCAGGGCCCTCTCGATGCGTTTGAGGTCGTTCAGGTGGATTCGCTCCGCTCCATCGGGATCGACGGCGGCCAACTCCGCGTGGAGGGCCGCCATCCCCTCCCGCTCCGCCCGCTGCCGCAAAGCCAGGCGAAAGGCGACGTCAGCCGGAGGTCCCTCGAACATCCCGTAGGCCAGGCCCATGAGATAGAGGGGCGTGCCCGCCACGGCCAGCACGCGCCGACCTCGGCTGGTGATGTCGGCGATGGCCCTATCGGCGAGTTCCACAAATCGTGCGACGCTGAAGGGCTCGCTCGGCTCGGCGACATCGACCAAGTGGTGGGGGACGCGCAGAAGCTCCTCGGCCGAGGGCTTGGCGGTCCCGATGTTCATTCGGCGGTAGACCTGCATCGAATCGACGCTCAGGATTTCGGCGTCGAGTCGCTCGGCCAGTTCCAGGCTTACGGCTGACTTGCCGCTGGCCGTGCAGCCCAGTAGAAAGACGAGTTGAGGGGACCGTTCCGCGGACTCGTTCAAGGGAGGCTCTCCTGAGGCCGGAGGTCAACGGGTCCCTCTCGAATTGGGCCTATTTTTTTTGTGAGACCCTGCTGCCGATCCTGGAATCATACCAAGTGGGCGACGGGGCCGATTCAGACACCGAGCGTCAGGTACGGTCCTCCTACGACTTGTAACTTCAAGCGCCCAAGGGTGTTGCCGGCCCTGTGTTGGACCTTAGGGATTATTTTCCCGACCGATGAATCACTCGGGGCATGCGTCAGACTGCCTCGCTATAATGGCCGAGGCGGCGGGCGGTGTCGCCAGGGAGACCCCAGGAGGGAAAGTCTCCTTAACGAATTCCGTTATGATGATGAACGTAGGCAAGCCTGAAACGGTCCAGCCCGCGGGGGCGGCCGAGCAAGAAAATAGACCCTCAACAACAACAGGAGACGTGGCATGAAACGAGTCTTGGTAATCGCCGTGGCGATGGCGTTCGTATGTGGTCTTGGAGTTTCGACGGTCCTGGCCGGCGGCCCCGGTTGCCAGAAGTCGAAGGAGGCCACGGCGGGCTCATCCTGCTCGGCCAAGACGGCCTGCGTACTGGGCGAGTTCCCCACGATGACCATGATGGTCGGTGAGGAGACCTTCGAGTGCCCGATGGCTGCCGAGAAGGCCGCCAAGGCTCACGACGGCAAGATCGTCTATGTCGTCGCCAAGGAGGAGTTCGGCTGCAAGGAGAAGGCGATGGCCGCCCTGGCCGACGCCGCCGAGGGCTACGTCGCCAAGTTCACCACCATCGCCTGCGTCGTCGACGGCAAGGTGATCTATTGCGACGAGACGTCCGCCGGCAGCGGCTGCTCCAAGTCGGGCAAGGCGGCGCTCGCCTCGGCCGAGGGCAAGGGTTGCTCGAAGGCCAAGGGCGAGGCCACGGCCTCCGACGAGGGCAAGACCTGCCCGCTGGCCAAGGCCAAGGCGGCGCTGGCATCAGCGGCGAGCAAGGAGTGCTGCAAGAACGCCAAGTTCCTTGTCCTGGGCCGCACCTTTGACAAGCGCGAGGACGCCGTCAAGGCCCGCGACGCCGCCCTGGCGTCGGTCAAGCCGATCAAGATGACCTACATCGTGGACGGCGAGAAGGTCGACTGCGCCTCGAAGGTCTGCCCGATGGCCAAGAAGGCCGGCAAGGTCGAGTACGTCGTCGGTGAGAGCAAGACCTGCTGCGAAATCTCTGCTCGGTTCGATCTCGCCAAGGCCCAGTTCGAGGCCGCCAGGAAGGTCGCGGCAGACGCCAAACTCGCCAAGGTCTGATCGTCCACCGCGGGTCCGACTCCGGCTCCGCGTGCGATCGATTTTCCAAGGCCCGTCGCACCTGCGGCGGGCCTTTTTTTTCCCCCGTCGCTGTTGTCGCCCGGGCGGTTGTTGAGGACGGGCGTACATAGTTGCGCCCTTGCCCGGCCGGGCTTGCTGCTCCGACAATGTGGAATTGCCGTGACGCAAATTGGGCCCGGTCATTCTGTTCCATCCTCGGTCGCCATGGATGAGTCTTGGCGCATCGACATCGCCGGGCTGGGGATCCGGTTGCACGATGTCCATCTCATTCTGGCCGAACTCCAGGACACATATCACCTCTTTCAGGCGCGCGGCGATGCCTTCAAGGCCGATGATTGCAATCCGCATCTTTGCAAGGCGGGCTGTAGCCACTGTTGCAAGAAGGGGGCGGTATTCACGGTGACGCTCGCGGAGGCGGTCCAGTGGTCGCTGGCGGTCCAGGCGCTGCCGGAGCCCCTTCGCCGGCGATCGTCGGACGATGCCTCCCGCCTCCTTCGACAGCAACGTCAGGCGTTCGATCAAGTCGATGGGCCGGAAGATCGCCCCGGCAGCCGCGACGAGGCCCTGCTCTCCTCGCGCGTCACCAGGTTGAATGCCATGGGGCCGGCTTGCCCGCTGCTCGCTGATGATCTTTGCAGCGTCTACCAGAGCCGCCCGATGCTATGTCGTGCCTACGGGTTTCCGGTGGACGCGTACAGCGTCGAAGGCGCGGGGACGAAGGTCTTTCGGAGCCTCTGCGTGCTCTATGAGGGGCAGAAACTCGCCGACTACGTCCGCGCCAAGGACTTGAGAGGCCGCTTGGCCGAACTGTCGTGTCGGCTCGGCGGCGGCCGCGATTGGGGCCGATTCACCTCTCCGGAGGTGATCTTGTCGCACGTGGGGCGAATCCCGTTCGAGTCGGCGGATGGACGGGCAATGGCACTCGGCGGGGAAACGACTCATGGCTGACACCCCGACGAAGATATTCGTCTGCTTCGAGCCCCATCATCAGGGCTGCGCGGAGCGGCTCGACGGCTGGCCGCACACCAACCCGGACAAGGACTCTTACAACCGTCGCCAGGACGTGCAGGTGGATAGCCCGGCCGCCGAAGCGTTCAAGGAAGTCCTTCGGCGGCAGATTGCCGAGGCCGACGTGACCGTCTGCCTGATCTCCCAGACCACCTGCCTGGATGACTGGATCGCGTGGGAACTGGAGACTTCGAAGCAGGGACCCAAGCGCAACGGCCTGGTCGGCGTCACCCTGCACGATCGGAGCACCTATCCGCCCGCGATGGTCGACAGCGGCGCTATCTTCGTCCATTTCAAGCGGGACCTCGTCGAACGAGCGATCGAGTGGGCCCGGACCGAACGCCATACCTCGTCCGATTTCACGCTCCAGGACGATTGACGAGAACGACGTCGGGCCCTTACATGAGCGCCCGACGCGCGACACGGCAGCGAACCCAGGTCCGTCCGATGACAGAGCGAGTTCCGCGTTTCGCCGGCGAATATCACGGTCATTGCCAGGCGTGCGATGCGCACAACGGCTTCGCCTTCGGCTTCTCGGAGGACCGCGAGCCGCGGGCCATCACCTGGGAGGGGCCGAACTGCATCGAGATTCCGATTCGCGACTTGCAACTGATCCGCCAGGTGGACGACGACCTTTGGATTTCGATGAGCTTCGCCTGCCGCGGCTGCGGCCAGTGGAACACGGTCAAGACGGCGGCCCGGATCGAGCCTTCGCAGCAGCCTAGACCTTCGTAACCTCGTCGCCGCCGATTGCATCAAAGCCGCAGGCCCATGCTTGCCGGTCAGGGCCGTGTGAACGGCGGGCAAGGGCGATGCGCCATGGAGGATCACGCGTGTTTCCTACATCTAATCCGACCGTTGGTGGATTGATGATCGTGGCCGCGCTCGCGGCGCTGTCGGCCGGCTGTGTCGTGATAGAACCACATCGTCACGAGCTGGACCAACATGGCTTCGTGTTCTACGTCGATGGCGCCGGCGGCGGGAGCGTTCTGACCGATTGGGGACGCGGTTTTCAGGAAGGGTTGAAGTTGGCGGGCTATCCCGGCGAGTTTCGTTCCTTCCATTGGCACACCGGCCTGGGCGTCGCGGCCGATCAGGCCGCCAGCGTGCCGTACAAGCGAAGTCGAGCGGGCCAGCTTGCCCGGGAGATTCGCTCCTACCAGGATGAGCATCCCGGCCGGCCCGTGCACCTCGTCGGGCTCTCCGCCGGGACGGCCGTCGCGGTCTTCGCCCTGGAACAACTCCCGGAGGATCACCCTGTTGATCGGGTGGTTCTTCTCGGGTCTTCGCTCAGTTCCCACTACGATGTGACGACGGCGATGCGCCGCGTGCGAGACCGGCTGTACGTCTATACCTCCGACAAGGACGCAGTGCTGGGAACTCTCGTGCCCCTTGCCGGGACCGCGGATCGTGAATTCTGCGGGGCATGTTCGGCCGGCCTGAAGGGCCTGCACCTACCGCCTCGCGCCGACGCGGAGACCCGCGGCCACTACGCGAAGATCGAGAATATCGCTTGGAAGCCCGAGTTCACCTCGGCCGGCAACTTCGGCGGGCACACCGACGCCGTGAACCCGCGGTTCGTTCGAGACTACGTCGCGCCCATGCTCTTGGGCCAGGGTCCGCGCTTCGTCGATGCCGGCGCTCAACCGCATCGGCAAGACGGCTAAGCCGTCGCGCAGTAGGATGGGGCGCGGAACGTGGGAGCCCTTTCATCTTGGTCGCAACGGCCCTCTTGATGGTTGTCGCCGCCTATCTTGCGATCGGCCTGGTCTGGGCGGTCTTCTTCGTCACCCGCGGAGTCGCCACCGTCGATCATGCGGCCCAGGGCGCCCCGTGGCGGTTCAGGATTCTCATCCTTCCGGGCAGCGCCGCGCTGTGGCCGGCGCTATTGGCCCGGTGGTTGCGGGAGAGTCGCGAAGGGAAGACCGGATGACGCGATCGCACCGCAAGTGGCACGCGTGGGGCTGGGCCGTGCTGGGCCCGCTGGTGGTGATCGGGCTGTTCGCAGGGCTCATCAACCGGCGACCGATCCCCTTGGAGGACGCCGCGGTCAAGGAGACGGCGGACACCGATCGTTCTCCGGTTCGACGGGTGTCTCCGCGGGAGGCCGACCGATGAGCGTCGGCTACGTCGGCGTGCAATGGAACCGGCACAAGCGCGTTTACGACGCGATCTTGGCGGCGGGCATTGTCGTATTCCTGCTCGTCTTCGTCGGCGTCGGGAAGCTGGCATTTCGCGGCAGTGAGGCCATCAGCGACCCGATCTTGTTCATGCGGGCCTTCGGCGCCTGCGCGCTTTTGATGCTACACGTTATCCTGTGCATCGGCCCGCTGGCTCGGCTCGACCGGCGGTTTCTCCCGCTGCTCTACAACCGGCGACATCTGGGCGTGGCCACGTTTGTCGTCGGCCTGCTGCATGGAACCACGGCGATCGGGTTCTATCATGGCTTCGGCAAGGTCAATCCGTTCGTATCCCTCTTGACCAACAACAACAACTTCGGTTCGCTCAGCGCCTTTCCTTTCCAGCTCCTCGGGGCGGCGGCGCTGACGATCATGTTTCTCATGGCGGCCACGAGCCATGACTTCTGGCTGAGGAACCTCTCCGCCGGGACGTGGAAGCGCCTTCACATGCTGGTCTATCTCGCCTACGGGCTGCTCGTCTTGCACGTCGTGCTCGGGGCCCTCCAATCGCAGCGCAACCCTTGGCTCGCCGTTCTGCTGGCCATCGGAGTATTTACCGTCGTATCGCTGCACGTCGTGACCGGCACGAGAGAATGCCTCCGGGATCGTCGAGGTCCGCCTGTTCAGCCATTGGAGAACGAACAGTGGATCGACGTTGCGTGCGTCGACGAGATCGCCAATAACCGGGCCAAGACCGTCTGCCTCGCCGGCCGCGAGCGGATCGCCCTATTTCGGTACGACGGCCAGGTCTCCGCTCTTACCAACGTCTGCGCCCATCAGGGAGGGCCGCTGAGCGAGGGCAAGATCGTGGGCGGCTGTGTGACCTGCCCCTGGCATGGATGGCAATACCGTCCGCAAGATGGGCAGTCGCCTCCGCCGTTCGCCGAGCGAATCGCCACATATCGCGTGCGCGTGCAGGGTAGGAGGATTTTTTTGAATCCCCAGCCGCTCCCGCCGGGCACGGCCGTCGAACCCGCCCGGTTCGAGGAGAAGCCCGATGACGCATGAGCCCGAGGAGCGCCGCATGGAGGGCCAGGAAACAAACGGCGACGAGTTTTACGTGGGATACCTTCCTTGGCCGCCGGGCCATATCCGGTTCCTGCGCAGAATTGTCCCCCTCCTGTTGCTGTCGGGGGTAGTCCTGGGCGGGCTCGTCATCAGGAACCACAACAATCCCGGCGTCGGCAGGTGGGACTCCGATTCGGTGGAGACTTTCGAAGGCGTCATCGACACGGTGCCATACCCCATGCTGAGGGTGGCCGGGCCGGATCCGAACCATCCCGTGCAGACCCTCCTGCTGGTCAGCGAGGGCAAGTTCGGGGCGCAGGAGCGAGTAAAGGCGCATCTCGGCAAGGCGGTTCGGGTCCGCGGGACGATCATCTCCAGGGATGGCCAGCGACTGCTCGAATTGGCCGGCGGTGAGGATGCTGTAGAACCGCTCGAACCGACCGCGCTTCCGGACGGTGGATTGGCGCGGCCTCCCGCGGTGTCGATTGGCCAGTTGACGCTTCGCGGCGAGATCATCGACCCCAAGTGTTATCTCGGGGCGATGAAGCCGGGCGAGGGCAAGCCCCACAAGGAATGTGCCACACTGTGCATATCCGGGGGGATTCCCCCAATGTTCATCACGCGCCGGCCGGACGGCTCGGTGCGGTACTATCTGCTTGCCGATTCCGCCGGGCACGCCGCGGGCGATGGAATCCTTCCGTTCGTCGCCGACCCCGTCGAGATTGATGGCATCGTTGAGCGGCTGGCTGATCTATCGATCTTCAAGATCGACCCGAAGCGCATCCGCCGCCTCTAGCCGATGGATGGGCCTCTGCGGGCCTGCGTAACTGACGGGAATCCCGCGGCATCGTAGATTCAGGAGCGCCGACCATGGCAAAGCTTCCCAGCGCGAATGAATTCCGTAGGCCCGATCACCCCATTGAGCCCATCTTCGTCAATCGATGGTCGCCCAGGGCGATGAGCGGAGAGCCGATCAGCGATGGGGAACTCATGTCGCTGTTCGAGGCTGCCCGTTGGGCGCCATCGACCTACAACGAGCAGGAATGGCGGTTTCTTTACGCTTGTCGGGACCGCGCTCATTGGCCCGTGTTCTTGGGCCTGCTGGCCGAGGCCAATCAGGTGTGGTGCAGCCGGGCGGCGGTGCTGATCGTCGTGACGTCGCACAAGGTGTTCTCCAGGAACGGCAAGCCGAATCCGGTCCATACCTTCGACACCGGGGCGGCGTTCGAGAACCTGGCCTTGCAAGGCTCGGCCATGGGGCTGGTGGTTCACGGCATGGCCGGTTTCGATCCTGAGCGGGCCAGACGAGAATTGGAAGTGCCGGCGGACTTCGCGGTCGAGGCCATGATCGCGGTCGGCCGGCCCGGGGATCCCGCCTTGCTGCCCGATGAGCTGCGCGCTCGCGAGGCGCCGTCCGGACGCAAGCCTGTTCGAGAATTCGCGAGCGAGGGGAAATTTCGGTTTCATATCGATTCCCCAGTAAGTGGATGATCGATCGCCGTAGCCCGAGAGCACTGAAACGCCGGGCCTTGTGCCCGACGACGCAGACGCCGGCATGGATGCGACGTCACCCACCAGTGGTGACGCCACGGCCGTGAAATAAACGCTCCAGTCGAGTTGAGAGCCGAGCAGGTGGCATCGGCGACGGCCCTACTCCGGCCCGAGAGACAGTCGCTTCCTACCTGGCGGGTCGTTCTATAGCGGTTCCCAATTGAGTGGCCGATGGGACGTGCGTTTCCATCACCGGCGGGCAAGCCCGCCGGCTCAACGAGGCCCTCGGCCGCATGGTCCACTGAGTCGGGAAGCTGCCTATGTGGATGCGCGGTCATTCTTCGTCGTGCGTGAACTCGAACGGCGGTTTGGCGATGTCCAGCGGGCGCTTGCGGCCGACGTCGATCAAGAGACCCAGGGCCAGGTAGTTAGCCACCAGGCCGCTGCCGCCCATGCTGACAAACGGCAGGGTCAGACCGGTGACGGGCATCAGCCCGACGGTCATGCCGATGTTGATGATCGCCTGGCTCCCGATGAGTGCGCAGACGCCGACGGCCAGAAGCCGGCCCAAGGGGTCGGTGGTCATGGAGGCGATGGTCAGCCCTGCCGCGATCATGATCAGGTACAGCGCCAAGACCGTCATGCAGCCGACGAATCCCCACTGGTGGCCGATGACGGCGAAGATGAAGTCGTTGTGCTCTTCCGGCAGGAGGTCGTGTTTGAAGAAGGCCCCCTGCTCGAAGCCCTGGCCGAGCATCTGTCCGCTTCCCAAGGCGATCTTCGACTGGTGCAGTTGGTAACCCGCGTTGAGCCGCCACCGCTCGTCGGCGTCATCCTGGCGCAGCACCGAGATAATGCGGTCTCGCTGGTAGGGGTTCATGAGCGGGGAGAAGTAAAACGCCGGCGCCGCGACCGCGCCCAAGGCCAGGACCTCGGCCAGGTGTCGCCTTCTCGCACCGGCGACGAAAAGCATAATGAAAAGGATCGGCAACAAGAGCAGGCTGGTGCCGAGGTCCGGCTCCTTCAGAATCAATCCCAAGGGGACCAGGGTAAGGATGAACGGGCCCAAGAGGCCGCGCAGCGTGCGATAGTTGGTGCGAAACCGCAGGTAATAGGCCAGGGCCAGGATGAAGACGACCTTCGCATATTCCGAGACCTGAAAGCTGAGCGGCCCGAGGTTGATCCAGCGATAGGCGTTTCTTCGCGGTGCAAAGATCGGACCGAGCGGCACGACGCGAGCCACGATCAAGAGAACGAGAAGCGCCAGCGTCACGCCGAAGAGCGGGTAGGCCCAGCCACCGAAACGCCGGTACCCCAAAACTTGCACGAACATGAGGCAGCCCAGCCCCAGGGCCAGGAAGGCCGACTGGCGAAGCGTCTGCATCGGTGGGTCAACGGCGGCGGCCTCACCGGAATAGACTCCCGCCAACCCCAGACCGGTAAGCACCAAAGCCGCGAGGAGGATAACCCAGCTCAGCGGAGGGAAAAGCAGCAGCGTGGACCGGATCATGATTGGACCGCCGGACCCGCCGCAATGCCGCTGCTGGGCAGATAGCCTCGTGGGCTTGCCAGCAATGCCTGGAAGATTTGCTTCGCCGCCGTGCCGGCCGTGGCCCCGCCGCCGCCGCCGAACTCGACGACCACCGCGATGGCCAGCACCGGGTGGCGATACGGCGCGAAGCCGGCGAACCAGGCGTGCGTCGGCACCTCGTGCCGCTCAGGGTCGAACGGCGGCCACTTTTCGACGGGCTTGCGCCCGATGCAACGGGCGGTAGACGGAAGCTCCAGCGCTTCGCGAGCTGCTTCGACCGTCGAGGCGACGATTTCCATCCGTCCTGACGCGCCGGGGCGTTCGAAGACGTAGCGTCGCCTGGTGATGCGCGGTACGCACTGAGCGCTACCGGTCTTGCCGCAGATTTCCAGCTCGGGCATGTGGGCATACTTGAAGGCCGTGCCCCCCTCCTCGTTCACGCATCGAAAGAGCCCCCGGCGAGTCATGGCCCAATCCGAATCCTTCAATCCTGAAAAAAGGTGCACGGGGCGCTGACGGCCGTCGTTGGCGATCAGCGTCGGCTCACGATACCAACCGGCGGCGAGCGTGGCGAAGGCGTTGGCCGCCTGGAGGGGAGTGATCTGAATCTCTCCCTGGCCGATGGCGTAATTGCGGCCGTCGGCCGGCCGGAATTCACGCTGCCTGTGCTCGCGCATCCACGACAGGCTGGGGATCAGGCCCGAGCGCTCCTCAACCAGGCCGGTCCCGCCCCGGTCCGGTGCTGCCGGCTCCGGTCCCGGCAGAAAGGCACGGTAGAAGTCGGTGAGACGCTGCGCGCCCGTCCGCTGACCGAGGGTGTAGAAGAAAACGTTGCAACTGTGCTGGAGAGCCTCCTCGGCGCGCATCTCGCCGTGGCCTGGCATCCCGCGCCAGTGGGTCCAGCAGTGCCATTTCGACGAGCCGGGAATGAGCTGGCCGTCGCAGAAGACCGACTGGTCAACGGAGACCTCCCCACAGCCGGCAGCGGCGAGCAAGGCGACAGGCTTCAGGATCGACCCGGGTTGATACTCCTCGTGCACGGCTCGGAAGAGCAACGGCAGCGACTTCGTGTCGTCGCGAAGGGCCTCATAGTCGTTCCCGAGCTGCTCATGGCCGTAGGTCGGTACGCTTACCAGGGCCAGGATTTCCCGGGTCTCGACGTCGATCGCCACGCAACTCGCCCCGGTTGACGGCGGATTGGCGCTGACCACTTCGGCCAGGATGTCGGCGATCGTCCGCTGAAGATCGAGGTCGATCGTGAGCTGCACGTCCAGCCCGTCGATCGACCGGGCCGTTGCATTGACGCGGCCGTCGAGATAATGCTCTTCAAATCCGCGTTTGCCGCGAAGCATGGGCTCGCCGAGTCGTTCGACGCCGCTGACCCCGACCAGGTCGCCGGGCCTGTAGCGGGCCAGCTCATCGTCGCGTTCAGGATCGTCCATGATCACCCTGCTCGATACCTGACCCAATCGGCCGAGCACGTGACAGAGCGAGTCCACGCCCTCTTGCCACACGCGGCGAACGGAGGGCTCGATCCGTATAAACGGGGCGCCGGACATCTCAAGTTCGATCCGGGTGCGAATCTCGGGAGAGACGTCGTGCAGGATTGGGTGAAACTGCTCCTCCTCACGGAGGCGAAGGCCGTCCAATGGTTCGTCGAACCCCTTCTCCCGTCGGAGCGTCCAAATGTAGCGGCGCAGGTTTTCGACCGAGCGGCATACGGAGTCGCGCCGGCTGCGCAGCTCAGACAGGGGGATGCCGGTAATGCGCTGAAGCGCCAGCCACATGTGGGCGATGCGGCGACTCGCCTCCTCCCGCCCGCCTCCCGAATCGGCCCGGGGCATGAATTTCGCGGTGCGGAGAAGGTAGGGCTCGTTCATGCTCAGCGCGCCGTAGTGCACGGTGACGTCGTGCGCCGGCTCGTCGGAGACCAAGACCTCGCCGAAGCGATCAACGATCCTGCCGCGCAGGGGCGGGAGGAGTTGCCTCGGCGCCAAGAGCGCGGCGTCGGCTTTCTCGGCGTACTGATCCCCCTGGATGACCTGTATGTCGTAGAGCCGCCAGATCAAAACCGCGGCACAGACGGTCGGCAGCGTCAAGATGATTCGCAGGCGCCGTTCAAACATGCCCATCACCCCGCCGATCCATACGTCCTGACGGCCTCGTCGGGTCGCATTCGACGCGTCGAGATCGAAAGGCCTTATCTTACGCCCCAGCGATGGGCGGGACCAACGCCCAGTGGGCCGCGAAGCTGGCGAAGCATCCAGTGCCCGTACGGCGCCAGCACCGCGGCATAGACAGCCTCGTAGAAGCTTCGGGCGAGGATCTCATTGAGGCCGAGGGCGGCGCCGGCCACATACAGGGCGTGGAGGCCGACCAAGATCGAGAGGCAGGCCTTGGTCGCGAAGGTGAAGACCAATTGGCTCCAAACGCTGTCGCGAAAGGTCAGCTCGCGGACCTTCACGATGAGCACGGAGATCAGCCCCAGCGAAAGGGCCCTCACGCCGACGTTGCCGTGCCCCGCGAAACTCAGCCCGGCGAGGTCCGACGCCAGGCCGATGATCCAGCAGGCGAGCATCGCATCGGGCGGCTTGGCCACCAGGGCGTAGTACACCGCGAGAATGACCACGAAGTCAGGCTGTACGCCGTGCAGGGAAAGGAACGGAGCGACCGCCGTCTGAACGACGAGGGCGAGATAGACCAGGATGGCAAACGGGATCCACCGCATGTGAGAAGCCGTCAGGGCGGCGGGTCGGGCCTCGATGCCAGATTGCGACGCGCGTTGTGCTCGGCGTGCGCCCGGGAAGGACGCTCAGCGGGGCTATCGAAGCGGCTTTGCCGGCCGTCGACGATGGCGACGATCGCCCTGGCGACGGCGACCAGGATCCGATCCGACTCACCGGGCGACTGCATGGCCTGTTCGAGCGCGGCGAGGGCGTCGCGGCTGCCGATCGACTCCAGGGCCAGCGCGGCCAGCGCCCTGATGCGGATGATTTGCTGTTCCGGGGAATCATTCCTGCGGCGGCGGTCCGGGGAATCGAAGAACAAGTAGCGCAGGGCCAGGTCCAATCCCTGGTCGTAGCCGAGCCGGCCGAGGCCTCGCGCGGCCTGGAGCTTGATCTCCGGCTGATCGGCCACGTCGAGCCGGTAGCGGAACAGGTCCTCCGCCTCGGCGCTGTAGGCATTCGCCAGGAGCATCAAGGCCAAGGCCGATTGGTCGGGGACGGCACTGTAGCCGTAGAGCCGCAAGCGATCGATGCCGTGGGCGTCGCCGATCATGGCCAGCCCTTCGAGTATCTGCATCTTGACGGCGTCCTTTTTCTCGCGGCGCAGCGCAAGCTGAAGCAATTCGGCCGACTGGGGCTCGCCCAGCCGCCCGATGGCCAGGGCGGCGTTCGCCCGGACCCTGGCGTCGCGGTGCTTCAGGAGCAATTCCGATAGCTCCCCGGTGCGGGAACGATCGCCGAGCCGATGAAGGGCGTAGAGAGCGGCGATGCGGACGCTGGGGTCTCGATCCTCCGCCCGAAGCCTGATCATCTCGATGGCGGCGTCATCTCCAATGCCGCCGACGGCCATGAGCGCTGCGAAGCAGACGCCCGCGTAGCCGTTGTCGAGATTCTTCTCGATGCAGGTGAGGCCTTCTTCAGGGGCGACTTCCTGTAAGCCCTCGATGGCTTGCATCCGCAGGACGGGGTCGTCGGAAAAGGCGGCACGCTTGAGGAAGTCCATGGCCTTGGCCCGCAGAGACTCCTCCGCCTCCGCGGAGATCGTGCCTTTCAAGGGTGCGGCGCAGCCGGCCGGCAGCCCAAACAGGAGGATGAGGGCCAGCGGGAGACAATTCCGCGAGCGGCGGGACGAACACTTGTTGGTCATGTGTCTAACCTTCCCTGGCAGTTGTCGCGCCGTCCATAGCCGCAGCGCCCGGAACCGATCGTCGAAATCGCCGCCAAAGCCAATCGATCAGCATCAGGGCGAACAGGGCGACCGCGCCCTGGGCAAACCAGTCCCCCCAACGGGAGTAGATGGTAACGCGGTTGTCGCACTTCAGCTCACTCACGCAGTAGCCGGGGGCCGTGTCGGGCCTGGTCCGCCACCGCTCGATCGTCCGCAAATCGTCGCCGACTTGATCGGCGAGGGCCAGGGTGTTGGGGCGATTAGCCGGGTTGGCCGACACGCAGCCCCTGGCCATGCCCGTGAGCCGATCGCCGAGGAAGGCGAACTCCGGCCCGACGGCCGCCAACGACGGCTGAAGCTCGGATAGGATCAGCGACATGATCCGCTTCCAGGCCGTCGAATAGCGCGACGCGTCGCCGAGGCACTCGTCTAGGCCGCCGGCCTCGTCGGCGATTTGCCGCATGGCCGTTTCCACGGCCGAGAGGCGGTCCCGCTTGGCCTTGGAGAGCGTGACACGGCTGTGCACCTTGCCGTTGGGATGAACGATTGCGCTGGCGCCGGTGTTGACGCTGCGGGCGATGGCGATTCGGTGTTCGACGGCTCGGAAGACAGCCGCGGCGAGATGCTGCTCCAACTCGTCGGAGTGGAGAAACCATCCGTCGTTGCTGATGGTCAGGAGCATGTCGATGTTCTTGCGATCCGAGTCGCGGTTGTCGGGCCAGACGAACCGCCGGGCGATGTAGGGCATGAGTTCCTCGTAACAGATCGGCGCCGCCGCGCGGTAGGCGCGATCCTTCCGCGCCGCCGATTGAAACTCGAAGACCGTCGGGTGATCGCCTGGGCACAGGGTGTATTCAATCCCCATCTGGCCCCAGGGGGTGATGCCGTTGAGCCACTGGTAGAGCCGGTGATAACTGAATCGGAACGGTACATATTCCCCGAACAAGACCAGGTGCATCTTGTCGTAACGGGCCGTCGGCTGCTGCCGGGCCGGCTCGAACAAGTAGGCCGAGTTGTACGCGTCAACCCGTGAGGGAATGGCGGTAGGCTTCCATTCGATCGACGATGAGCCGATGAGAATCGGCACGCCGGTGTCGTCACTGAGCTTCTGAAAGGCGTCGCGAACACGACGGCTCCAATCCTGCAACCTCGCCAGGTCGCTTCGCATCGTCCCCGGCGGAAAGCGGCGGCGAATGATCTCATCCAAGTCGCCGGGCGACGAGGACAAGAAAGCCTCGTTGATGTAGCCCTGCATCGCGGTCTCCGGGAGGACAATCAGATCGGGGCGCTCGCCGGCGGCCTGACGGGCGAGTTCCAGGTATCCGGAGAAGACCGAGTCATAAGGGGTGCGCTGCGCTCGCTCGGAGTCCACGTACATCGGAAAATCGTGCTGCACGACGGCCACCTTGGGGCCGGGCTCGAAGAAGCGGCGCGACGCCTGGGCGCCGCCGTAGATGAGAGAGGCCGAAAGGACGACCAGCGTGGTCACGGTGCCGATGGGGAGCCGGGTGGCCCGGTCGGTCCGGCTGATGAGAATGGGCTGGATGAGCAGGTCGGTGACCCAGCCGTTGACCATCGCGAGGATGAAGCTCACGCCGTAAACACCGGCCAGGTCGCTGACCTGGATGATGGCGAGGTTCTGATACTGGGCCTGGCCGAGGAGCAGCCACGGAAAGCCCAGTGGGGTGATGGACCGCAGGTACTCCGCCGCCACCCAGGCGACCGGCGCCACCAGGGCGACGGATGCTCCATGCCGGCGGTACATGTGCCGAATCGGCCAGGCTACCAATGGGAAGAAGATCGAGGCATAGACGCTCAGGGCCAAATAGCCTGGAACGGTCACCGGGATCATCCAGCGGATGTTGACCAGGAAATAGGCGAGCCCCAGCAGCCAACTGGCGAAGTATAGGAATCGGGATCGGCGGGCCGTGCAGACACAGACCAGCCAGGGCACCAGGCAGACGTAGCTCAACCAGCTCCAGCCAACATCAGGAAACATCAAATAGCTGGCGAAGAGCGTCCCCGCTGTCAGGAGCAGGATCGACAGACGGCTCTCGATCTTCTGAAGCGCCCCCACGAGACGACCGGGCCGCCGGAAACGATCATCCAGCCGAGGCGTCCCTGATGGACCGTCGACGATGTCGAAACGGGGCTGCTCCCCTGAATCGTTACGGCCGGCGCGCTGAACTGGATTCGAAGCCTTCTGGCTCATGAGGGAGGGGCAGTGTACCCGAGGCAATTATCCCGCGGCAGGCGAATTCGCGGTGTGGAGGAACCGGCACCGGGGAGCTTACCGTGGGTCAGCGCAGGTCGGTTACGCGCTTCGCGAGGGCCCTGGCCGCTTCTTCGTTCGCGGCCTCGACGATGACCCGGGCGATCGGCTCGGTGTTGGAGGCCCGCAGATGGACCCAACCATCCAACCAGTCGACGCGCAGTCCATCCGAATCGGTGATTCGGCCCCCGTCGGAGGCGAGTCGCAGCCGTTCGAGCCAGCCGTTGATCTGGTCGCCTTCCAATTCGAATTTCAGCTTGAGCATCGTGTAGCGCGGAAGGTCCCCGACGATCACGTCGAGCGGGCGCCAGTCTTCCGCGAGGAGCCCCAGCACGAGACCCATTGCAGTGAGGCTGTCGCGAACGGGCACGACGCGCGGGTCGATGACGCCCCCGTTGCCCTCGCCGCCGATGACGCAGTGGTGGTCGAGCACGGCCTGGGCCACGTTGGCCTCGCCGACGGCGGTGCGATGGACCGCGGCCCCGCCGGCCTGGGCGGCGATGTCGTCGATCAAACGCGAGGTGGAGAGGTTCGCGGCGGCGGGGCCCGGCTTCTTTGACATGACGAACTTGGCGGCCAGGGCCAGGGTGAACTCTTCGCCGATGTAACGGCCCTTGTTGTCGACGATGGCCAGGCGGTCGGCGTCCGGGTCCTGGGCGAACCCGATGTCGGCGCCGTGCATCCGGACGGCGTCGCACAAACCCGTGAGGTTCGCGGCGGTCGGCTCCGGCCCGTGTGCGAAGAGACCCGTCGGCTCCGCGTTCTCGTGCTGGACCTTGCATCCGAGTCGCTCCAGCAGGAGCCGCCCGCTCGCCCCGCCGGCCCCGTTGACGCTGTCGAGCACGATGTTGAGCTGGCGTCGACGGATGGCGGCCAAGTCGAGGATTCTTATGACTCGGCCAACGTGGCGATCGGCTGTGCTCAGGTCTCGCTCCAGTCGGCCGATTTTTTCAACGTCCACGAAGCGAAAGCGCCGGCTGCGGAGTATGTCGTAAATCTGATCCGCCATTTTCAGAGGCGGAGCGAAGCCGGAGGCCGTCAGAAACTTGATCCCGTTCCACTCGACCGGGTTGTGGCTGGCGGTGACGACGATGCCGCCCCGCGCGGAGCGCTCCACAACCATCAAGGCCGCGCCCGGCGTGGTCACGATGCCCAGGTCCACGACATGGCAGCCGGTCGAGAGCAGGCCGGCCCGCACGGCTCCTTCAATCATCTCGCCGCTGGGCCTGGAATCGCGGGCCAGCACGACGGGGCCGCCTTCCAGGAAGGAACCGAAGGCCGACCCGATCTCCGCCGCCAAGGTCGGAGTCATCGTCTCCCCGACGATGCCTCGAACACCCGATACACTCATCATCAGCGTCATTCAAGGCACCACGATGCAGGGTCGCAGGAGATCCCCCGTCGACGACCCTATTCTATGATCGGCCGGTGGCGGGGTCACGACCATCAAGCGCCGCCGGGCCGCGGCACATGCCGCTTTGACGTCACCGCGACTGGGAACCCCGACCGGGCGCGTCTGCGTCCGTGGCGGCGCGGCGCAAGCGATCGATTTCCTCGCGCAAATCGGGAGGGAGATAGTGCTCGTCAGCCTCCTTAAGCGCGGCCACGGCGGAAAGCGTTCTTTCATAGCGCGTGGCCAGATCGGCCGAGGAGTCGATGAAGAGGACTCGGCGGCCGCGAAGCACGCAGTAGCCCCCGCCGTCGCCGCCCAAGGGCTCTCGGCGGATCGTGAGGCCGATCTGCCCGGCCAAGGCCAACAGTGCGTCCAGCTTGTCTTGCAGGTCCATGGCGGCACTCGAGGCTGGGCGGGCGCGAGAAAATCCATCTCTCGCGCATGTCCGGCTCACCGGTAATACGCTCATTCTACTCGCAGGCGGCGACAACCGCAGGCAAGGGTCGGGTCAAGTTCATCGGTGGCGCTGCCGATAAGATGCACAAAACCCCTGTCCCGCGTGAACATAACAACGGCGGAACACCGACCCCCCAAGGGGAGTCACTCCCATGATGCAGGATGAGCCAGTGTTACCGGGCGCGCCGCAGACGCATCACGAGGTTGAGCGCCGCATGGAGGCGCTCGACCGCCAGTTCTCCGATCTTCAGCGCCAGATCCAGAGGATGCAGCGCCTGGCGAGCCTCGGCACGGTGTCCACGATCCTGGCCCATGAGTTCAACAACCAGCTCACGCCCATCGTCACCCATTGCCAATACGCACTTACCCATGATGAACCCGCCATGATGCGCGGGGCGCTGGACAAAACCCTGCGCAGCGCCCGGCGCCTGGCCACCCTCTGCGAGCGCATCATGGGGATGGCCACGGACAACTCCATGGGGGCGTCGAACACCGCCGTCGAGCCGCTCATCACCGAGGCCGTCGAGTGTCTGGGCCGCGACCTGGAGAAGGACGACATCAGCCTCACCATCAGCGTACCGGCGGGATTGCAGGTGCGCGCACGGCCGGCCGCGCTACAACAGGTGCTGTTCAACCTGCTCCTGAACGCCAGGCAGGCGTTGAGCGGAGGGCCGGGGCGACTGAGCGTCTCTGCCGAGGCGGCCGTGAATCAAACCGTCCGAATCGAGGTGCGGGACAGCGGGCCCGGCATCTCGCCCGAGAACCTGGAGAGAATCTTCGAGCCCTTCTTCAGCACCAAGTCGGGCGAGAGTCGGCCGGACCGCGGCGGGCTGGGCCTGGGTCTGCACATCTGTCGGCAATTGATGGCCGAGCAGAACGGCGACATTTCGGTTTCGAGCAAGCCCGGCCAGGGCGCCGCGTTCATCCTCACGCTGCCTGCCGCGGAGTAAGCTCCCCGATTCTTCTCAGCCGAGCCCCGCTTCCACGAGGTCCTGAAGGCGCACGACGCCGAGCGGGCAGGAATCGTCCGGCGAAACGACCAGCACGGTGATGCTGCTTTCACGCATGAGTCGAAGACAATCCACGGCCAGCATCGTCGGCGGAATGGTGGAGCACCTGACGGGCGGCTCTGAAGGATCGCGCCGGCTTTGTCGCCAAGCCTCGGCCGCGGTGAGCGAGGCAGGCCGCTCGTGGCGCGTCAGGAGCCGGCGCAGATCACCGTCGGTGAAGACGCCGACCAAGGCCCCGCCATCGTCCACGATGCACGACATGCCCAAGCGCTTGCCGGTCATCTCCAGCAGAAGATCGTTGAATGCCGCCCGACCGGGGACGCACGGCATCTCCGGCCCTTCATGCATCAGGTCCGACGCCCGATAGAGCAGCCGTTTGCCCAGGCTGCCGTCCGGATGGAACCTGGCGAACTCCTGTTCGCTGAATCCCCGGGCATCCAAGAGGGCCATGGCCAAGGCATCGCCGACCGCGAGCATCAATAGGGTGCTGGTGGTGGGCGCCAAGGCCAGGGGGCCGGCCTCGGGCCGCTCGGGGATTGGCAGGAACACGTCGGCCAACTCAGCTAGAGGAGAGCCCACGGACTCGCACAAGGCGATGACGCTGCCGCCCAACCGCCGGAAATGGCCCACGAATCGGACCAGTTCATCGGTCCGCCCGCTCTTGGAGAGGGCCAAGAGCACGGCCTTGCTGCCGACGGCGCCGAGATCACCGTGCACGCCCTCCACCGGGTGCATGAAGATGGCCGGCGTGCCGGTGCTGGCCAGCGTGGCGGCGATCTTCCGGGCGATCAGGCCGCTCTTGCCCAGGCCGCTGACCACCACCTGTTCACGCGAGGCGAGGATCAGGGCGACGGCGCGGGAAAACCCCTCTCCCACGAGTTGTGCCAGCGCCGCCAGGGCATCGGCCTGCTCGGCGATGATCTGCTTTGCCAGCTTGACGGGATTGTGCAAGAAAGGCTCCGAAGCGGTCGGCGAACCTCGGGCTCGACCCGGGCCTCAGGCCGGCCGGCGCGGGTCACCGGCGTCGGCGCCAGGATCGGACATGTCGTCGGAATCGGCGTCCGACTCGTCGTCGAGGAGGTCCTCACCGCGGATACTCTCGATTTCATCGTCGAGATCGACTTCGCCCGGAGGCCAGTCGGAATCGTCAATGTCCGATGAGGCCGAATCCGACCCCCGGGGGGTCTCTCGGGTCGTCGTGATCGCAAGATCGTCGGCCGGCAACATCGTCGCCTCGTCAGCGGAGTCGTGGGGGCCAAGAACCATGGGCTGGGCTTCGTCGGCGCCGGGCTGTTCACCAAGCTGGCCTTCAACGGCATCGACCGCCGCACCCTCGGGCGCGCCGGCATCGGCCTGAAGTCTTTCCTTGTCGCCGGAGTCGAGCTGCCGCACTTCACCGCGTTCCTGATCTTCCGGCTCGCCGTACTGGTAGGATTCCTTGTAAGCCTTGCGGAAGTAGCCTCCGGCGCGGGTTTCGACGCGATTGAGAACGGCGCCGAAGATTCGAGCGTTACTGGCATCGAGTTGCGCCTGCGTCCGCTGCAACGCGCCGCGGCTGGTCGTCCGGTATTGACAGACCAGAAGGACGCCGTCCACCGCGCCGGCCAGAACCGTCGCCTCGCTCAACAACAAGACGGGGGGACCGTCAATGAGCATTTGGTCGTAGCGCGCCCGGGCATCGACGATCAGGTCCCTCAGATAGTTGCTCCCCAGCAATTCGGCGGGGTTCGGCGGAGAGGGCCCGGCGCTTAGGACGTCGAGACCCGGCACGGAGGTAGGGGTAACGACGTCGTCGAGATGGGCCTGGCCGATCAGGATGTTGCTCAGTCCTTCCTCGCGCATGCCCGGGAAAATCCTGGGGAGGCTAGCCCGCCGGAAGTTGGCGTCCACCAGGAGGACTCGGCGGCCGCTGAGGGCGATGGAAATAGCCAGGTTGGTGGCGATGGTGGTCTTTCCGTTGCCGCCGCTGGGGCTGGTGACGAGGATGCTGCCCTGCTGTTCCGGCGAAGCAGCGAAGAAGAGGTTGGCCCGCAACGTGCGGAACGCCTCGGCGGTGATCGAGTGCGGGGCATCCAGGCTGGCGGTCTCGACGCGAGCAATCTCGATCTCGTCGTCGTCGGTCGTGGGGATCGTGGCCAAGACCGGGATGGCCTGGCGCTGGAGGTCGCGAGGCGTACGCACGGTCTTGTCGGCCACTTCGAGCAGGAGGGCCAGCCCGACGCTGAGGGCGAGGCCGAGAACGGCTCCGGCGGGCACCCAGATTTCATAGAGCGGACTGGAGCGCCGCTTCGGTTCGATCGCCACCTGCTGCACGTCGATCTGGACCGACTTTTCCTGCCGGAGAGTCATCTGAATGAGGTGCTGCTGATCGACGAGCTGGCCGTACTGGAGCTTGAGTTGTTCGACATCCTCCTGAAGCCGCTCGTAAGCGGCGTAGTTCTGATCCATGTCCTGCTGCTGAGCGCGGGTCTCGGCGACGCGATCCTGGAGTTCCATGAGCTGCCGCTGGGCTTCGAGGAAATTGCGGCGGGCCTGCTCGCGAAACTCGGCTTGGAATGCGGTGATCTTGGCAGCGCGCTCCTCCTGGACTCGGTCCGCGGCGGCGTCGCGCGCCAACTTGCGGTCCTTCACCTGCCGGTGGTTCTCGCCCCAGCGGCTCCGGGCGACCTTCAGGTCCTCCTCGGCCGCCATGAGTCTCCGTTCCATGTCCCCGATCCGGGGGTCGGCGCTCAGCGCGGCGTTCAACTCCGCGGTGATGGGCATGTCCTCCGGATCGACGCGCTGGAGGCTCTCATAGGTGGTCTTCTTCCCCATCATGTCCACCTGGACTTCGGTCTCGAGCCCGGTCAGAGTCAGCAGCTTCTCTTTCAGGTCCTCGCGCGCGGCCTCTGAAACGTCCATCTTGGCCCTGAACTCCTCAACCATGTTCTGTTTGTCGTCCAGAAGCTTCTTCGCGCGAGCCGCTTCATTGTTGAGCTGTTCCTGGGCCCGTCGAATCGATTCCTTCTGCTGGCGGTCGATCAGCGCCTCGTACTTATCGACCACGACGTTGACGATCTTCGCGACCTCGTCCTGCACCTTCCAGGCGGCTGAAACCGCCAGGAAGTTTGAATCCTTGACCGGATTGGCCACGATGAGGTCAGTCAACATCAAGAGTGGGTCGTCGGTGCCGGCCAGACGTTCTTCCTCGGCCTCGGCGAACCACTTCGTCCCGCGCAGGATGGGGTCCCCTAGGGCGCTGAACAGGACGTCGGGACTGGTCACCCGTAGGGCCTGGTCCTGGAGCAGACGCTCGACCTCTTCCTCCTTCACTTCATCGGTCGCCAGCGGATCCATCACGTTTGCCGGAGCAATCGACTGAACCATGATGTAGGAGGTGGCGGTGAACTTGGGGTAGTATCGAACGGTGAGCCAAGTCGCCAAGACCGCGAGGGCGATGAAGAAAAACCAAAGAAACAGGATGAGCACCAGGCGCTGGCGGATGACCCGCAGAACCTCGGCCCCGGACAGCCCCCCCGTCCCTCCACCCTGGGGAGGGGGAGTAGCACGAGGCATCGGGATGGGAATCATCCCTCCCGGCAATGACGGGGGTGCGGAGGTCAAGGTGGTCATAGTCCATCCCTTAGCTAGGCAGCCGATCAGGCCGCCTGCCAAGCCGCTGTCACCAAGGCGGTACACCCACGGCCGCCAATCAATCAGGCGCAACCCAAGTCAAACCCTCGGATCATCTCCGACAGGTCGCTACCGCCCCCGCTCCAGGCTTTCCAGAGCCTCATTTATCTTCGACAAATACTCCTGGATGCCTTGGGTAGTGGCGGCCTTTTTTGCCGCCTCCAGGCGTTCCTTGGCCTCTTCAAGCTCCCCCCGCCGTAGATGGAGCAAGCCAAGGTGGTAGAGAATCACCGCATGATCGCGCTTGATCTCCAGGCCATGTAACAACACCCCCAACGCTTCGCCATGCCGGTTATTCAGGGCCAAGGTCCAGCCCAGCGTATCTAATACGTCGGGGTTTGCAGGGTCGTTCTGCTTGGCCTTCTGGGCGTATGGGAGGGCCTCAGCGGGCTTGTTGAGGTGCTCCCCTAATAAGTAGGCCAAGTTGTTGAGAGCTAGGGAGTTAGAGGGGTCGATCTTCAGCGCGGTCTCATACCTGGGGGCGGCATCGGCATACTGCTGCTTCCGCTCCAGAAGCATGCCTTGGGCCAGTTGTCCAAACAGGGTGTCGTCCTCGCGGACGGCGTTCTTGAGGATTCGATCTGTAACCACAAGCGCGTCGTCAACCTTGTCTGACAGGTGGAGGAGGTGGACGAGGACTTTTTGACGGTCGATGTTGTCCGGATCGGATTCGACCCGTTGTTTGGCCCGAGCCAGGGCTTCCTCGAGGCCAAAGACCTGCACCATTTCGGCGATGACCTGGGTATAGACGGCAAAGTCGCGGCCGGACGCAGTGAGGGCCTGGTCGTAGGCCTCCAGGGCCTGAGGCTCCTGACCGGTCTTGGAGTAGGCCCAGGCCACTGAAGCCAGGGCGGAGGGCATTCCCGACAGGAGCCGGGCTGAAAGCTTTTCGGAGGCGTAGCTGATGATCACCTGAGGCCGGTTCGCCGACTTGCAGACTCGAAAGAGGGCCTCGACGGCGTTGCGGCGGTAGCGGCTGAGTTCCGAGGCCTTTTCGTAGGCGTCGACCGCCTTGTCCATGTTGAGGCTGCGCTCGGCGAGGCGACCGAGGAGCATCGGCCACTTGTAATCACGCGGGTACTTGCGCAGGTAGGTAAAGATCAGGTTCTCCGCCTCACCGTACCTGCTGGGACCGATCCTGCTGTAGATGTCGATCAGGGCCTCGGCGACCGGCTGGTCCTCCGGGTTTTTGTCGAGGATGGAGCGCAACTCGGCGATGGCGGACTCATGCTGACCGGCCTCCATCAGGCATTCCGCCAGAGAGATGCGATGCTGGTAGTTGAAAGCGTCGGGGCTGAAGGTCTTGGCCTTGCTCAGGTCTTCAATCGCCTTCTGCCACTTGCCCAGGAGCATGAAAAGTTGGCCGCGTTGCCAAAGGGCGACGGCGCTGTCGGGGTTCTTCTCCAGGTGGCTGTCGAATGAGGCCCTGGCCTTCTGAACGTCGCCGGCGATACGGTGATAGGCCCCCTCGTATATCAACCCCTGGGGATTCTTGGGGTACTTCTTGACGAAGGCATCGATCCCCTGGCGGGACCTCTCCAGATCGCCGATCGCCAGGGTCAGCGCAATGGTGCGGGCGAAGATGTCTTCAGCCTCGGCGGAGTCGGGGCTCAACTGCTTGAGGGCCCGATCAAAGTATTCAAGGGCGTCGTGATAGCGGTTCGTTCGAGAATAATATTCGCCGGCCGAGACCAGGATCGGCGAGGAGGGATCGAGACTGACGGCGAGGCGGTAGTGTCGATCGGCCGTGGCCAGCACTTTTTGAGCCTCGTAGAACCGACCGAGATAAGTTGCCAACAGCGCCTTCTTCGATTGGTCCTGCTCTTTGCTCAAGAGCCCCGTGAGCAAGGCGTCGCCCTCGGAAGGCCGGTTGACGTCCTCGCGGCCTAGGAACAGGGCGTATTCGAGCCCCAGTGCATTGTCGTTGCCCGAGACTTCCAAGGCCGCGCGGAAAACCTCCGACGCCTTGTCGAACTCCGCCACCTCCGGCAGGGCGTACAACCTCGCCAGCAGGACCAGGTTTTGCAGGTCTTTGGGATTGTCCTTGCGCAGGGCCTCACGCGTTGCGATGCCTTCACGCGGATTATCCTTTTCCCTCAGGATTTGAAGTTGCCGCTGCACCCACGTGTCGCCGGGGAGGACCTGGCTCGCGCGCTGGAGGGCACGCTCGGCCTCTTCCATGTTCCCTTCCTTGAGGAAAATCTCAGCCAGTCCGCGATTTGCGTAGCCGTTCGTGGGATCGAGCTTGAGGGCCTCCTGGAGGACGCTCCTGGCATCGGCCGGTCGATTGGCGCTCATGTAGGCCTCGGCGAGGTAGGTCCAGCCGAGGGAAAAGCTAGGGTATCTCTGGAGGCCGGCGCGCATCAATTCGATGGCATGATCGAAGTCGCCCTTGGCCATCGCCAAACGGCCCTGAGCCATGGCGCCATCGGTCCCGTCGATGTTCAGCGATGCGTTCTTCTTGGCGTATTTTTCGGCGGCGTCCCAATCCTTTTTCGTGAGCGCGTAGCGAAACTGACGGTCGACAATCGTCGGATGGTCTGGCTGGATGGCCTCCGCCTCGTCCAGGTATTTCTTGGCCTCATCGTTCTTGTCACGGGAAGCGAAATACTCGTACAGGGTGAGCGCACGTACGAAGGGGTCCTTCTCCTGATTGAGCAATTCCAGCACCCGCTGGGTTCGGGTCTCCTCGTCGATGTCGTCTCCCAACTCAAGCTCCAGAAGCTTGAGGACCCGGTTCTCCGGTGTCTTGGAGATCGCAGTCCGGACGAGTGTTTTCGCATCCTCCTTACGATTGCCGTCTTGGAATAACCGGACCAAGGTCTTGACGACGGCGATGTCGTCCGGCTTCGCATCGAAGAGCTTCTTAAGTAATGCTTCGGCCTCGGCCGTCTTGTGGTTTTCGATCAGCAATTGGGCGCGGCGGAGTTCGTCCCCACTTGCATCGCCCTGCAAACGGCTGCTCTCTTCGATGGCCCGATCGATTTGGCCCAACTGCTGATAGGCCTCCCGACGAAGCCTAACGGCGAACGGATTGGTCTTGAGGAATTCTCCTCGCGGGCCGGGGTCATCCGACTTGAGAAGGTCGAGGGCCTCCGCGGCCTTGTTCTGCGTGAGATACACCTGTGCAAGTCGAAGCATGAGGCCGGAAGATTCCGGACTTAGGGCCATGGCCTTGCGGATGGCGATCTCCGCGGCGCCCCATTGCCTTTGCCGGGCATACAGCTCACCGAGCAGCACTTGGATTCCGAGGTTCGGCCGGACGCCGGCCACGCGCTCGGCCAATTCTGCCTCCTTGGTGGCTTCGACGTATCGGCCCTGGGCGTTGAGCAGGCTGACGGTCAGGAATCGGACCTCCACGGCTTCAGGGTCGTACTCCTCCTTGAGTTTGGAGATCCAGTTTGACGCGGATTCGATATGGGCGTTCTTTTCCTTCTCCTCGGTTGTCTGCTCGGCATCAGATAGCGACTGGAGGACCAATTCCCGATAGAAATTCAATCGGGCCATGTTGTTCTTGAGCATCCGGAAGTCGGTGCTTTTCGGAACGTTCTCCAGGCCCTGAGTGTACAAGGCCATCTCGGCATTCCTGAACTCACGCTTCCTGGCGGCGTCCTGTTCTTTCTCACGTTGACTCTTGTATACGCCACCGAGTTCCAGATAAACCTCGCCTCGCTCCGGCTCGATCCTCACTGCTTCCTCCAGGAGCTTCTTGGCCTTCTCCATATCGGTCTTGACCCGATCAGAAAACTGACCGGAGTAGAGCCGGCTGAGAAGGAGATGTGAATCGACCTTGGTCACATCCGAATTGGCCAGGGCCTCGAGCGAATTCAGTCCTTGGTCCACGTTCCCGGTGGCGATGTCGAAGAACGCTTGAGTCCGCTTCAAGTCTCCAGCCCTCTCCGGGGGACCGCCGGCGCTCTTGGCGATAGCCGTGGTGAGGACTGAATGCCACTCTGCGGTCAGGCTGTCGGCGTTGTCCTCGCGGCCCGCCAGGCGAGCACGCTCGGCCGCGGCGAACAAGTGGCTGACGAGGGCATCGACCACCTTGGAATTTGTGGGGTCCAACTCGAGGGCCTTTTTCAAAGCCTTCTCGCCCTCGGCTTCATAGTCGGCGTCCTCGCCTTGCAGGGCCAGGTAGGCGGTGCCCATCGCCTGGTAGGCAAGCGCCGATTGATCGTCCACCTCGACGAGTTTTCGGGCCTGCTCTAGGAGCCTGTTCCATTGCGAAGGCGTCGGGTAGGTCTGGGCAATCTCGTATTCCAGTTCGGTGACGACTTCCAGCGCCGACTTGAGCTTTGGGTTGCCGACCAATGCGATTCGGATGAATTCCCGCGCCCCCCCGATTTTGCCGTCCTCCAGGGCGCATCTGGCGGCCATAATCAGGTATTCGGGGTTCTTGGCCGGATCGCGTGAATAGGCCCTCGCGTAGGTCTGGGCCGCCATGTCGAACTTGCCTTCCTCCTCGAGCTTCTTCGCGTCGGCCTCGTAGACCTTCGGATCCTGACCCGGCAGGTTGGCCAACAGGGTGAACCCGGTCACTGCCAGGAGCAGCATTCCAACGAGGGTCAACAAACCGACCAAGTTGCGATTGAGTTTCTTCGCCATGGCACCCAGCCTTCCGTATACTCGACGTAAACGTATTGTGTTGTCCTACCCGAACGCCGAGGTCCCCGGCGCGCGAAGCCAGGATTATACCACTACGATGAGGTCCTGCCGACTTGGCCCCTTGCTCCCCCCTTGTCGGTGTCCACGGGCGGTCCTCCTCGTTCCCATCCCTTGAGGGGCCAATGAGCGGCCACGAGTTCGGTGATGACTCGGTCCAAGAGGTCCCTCGCCCGCTCGTCGATGTCGGCGGTGTCCATCTCGACGTGCGCCTTGAAGCCCACCTCGACCTTCGAATAGTAGAGGTGGGTGTCCGAGATAGAGGCCATGCGCCTTCGGACGGCGGTTCGATTGGCCAGGAATTCGCCGTTCACGGAAAAAGTGTAATAGACGTAGGTTCGGGAATTGAGTCGGCGAGGCGCCAGATAGACCTGTTTACGAATCGGAATGGTCTGGCCGAGGCGGCTCAACTGCATCTGAGCCGAATCATCGCTGTCAAGCGTGAAGGCGCCGATCCCCTGCGTCATGCACTCTTCCGGCACGTGCGGCACCTGATCGACGACACCGGTGTAATAGGTCACGGAGACGGTGCCGCCGCGGTAGTCGCCCGACTTCGGGTCCAGGGTCTTGACCACCCAACTGATGTACTGGTTGGTGCCCAACTCCTCCACGATCTCCTCGGAGAAGGTTTCGGCGTTGATCACCTCGAAGGGCAGCAGGTTCCGCCGATCCAGTTGGTCGAGCGGCTTCCGCACTGGAAGCGGGGCCTTGATGATCCGGAGCAGGTTCTTGCTCTTGGCCACCTGCAAGAGTGTGGCGCTGGCGCCGAGTACCAAGACCGCCAAGCCGAACTGTATCCGCAGCATACTTTTGGCCGGCATCAGCCTGTGTCCCCTCGCGCCGACGGGGCCCTCGCTGCCTCATCGTCCGGCACCTCGACGAACAAATGGTCCAAGCCCCACAATATGGCCAGATAAATGGCAAATCCCAGGCCGAACATCAATAGCCCAAGCACCATGTGCGGCGTGCCGGTGGCCAGGTTCCCGTACTCATACATCTGGCAGGCCCCAGTCGTGATCACCCGGAGAACGTTGCAGAACAGCGCAACTGGAACGACAAAGAGCGCCATGGCAACCCGCTGCCACGGGGGCCGGGGGGTGAAATAGGCCATCGCGAGCCCCAGCGCCACGAAGGCCATCAACGACCTCATCCCGCTGCATGCACCGGCGACGGTAAAAACACCGTCGTGCCCCCCCTGCATGTAATACGCGAGGTTGATCCCTGCCTGTTGGACGTCCGCTCCAGGGAACATGTTCAGGATAAAAGTGGCAATTGTGGCGGCGCCCTGTTGGAGGGGCTGGGTAAAGTCCCGATATATCCGTTCGGGCGGCGGAATCGCCAACAGCATGAAGGCGATCGGAAAAAGCGTCACGCGCAGAGTCTTCCAGCCCCGCAACAGCAACACCAAACCGGTGATCAACGAGACCATCGAGAGCGGCTGCGGGTAGCCGAACCTCATCTGAATCGACCGGGCATAGACCCCTAGGGAGAGTACGACCAGAACCAGCCCCCAATAGGAACCCCGGTGCTCGCCGGAAAGAAGCTCGGCCTTCCGCAGGTTGACCATGTACAGGCAAAAGAGGGGAATCAGGAAGCCGTGGGACCAGTCCGGCTTCTGCCAAAGGGACCACAGACGTCGGAATTGATCGCTATAAAGCCAACCGACCAGCGCCGCCAGGATGAGCAACTGAACGGCGCCCCAGCGACCGAGTGCGGCTCGCCAGCTCGGAAGCTGTTCAACGGCCCCGAGCAGGCGCCGCGAGGGCTCCCGCCCATCAATCGCCTGGGTCATTGAAGTGCCGCTGCTTTGTGCATCCATCCGGTCGCCGCCTCAATCCCGCCCGGTCGAGCGGTACTGCTCGCCGAATCCGCGACGATTCTACCACCGCTGAGAACGTCAGGTCCAACGCTTGCCGTGCGACGTGACCGAGCCCAGTCGACTGCGGCTGACGAAGCTCAGGAGCCGTTGGCTCGCGGCGGGACTATTGGATTGGAACGCCGCGGAGCTGGGCTTCCTGGTTTCGCCGCTGCTTGACCTGCTCCTTGGCTGCGAAAGTGTCGCTGTCGGCGAAGTTGCGGTCATAGACAAAGCCAAATCCATAGCTGAACCGGAAGGCATTTCGCAGGACGGCCAGGAACGTGGCGGCAGGGGTTGTCCCCACGTTCACGATGTCGTTGGGCTTGACATAAAAGTCCGGCGCGTTTCCGGCGAAGATCGCGTCCAGATCGAGCTGGATGATCTGCTCCTCATCCGTCGTGACTCGCCGGATCAAATCGGCGCGCGACGGCCACGCCAACGGACCAAGCCCGCCAGCGGCGGCGATCGCCTCCTTCACCGTAAGCCGTCTGCCGGTCGTGTCGTAGGCGCCCGGCCGATTGACGTTGCCCATCATGTAATACTCGCCGACGTTGCCGGGCTGCACGTTGATGAGATCCATCGGCTTGACCACCACGTCGAAGCGGGGATCGCCGGCCATCAGTTCCTTGACGGGAATCTCGATGATCCGGTTCGGCGGGGCGAGCTCGGGGGGGCGCGCCGCCTCATCCGGCGCTGCCAAAGGAGTAGAGGTCGCCGGCTCTTCCGACGGAGCCGAGGGAACTGACTCCTGCGATGCCGGCTTGATCACCCAGGTTCCGGACTGCGGGTCCCAGGAGATGTTCTGCTGCTCCTCCGTCGGGCCGCCTTCGAGGATTTGAAGCTCGTCGATGGGAGCCTCATTGGAGGACGGCTGGCTGCCGACAGTTGTTTGCGGACCGCTGGTCGTGGAGCTGGTCGGCCCGCTGCTCGGACCGCTCGCCACCTCGGACATGGTGAAGAAGACCGGAGTGGGGACTGGTTCATCGGATCGTTCGGCGGCGGGGAGGTTCGTCGGGGCGGCTTCTAAGCCCTGGCCCGTGGCATCGCTGTATTCCTTGCGGAAGACATAGACGCGTTGGACAGAAGGCGGAATCCCACCGGCATCGGCGAGGGCCGTCAACAATCGATAGTCGGGATGAGGCACCTCGTAGGTCCCGGCCCGGGCCACGTTGCCGATGATCGAGAAGCGACTTGAGCGCGACGCCACCAGGGCCACCTGAACCTCGGGATTGGGGAGGATGTCGCTGCTTCGCAGGAGATCCTTCAACTCCATTTCCAACTGGCTGGTGCTGCGACCGGCCATCCTCACGCGCCCAAGGATCGGCAACGATTCAAAGCCCGACCGACCCACGAGAATCTGCTGCGCCGTCGCCTCGCCCGGGACGAGAAGTTCGAAGATGGAAATGTTGATGACATCGCCGGGCATGATGAGGTGGTCATCGTAGGCGGCGACCACGTCCTCCGGCCGCGGTTCCTCGGCGCCTTCGATGCCCATCGGCTCTTCCAGGATGCTGAGCGACGCCCGAATCTCGTTGCGGCGAGGCTCGAGGAACTGACCCACCTGGGTGGGGTCGATGAATCCGTTGGTGAGCCACCTGGCGCTTTCGCCGCCCGGTTTGCAGCCGGCGGCAAGGCACAGGAGGGCGGCCCCCACCCAGACCGGGGTTGAAGCAACCCGGCCCCGCGGTCCAGCCGATGAGCATCCGCCTGTCATGTCGATCTCACTCAATGGATGACTCCACCGCATACGGTGAACCGCGACATGCCTGCCATGCCCGTCCCCTCGACCGCATGGAAACCACGACACCTAACTGCTCCTACGGACACCGGTTCGACCATTGGCGCTGCGATCCTCGATCGCTCTTATCGACACACGATCGCACCCACGACCAGCCAGACGGGCCGTCTGAGTGAAATGTCGCCGCCGGCTGTAAACCACGCAAGAACGGCCCATTTTCCGGCAGCCGCGGCCCCTTAGACCGATAACCGCCGGGGCTTGAATCGCTCTAAGCCGCGCGCCAGTCATTCGCCGCGCGCGGCAATCCTGAAATGGGGAGCGGTCGAATCATGACCATCCGCAAAGCCTGCGCAGCCCCCGCGCGACAATTCAGCTATGGGATGTTTCCGACAACGCTCCCGGGCGTTCTCGGCATACGCCGATAGCACCTTAGGCAAAAGATTCCCTTCCCACCAAGGCGAATACTCGCCGGCCGTCAGGAGCGCGAGCCTATGGACACCATTATCCTCGGCGCGGGCGGCCATGGCCGGGTCGTGCTCGACATCCTCGCCGCGGCAAAGACCTACAAGCCCGTCGGCTTCCTGGACAACAATGCCCAACTCCACGGTCGACGAATCGACGGGCTGCCGGTGCTGGGCGGGATCGACAGCCTCACGGAAGTTCGTAAGCACGGCGTTGCCAAGGCGGTGGTGGCGATCGGCGACAACGGTGTGCGTCGAGCGATGGGCGACCTGGTGGAGCGCGAGGGGCTTGAGCTGGTCTGCGCGGTGCACCCATCCGCCCAACTTGCCGGCAACGCCAGCCTGGGCAAGGGAGTGGTGATCGCGGCCGGAGCCCTGGTCTGCGCCCATTGCCAAATCGGCGACTACGCCATCCTGAACACCGGCTGCATCATCGATCACGAGTCGATGATCGGCACCTGCGCTCATATCTGTCCCGGAGTGCGGCTGGCCGGCCACGTGGTCGTTGAATCGGGGGCATTCATCGGAATCGGGGCCACCGTCGTGCAGAACACCCGCGTGGGTTTCGAGGCCGTGGTGGGCGCTGGCGCCGTGGTCATCGAAAACGTCGAGCCCATGACGACCGTCGTAGGCGTCCCCGCAAAGGTCGTGAAGGACACTCCAAGCGCTGCGGAATTCGCTGCCCTGCTCGCCCCAGCGGGCATGTCCAACCTCCGCGATTCGATTCGGGCAACCTGACAAGCCGGAGGCCCAATACGGGTACGGGTTGCCCGGAGCAACACTGCCGAGGGCGGCTATGCCCCATCAAGCTGTACCGGTACCTGGCGCTCCAACTCTCCGGGAACTCCGCCGGTGATGGCGGTATCATGCTTGACTGACGCGCGAGTGGCGGAACTGGCAGACGCGCAGGATTTAGGTTCCTGTGGGGAAACCCGTGGGGGTTCGAGTCCCTCCTCGCGCAAGTCCTGATGACGGGGTGGAGCGCGGCATCCGAGCCGGCGGACTCCTGCCATCCATGCAACAGTTCGTCAATTCACCAGGCTGTTGATGTATTCCTCGATGTTGAGGTAGCCGTCGCCATCGGCATCCTGAAGGCTGTCGGCGACGGACGGGTTGGACCCCAAGGCCGTCTCGTTGGTGTCCGGAATGTTGTCGGCGTCGGTGTCGGTAGGCAGCACCGGCATGGTGTTGGGCGGGTAGAGGCTGTCCAGCGTGGCGGCATCGGGCACGACGCGCTGAATAACCTCGAAGGGGAATCCCACCGGGTCGGCAAGCACCGCCACGGCATCGCCGGGAAGGTTCATCCCGCCGATTGAACAACTCAAGTCCAAAAGCAGTGCCAGCTTGGCGTCGTCGACGGTTTCGCCGCCCTTGAGGCGATACTGCCGGGGCACGCAGGCCAAGCCGGGATCGTTGGTTGGCTTGAACCAGATGATGACGCGGTTGGTGCCGTGGTGTGGGCCTCCCCTGCGAAGATTGGGGTCGGCGTTGGGGTCGTAGCCGGGGGGTTGGTTGTTGAAAGGGTGGTTGTCGTGGACGTAACCAATCTCGGTGACGAGGGCGGCGTCGACGTCGTCGCGCAGGGGAAAGGACGCGCCGGCCTTCTGCAGGACGATATCCTTGCCGGCATTGACTTCGTGGGTCGTCACCGGCGAGGCCCAGGTCGGCGAGGTCAGTTCGTAGAGCACCCTAGCCGACGGCGTGTTTCCGACATTAGTCACACAGAACTGGCTGCCGGGATTGCAGAGGGTGCCGTCGTTGGGGACGCTGTAGGTAACGCCGATGTCCCAAGGATCCTGCGACTGATTGTTGCGCGCCGGCCCCAGGTTGCCGGCGATGTAGAGGACAGGCGTTCCACTGGATGTGCCGGGGGCGGCGACGGAAATCATCTTCGTGGATTGGTCGCCGGGCCTGTTGTCGAGTCCCTTGAAGTAGTAGTTGTTGACGACGTTGACCCTGACCGAGCACAGGAACGGCATGGCCACTTCATTGAAGTTGTAAATCAGGTTGTTTCGGATGTCGAAGGTGTGGCCGGCGGTGAGCTTCGGATTGCGGCTGAGATTGTGGGCGAAAATGCTGTGATGAAGGGAGACACGGGAGAACTCCAAGGGCGCGGTGGTGTTCGAAGCCACGTCAGTGAGCCAGCCGTCGGAATGCGGCCCCTCCTCGTGCCCGAAGACGGCGCCCTCGGACATGATGCACCATTGGACGGTCAGGTTCTTCACCCAACTGGACGTGGAAACGTTCTCGTCCACGGCCCAGGAGATCGAGCAGTGGTCCACGACGACGTTGTTGACGCCCCCCACCTGGGGATCAGCCACTCCGCTGTCTGTCGCGCCCAGAAACAGCGAGTCAAAGCCCTGGCTGGCCAAGCCGGCATCCTGGGTGTCGTCGAATAGACCTCGGATGCGCAGGTATCGCAGGACGACATCATGCGTCACCACTTCGACGGTATGGTGGCCGATGGTGATGCCGGGGCTCGGGGCGGTCTGGCCGGCAATGGTGATGTAGGGGTTCTGAATCCGGAGCTTTTTATCCAACATGATCGTACCGCCGACCTTGAAGACGACGAATCGCGGACCGGTGGCCTCGACGGCCTGGCGCAGGCTTCCGGGCACTGCCACCATCTCCATGGTGAGCATGTTGAGTTCCTGGTCTTCGAGGGTCGTCACCTCGAAGATTTGTGGCGTAAGGCCTAATTCGCCGCGGCCCGCGAATGCGTAGGCGCCGAAGCCCTCGGCCCCGGGGAACGCCGGTATGCCGGCATTCCTGGAGAGTGGATCGGTGCCCAGGAGAAATTCGGCGCCGTTGGTCAGGCCGTCGCCGTCCGGGTCCTCGTCTGCATCGTCGTCGTTGATGTCCAGGCCCGTGGAATCTTCGAAGTCATCCGACAAGCCGTCGCCGTCGCTATCGACGCCGGGCTCAACAGGAGTGTTGGGGTCGGTGGGGTTTTCGCCGCCTGGGGTGGTCGAGCATCCAAGCTGAACGGCCATCCACACCAGGCTGAAGACGGCAAAGGCGATTGCGCCTGTGAGCAGATTGCGTCGTCGCGGCATGAATCCATCCATCGAGGACCGGGGTGTATTGGAAGAAGGGCGATCAGACAAGCCGTGGCCAGGCTGGCCGCCGAGCCATCGAACTCTTGAGCACTCAAGGCCTGCCGCTGCGCGTCGCCATTCCACCCCATCCCCGCGTGCGACCGGGCCGCGTTGCCGCGGTCAGGAGCATCCTGGGCATCGAACTCCCACCGGCCGCCTCGACGATGCACGCGCCGACGGCCAATAGTCTAAGATACATCGGGCAACTCAACCAAAAAGCATCAGCGACCGGCGCTCCAGGCGGCCGACTATCGGACGAAATAGTCTGCGTTCCGCTGGATGAAGACGGCGTAGGCCTCCGGAAGCTCATCATCAGGAAAGATCGCCCGGACCGGACATTCGTCCACGCAGAGTCCGCAATCGATGCAGACCTGCGGGTCGATGTAAAGCATCTGCTCGGTTTCGAAGCCCGCCTCTTCTTTCGTCGGGTGAATGCAATCGACGGGACACACCGCCACGCAGGCGGTGTCCTTGGTGGCGATGCATGGCTCGGCGATGATGTGCGTCACGGCCGCTCTCCGCTACAGCGTAGTTGCCCAGGTCGTCCGCGGCGGCAGTACGCATCGGGCCATTATAGCTGTTTTGCCGGCCGGGGCCGGTCAAATTGACTAGTGCTCCATCTCGCTCGAGTTTTCGGGTAGTGCGGGCCTCTGGCCCGCACAAATCGGCCAATCGAGAATTGCGGGCGGGACGCCCGCACTCCCCAACCCGACGTTTCGATCGAGACACCCCGCTAGGCGGTACTGGGTCAGTTTGCTGAAAAGACACTGCCGAGGGCGGCTGTGCCCCATCGATCCGTACCGGTACCGGCCAGCCGGCGAGGTTAGGGATTGCCCGCGGGCTGGCGTTCGGCAGCCGGCGCCGCCGGGGCTCGGCCCAGCACGCGCGTCTCGCTGGGGGAAACCAACTCATAGTAGGTGTTCCGCCAAAGGAGGCGACGCGTCCGCATCGAGGCAAAAAACAGGGCGATGTGCAGCATCCCAGAGAAGGCGGCCCCGCCGATGTCCCACCAGGCGTCGAGCCAGGTCATGTCGGGTGGCCGAAGAACCTTGCGCAGGGCGAGCTGTCTCAGCGCGGCCTTCGCCGTAGCGGAACCGAGGATCAGCAACCACGCGGCCAATCCGGCATACATGACGATCGGATTGCCGAACCATCCCAACAGGGCGCCGAAGAACAGAACCACGGAGAGAGTGCCGCCGACGACAAGGTGTCCGCAAAACACGAAACCCGCCCGCCAGATGGCCGGCGCGCAGATTCGGGTGATGATCAACTGCCGCTTGGCGAATTCCCAGAAGCCCTTGAACGTCGTTTGGTCGTGGCTGGGAATGAGGGCCTGGGGCACGAAACGGATTTCTCGGCCGGACTCGCGGACGGCCAAAGTGACCTGAAGATCGTCCGACAGGGCGCAATCCCACCGCCGAGCGATTTCGAAGGCGTCGAAACGCTGCCGGCGAATCGCCGTGGCGCCTCCCCAGCAAAAGGCGAGATGCTTTTCCTCCATGAGAGAAACGCCGGCGGCGTTCCAGAGAGAGCGGACGCCGTTGGCCAGCCCGCCGGCCGCGGTGTACCAACGAAAGCCGGTGGACGCCCCCACTTGCTCATCCTGTAGCGGCGCGACCAGATGTCCCAGCCAATCGTCGTTGGGCACGGCGTCGGAATCCAGAAAGACCAGCACCTCGCGCTCCGGCGGTACGGCGGCGACGGCGGCCAGAAGGTTGTGGATCTTCTGGGATCGTCTCTCGGTGAGACCCGCTACGACGCGGCGAGTTCGCGGCGAGGACCAATCCGCCGTCCAGCGACCGACGGCGGGGTAGGCGGGATCGTCGGCTGATTCGAAGGTGAAGATGATCTCAAAGGGACCGTAATCCTGCCGCCCCAGTCGCTCGACCGTGCGTTGCAGGCATTCATCGATGCCGCAGCAAGGCATGATGAGGGCGACACTTGGCTGATACTTGAACCTGCCCGATGCATCGCGAAGGCCAGGCGCCGCGCGGACGGCTCGCGCGATGCGGCGCAGGAACTTGAGGCTGCTCCAGACGGCCTGCAATCCGCGCAGGCAACTGAACGAGCACAAGACGAAGACGCCCAGGAAGATCCAGCTTTCGGCGCTCATGTCACCCGCGGTTCATGATAGCCCGCGACGCGGGAATCGACACGCGCGGAGCCGATCCGGCCGGCGCGGTACAATCCCCGCAACGCACGAAGGGCGTACAAGGCTCGGCAATTCAACGAGGCACGCCGGATGAAAAAGAAGGTCACTGTGCTGGGATGCGGAATGGTCGGGGCCACCATGGCCCGGGACCTGGCGGACGACGAGTCGCTGGACGTGACCGCCGTCGACGTAAGCCCGCGGAACCTGGAAGCGCTGCGGCAGGTGGGCGGGCTCAAGACCGCCCAACGCGACCTGGCCAATCCGGAGGAGGTGAAGGCCGCCATCGCCCAGGCCGACGTCGTCGTCGGGGCCATGCCCAGCAAGCTGGGTTTCATGATCCTGCGGACGGTCATCGAATCGGGCAAGCCGTTCGCCGACATTTCCTTCCTAATCGAGGACGCGATGGCGTTGAACGATTTGGCCAGGCAGCGCGGGGTGACGGCGGTGTTCGATTGCGGCGTCGCCCCTGGACTGGCGAACATGATCATCGGCCACTGCCACAAGTCGCTGGACCAGACCGACCGCGTTGTCTATTACGTCGGGGGGCTTCCAAGGCACCCCTCCTGGCCCTACCTGTACAAGGCCCCGTTCGCTCCGTCGGATGTCGTCGAGGAATACACCCGGCCGGTGCGGATGATGGAGAATGGACGGCGGGTGGTGAAGCCCGCGCTCTCCGAGCCGGAGCGGATCAAGCTGCCCCAGGCGCCGGAGTTGGAAGCCTTCAACACCGACGGCCTGCGCAGCCTCCTCCAGACGATCGCGGCGCCCAACATGGTGGAAAAGACCCTGCGCTATCCCGGCCATTGCGAGCTGATGGCCGTCTTGCGCGAAACCGGCTTCTTCGCCAAGGAGGAAATCGAGGTCGGCGGCCTCAAGGTGAGGCCGCTGGACGTCACCTCCAAGCTCCTGTTTCCGCTGTGGACCTACCAACCCGCCGAGGAGGAGTTCACGGTGTTGCGGGTGATCGTGGAAGGGCGTAAGGACGGGCGGCGGTTACGGCACACCTACGACCTTTACGACGAGTATGACGCAAAGACGGGCCAGACCTCCATGGCCCGGACGACGGGCTTTACGTGCGTCATCGTCGCGCGGATGCTGGCATGGGGCGATCTGAACAAACCCGGCGTGCTGGCCCCGGAGCAACTGGGAATGATCCCCGGAGCGCTCGATCACGTGACGCAAGCGCTCGCGGCCCGCGGAGTGCGGATGACCGGGGGCGTGGAGAAACTCGGCGACTAGGCCGCGCGGCAACGGCCTCCACCGGGTGACAGCCGTGACGAAAGGGAATAGATTGTCGCGGCGGTGCGCGGCGGGCCGCGCCTTGCGGACTGTTGTTCAGGAGGCGGTGTGATGACCGATGCATCACCGGAGACCATCAACTTCGAGGATTTCACGAAGGTCGACCTGCGGGTGGCGCGGGTCCTGGAGGCCCGGCCGCATCCAAACGCCGACAAGCTGCTGGTGCTGCAAATCGACCTGGGGGCCGAGCGGCGGCAGATCGTCGCCGGCATCCGCGGGCACTACGAGCCGGAGGCCCTGGTCGGCAAGCTCATCGTCGTGGTGAAGAACCTCGCCCCGCGCACGATGCGCGGCGAGACCAGCCAGGGCATGTTGCTCGCGGCGTCGACGGACGACAAGTCGCAGGTGATCCTGCTCACGCCAATGACGGATATCGCGCCGGGGGCGAAGGTGAGCTAACGTCGCGCGGCCGACGTGTCCGGCCAGCGGCCCGGTCTTCGGATCAGTCAACTCAGGTATCCGTCTGGCGGCAGGACAACGGCCTTTGAAGCAATCGCCGGTGGCAGGCGGGGCACAGATCGAAGCGGAAACTGCGGTAGACCTGGTCCTCCAGCTCGTCCGGCGAGCGGCGCTCCATTTCGGCGAGGAGCTTCCGCACCTCTTCGCCGTGGTCGCGCCTCGTGTACTCCTGGGTGAATTCCAATCGGCCCGCGGCGGCGAAGGCCTCGATCTTCACGATGTAGTGATTGGACCCGTCTCGCTCCAGATCGACGTCGCAGCCGTCACAACGGTATCGAATCATGCCCCTTCCCCCGATATGGCCGCCCACCGTTCGAGGGTTTTCGCCGCCGCCCCGTTGTCAATCGACCTGGCGGACCGATGAACCCCATCCTCCAGGTCCGTGGCCAGGCCGGCGGCGACAAGTGCCACGGCCGCGTTGAGCAGGGCGTGATTGCGCCGAGGGCCCGCCTCACCCGCGAGAATGGACCGAATGGCCTCGGCGCTCTGCCCGGGGCCGGCCACGCGCAGGCTGTCGAGGCTGCTCGGAGCCAAACCGACATCTTCCGGGACAAGCTCGCCGCGGGTCAACTTGCCCTGGGCAACCTCGACATAGCTGCTCGGCCCGGTGATGGTCAGATCGCAGAGGCCGTCGCGGCCGTGGACGACGAATGCCCGCTCCGCGCCGAGTCGGGCCAAGGCCTCGGCCACTTTCATCATGAGGTCGACGCGAGGCACGCCGACGACCTGCCTTCGGACTCCGGCGGGATTGGTGAGCGGACCGAGCAGGTTGAAGATGGTCGGGCGGCCGATATGCCGGCGCAATTCGGCGACCCGGCCCATCGCCGGATGCAGTTTCGCGGCGTTGAGAAAACCAATTCGCGCCTCGCGGATGCATCGTTCGACGACCCTCTGCGATGCGGCCACATTGACCCCAAGGGCCTCCAATGCCTCAACCGAGCCGCTCGCGCGGGTGTTGGTGCGATTGCCGTGCTTGGCCACGACGGCGCCGGCCCCCGCGGCGACAATCGCCGCCGCCGTTGAAACGTTGAACGTGCTGATGCCGTCGCCGCCGGTTCCGCAGGTGTCGATGGTCCGGGGCTCGTCACAGGCGATCCGGGTGACGTGGCGGCGCATCACTTCCGCCGCGCCGACGATCTCATCGATCGTCTCACCCCGGTCGGCCATGGCCACGAGCATGGCCTCGACGCGCTCGGGCGACAGTCGGCCGGCGACCAGGGCCTCGAAGACCAGTCCGGTTTGCAGGCGGTCGAGGGCTTCGCCCGCCAGGACGCGGTCGACGTGATGCTCGATGGGCTGGCTCATGCGTCGCGTACTTTCCCGGGTCCGGTCGGCGCGGCAACGCGGCCGCGGCTCCCCCGTTTCAACGATCGTCGCCGGCCATTAGAATCCGCGAGCATCACGCATCGCAAGAGGTCTAGCGCCCCGCCTCACCCGCGATGGGGTTGAGTTGACAGGTACGACGCGATGGCCATCCCGCTCCTCATCGACACGGACATGGGCATCGACGACGCCGCGGCGGTGATGCTGGCCTTGGCGTCGCAGACCACGGATGTGCGAGCCATCGTCGCGGTCGGCGGAAACGTCCCGATCGCACTGGCCGCAGACAACATTCGGCGACTGCTGGCTGCCTTCGCTCCGGCCAGGATGCCGCTTATCGGCGCCGGCCTCGACCAGCGCGGCGACGGACTCATGGACCGCCGCGAGGCATTCGGGCGGGACGGTCTTGGAGAATCTCACCTAACGTTTCCTGCTGCGCCGGCCGCGCAGGACTTCCGCGCCGTTTACCGCCAGGCTATTGAAGCGGCAAGGGGCGAGCTGCACGTCCTGGCGCTTGGACCGCTCTCCAACCTGGCGGCCTTGCTTGACGAATCGCCTGCCCTGGCGAAGTCGATCCGGCACATTGCCCTGACCGGCGGCGCGGTCTGGACGAAAGGCGACGCGACCGAGACGAGCGAGTTCAATTTTCATCGCGACCCCGCCGCCGCGGCGAAGGTGCTCGACAGCGGCCTGCCGATCACGGTTTGCCCCTTGGACGTGACTCGGTTCGTCTGCCTGGATGAATCGCACGTCGCCCACCTGGCCGCGAGCGGACACCGAATGAGCGAGGCGCTGGCGGGGATGCTGCGCTATCCGCTCAGCCGGGATGTCGAGCCGGGGCTTGGCAAGACCTATCTCGCTGACGCATTGACGGTCGGCAGCCTTCTGTGGCCGGATTTGTTCTTGAAGACGCGGATGCGCCTGGAGTTGGTGATCGGCGGACCGGAGGCGGGTCGCGCGAAACCGGCGCTGGGCGGCGATGCGACTCGGCGCGTGGACCTGCTGACCGCCGTCAACGCGGTGGACTTCCTCGAGAACATGCTAGAATCGCTCTGCCGTGAGGCGTTCGTCGTTTGATCGCTTCGGATGATCGGCCCTAGCCTGTCGCGTCGCGTCATTCCCCTTAGGCCTCCGGCATCGAGCCCGCCGCATCGATGCAGACTGTCCTGAGAATACACGGCATGACCTGTGGGGGCTGCGTCGCCCGAGTCGAACAGGCCCTGCGCGGGGTGGCCGGCGTTCGGACCGCGACGGTCCAACTGATGACCGAATCGGCGACGGTGCGATTGGACGATGGTCACGCGCCCGCCGACGGATTGGTGGCCGCCGTGCGCGCCACCGGCTATGACGCCGAGATCATCCCGGCCGATCACGCGGCGGGCCTTGGGCCATCGGGCGACCGCCACGAACGGGAGAGGCTGCGACGGCACCGGCAGGCGCTGATTCAGGCGCTTGGGCTCGGGCTGCCGGTCCTGGTCATCGAACACCTGCGTCACGTCTTCTGGCCGCCGACCCCCGAGAGCCAGATGGCCGCCCGTCTGATGCAGACGGTGCTGATCGTCATGATGGCAATCAGTCCCGCGGGCGCGCCGATTCTCGTCGGCGGGCTCCGCGCGCTTTGGCACCGCTCGGCCAACATGGACCTGCTGATCACCATGGGCTTCTCGGCCGCGGTGGTCAGCAGCGGCTACGGCACGTTCGTGGCCAGACGCGAGGAGTTCATTCACCTTCACGCCGCGGCGATGATCCTCGGCCTGGTCTGCGTCGGCCGCTACCTGGAGGCTCGGGCGAAAGGGCGCGCGTCGTCGGCCATGGCGGCGCTGGCCAAGCGCGTGCCAAAGACCGCGCTGGTCCACCGGGCAGGCAGGCTGGTCACGGTTCCGGTCGACGAGATCGCGGTCGGCGAGATGGTCAGCGTACCGGAACATGCCGCGGTCCCGGCGGACGGAGAGGTGCTCGAGGGCGCCGCCGCGATCGACGAGAGCCTGATGACCGGCGAACCGATGCCGGTCCGGCGCGGGCCCGGTCAGCGAGTGGTGGCGGGGTCGCTGGTGCTCGATGGGACCGTCGTGATCCGCGTGACCACGGCCGGCCGGCAGTCCTCGCTGGGGCGAGTCGTTCAACTCGTCGGCGACGCCCAGGCCAGCCGCACGAGGGTGCAGCAGGTGGCCGATCAGGTCGCCGGCATGTTCACGCCATTGGTGATTGCCATCGCGGCGCTGGTGTTCGCGTCGCGTCTGGTCCTGGGAGGCGCGGCGAGCGCGGCGGCGGCGGCCGAGACGGCGATCGCGGTGCTGGTGGTGGCCTGCCCCTGTGCCTTGGGCCTGGCGACGCCTACCGTCGTGGTGGTGGCATCCGGATTGGCCGCCCTACGCGGCATTCTGGTGCGCGACGCGGCCATGCTCGAGGCCCTCGGCCGCGTGGACGTCATCGCCTGGGACAAGACCGGCACACTGACCGCCGGCGCTCCGGCTGTTCAAGACGTCAAGACCCTGGCGGGGATCGAGCGTCGCTCGCTGCTGAGGCTTGCGGCGGGAGCACTTCAGCTCTCTCCCCATCCCATCGCCAAGGCCGTCGTGTCGCAAGCCCGACGAGAGGGTGTTGAGATTCCGTCGGCGAGCGGCTTCCAATCCTCGCCCGGAGCCGGGGTGAGTGCGATCGTCGAAGGCCGACGGGTGGCGATCGGCAGCGTCTCGTTCCTGCGAGGCGAAGGCGTTCCGACAGGAGCACTTGAGGCCGCCCTGGGAGATCGATCGGAGACGACCGCGGCGATCGCGCTCGACGGGTCGCCGGCGGGCATCGCCTTCTTGTCCGACACGATTCGGCCATCGACGGCAGCGGCCATCCGGCGCGCATCCGTTTTGGGGATTCGCAGCGAGATGTTGACCGGCGACTCGCGACGGGCGGCGGAGGTTGTGGCGGCGCTGGCGGGAATCACTTCATTGAAAGCCGCCGTCGACGCCGCCGGCAAGAAGGGGCGGATCGAGGCATTGAAGGCGTCGGGGGCGAAGGTGGCGATGGTGGGCGACGGCGTGAACGATGCGGCGGCGCTGGCGGCGGCCGACGTGGGCATCGCATTTGCCACCGGCGCCGACGTGGCCTGTGAGACGGCGGGCATCAACCTGATCGGATCGACGCCTCACCTGGTCGTCGACGCCGTGGAATTGGCCCGGGCGAGTCTCCGAACCATCCGCCAAAACGTCTTTTGGGCCTTCGCGTACAATGTGATGATGATCCCCGCCGCGGCGGTCGGCATGCTTCCGCCGGAATTCGCGGCCGGAGCCATGATGGCCAGCTCGCTCACCGTCGTCTTGAACGCCCTCTATCTGTCCCGGAGATGGAAGGCAGCCAGGCCGAGCATGACCGAGAGCGGCCGTGATGGGTGCCCGCCGACGGCGCTGAGAGGAGACGAATGAAGGTCTATCGAGGCGTCTTTTCCATCGGCGACGAGCTGCGCGGGGCGGTGCTCACGGTGGGCAATTTTGACGGCGTCCACCTCGGCCACCAGCGAATCCTCCGCACCGCCGGCGCGCTGGCCAAAGTCTCCAGCGCCGCGGTCGTGGCGATGACTTTCGAACCGCATCCCACGGCGATCCTGCGGCCCGAGCGGGCCTCGGCCAGACTGACCTCCTGGGACGAAAAGCTGTTGCAGCTCGAGCGCGCGGGCGCCGACGCGGTCATTCGCCTGGAGACGGATTGGCCGCTGCTCTCGCTGTCGGCGGAGGATTTCGTCCGCGAGCTTCTGGTCAAGCGCATCCACCCGGCCTACATCGTCGAGGGGCCGAACTTCGGTTTCGGGCGAAACCGCGCCGGCAGCGTCGCCACCCTTGAGGCTCTCGCCGACAAGGGCGGCTTTCAGGTGCGCGTCGTCGAACCCTACCGCATCGCCCTGCCGGAGGACCGTCACCTGGTCGTCTCCAGCACGGCGATTCGGGGCCTCTTGGCACGGGGCGATCTGGCCACGGCCAAGCTTTGTCTCGGTCGTCCCTATTCGCTGGTGGGCACGGTGAAGCACGGAGCGGGCACGGGGCGCAAGCTGGGTTTCCCGACAATCAATCTCGAGGTCGGCGACCGATTTGTTCCCCTGGAGGGCGTCTATGCCGGCATCGCCGAAGTGGTCGGCCTGCGCAGTCCGGCGGCGATCAGCATCGGCCGTCACCCGACCATCGGCGGCGGCGATCTGGTGGTCGAGGCCTTTGTCCTCGACGAGACCGGCGATTGGTACGCGGAGCAGGCCCGGCTCGAATTCGCCCATCGCTTGCGGGATCAGCGGAAATTCTCGAACCTCCAAGAGCTGACGGAACAGATCGCGCGCGACGTGATGGAGGTTCGTTCGTTGGTCCAGGTGCCGGCCTGAAGCCCCATGAGTTCACCCAAACCGATCGACGGGCAAACGGTGATTCGACGAATCGGCGAGGCCGGGCGGATCGTCGTCACGACGCATGCCCGGGCCGACGGTGACGCCGTCGGCTGCACGGCCGGCCTATGCCGCGTCCTGCGGGGCGTTGGCAAGCACGTTTCGGCATACGTTCATGAGGGCGTGCAGCCGCGATACGGGTTCGCGGCGCACCTGGGGCCGCTCGAGGTGTGGAGCCCCGCGAAGGCCTCCCCGATCCTCGATGAGGCGGACCTGATCGTGGTCCTGGACACGTGCGCCGCCGTTCAACTCGGGGAGATCGCGGATGCGATTCGTAAGGCGCGGGCGCCCAAGATCGCCATCGACCACCACCTGACGCGCGACGGAATCGTTGACGAGGCCTTCGTGGACGCGGAGGCCGGAGCGTGCGCGCTACTGGTCACGCAAATCTGCGACTCGGCAGGTTGGCCGATCGACGCGGATTCGGCCACGCTCCTCTACATGGGCCTTGCGACCGATACGGGGTGGTTTCGGTTCTCCAACGCCGACAGGACCGTGTATCAGGCGGCGGCGAGGCTGATCGGAGCCGGGGCCAGGCCCAACGAACTGTACGAGCTGCTCTACCTGAGCGACGTTCTGCCGCGCGTGCGACTGGCTGGAGCCGTCCTGTCTTCGTTCGAGCTTCACGCGGGGGGCCGCCTGGCGGTGATTCGCCTGACGCGCGACGTTTTTGCCCGCTGCGGGGCGACGCCGGACATGACCGACGAGCTGATCAACGAGCCGCAACGGCTCGGCAGCGCCGTGGCCTGCGTGATGTTCGTGGAGCCGCCGGACGAGGGGCCGGTCCGGGTGAGCTTTCGCAGCAAGCGGGACCTGGACGTGGCGGCGCTGGCGACGCGATTCGGGGGCGGGGGCCACGCGCGGGCCGCGGCGGCCAAGATTCCGGGCAAGATCGACGAAGTGGCGAAGCGGGTCATCGGCGAGCTGGCGCGCGAATTGGAAGCCCTGGGGGGCGCTTCGTGAGCACCCGGCCGGACCTGACGGACGTCTGGCGGGGGCGGCTGGCGGAACTTCCTGGCGGCGTCCGGGTGATGCTCTCGGCTTTTCTGGCGATCATCGGCAGCGGCTACCTGGTCTCGGTGGCGAACATCTTCTACCGCCACCAGCTCGCCGACGGACTACCCGGGATTTCACTGCAAGACGTTCGCGCGGTGTACGGAGGCATCGACGTCGGAGGCGGACCTGGCCAAGAGCGATCGTCCAGAATGCTGACGATGATCCGAGGGGAGATGCGGCAATACTTCTCGTCGGATTCCAACTTCCAGGTGCTCGAAAGCTGGCTGATGGCCGGCGGCACGGACCCGACGCTGGACCAGGGCGAGCGGAGAAAGACCCCGCGCCGCGTGTTGATGCGCGACTGTCTGAGGTGCCATGCCCAAGGCACCGGCACCGAGATTTCCGAGAGGACCCCCTTCGGGCCCGACGAATTGACCGTGGACTACGCCATGCTGGCGCCGGTGCTTCCCTCGGCGATCTCCGCGGGAGAGCACGCCCGAGAGCCGCCGCAATACACGCCCGCCCGGCTGGTGCTGGTCAGCCACATGCACATGCTGGCGATCCCGATGTTCACGCTGGCGGTGGGCCTCTTGTTCATGATGACGCGACTGCCGCGCGGCGTCCGGGCGGTGTTGACGCCGCTGCCGATGCTGGCGCTCGTGTTGGACTTCAGCGGTTGGTGGCTGGCCCGGCTGGCCGACGTATTCGTGCACTTCATCGCCGTCGGCGGGGCGATCTTCGGGCTGATCTTCGGGGTTCAGGTGCTCAGCGTGCTGATCGACCTCTGGTCACCGGGACGCAGATCGCGTCAGGATTGACCGCCGTCACTCCGCGCCGCGACATCGCCTGCGAGTTCGTCGATGAGTTGCTCGATCGCCTGATGCGCCTCGGGGCTCTGGCGGATGACCAACCGGCCGCCGAACGCCTCGATCGAGGCTTCCCCGCCTTGACGTCGCCAACTGGTCGGGAAAACAGATCGCTCGATGACGCGGATGAGCCGCTCCAGCCGACGGGTCGTGAGAACCGACTCCATTTGGTCGACGAGGCTGTCGGTTTCCCGCTCCTGGGCGGGCTTCGATGGGTCTATTCTCGCCGAGTGCAGCCCCTCGGGCCCCCATCGGCGCGGCTGGCGATGCCAAGGGGGCGAGAACACCTGATAATGCTCCTTCCACAGCGAGGAGACGGCCTCCTGAAGCTCGACTTGCTCCCGTTGTGAGAGCCTGGCCGACAGGAGCGCCCGCACGTCATAAGTGCGGATTTCCATTTCCTGCGCCAGGTCCTCGGCGGAGCTGACAACGACGACTCCGTCGCGAAGGCTGAAGGTCGCACCGCGATGCCCGCAGTCGGCTTGGGCCAGGCCCTGCTCGAGGGCCGCGGAGACGGTCGAGCTTTGCAGCGTCAACGTCACCAGGCTGTCGCTGAAGACGCCGATGCGATTGAGCGCGGGCCACCTGACGACCATGCCTACGCCGGCGGTGACTCTCAAGTGCTCGAGGAAATCCCCCAGAGGCATCCGGTGAAACTCGACCGCGCCGATCGGCGATTCGAGGGCCCGTTTCACGGCGAGTTCGGCCGACTCGTCTCGTTCATTCTGGCCGACGGCTCCGCGACTCATCGCCGGCGGCGCGGCCCTTAGCCGGTCGGCGCTGACGGCGATGCAGGCCATCACCAGCAAGCATGTCTTGTACATCACCCATCCCTCCTATTCATAAACGCGTCAAGACGGCGAATCCTCGGCGGCTTCGGCCTTGGCGGCGGTCGTCTCGGCCCCGCAATTCCAGCACTCGGCGAAATTGCCGGGATTCTCCTCGCCGCATGATTCACAATGCCAGTCAGGCCCCGTGGTCAAGTCGGGCGGTGCGGGGAGCGGCTCGCCCAGGGACGCTCGACGCAACAGGTCGATCGCCTCGAAGTATCGCCCCCTCGGGACGGCCAGCTTGCAGTGATCGTAAAGGGCCTGCGTCATGCCGTAGGCGCGCTCCAGCGGGCCGGTCGATTGCATGTATGGGATTCGATAGACGCGTAGCAGATCCGCCGCCTCGGGAGACAGCACGACCTCCGCGCCATTTAGAATCACGATCGGGTAATCTCCATCGGGAATATGGTCGTCGACGTCAAAGTCGCGGCCGCACTCGGGACACCGGGGCCGGGTCAGGCCAGCCAAGGGGTATCCGCAGGTTCGGCAGCGCAGGCCGAGATCGGGGACGGGCAGCGCATGTGCATCGAAGACCATGCCTCATTATATCGCGCGGGCCCCGGCAGATGGCCGCCTGGGAGCGGAGATTGTCCCATCGAGGAGCCATTTTGCCGTGGGTGGTTGAAAAAAGTTGGCCCGATCGCCGGTGTTTGGGAACCGGCAACCGGGCCAGAGGGTGGAGTGGGAGCTTGGCAAGCGCGGCGGCAAGGTCGTGTGGCCGCGCGGTGGGTTTTCAGTTCAGACCGGCGATTCCTCCGGTGGTCGGCAGGGCCAGGGGGGGCCCAATCATTAAAACGGTCTCCCTGGAAAACAGTTCCATTTGAATTAGAAAATCTTGCAGGGCCTTGGCCTTGACCGGGTCGATCGCACGCAGGGTCTCCATGGCGGCGGCGATAGAGGGCAGGCCGGCGAACCTGCCGCCGAGGCGGGATTGACGATTGCCCGCCCAAACGAAGTCATCGTCATCGCCCTTGCCGCCGAAGGCCTTGGCGAAAAGATCGAAGATGCTCTTGGGCCGGGGATAAACGCGGACTTCATAATCGTTGCCCAACTCGGCCTCGGTCGCGGCGTGCTTGATGGCATCGGCGAAACCGCCCAGCCGGTCCACCAGGCCGATGTCCAGGGCCTGGGTACCGGTGTATACGCGGCCGCCGGCGAGCGGTTCGAGTTCTCCCTTGATACGATCGCCGCGTCCATCTTTCACGCGGTTCTTGAATTCTTCATAGACGCGGTTCATCCAGCCCTGAACGAGTGAGCGCTGTTCCTCGGTGAAACGGCGGTTGGAGTTCATCAAGTCAGAGTGCTTGCCGCGCTTGTACTCGTGGCCGGTGATGCCGACCCAATCCCACAGCCCCTTGGTGACGATCTTGCCGCCGACCACGCCGATCGAGCCGGTGATGGTGCTCGGCTCGGCGAAAATCGCGTCGGCCAGGGTCGCAACGTAGTAGCCTCCGCTGCCGGCGACGTTGCCCATGGAGACGATCACCGGCCTGCCGGAATCCTTGAAGCGCTTGGTGGCTTCGCAGATGACGTCGCTGGCGACGGCCGAGCCGCCGGGCGAATCGACCCGCAAAACCAACGCCTTGACGTTCTCATCCGCCGCCGCCTTGGCGATGGCCCGGCGCACGGTCGTGGAGCCGGCGTTGGACGAACCGCCGAACAGGCCGGATTCGGTCCGGCCGGTGGTGATCGGCCCTTCGACGAAGACCACGCCGACGGCCGGCTCATCCGAGTCCTTCCGTCCCTTCATCATGTCTGAGAAGAGTTGGAAGATCGCAAAGGGGTTCTCCATGTCGAGGTCGGGGCCGTGCTTCTTGCCGTAGTTCCGCTCGATCTCGACGTCGTCGCCGTAGCTGCGCTTGACGGCCTTGATGAAGTCCTCGCGATAGCCCAGCTTGTCGACCAGCTTCGCCTCCAGGGCCTCGGCGGCGGTGATCGAACCCTTGTCGATGATCTCACGAATCCGCTCGGCGCTGAGCCGCCGGCTCTCGGCGACTCCGTCGAGCATTTCCTCGTACATGGAATCCAGCAGGCTGTTGGTCTGCTGCTCGGCCTCCTTGCTCGGTCCGGTTCGATAGAACGGTTCACCGGCGCTCTTGTAGGCGCCGCAGTGGAGGATGTCGGCCTCGAGGCCGATGTTGTCCAGCATGTTCTTGAAGTAGGAGGCCTCGCCGTAGAGACCCAGAAGGTCCACGTCGCCGGCGGGCATCAGGTAGAGTCGCGAAGCGGCTGAGCCGAGGAGCAGCTTTCCTATGGTGAGGGTCTCGCAATAGACCCAGACGGCCTTGTCGGCGGCGCGCAAGGCCTCGAACTGGGCGCGCAATTCCTGAATCTGGGCCAGGCCCAGGGACGCTTCATCGATGTCGAAAACCACGGCCGGCACCTTCGGGTCGGTGCGGACCTCGCGGAGCTTGGCGAGCAGGTCGAACATGCAGGTGGGGGCCTGTTCGCCAAGCAGTTCGCCCAAGCCCATGGGGTCAGGGGCCTCGGGCATCGCACCCCGCAACTCGAACAGGGCCACGACATCGCCTGCCAGGACCTCCTGGTTTGCGAAGGCGGCCGGACAAAACATCACGCACATCACGGCAAATAGTCTGATCGTCTTCATGTGGGGCTCCACCAAAAATGGGCTCATCTTTCCGGGCACTAACTCAATCTCCCAATAATCACTTCTTGCCCGTCGCGTCGCCGGATATTTCCAGTGCCCGGGGCCAGTGTCGCGGCGGATGGATTCAGGAGGTGCGGCCACACCACCGTGAATCACGGGACGAGCCATAGCGGCTGCCCGAGATGGCTTAACGAAGGCGGTCCGGCCGCCTCACGACGCAATCGGCAGGCCTCCGGGAGAGGGCCAAGCGAAGGCACAGCCGGGTTTTTTGGCTCTGAGATGGTCAGCGCAATATCGCGCCAAGAGAGGCCGCCTATTCCTGGGCCTCCCGCCGTGGGGGGCGGTCGTCGCGCTTGGCCGGCTGGGGCGGCGGCTGACCGCCGGCAAAGCCCTTGATGGAGGGCATGTCCTCGGGCTTCTCACGCGGGTGGAAGGCGAAGACCTCGACACGGACGATCTCGTCGAAGGGCACGGTGACGACGAAGGCGCCGACCTTGTAGGCCTCGTCGGCGGGCATGCACTCGAAAGTGAGCGAACCGGTCGTGTTCTGGCTGATGGTCTGTCGCAACTCGTAGGAGAATCCGTCGCGCAGGTAGACGATCGTGCGCGCCTCCAACTGTTCGAGGAAGCGGACGTACTCGGGGTCCTTGGCCGCCTCGGAGGCCTTGAACTTGGGGAAGTGCCCGGCGGCGCAGCGGTTTCTGGCCTCCGCGACGCGCTCGCCGTAGGCCGTGCCGAACCACCAATCGTGATCGAAGATCATGGCGCCTCCCCGGTTGATGCGGAAGCCGAGTAACCGCGGCCGAATCTAGGTTAAGATGACGCAGGTGTCAAACCGCGGACGAGACGCTTCGCGCGAGGTCGGGGCAGACATGCAGGCCGAGCAACAGCACAGTCGGATCATCAAGGAGGAGGCCGCCGCCCTTGGTTTCGATCGTTGCGGCATCGCCGCTGCCGCGCCGATCCGGCACAAGGACGCGCTGACCGCCTGGCTGGCCGAGGGCATGGCCGGCACGATGGGCTATCTGCATCGCCACCTCGAAACCCGGATCGACCTGCGCGCCTGGCTACCTTCTGCGAAGAGCGTGATTGTCGTCGCCCTGAATTATCATCAATCGCGGCCGCGGCCGCCGGACCAGCGTCCCCGCGGCCGCGTGGCCATGTACGCCTGGGGAGAGGACTACCACGTCGTCGTTCGGCGAAAGCTGGAAGCACTGGTGGAGCGGCTGCGTGGGCGCATCGAGCAGCCCTTCGAGGCGACGATCTGCGTGGACACCTCGGCGATCGTCGAGCGCGAGCTGGCGGCCATGGCAGGCGTCGGTTGGATCGGAAAAAACACGCTGGTCCTGCATCAATCGCTGGGCTCCTATTTTTTCCTGGGAGAGATCGCCACCGACCTGCCGGTGGCGCCCGATCCGCCGGAGCCGGATCACTGCGGCAACTGCACCCGATGTTTGGACGCCTGCCCGACGCAGGCGTTTTTCCAGCCCTACGCCATGGACGCCCGCCGGTGCATTTCGTACCTGACCATCGAGCATCGGGGGGAGATCGAGTCAGACCTGGCGGCCGGGATGGGCGAGTGGGTCTTCGGCTGCGACGTGTGCCAGGAGGCGTGCCCGTATAACCAGGGGGCTCCCCCGACCCGCGAAGAAGCGTTTGCACCGACAAGCCCTGAGGCCATTTATCCGGCGCTCGACGACATCGCCGCCTGGGATAGTGCCGCCTATGCCTCGTTCACTCGCGGGAAGGCGACCAACCGGGCGAAGTTGGACATGTGGAAGCGGAACGTTGCCGCTTCGAGCGGCACAGCGCGGCGCACAGTTCATCTCGACCAGACCGCCTTGCCGCCCACATAGGTTGCCTTGACCTCGACGGTCTTGAGCACATCGGCAGGCAGCCCCAGGACGTCGTCCTCCAGGATGACAAAGTCGGCGAGATAGCCGCTCTTGATCGCGCCCAGGCGCGCCTCATCCCCCGCCGCGTATGCCGCGCCGCTGGTATAGGCCCGCAGCGCCTCCTCCACGGTGATGTTCTGCGCAGGCACGAAGGCCTTGCCGTCTAGCGAGAGGCCCGTCACCGCCGCGTGAATGCCGAGGAAGGGATTGAGCGAGACGACCGGCCAGTCGCTTCCGAAGGCCAGAGCCGCGTCGGCGTCGAGCAGGGAGCGGAAGGCGTAGCTGGTCTGGCAACGGTCGGAGCCGATGGCCGCCTCGACATAGCGGGCATCGTCGGCCCTGTGGAGGGGCTGCATCGAGGCCACGACGCCGAGCCGGCCGAAGCGCGCGATGTCCGCAGGCAGGAGATGCTGGGCGTGCTCGATCCGCAGTCGCGCCGACGCGCGACCGGCGCGCGATTGGGCATCGGTCGCCGCGCCGAGGGGTTGAGAGCCGAAGCGAGCGCCGACTCGCGCATAGACGTCGAGCACCTCGTGATTGGCCTGATCGCCGATGGCATGGATGGCGGCGCCGTAACCGGCGAGGCGGGCCGCCTCGATCATCTTTCCCAGCGCGCCCGGTTTGGTCATGACTTCGCGCAACAGTCCGCGCCAATCGCGCATTTCCACCGGGTTGTCCGCGTACGGCGCAGCCATGTAGGCCGTCCGCGAGCCCATCGAACCGTCGGCGAACTGTTTGAAACCGCATACGCGAATGAAGTCGTCGTCGCGATGGGACTTGGCGGGCCCCAGATACTGCCGCCAGTCGCTTTCGCTGACGTAGTACCTGACCCGAAGGGTGAGCCGGCCGGATGCACGGGCTTGGTCGATCACCGCCAACTCGGACCAGGGCGACATGGTGTGGACGGCTGTGATGCCGTGCCGGTGAGCCTCGACCATGGCCGCCGTCAGGGCCGCGTCGAGTTCAGCATCCGTGGGCGCAGGAATGTGCCGCTCAACCAAATCGATCGCCGAATCCTTCAAGATGCCGGTCGGCTCGTGGGTCTGTGGATCTCGCTCGATGACGCCGCCGGGCGGATCAGCCGGTCCGTGCTCGTCGATGCCGGCGATTCGTAGAGCGAGCGAATTGGCCAACGCCCCGTGGCCGTCCATGCGATCCAACAGGACCGGATGATTGGACGTGACCGGATCGATCCAGTGCTTGGTCGGTTGAGCCGGCAGGTGCCAGCTCTCCGTGGACCAGCGGCCGCCGAGGATCCACGCTCCCTTTGGCAAAGCCGCCGCCCGGGCCGACACCGCGTCGATGAAGGCCAGCCGGTCGGGCACGTCACGGAGGTTGAGCCGCCCGGCCTGGAGCCCGCCGGAGAAGAGGTGCATGTGCGAATCGATGAGGCCTGGGATAATTCTGGCGCCTTTGGCGTCGATGACCGTTTTGCCTGCAAACGCCAAGTTCGCGGCCTGCGGACAATCATGCGGGAGGTCGCGGCCCACACCGAAGAAGACGCCGTCGCAGACGTGCAGTGAATCGGCCAAAGGGTTGGCCGGGTCGTTCGTCCAGATTCGGGCATTGACGACAAAAAGGTCATGGTGCTGCGCGCAGCCGCATGCAACCAGCGCCACGGTGACGACCGTCAGACCAATCCGCGACATGCCTCGACCCTCCGGCGAAAAAGCGTCCGCTCGCCGCGCCGTAAGAAGCGCGGCATTATGCATCCGAGGCGTGCAATCCCGCAATCTGGCGGGTGGGCCAGCCCGGCCTACAATCTACCGCAATGTCCGTCATAGAAGCCCGAGGCCTCGCCAAACGCTACGGACCGATCCGCGCCCTGGCGGGAATCGATCTGGCCGTGCCTGAAAGCGCGATCTTCGGCTTTCTCGGCCCCAACGGCGCCGGCAAGACCACGGCGATGCGCATCCTGGTCGGCCTCTTGCGACCGTCGGCTGGTTCGGCGGTCGTGCTTGGCATGAAACTGCCGAGCCGCTCGACGGAAATCTGCCGTCAGGTCGGCTACCTGCCGGGCGACGTCAAGCTGTACCCGTGGATGACCGGCCGGCGGCTCCTGGCGTTCTGCGACGCGGCCCGCGGCGGAGGGTCGTGGCCGGAGATCGCCCGGTTGCAGGAGCGATTCGATCTCGATCTGGATCGCAAGGTGCGCGACTATTCGCGCGGCATGAAACAAAAGCTGGGGCTCATGGCCGCCCTGGCCCACCGTCCGCGGCTGCTCATCCTGGATGAGCCGACGACGGCCCTCGATCCCTTGGTGCAACAAACGCTTTACGATGAGCTCCGAGCGGTCGCCGCCGAAGGACGCACGGTCCTTTTCTCCAGCCACACCCTCAGCGAGGTGGAGCTTCTCTGCGATCACGTTGTGATCATCCGAGGCGGGCGGATCATCGAGGACAGCACGATCGAGGCCTTGCGCAGCCGCGCGGTCAGAAAGGTGTCGCTGCGCCTCCGCCGCAGCGCCGCAGCCTTGACGCTTCCCGAGGGGGCCCACTCGCAAAGCTCGCTCGACGGCGCCGTCACCCTGAGCTGGACCGGACCGATCGACAGGCTGGTGGCCTGGCTGCGATCCATCGAGCTGGAAGACGTGACGATTGGGCCGCCGGACTTGGAGGACCTGTTCGCGGCCTACTACCGGGAGGAGCCGGGGTTGCCTGCCTCGCAAGGGGCCGAAACATGATCAGCGCGGCCCTGTTGCGTCGCACCCTGCGGGACTACCTGGCCCTGTGGCTCGGGGCGGCGCTGTTCGTGGGGGCGTTCGTCGTCCTGTTCAATTTCGCGATCAATGCGATTCCCCGACAACAGAGCGCCGAGTGGCTCGAGCTTCCCATTGTCCGCCGCTTCATCACCGCTTTGGTGGGCGCGGACGTGTTGGAACTCTCGAGGCCCGAGGGCATGTTGAGCATCGCTTTCAGCCACCCGCTGGTATGGGTGCTGCTCATCGCGTTCAATTTCACCTTGGCCAGCGGAGCGCTGGCCGGCGAGGTGGACCGCGGGACGATGGATCTGCTGGCGGCGCTGCCGATATCCCGGGCGCGCATCTATGGGTCGATCAGCGCCGCCCTATTGCTGATGGGCCTGCCGTTGTGCTGGATGGTGTGGATCGGGGCCCGGATCGGCGTGGCCCTGACCGGCGCCGCCGACGTGCGAATGGGAATCCTGGCGATCGTCGCCTGCAATCTGTGCGCGGTCTATGTGCTGGTCTGCGGGCTGAGCCTGGCCATCGCGGCCTACTCGAATCGGCGCGGGATGGCGGTCGCCGTCGCCTTCGCCATCGTCTTCTACGCCTTCGTGATCAATTTCCTGCGCGCGATGTGGCCGGCGCTTGAGCCGCTGGCCTGGACGAGCTTCCTGCGCTACTACGCGCCGCTGATCGTGATCCGCGACGGCGCGTGGCCCTGGGGCGACATGGCGACCCTGACGGTCGCCGGCGCGATCGCCTGGTCTGCGGGACTTGTGGTCTTCGTTCGCCGAGACTTCCCGGCCAGATAAGCAGGAGCGGGCAGGCTAAGGATTGCCGTTGTCGGTTTCCATGGTCTTGCGCCACTCGGTGAGGTTTTCAAGATAGACGCTGGTGCCGCGGGCCACGCAGGAGAGCGGGTCGTCCACGACGCGCACATCGAGCCCGGTCCCGTCGGACATGACCTGATCCAGGCCGCGAAGCAGGGCCCCCCCGCCGCAAAGGTGGATACCGGTGTCGACCAGGTCGGCGGCCAGCTCCGGCTCACAGCGTTCGAGGGTGTGGGTGACGGCGTCGAGGATTTGGGCGATGGGTTCGCGCAGCGACTCACGAATTTCCTGGCTGGTGACGATGGTCTTGCGGGGCAGGCCGCTGATCATGTCGCGGCCGCGAACATCCATCGACATCTCGGCCTCCAGCGGAGAGGCCGAGCCGATTTGAATCTTGATCTGCTCGGCGGTCTGAGGACCGATCTGCATGTTGTAGGTCCGCTTCATATGGGCGATGATCGCCTCGTCGAGATCGTCGCCGGCCACGCGGATCGACTCGCTGGCCGAGATGTCCGCCAGGGACATGATGGCCACCTCGGTGGTGCCGCCTCCGATGTCCACGATCATGCTGGCGCGGGCCTCGGCGATCGGCAGGCCTGAACCGATACCCGCGGCCATCGGCTCCTGGATCAAATAGACCCGTCGAGCGCCGGCTCGTTCGGCCGAGCCATACACGGCGCGCTTCTCGACGGCGGTGATGCCGGACGGCACGGCGATGACGACGCGGGGCTTGATGAAGCGCCGGCCGCCGTGAACCTTGCGAATGAAATAGCCGAGCATGGCTTCGGTGATGTCGAAGTCGGCGATGACGCCGTCCTTGAGGGGGCGCACGGCGGAGATCGAGCCCGGCGTTTTTCCGAGCATTTCTTTGGCGACGAGCCCGACGGCGTTGCCGCCCTGAAGCACTTCGTTGGTGCCCTTGCGGACGGCGACCACCGAGGGTTCGTTGAGCACGATTCCCTCGCCCTTGACGCAGACGAGGGTGTTGCAGGTGCCCAGGTCGATCCCCATGTCGACGCTGACCATGCCGAGTATGGAGTCGAAGAGCAAGAGAGGCGTCCCTTTCTATATCGTGCGCGCCGCGGTGAAGAAGCGCCGCATCGAGCCGGGTTGTCAACCCCGGCCCGTCGGGGCGGCATTCTACACGCTCGGTCGTAGCACGTCACATCAGGACTTGAAAAGAAGGGAATAGGCCCGCCGCGGCATGGACCCACGGGGGGTCGGCGGCAGGAAAGGGGTCAAAAAGCGGCAAATGGCTTTCCCAACAACTCGTTCGTGCGATAGATGACGAAAGCCAGCGTACCCAGAAGCGCGAAGACCGCTATGGCCGTCATCAACGTGTAGATGTCGTTGTCAGGCCGCGCCTGACGGGCCTTCGATCCAGGAGTGCTCGGCTGGTCTGCCATGATGACGGCTCCTACCTACGGGTTAATCGACTGCCTGCACGGACCTTGTCGGTTGCGGCGTCTGAGATTTCACAGGCCTGGCCGGGCTAACCCCGCATCGCGAAGCTGGCCTCGTCGCGGGCCAGGTCGCCCGGTCGGATGTCCCCTTCCGACTGCTCGATGAGGCCGGCGGACTCGTTCGACTCGACGCGGGTGATCTTGAGTGTGCCGAGGTATTGCGGCCTGCCCTGTTCTCCGCTGCGGCGATAGATCAAGAAGGCCATGCCGTGAGCCACCCCGTCGGCGCTACCGACGGAGATGCTGGCCAGATTGTCCTGGACGCTGGTGACCTCGGCGCGGATCGGCAGGCTGGCGGGGGCCATGGCCGGGGCGGTCACCGAGGGAACGCCGCCCTCGACAATGCCGGTGCCACCGGGGATCTGGGTGGCCGGCGTAAGGCCGCCGCCCTGATCGACCGCCGAGGCGATCTGCTGCTGGAGGGCACGGACCTGGGCCCGGGCCATCTCGACGTTGGTGGTGAGTTCCTTGACGCGGTCGGTGAGGTCGATGTTGCCGCGCTCGAGTTCGCTGTTTCGGCCGGCGAGCTTGGCGCTGAATTCGCGCTCGCGATTCAGGTCGGCCTGGATGAGCTTGATCGCCTCGCTGGTGCTGGTGACCTGCCCCTGCTCGACGCTGAGCTTGTTCTCCAGCTCTCGGGCGGCCCGCTTGAGATCGCCGACCTGGCCCTGTGCGTCGTTCAACTGGACCTGTAGTTCGCTGATGGCCTGGGCATCGGCACGGCGCTCGTCGAGATAACGGGACTTCTCCAAGGCCGCGTTTGCCGCGACCTGGCGCGCCTTGGCCTGCTCTGCCATGGCGGCCTGCTGCCAATCCTCGGCCGAAGCCTTCCAGTTCTCCTGCTGGGCGAACGCGGCCACGACCAGCATGCTCAGGGCCACGGCCAGGAAGGTCAGCAGGGTGACCAACACCTTCGTCAGGACGCTCACGACGTCTCCTCCTAACTTTGTCAATCGCGCTTGCGGCCGGCCGGTGCCACGAGGAATCTTCTTCTTTCCACTCCCCCCCAGGGAGTGCCAAGGCCGCCTGCGCTTTGCGGTTCGCACGCTACCCCCCAAGACCCAGGAGGGCGCGAGCTGGTGTGTGTCCACTCCGGACGCGGGGTCTCTGACCCCAAACCGAAGTGGCCATTGAATTATCCCCAGCATCCAGCCCCTTTGCAAGTGGCAGTCCCATCGAATCCGACCTCCGGCGGCGATGCCACGGAACGGACCCGTAATCAGTAGCAGCGCCGGGGCGAGGCGCGGCCTGCGGTTATCGGCCAAACCGATCGACTCGCCCTCTGGAGGCTGTTCCGCGTCCCTGAAAACTTGACCTTAAGCGTCGAACTCTATTAGATTAAGAGCGAAGCCTGCTATCACGAGCGGGAGGCCGGTCCATCCCGCAACGCGCCAGCCCGATAGACGCAGTGCCCGGCCAGGCATTGCGGCCGCACGCCGACGACCGCCCACCCGTGACGAGCGCGGTCCGCGAAACGACCTAGGGAGCGAAGAGATGACCCTGCCGACGCGTCTTTGGCTGATCGTGCTGGGCGCGCTGTCGCTTGGTCTCGGCGCGGCCGACAAGACAACGGCCGGCGAGCTGATGTCGCAAGGCAATCTGGATCGCCTCGGGCTCAGCAGCCGATGGAACCTCGACCTGGCCATGGACGGCGGCGAAACGGTCTCGCGGCTGGCCCTCCTCGACGACAACTTGTACGTCCTGACCGACCAGAACAAGGTCTTCGCCGTACATGCCCCGACCGGCATCCTGCGCTGGTCGCGATTTCTTGCCGAACCCGGCCAATCGATCCGGGGCCCGTCGCACAACGAGAACCACGTGTTCTTCACGACGGGAGGCGCGGTGGTGGTCTTGAACCGTCGCACGGGCGACCTGGCCTCGGAACCGCGTTCGTTGCGCGGGGTAGTCATCGAGGTTCGCCACGATACCGCCACGATCAGCATCGGCCGCGCTCACGGCGTCAGGCCCGACGACATCTTCAAGGTCGTGAAGCTCAATGAATTCGGCCAGCCGGCCGGCGAGCCCATCGCCGAGCTGGACGTCAATTCCGTGCAAGAGCGAAGCGCAAAAGGCCGACTGCGCCGGCTGGACTCGGGACAGCGGGTTTCATCCGGGAACCGGGTGACCGCGGAGGTCGCCCTGCCGCTGGAGAAGATCGACTTGCCTTTCGCCGCGAGTTCACCGGCGGTGGCGGATGAGACGCGGGTCTACGTTGGCGCCGCCAACCAGCGGTTTTACTCGCTCGACATTCTGGGCGGATTCCAACATTGGCAACTCATGACCCCCAAGACCGTCTCGGCGAGTCCCGCCCTATTCGGCGGCCAGCTCTACTTCGGCGGCCAGGACGGTCGGGTCGTCTGCTGCACGCGCGAGAACCGGGTGAAGAACTGGACCTACGAAACCGAGGGGCCGATCTTCGCCGACCTCGTGGTCACCAACGAGCGAGTCTTCGTTGCCTCAAGCGATCGCTCCCTTTACTGCCTCGATCGCGTCACGGGTGAGCGCCGCTGGCGGGAGCGATTCGACACACCGCTGGACAGCGCGCCGATCGTGACCGACAAGCGCCTCTACCAGCAGGTTCCGCAGGCCGGCCTCTTCGCGCTCGACGTGGCCACCGGCGAGCAACTCTGGCGGCGGCCCGGCGGCGGGCGCTTCCTCGTGCAGATCGAGGAGGACGGCTACCTCGTCGTCGAAGGTTCGCCCTTTCAGGTGTGCCGGCTGGACGTCGCGACGGGCCGCCAGAAAGAAGCGGTTCGCGCCGGCGCGGTCGGATTCGTCGCCGCGAACCAAGAGAATCAGCTCATCCTTCTGGCCAGCGCCGATGGGCAGTTGAGTTGCCTGAGGTCGCGAAAGGCGCCGCACCTACGGCCAGAGGAATTGGCGGAGGCTTTTCGCGATGACCGAAAGGCTGGCATCGCCTCCAAGGTTGAGGCTGATCTGGCGGCCCAGCGCGCGGCGAAGGCCGGGGTAGCGGCGCCTCAAAAGCCTCGGCCGCCGCTGTTCGAAGATGACTGGCTATCCAGTCGAAGCACCGCGCGGCCCGTGGGAGGTCGCGGCCTGGTTCCCGAGACGACTGAGCCGAAGGGCCGGCAGGAGGCCGAGGACGAGAACGGCGAGGCGGATGAAGAATCCTCGACGGCCGATGAGGAAGAGCAGACCGAAGACGAAGGCGACACCGGGGATGCCGAGGAAGACGCAGAGACTGAAGGCGAGGAAGCGACGGCCGAGGATGACGAGGCCGACTCAGGCGACGAAGAACAGTCCGACGAAGATAGCGACGGTGGCGAAGACGACAGCGGCGATGAAGAAGGCGGCGACGAAGAAGGAGGCGACGACGAGGGGCAGGGCGACGGCCGATGAGCCGGCCTCTCAACCGCGGCCGACATCCGCCCACTTGGTCAGTCAATTCTTGAGTTCGGATTGAACCATTCTCCAGGGGCGATTCAGGCGGGAGCGGCGCGGGTTCGACCCGGCGATCTGTTTTGTCCATTGCCTGCCGCGTGAGTTCGGTTAGTCTAGCGCGATCCGCATCGCTAAGGACACCACCGGATCATGCCTGATTTCCGAATCCGCCGCGCCCTGGTTGCCGTTTACGACAAGACCGGAATCGTCGAGTTTGCCCGGGCGCTGGTCGATGAATTCGGCATCGAAATCATCTCCACCGGCGGGACCGCCAAGCACGTCAAGCAGCACGGCATTCCGGTGACGTTGGTGGAAACGATCACCGGCTTTCCGGAGATGCTTGACGGCCGGGTCAAGACGCTGCATCCCAAGATCCACGCCGCCATCCTGGCCGACCGCGACAATCCCGAACACATGAAGCAGCTCGCGGAGCAGGGCATCGAGCCGATCGACATGGTCGTGGTCAACCTGTATCCCTTCGAGAAGACCGTCGCCGATCCGAATTGCACCCTTGAAGAGGCGATCGAGATGATCGACATCGGGGGCCCCTGCCTGCTCCGCGCCGCGGCGAAGAATCATCGCCACGTGTGGACGATCTGCGAGCCGCGATTGTGCAATGAATTCCTCGCCATCATGCGCGAGAAGGAATCCGAATCTCGGTTCACCGACGATGAAATGGCCTGCACGCGCCGCACATTTGCCGGCGTCGCATATCGCATGACCTGCGAATATGACCGCAATATCCAGGCTTATTTCGTCCGCACGTTGGCGCGCGAGACGCCAACAGATTTCGGGCAGCCGGGATCATTGCCGCCTTCGGTATCATCCGGTGTGACGAAACTCGTCAGCGAGTTGCGATACGGCGAAAACCCGCATCAACCAGCCGGCGTCTACGCGGCGCTTCAGCCGCGAAGTGGACTGTTGCGTGAATCGGCGCTTCAGGGAGAAATGTCTTTCAACAACTATCTCGACGCCGACGCGGCGCTGGGGCTGTGCGCGGAATTGACGCGCGAAACTCACCAAGGGCTGCCGAGGCCAGAGGAGCCGCGGCCTTCAGGCCGCGCGGCCGCTGAATCATCGGACGCACTCGCTGGAAAAGAAGAGCCGCGGCCTTCAGGCCGCGCGGCCGCTGTCCCGCGAAACGCGCCTGAGGCCTCCTCTCCAGCGCTGGCCCCGCCTGATCCCGGGTCCCCCGCTTGGCTGCTCACCTGGACCACCTATGGTTCCTGGCTACCGGGAGATGAGCGAGGCTTCGTCAGCCGCGCCCCAAGACAGGACGGCGCTCATGACATTCGAAGCGATCCCAAGACGCCCTACGACGCTGATCAGCCAGACCTTGAAGAGGCGGCGAAGAGCCGCATGTCGGGACCCGGTGTCACGCTCGACTCCGATCACGCCAGAGTCGCCGCGGAGGCAATGATCGAAACGGCCCATACGCATCACATCAACTTGATCGCTTTCAGCATTATGGCGGATCACGTCCACCTATTGTGCCAGGCCAGGCAAGACGGCAGTGAACTGCTCAACCTGTTCAAGGGTGTTTGTTCGAGGCGGCTCAGCCAATACTTCTCCTTGGGGTCGTCGCCGCGTTGGTGGACAAAGAGCGGGTCGAAACAGTACATCAAAATGGGCATCGACCTTTCGGGCGCCATCGAGTACGTCGCCAATCAGAAACGAACGCTACTGTGTCGACGTTTCGACCGGTCGCTGGATGGAAGCCAAACCGATCTCCGAACGGCCGCGCGGCCTGAAGGCCGCGGCTCTTCTTTTTCCGCCATCGCCGTTTTTGTCAAGCACGCGAATCCCTGCGGCGTCGGAATCTCCCAAGATCCGATCGAGGCCTATCGCCGGGCCTATCTCGGCGATCCCAACGCGGCGATGGGCGGCATCCTCGCGGTGAACTTTGCCGTCGATGCATCGTTCGCCGAAGTGGTGATGGAAACGCTCGACCGATGGGGTAAGAACGCGGGGGCGGGGGCGTTATTCATCGAGGTTTGGCTCGCGCCGTCGTTCGACGAGGCGGCCGTGGAGGCGATCCGCTCACGCAAGAAGTGGGGCGAGAAGGTCCGGCTGCTGGCGGTCGGCGAGATGAGTCGCAAGCCGGATCCGAACGAACTGGTCTACCGCGGCATCTCCGGCGGGTTTCTGGTGCAGACGAAAGACCTGCTCGGCCTGAACGAGGAGCAGTGGAAGGTCGTCACCAAGCGTCCGCCGACGGAATCTGAACTCCCGGATTTGAGACTGGCCTGGCTGATCGCCAAGCACACCAAAAGCAACGCCATCAGCATCGTCAAGGACGGCATGCTGCTCGGCAACGGGGCCGGACAGATGTCCCGCGTGATGAGCTGCCGAATCGCCGCATGGCTGGCAAAGGACAACGGCCACGCGTCGAGACTCGCCGGAAGTGCGGCCGCCTCCGACGCCTTCTTCCCGTTCCGCGACGGTCCGGATCAGTTGCTCGACGCCGGCGTCACCGCCGTCATTCAACCCGGCGGATCCAAGCGCTACGCCGAGACCATCGCCGCCTGCGACGAACGCGGCGCAGCCATGATCTTCACCGGGACGAGGCACTTCCGGCACTGAGAAGAGAATCGCGATTGAAGGTGAGCAAAATGCGAAGGCCAAGCTGCGCCGTGCCGCGCGTCAATTGGCCAAATGTAGGCGCTGTTCACTGGGTATCATTCTCCATTCACTATTCGCTATTCCGTCAGAACCGCCGTCGGCCAGGTGCTCGGGTCCAGCCACCAATTCAGGTCGTCGTTGATCGTCAGCGATTGATGACCGAGCTCCGTGTCCTCCAGCATGACGAAGAAGCCGATCCGCGGGTTCTGCGACGGATCGAACCCAACCAGCGATCTGGCCGGGATCAGGACCGTCAGACCGTAGCCGTCCTTGGCGACGCGCGAGGCCACGTGGATGTCGCTGGCCGCGGCGAGCGGAGCGTCCTCGGTGGCGCGGGGAATCTTGACCAACCCTGCGCAGGCCTCTCGTCGCTTCGCGCCGCCCCCGGCCGGAAGGAAAAAGAACTGCTGGCAGAAGCGCGTCGCCCGCCGGATGCTTCGTGTGTCGCGCATGTCGGTCATCAGCCGCATGCAGTCGGAGTGACGAAAGTCTGTGGGATCGCATCGCAGGGCCCTCGCCTTGCCCGCCACGCGAGCGGCGACATAGAGGCCGGCCTCGCTCCAGCCGCCGAAGACCCGGGCGAAGGGCGTCTGCCCGTCGATGGAGCAGAGTTCAGGGAGCAGGAACCGGTCGCCCCAATCGGCCGGCTCCCCACTGAGCGGCAGGGCTTTGGCGGCCCGACGCAGGGGAAACTCGAATCGGAAGAGGAATCGATTGGGGACGATGGCGTCCATAGGTGGGCTGGACCAGGTCGAGTGTGTGCTTCTCTCCATCGCCGCGGCAGGCGCGTCAATCGTGGCGCAGGGCCTCGATCGGATTCAACCCCGCGGCGCGACGCGCCGGCCAGAGGCCGAAGACCACGCCCACGCCGGCGCTGAACACGAAGGCCGTGACGATGATGCTCGTCGACAGGACGGCCTGCACCTGGAGGGCGTTGGAGATCATGATGGCACAAACGACGCCGATGACAATCCCCACCGCGCCGCCGGCCGAGGAAATCACCGCCGCCTCGATCAGGAATTGGCGGTTGATGGCCCGCGTCGAGGCCCCGATGGCCATGCGGATGCCGATCTCGCGGGTGCGCTCGGTGACGGCGACGAGCATGATGTTCATGATTCCGACCCCGCCGACCGCCAGGCTGACCAAGGCCAGAAAGAACATGAGCAGGGTCATCTGATTGCTGATGCTGCGGGCCTGCTCCTCCTTCTCCTTGAGCGTGGTGACCTTGAAGTCGTCCTTCTCGTCCGCCCCGAGCTTGTGTCTCTGGCGGAGCAGGTCGCGGACCTGAAAGACCGCCCGGTCGACGGTCTGGTCGCTGGTCGCCGAACAGAGAATGACGACCGGATCGCGGACGGCGAGAATGTCGCGCAGCAGGAGCGGCAGCGGAACGACGACGACCTTGTCCTCGTCCTGGCCGAGCGGATTGACCCCCTTGGCCTCCAGGAGCCCGACGACCTTAAAGGAGAGCCGGCCGATGCGCAGGGTTTCGTTGATCGGGGTCTTGTCGCCGAAGAGTTCGTATGCGGCGGCCTGGCCGATCAGGCAGACGCGGCGCGGGGCCACGATGTCAAAGGGCTCGAAGTCGCGCCCCTCGGCGACGCCCCAGTTGCGAATGGCGGTGTAGGTGTGCGTGACGCCGGTGACGTCGACGACCGCCGCTTCGGCGTCGCTGGCCACGGAAATCTTTGTTCCGTGCGAGGGACAGGTCGCGGCCACGGCCCCGCACTCCAGTTCGATCGCCTCGGCGTCGGCGCGGGTGAGATTGCTGCCGGCCGGCCCCACGGCGGCGCTGGCGGCCTTCTCGCCCTCCTCATTGATGATCAGAATCATGTTGCGGCCGGCCTTGCGGATGTCGCCGATGAGCGACTCCTTCACCCCTTGCACGACGCTGACGCAGATGATGACCACCGAGACGCCCATGATCATGCCGATCATCGTCAACATGGAGCGGAGGCGGTGGCGCCACAGTTCCCGCAGGCCCATCTTGAGACATTCGATCCACAGGGCGAACATGCTTTACCCCGCCGCCGCCGAAGAGAGGGCCCGCACGTCAGGCACTGGCGGCCCGCCGCGCCGGGGGGTGGGCTGATCGGCGATCACCTCTCCGTCGCGCAGGACGATGACCCGCTCGGCAAAGGAGGCCACGCCGGGGTCGTGGGTCACCAGGATGATGGTCCGGCGTTCCACTTCGTGCAGCTCGGTGATGATCTTCATGATCTCGCCGCTGGTGTGGGTGTCGAGATTGCCGGTCGGCTCGTCGGCCAGAAGCACTCGGGGGTTGTTGACCAGCGATCGGGCGATGGCCACGCGCTGCTGCTGGCCGCCGGAGAGCTGCGAGGGCAGGTGGTGACCGCGGTCGGCAAGGTCCACCCTGACCAGCGCGGCCTCGGCGGCGCGACGTCGCCGGTCCGTCGGCACGCCGGCATAGACCATGGGGAGTTCGACGTTCTCGTGGGCCGTGCTGCGCATGAGCAGGTTGAAGTTCTGAAAGATGAAGCCAATGTAGGTGTTCCTCAGCTCGGCCAGTTGGTCGCGGCTCATGTCGCTGGTCACCCTGCCGGCCAGTCGATAGGTCCCACGGCTGGGCACGTCGAGGGCGCCGAGCACATTGAGCAAGGTGGACTTGCCCGATCCGCTGGCACCCATGATGGCGATGTACTCCCCCTGTAGCACGTCGATGTTCAGGCCGCGCAGGGCGTGAACCGAGGTCTCGCCTGCCTGGTAAACCTTGTGTAGATCGCGCAGCTCGATGGTGGCTTCGATGGCCGGCGCGGGGGATCGTCCCGAAGCCGGGCGAGGCGAAGGGTTCGTCATCTCGGCCATGAATCCCGCCGGGTCACAAGGTACGGTTGTCGGGCCGGGCCAGCTTGATGGCCTCCTTCAAGCTGAATCCGGAGGATGACTGGTCGATGAACTCGGTCACGAAGACGTCGCCGGCTTGTCCGCCCCACAGAACTTCCGTCGACACGTTGTCCGTCACGCCGATCCACAGCGGCGCCGCCGACCAGGTGCGGCTTTGCCGGTCGAACCGCCAAGCATGGTCTCGCTTGCTATAGAGGGCGGGCTTGCCGTCCGCGCCGTGTGGGGCAGCCGGCCATTCGAGGGCATCGATCATCGACTGCCGGAGAGTCAGGTCGATCGGCGGCTTGAACCGCAGGGCCTTGTTAGAAAGCCGCAGGGCCTCGGAACGATGCACGCACTGGATCTCGACGTTGACCGACATGCCCGGCAGAAGGGTTCGCCGCTCGTCGTTGTCCACTTCCAGGATCACGGTGTAGGTCGTAACGCCCTGGACCATTTCCGGCTGGTTCCGTTTGTGCAGAATGACCCCTTCGAACTCGATCCGCTGCTTGCCCTCGACGAGGAATCGGGCCTCTTGGCCGACGTCGATGTGGACGATGTCCGACTCGCTGACCTTGGCATTGACGCGCATGCGGTCCAGGCCGGGAGCGATGAGGAACAGGGGCGGCGTTTGGTACACGGCGTTCACCGTCGCCCCCACGTCCATGTATCGCTTCAGGACAATGCCGTCGATGGGTGAGTGAATCACGCAGCGGTTCACTTGGGCCTTGGTCGACGCAAACCGAGCTTCCGCCAGCTTCTCGGCGGCCTTGGCCTGCTCCACCGCCTGACGGGACCGCTTGGGGAGAAACTCCTCGTTGAGCTTGGCCTGGTCGTGGGCCGCCTCGGCGATCTTTACCGTTGCCTGGGCGCCCTCGAAGCGCGCCTTGGCCGCCGTCCATTCGGCCTCGGTGGCGTTGCCCTCCTTGTAGAGGCGATCGACGCGGGTCCAGTTGTACTCCTCGGCCAGGAGATTGGCCTTTGATTCCTGTAGTCGTCCCTGCGCCTGGGCCGTCGCCACCGGCAGGGCCGCCGCCTGTTCCCGCTCGCTGATCTCCGCTTCGAGCGCGGCGCTTTTGGCGCGAGTGAGATCGGCAACCGATTGGGCGTGAGCCGCCTCGACCAGTTCAGGATCGATCCGGCAGATGATCTGGTCCTGCGTCACCGGATCGTCGTCGTCCACCATGATCTCGATGATCTTTCCGGTCGTTTCGCAGCCGACCGTCACAGTGGAAAGCGGTTGGACGGTGCCCAGCGTTTCGACGGTCATGGTCAAAGGGCCGGTGTCGATCATGGCCACGTCGATCGCATAGTCCCCCTCCCCGCCGCCGAACGTGCGCACCAGGACGGTTCCGCCACCCAAGACCGCAACGGCGCCGATAATCAGCCAGGTTCGCATGGAAGCGTCTCGTTGGAAGCCACGGGCCATGAACGATAAGGGTTATAGTACGTCCTGGGGCAAGGGTTGCAATCCGAGGTACTGGCACAGTTTGAATGGGCACTGCCGCCCTCAGCAGTGTGCAACTGGACAAAATGTACCAATGCCCAATCCGGTCGGTGAACCGTTAATGAACAGCGCCCGTCCTGATGTCCGAACCGCCTGCGTCGCCGACTGCCACGGCCTGGTCGGCGGGGCCGGAAGTGGGCTCGGGTCGAGGGTGGCCGATGAGGCGCGGCGCGATTTGCGCTTGGACGAATCGCGCGTTGGTGCAGTCGGCATGACCGCCGGTCCAACCGAGTGCGACGAAGCGGGAACTCCAACCGATGTTCTTCACCTTGCCGCCGGCCGCGCCGGGGCCGCGGAGGCCCACGAGCCCGGCCGAGTCTTCGAACGTGCCGTCGATCGTGCCCAAGAGTCGGACCGGCCCCTGAAGAACCGGATCGCTCGACGAGTAAAAGCAATAGATGTCGCCGTCTAAGTTGGCCATGGCCTTGCGCAGATCGTACCTGCTCGAGAGGCTCGACCCGACGAGCACGAGGTTCTTCGCCTTGTAGGGCGGCTTGAGGTCTTCCACGGCCCACACGCCGACGCCGGTGCCGGCGGAAAGGGCGATGATGTTGGCCTCGGCGTTGGGATTGCGCTTGAGGAAATCGGTGATCTCGCCGGCCAGCACGGCGCCTGATGCCCGAGCGATGAACCGAAGCGTCTGATCCAGGGCCGGATTGAGCGTCAGCGACCAGCGGTAGTTGGTTACGATGCCGCGATAACCGGCGCGCTCCATTCCGACCGGCACATCCACGACGCCGAATCCCCAGTTGCCGGCCCCGTCGATGTACCAGGTGCGACCGAACTTCTCCTTCGGATCGGCGCATCCGCCGACCAGGAGGACCATCGCTACGGCCGCGCCAACCAATCTCGCCGCCATGGCCGCGCCGGCGACTGTCTTGATCTTCGTGGGTTTCATGCCTTAGCCGCCGCCTTTTTCGCCTGATTCGCTTGCATCGTTCCGCGCAACTTGCTTGAGTTTCGAGAGGATGGCCAAAGCCTCCATCGGCGTGGTCCGATTGGGATCGATCCCGCCGAGGGCCGCGACGAGTTCCTGCATCCACGGGGGCGCAGGCGACGATGATGAGAACAACTGGAGTTGCCCGGACGGCTCGGGCCGGCCGGCGGACAGCGCCCTGCCGCCTGATTTTCTGCTGAACTCACCCTCCAGGGCCGCCAGAACCTCCTCGCTCCGCTTCACGACCGTCCTCGGCAGCCCCGCCATCGCCGCCACGTGAACACCGTAACTGCGGTCGGTCCCTCCGGCAACAATCTTGTGGAGGAAAACGACCTCCCGGCCGGCGCCCGACGGCCGCAGCTCCTCGCGGACCGCGACGTTGAAGTTGGCTGCGCCGTCGAGGCGGTCGGCCAGCTCGGTCAACTCGTGATAGTGCGTCGCGAACAGCGCCAGGCAGCCGAGCCGCTGGACCAGGTGCTCGGTGACCGCCCAGGCGATGGCGAGGCCGTCGTAGGTGCTGGTGCCCCGGCCGATCTCGTCCAGGATGATGAGCGACTTGGCGGTGGCGCCGTTGAGGATGCGGGCCGTCTCGACCATCTCAACCATGAAAGTGGACTGTCCGCGGGCAAGCTCGTCGCTGGCCCCGACTCGGGCGAAGATTCGATCGACGGGACTCCACCGCATCTTCTTGGCCGGCACCCAGCTTCCGGTGTGGGCCAGAAGTGTGAGCAGGGCTACCTGCCGGATGTAGGTGGACTTGCCGGCCATGTTCGGTCCGGTGATGAGAGCGAGTCGATCAACGCCCGACGACAGCTTGCAGTCGTTGGGAACGAACCGCTCCCGGAGGGCCGCGTCCAGGACCGGGTGACGGCCGTCGACGATCTCCAGCACCTGTTCGGGGCGAGCGCCGGAGTCGGCAGGCGCTTCGACGGGCTCCGGCCGGCAATAGTCGCGGCGGAGCGACAACTCCGCCAAGGCGGCCAGGACGTCCAGCGTGGCAACCGCCCGCGCCGCCTGTTGCATCCGAGGCAGGTCCTGGCTGGCGCGATCCCGGAGGCGCTCGAATAGTTCCAGCTCGAGTTGTCTGGCCCGATCAGCGGCCCCGAGCACCTCGTTTTCATGTCGCTTGAGCTCGTCGGTGATGTATCGCTCGGCATTACGAACCGTCTGACGCCGCACATACTCCGGCGGGACCTTCTCGCGATGTTGGTGGGTCACCTCCAGGTAGTATCCGAAGACCGAGTTGTAGCCGACCTTCAACGTCGGGATGCCAGTCCTCTCGATCTCGCGCGCCTGAAATTCGGCGAGAAATCGGTGCCCCTGGTGGCCGATGTTCCGCAAGCGGTCCAGTTCGGGGTCGTGGCCGTCGGCGATGTAGCCGCCGTCGCGAAGCGCCGCGGGAGCATCCTCGCGCAAGGCCGCGGTCAGCAGGTTGCCCAATTCGTCAAGGCCGGTGGTGGACGCGGCGACGTGACTCAACTGATCATCATCGCCGATATCGTCTCGCGTCGGGGCTGCGATGGCCTCGGCGATCTGGCCGCATAACATGAGGGCTCGACCCAGGCCCACCAAATCGCGCGGCGAGGCACGCCGAACCCCCAGCCGGCCGAGCACCCGTTCGATGTCGCCCATTTGGCCGATGAGCTTGCGAATCCGCTGGAGTCGGGTCGATGGCTCCCGCAGATGGCCGATCGCCCCCTGCCTTGAGCGGATCGCCGCCACATCGGTTAGCGGATAGCAGAGCCACTCTCGTAGGAGCCGTGCCCCCATTGCGCCGGCCGTCATGTCGATCGCCGCGAGAAGGGACCCCTCTCGGCCGCCTTCGCGGAGACTTCGCTCCACTTCGAGCGAGCGGAGGGTGAACGGGTCGAGGATTACCCGGCGGTTCGTGGTCCGCGGCTCGAGCTTCAAAATGTGCGCTAGGGCCGACTTCTGCGTCTCGCGGAGATAGTCGAGCGCCGCCCCTGCGGCGCACAACGAGGCGTCGAAGCGGTCGAATCCGAAGCCCGCCAAGCTGCTGGCGCCCAATTGCCGGCACAGCGTCGCTTCAGCCATGTGGGCATCGAAGGCATGGGGAGGGCGGAAGGTCACCGCCGCGCCGGCGGATTGCCGCAACTCTTCGACGAAGGAGCCGGTTTCGTCGATGGACGACTCCGGCAGCAGGACCTCGGCGGGCCCGAGCCGAAGCAACTCATCGAGCAAAGATGCCGCGGGGATCATCTGGGCGAAGAACTGACCGGAGCCGAGCGAAACGCAGGCCAGGCCCACATGTCCGGCGGACCAGGTTTCCGCCGGAAAGAGGGCCGCGAGGTAATTCTCGCGCTGCTCATCCATGAGTGCGTCGTCGGTGAGCGTTCCGGGCGTGATGATCCGGACCACCTTGCGGTCGACGACCCCCTTGCCCGGCTTGGCCTCCTCCATTTGTTCGCTGATGGCCACCTTGAAACCCGCGCGGACCAGCCGGGCGACGTACCGATCGACCGCGTGGTAGGGCACGCCTGCGAGTGGAATGGGCGCGGGGCTGTTCTTGTCGCGGGTTGTCAGCGTGAGCCCGAGCACGCGAGCGATCGTCTTTGCATCCTCGTTGAAAGTCTCGTAGAAGTCGCCCATTCTGAAGAGCAGGATGGCCTCGCCCACCTGTCGCTTCTGCTCCAGGTACTGGCGCATCGCGGGTGAGATGTCGGCTCCTCGGCGAGAGGAGGTCTCTCTCTGTCCGCGCTTGGGTTTGGTCTGGGCCCCGTCGATCGTTGGGTCCGAAATGGCGGTGGGATGGGCCGGCATGCGCTTCCTTCCGTAACTGGCCGGACGAGAAACCGAATCTATGATCCGAAGCGCCGTATGACAAGGCAGCCGCAAACCCGACAGCGGGCCACCAACATACAAACTCCGGCAATGTTCGATGGGAGTTTAGCTTATGGACAATTTACGTCGAATTAAGTATTAACGCTGATTATACCGATGGTATTCCCGATGGGGCCGCGGGTGAGTGCTGCAGACCCCGACCGGCTCACCCGCCGGCCCACATCATTCCAGAACTTCATTCCCATGCCGGTTCCCGTTGGCGTTGTCGCCGATGGGACGGCATTTTGCAATTCGCCGCCGGGAAGCCCGCGGGCTATGCGATGTGTCGAATGTTGATTTGCTGACTCGGGGGCTGGTCAGTTACCCAGGCCGGCGATCGCGTTATGGATAATTCGCCGTAATCAGCGTATCAATCCGCCGCCGCAGGGAGGACGCCTGCGCGCGGAGATGATCCGCGCGGGATCGAAACGCATCGCGGTGCTGCGGCTCCGACAGCCCCGGCAGATTGATCATGACGTTGAGACGGGCCGTTTCGAGCGCCGCGTGGGCCAGGATCGCTGCCGCAGCCGGGTCGCTGAGGCAGTTTTTCTTCGAAGTCTCAAGACCCTCGATCGCAAGGAGCATCACATCCAGGGCTCTTGCCATGATCTCCAGAGGGGTCTCGGTCGCGCGGATGGTAGCAGCCTGCTTTCGAGCGGCGGTTAGGAGATCATCGCTCGCCAGCTTCCACGACTCGGCAAGCTCACTGAACGCGTCGGCGTCTTCCTGAACAAGCCCGTGCAATCTGGCAACCAGGGCATCCGCCGAGGCGATGATGTGATGGAGCGGGCCAGGCGTGCCGTCCTTCTTGTCGTTCAGCCGCCCGACCATGCCGACCAGGGCCGCAGCCATGGCCCCGGCCAGGGCACCGGCACTGCCGCCGCCCGGGGTAGCCGCTCGAGATGATAGGGCGCCGAGGAATTCTCCAAGTGAGCCCGGATGCATGGCCAATCGCGTACCTCCCTCTACGTGAAGACACGGCCGGTTCGGCTGTGCCTTCCTGTCGGTTGCCCGATCCAGTATTGTAATCTGTCCTTCGACGAGACTAGACGCGGGGTGTCTCGATCGAAACGTCGGGTTGGGGAGAGCGGGCGTCTCGCCCGCAATTCTCGATTGGCCGATTTGTGCGGGCCAGAGGCCCGCACTACCCGAAAACTCGAGCGAGACGGAGCACTAGATGCGGGGTGTTGCCGGCGCGGATCGCGACTTTCCTGATGACCAGCGATTGGAATCTTCGGCGGGAACTCTGTGAGATCGGGAAGCTGGTCTATCAAAAGGGCCTGGTCGCCGGGACGGACGGCAACGTCTCCGCCCGTGTGGTCGGCGATCAATTCCTCATCTCCCCGAGCGGCTCCTGCCTAGGAATGCTCGACCCGGCCGATTTCGTGCTCATCGACCAGTCGGGCCGGACCCTCTCCGGTCGCGGCAAGCCCTCCAGCGAGCGATGGATGCACCTGGCGGCCTACGCCGAGCGGTCGGACGTTCTGGCGGCGATCCATGCCCATCCCCCCGCGACCATCGCCTTCACCGTCGCCGGCCTGAACATGGACCAATGCGCCCTGCCGGAGGTCATCCTGGCCTTCGGCCGCGTCCCGACGACGGCCTACGCCACGCCGGCCACGACCGAGGGAGCGGCGGTTGTGCGCGACCTGATCAAGCGCTACGACGCCCTGGTCCTCGACCGGCACGGCGCTATCACGGTCGGCAAGAGCCTCCGCGACGCCTTCTTCAAGTTGGAGAAGCTCGAGCACGGCGCGCACGTCATGCTCATGTCCCACGGGCTCGGCCAAGCCCGGGCCCTGCCGCCGGAGGAAGTGGCGAAGCTGGGCGCGCTCCGCGAGGCCATGGGCCTCGGCCGGGCCGATGACGTCTCGCCCACCTGCGTTCCCCCTGGCACCCCCATCCCGCGGATCTCACCGACCGACGAGCGCTACTGAAGTTTGCCGGGTATCGGACGATTTTGACGACTCACGAGGTCCTGCCTACACTCGCGGCCGATCGAGTGGCCAGGGAAGGCGCGCCGGCCTCGCGCCTCCCGAGATAGCGAGGGCGACATGGCACGACACATCCTCGCGTTCCTGACGATTTTGCTCTTGTTCAGCGGCTGCCGGGCGACGGGGCGCGCGGTGGACCCCACGGATATGGCTCGGCGCCTGGCCGTGTTGGAGCGCAGTCGCACATTGCCGAGTCAATCGATGGAATCGATGTGGGCCGTTGGCTCGGACCTCGCTTCGCGGAAGCGGCCTGCGCAGCGCCTGACTCAAGCTGCTTACGACGGGAATAGCCGTGAATCCTGGCGCGAGGGAATGGCGCTCGTGACTCTGGGCGAATTCCAGGACGAAACGGAGCCGGCCGGCGACGAGGAGGCGGAACTGGCCTTCGACGCCGCCGAGATGGAAGAACTCTATGCCCGTCGGCCGCCGCTGCGGTCGTTCTGGGAAACGGTTCAGCGCGACATCAAGTACCTGCCCAAGGACCTATGGCGGGACACGAAGCGGGTCTATGCCAACCCGGTCAATCTGGTGATCCTCGGCGGCGCGTACGGCGGATCCCTGGCCCTTCAACAGAGCGGAGTCGACGACAGCATTCAGGACCATTTCAACCACCGGAACGACCTGCGCCCGGCGCATCATCACTTCAACGAAGATTGGCGCGACGCGTTCGGGGCGATCGGGAACCCGGGCACGCACTTCGCCCTGGCCGGAGCGTGGTACCTGCTCGGCCAGCAGACGATGGACGACAAGACCTACGAAGTGGGCAAGACCCTGTTCAGCGCCCTGATGATCAACGGGGTGACGGTGATGGTCGGTCAGGCCGCCACGTACGATCGTGCCCCAAACGGCGAGCTGGGCACCTTTCCGTCGGGCCACACTTCGAGCAGCTTCGTTTTCGCCAGCGTAATGCATGAGGCCTATGGCCACGTCGTCGGCGCGCCGCTTTACGCCCTGGCCACGCTGGTGGCCTATGAGCGCGTCGAGGACGGCGAGCACTACTTTTCCGACGTGGTCATGGGAGGCGTGCTCGGCTTGGTCGTCGGTCACAGCGTCGCCAGCGGCCGCGACCCCGAATTCTTCGGCTGGAAGCTCATGCCCTATGCCAGCCCCAACGGCGGCGCCGGCCTGGCCTTCGTCAAGACGCTCGAATAGGGCGGCATATCGACATCGAGCCGCGGGCCTCAGCCCGCGCGGCCCTGCCTACGCCGGGCTGTTATAGCGGTTCCCGATTGAGTGGCCGATGGGACGTGCGTTTCCATCACCGGCGGGCAAGCCCGTCGGCTAAACGAGGCCCTCGGCCGCAGGGTCCACTGGGTCGGGAAACGACCTAATAGCCCCATAGCCGACGATCAATCGCCGCGGTCGTCGTTCGGGTCGTCCTCAAAGTCGTCATCCGGCGGCGGCGGACGACGACCGCGATGACGGCGATCATCACGGAACCTCGGTCCTTCGCCGGGGCCGCGCCGGCCTTCGTCATCGTCGCCGAATAGACCTCGGGGCCCCCGCCGATCACCGGGCCGGCCTTCACCGGGCGGCGGCGGGCCGAGCATCATCCCCGGAGGAGCGACGCGGCCCTGCTTGATCTCCTCGACACGCCGGGCGACGACGTCCGGCAACCGGTCGGCGTCGGCCTCGAAGCGGGCCTTCTCCTCCTCGAAGCGGCGCTTCTGTTCGTCAAGGCGCTGGGCGAATTGCCGCAATCGAAACTCCTGCCGCTGCCGGGTGAACTCGATCTGTTTTCTGGCCAGTACGCCGATTTCCTTTTCGATCTCTTGTCGCTTTGCAGGGTCCTCGCTGCGCCGATAGGCGTCCGAGAGCTCGTGGAGCCGGCCTTGGGCGTCGAACTCCGCCAGGACGGACTCCGCCAGGGCGGGACTCTCTCGCCGCAGTTCAAGAAACTCGCGAATGGCCGGTTCCATACGGCGCTGGATGAGCTGGCGGAAGCGATCGGGACTGTCGTCACGAAGCCGTAGGAGCCGCTCATACTTTTCCGGCGGGATGCGGTCGCGAAGGACTTCCAGGAACCGTTCGACGTCTTCTACCGGAACCTCGTTGAATTCTTCTCGCTCCGCTCGGCCGAACCGCTCGCGCCGATGGTCGCGCCGCGGCCGGCGTCGGTCGTCCTGGCCTTCTCGGGCGCGGTCATCGTCGCTTCGCCAACGCCGACCTGACGGGGGAGGCGGGTCGGCCGGCTCCGCGCCGGCTGCGGCGGGCTGAAGGACCGCCCAGCCGATCAGGGCCGTCGTGGCCGTGCGAACCCAGTTTGCAATACATTGGGTTGACATAGTGATCCTCATCGTGGCACCCCGTTGTCGATGGTCGTCGGGCCCCGGCACACCTGGCGCGCCGATCATCCCGAGACGGAATCGTCCGACTCCGTGAACGCGTCCTCGATCGCCTCGTACAGCGCGGCCCCGCCGGACTGCCAGCTTCCGTCGACGGCCTGCTGCTCCAACTCGCCGACGCCGAGGTCCAATTCCCTAAACGTCGTGGACGACTCCTCGATTGCCTGCGAGACCCACGCCGGCAGCGGATCGGCCGAAGCGATCGCCGGTTGCGAGCCCTCGAACCAGCTCATCGAGCGCCAACCCACACCGACGGCGAGGGCGATCGCGGCGGCGGCGGACAAGACCCCCAGCCAGCGGCGCCATCGCGTCTCGCCGCGGACCCGACCAAGCTCCCGCCGCGCGGCGCGCTTCGCATCGGCGACGGCATGGGGCGAGGGCCCCGGCGTGGCGAAACCGGCCAGCCAGCGCTCGTCATCGGCGATCTCTTCGAGCATTCGATCCTCCAATTCGCACATCGCGGATCACTCCTTGGTACCGACCGGTTGTATTCCGTGGCCCAATGCCCGTTCTCGTTCGTCCGAGCAGAGCAAGTCGCGCAGCCGTCGGAGGCCGCGATGTCCGCGCGCGAGGGCCGTGCCCAGCGGAACGGCAGTAGCCTCGGCAATCTGCCGAAAAGACAATTGCGTGAAATGCCGAAGCATGACGACTTCCCGTTCCGCCTCGGGCAACTCTGCCAGGGCCGCGTTCAACCTGTCGATCTCTTCGTCTCGGATCAGCCCGCGGTCCGGCGGCTCCTGGACTCCCGCCAATTCGTCGAGGACCCGTTCGGAGGTCGCCTCGCTGTCCGCGCCGGCGATGGATCGACGATGCCGCCTCGCACGGCGGATACGGTCTCGGGCCAGGTTCGCGGCAATCCTGAAGAGCCAGGCCTCGAACCGCCCCTCATGCTGATAGGAGGCGATGGTCCGAACCAGCCGGATAAAGACTTCCTGCATCAGGTCTTCGGCGTCGTGTCGCGAGCCAGTCATCCGATAGAGGAACCCGAAGACCCGGCCGGCGAACAGATCGACAAGGGCTTCCAGGGACGCCGATTCGCCACGTTGGGCGCCTTCGATCGCCCTGTCCAAGGCTTGGCCTTCCATATGGGGTTCTCAAATGGCCAAACGCCGGCGGCGCGGCGGAATTGCCGCAGTGTCTGCTGGCGCCAATAATGGCATTATCGGACATGGCCTATTAAGACCCCCGCAAACCGGGAAGGGTTGCATTCCAGGTCGAGTCCCATAGACTAGCCGGTTTCGGCGAGTCCCCGAGCGTGGGCCCCTATGCTCCCGCGGGTGAGCTTGCGTCAACAGACGGTGCAACATGCCTCGAGTATGCCACTTCACCGGAAAGAAGACCCGCTCTGGGCGAAGCTACTCCCATCGCGGCAAGGCCAAATACCTCGGCGGCGTCGGCACCAAGGTCACCGGCATCAGCAAGCGGAAGTTCAAGCCCAATATCCAGCGCGTCCGGGCCCTCATCGGTGGGCGCATCGTCCGCATCAAGGTATCGACCAAGGCCATCCGCATGGGGCTGATCCGCAAGCCCATGGACCGCAATTGGAAGCCCCCCGAGCAGGCCGTCGGACAATCCTCCTGATTCGATTCGTGAAGCCTATTCGTCTGGGTGTGAACATCAATCGCGCCGTCAGCGGCATTTCGCCTGTTTTTGACTCCCTCCAATAGCCCGGCAGCCCCGGCTATGATGGTGCCCCGCCCCGGTCACCCCCTGTTCGCGCGAAGCGAGAATCGATGTCCGGCAAGATCGACGAAACACTGGTTCGGCATATTGCACGGCTGGCGCGTCTGAGCCTGACGGATGAGGAAGTTTCGCGATTCGGAGCCCAATTGGGCTCGATCATCGAGTATGTCGAGCAGCTCGGCTCGATCGACACGAGCGGAATCGAGCCGACGGCCCATCCGCTGCCGATCCGCAACGTGCTGCGGGCCGACGAGCCCGGCGATTCGCTCCCGGTCGATCTCGTCCTGGCAAACGCGCCCGACAAGGCCCCGCCATACTTCAAAGTGCCCAAGGTGCTGGACCAGGAGACGGCATGACCGCCTCCGCCGAACAACAGGTCCAGGCGGCACTCGATCAGATCAAGCGGATTGATCCACGACTTCGATGCGTTATCAGCACGCTCGACGAGGACGCCCTGGTCCGGGCGACGGGACTGGACGCCGACGGCGCGGCCCGCGGGCCCCTGTTCGGCCAGCCGGTCGCGGTCAAGGACAACATCTGCACCACGGCCGGCCGGACGACCTGCGGCTCCCGTATCCTGGAACACTTCCGCTCGCCCTACGACGCCACGGTCATCGAGCGCCTGCACGCGGCGGGAGCGGTCGTCGTGGCCAAGACCAATCTCGACGAGTTCGCCATGGGCAGCTCGACGGAGAACTCCGCGTTCTTCGCCACAAAGAATCCCTGGGACCCCGGGCGAGTCGCCGGCGGTTCATCCGGCGGATCGGTGGCGGCCGTCGCGGCCCGATTGGTGCCGTACGCACTGGGCAGCGAGACCGGCGGCAGCATTCGCCAGCCGTGCAGCTTCTGCGGCGTCTGCGGACTGAAGCCGACCTATGGCCGCGTCTCGCGCTACGGCCTGGTGGCCTTCGGGAGCAGTCTGGACCAGATCGGCCCCATCGCCACGGATGTCCGCGGTCTAGCCCGGGTGTTGAGCGCCATCGCGGGCCACGACCCTCGCGACTCCACCAGTGTGATTGAGCCCGTGCCTGATTTTGAGGCCGCCCTGGATTCGCCGCCGGGCCGGATGCGGATCGGCATCGCCCGCGAGTACATGGGAGAGGGGCTGGACGCGGAAGTACGGTCGGCCGTGGAGCAAGCGGCGCGGACATTCGAGAAGTTTGGGGCCGAGGTGTCCGAGGTCTCGCTGCCTCATAGCCGCTACGTCATCGCCTGCTACTACATCGTGTGCACGGCGGAGGCGTCGAGCAATCTGGCCCGATTCGACGGGGTTCGGTACGGCCATCGGACCCGCGATCCGAGGGACTACATCGAGGTCTACGACAAGAGCCGTGAGGAAGGTTTCGGAGCCGAGGTCAAGCGGCGAATCATGCTCGGAACCTATGCCCTTTCGGCCGGCTATTACGATGCCTACTATTCGAAGGCCCTGAAGGTTCGGACCTTGATCGCCCGGGACTTTCGGCAGGCATTCGAGCAATGCGATGTAATCCTGTCGCCGACGACGCCTACCGCGGCCTTCAGGTTTGGGGAAAAGACGGAAAACCCGCTGGAAATGTACCTGGCCGATATCTACAACTGCGCCGCGAACCTGGCCGGCATCCCGGCGGTTTCCATCCCCTGTGGATTCACTTGCGCGGGGCTGCCGATCGGGCTGCAATTTGCAGCGCCGCACTTCGGGGAGCCCCGATTGTTGCAAATTGCCCACCAATTCCAGGCCGCGACCGACTTTCACCTTCAAGCGCCACCCATCTGTGCGTCTTAAGTTTCGTTCCAATACCTGGTTTGCGAACGGCCGCGCGGCCTGGGGGCCGCGGCTTGTCGTCGATTTGAAACGTTTCCTTACGGCTTTCACAGCCGCACCCGCGTGGCTCACCGGCTCTTGATGTGCGGTAGAGGTCCACTGATGTCGGACCACGGTGGCCGGCACACGGCGAGAGCAGGCCGGGTAGGTCCTCTATGACGGTCCCGCCGAGTGTTCTTCGGCCCCGGGGTCCACTTATTGGGCTTTTCGTGCCGATCTGATTGTAGCCATCGGCCAAGCAGGCTCTAATAATGGTCTGAGGGCATGCCGGTCCGGTGTTGTTGCGCCGCGACGGGCATGAGGGGGCGACCTTGTGCCGACGGGCACGGTCCGCCACGGTCGCATGGGGAAGACATGAAGTTCCTAGGGCCCAGACTCCCAGCGTTTGCGCGCCTCGCGGCGATCGCCTGCATCTGCGCCCTGCCGGCCTGCGACGCGTTGATCGCGCTTTTGGGTGGGCCTGCCGGGGGCTTGCCGCTGCCGGGCAGCGTGCGGCTGCGAGTCGAGAACCAATCCGGCCTGCTGGCTTCGGTCGAGGCCATTTTCGCGAGCACAGACCAGCAAGTCCGAATCACGCGGCGAATCGTCCAGCCCTCCGGCCCGGACGCCGTGGCAGAAACCCTGTTCACCGACGCGACGACTGTGACCGTGCGGGCGAGGGTGGCAGAGCCGGTGGAGTTGTCGAACATCGCCCAGCCCCAGGTCGGGGACCTGCTGGCCGCGGCGGTTTTTCGCGAGCACCTGGACTATTCCGGCGGTGAGACGCTCGTCTTCGTCATCCCCCCCAGCGATGCACCGGGGCCGGACATCGTCGATTGCAACAAGAACGGCACATTGGATGCCGCCGACATCACTTCGGGCCAAAGCCCGGACTGCGACTCCGACGGGGTGCCCGACGAGTGCCAGATCGAATCGCCGGACTGCAACGGGAATGCCATCCCCGACGGATGCGAGGAGGACTCGGACACGGACGGGCGGATCGACGCGTGCGACAACTGCGACGACGAGCCGAACGCGGGGCAAGAGGACTTCGACGGCGACGGCGTCGGCGATGCCTGCGACAATTGCGAAACACTGCCTAACCCCGATCAGAACGACTTCGACGCCGACGGGGTCGGAGACGCATGCGACAACTGCATCGGCGAGGCGAACTCCTCGCAAGGCGACTCGGACACCGACGGCGTCGGCGACATCTGCGACAACTGTCCGGACCACGCCAACCCGGACCAGGCGGACTGCGACAGCGACGGGCTCGGTGACGTCTGCGCCATTGCCCAGTGCAGCGCCCGCTACTCCTGCGACTGCAACCAGAACGGCACGCCGGATGAATGCGAGTTGCACGAAAACGACTGCAACGAGAACCTGGTGCCGGACGATTGCGAACTGTTTCAGAACGACTGCAACACCGACGGAATTCCGGACGACTGCCAGCCGCTGGAGATCGCCTGCGACCCACAGTGCGGCGGCGACCCCTGCTACGACCCATCCTGTCCGGGCTACGACCCCTACTACTGCGGCTATTAACTAGCCACGATTCGGTTCAGGCCCCCGCCGGCTGAGTTGCTCCCGTCAGGCATTTCCTTACAATCGCCCGCCCCGCCAAAGCCGCGGCCCATTCGGACGCGAGCCTTGCAGCGCGGGGCGCTGAGAGCAAGGCGGATGAGCATCCTGGTCGACAAGAACACGCGCGTGATTACCCACGGCATCTCCGGCAAGGCCGGCGCGTTTCACACCAAGCAATGCCTCGAATACGGCACCCGAATGGTCGGCGGGGTGGTGCCCGGCAAGGGCGGCTCCAAGAGCGAGCACGGCCTGCCGATCTTTGACAGCGCCGAGGACGCGTTAAAGGCGACCGGAGCCGACTGCTCGCTCATCTTCGTGCCGGCCCCCTTCGCCGCTGACAGCGCCATGGAGGCCGCCTCCGCCGGGATCCGGTTGGTGGTGCTGATCACCGAAGGCATCCCGACGCTGGACATGGTTCGCGCGAAGAAGTTTTTGGCGGATCGAGGCACGACGCTGATCGGCCCCAACTGTCCCGGCATCATCACGCCCGGGGGGGCCAAGATCGGCATCATGCCGGGCTACATCCACAAGCCGGCGAATGGTTCGACGAAAAACGTCGGCATCATCTCGCGCAGCGGCACGCTGACGTACGAGGCCGTCTGGCAATGCACGAGTCGCGGCATCGCCCAGACGACCTGCGTGGGGATCGGCGGCGACCCGGTGAAGGGGATGAACTTCGTCGAGCTGCTGGCGATGTTCGAGAAAGACCCCCAGACCCATGCGATCATCATGATCGGTGAGATCGGCGGCAGCGACGAAGAGGGAGCCGCGGAATTCGTCCGCAAGAACCTGAAGAAGCCTGTCGTGGCCTTCATCGCCGGCCGGACCGCCCCGCCGGGCCGACGCATGGGTCATGCCGGGGCGATCATTTCCGGCGGCGAGGGGACGGCCGAGGGCAAGATCGCCGCCCTGAAAGGGGCGGGGATTCACGTCGCCGACTCGCCCGCGACGATCGGCCAGACTGTCGCTCGTCTGTTGGGCGGCTGAGCACCTCTGCCGGCCAACCTGCGGAAGCGCCGCCAGGAATCGACTACCATGCTCTGCGGCAAGCAACCGGTGGCGACGCCGCGCGAGGCCCAGGCCCAAGGGACGTAACCCAGGGCGAGGACGAGCATCAAAACCCGGGGCGCAGTTTGGGGGGTTGCCATCGTCGGAGCGATAGGTCTATGACGCGAACTAGGAATACAATGTCGGCCGTGGCGATTCTGGCCCTGGGCGGGTTCATCGGCGCGTGCCGGCCGGCCTCCGTGGGCGCGGAAGGGGCGTCGCCGAAGGCGAACCGATCAGGAGATTCATCAGCGGCCATGGACAAGACGCAGAAGAAGGTTTCCAAATCGGGATACGACATCACCCCGCTTCCGCCGGAGCGCGTGGCGGAGTTGGCGAAAAAGCTGGACCCCGAGGCCTTTCGCATCACCCAAAAGTCGGGCACCGAGCCGGCCTTCTGCGGCACGCTCCTGGACAACAAGCAGGAAGGCACATACTCCTGCGTGGTCTGCGGGTTGCCGCTTTTTTCGAGCGAGCACAAGTTCAACTCGGGCACCGGCTGGCCGAGCTTCTGGCGCGAGTTCGATCCGAAGCACGTCACCCGGATCGAGGACAAAAGCCTCGGCATGGTCCGGACCGAGATCAACTGCGCCCGATGCGGCGCCCACCTCGGCCACGTCTTCGACGACGGACCGCGGCCGACCGGCGAGCGCCACTGCCTGAACTCCGCCTCGCTGAAGTTTCACGAGAAGGGCAAGGAGATGCCGCCCGACGGAGGCGCGGCCCCGTCAGCCGCCAAGACCGAGACGGCCTATTTCGCCGGGGGGTGCTTCTGGGGCATCGAGCATTACTTCCAGGAGGGCCAGGGGGTCATCGACGCGGCCAGCGGCTACATGCAGGGCAAGACGCGCGAGCCGGACTACAAGCAGGTCTGCGGGCACTCCACAGGGCACGCGGAGACGGTGAAGGTTGTCTTCGACCCCAAGCGGATTACTTATCGCCGGCTGCTGGAGGCGTTCTTCAAGATGCACGACCCGACGCAGCTCGATCGACAGGGGCCGGACGTCGGCGACCAGTATCGTTCAGGCATCTGGTATACCAGCGAGGAGCAAAAGCGCGAGGCCCAGAAATACATCCAGGAACTCCAGTCATCCAAGGCCTTCGGCGGGAGCAAGATTGTCACCCAGGTCGAGCCGGCGGACGTCTTCTGGCCCGCCGAAGACTACCATCAAGACTACATCGCCAAGACCGGCCGCGCCTGTCACGTCCGCAATCCCTGGTAGCCAAGAGCGCTGGCTACAGCGGTCCCCAATTCAGTGGATGACTGCCCGCTGCGTAGAATGCCCAGGGCAGACCTGCCCCGGGCTTTGGAAATCGGGCGAGCATCGTCAAGTGAATCGGGAATCGCGATAACTGCACGAGCCGCTCAGGCGACCATCGACGCGACGTGCGGCGTCGTCATTCGACGACTTCATCGGGGAGCACTTGCGCGGCGGCGTCCGCCCCGTCCACGGCTTGTGACGGCATCTCATCCTCGGGCATGGCCTCGACGGGCTCTATCGCACCGAGCGCCTCGAGGCGGCTGCGGGCCTGGGCGGCCCAGGTGGTGGCCGCCCAATTGTTCATCACCAGGCGATAGTAGAACGCGGCGGCGTCGATCTCGCGCACTCGCTCATAGTATTGGCCGACCTTAAAGTCCTTTTCCGCGCGGCGATCGTTGATGCCGCTGAGCTGCTGCGGAATGCCGTGCTCCTCGGCCTCGGTGGGGTACTTCTGCTGGAAGTCTTGAAAATAGACCTCCGCCTCCAGGAGATCGGCCTCGTCGAATTCGACGCCGGGAAACCTGGCCAGGGCCGACTCGCCGGCGCGCAGCAAGGAAAACTTCGCGTATCTCCCGCGCGGAAATTCCCTCATGAGCCGCGCGTAAGCCGTCTCGGATTCCTCGAAGTCGCCGCTGAGATAGTGGTAGTCGGCCTTCAGCCGCAGGGCCTGCTCGGCGATGGGGCTGCCGGGAGCCCGCTCGTCGATGACGCGGTCCAGCATGGTGAGGGCCTCTTCCTCGCCGGAGAGCCAGAACAGGCCTCCCCAGACCTTCTGCTTGCGCTCTTTGAAGAGCAGCATTTCGGCGATGATCAGTTCCTTTCGAACGGCCCGGTCGGCCAAATCGGTCCCCGGCCAGCCGTTCAGCAGCTCCTCGAGCCAGTCGTAAGCCTTGATCAGGTGGCCGTGCTTGGGCTTCTGGTCCTCGGCACTGACCTCGGTTTCGGCGGCATAGAACAGGGCCTCGGGCCAGTGGGGCGATTCGGGGTAGACCTTGAACCAAGTGGCGAAGGCCTCGCGGGCCATTTTGTACTCGCCTTGGGCCAACAAGGAGCGGGCCAGGGCCAGATCGCCCTCCTCGGTGCCGGGGATCGGCGGGGCGACCTCGTTCCAATGGCCTGTGGCGGGATCGTATTCGAGGCGTTCCTGATAGGTGGAGTCGACTTCTTGAGAGAGGCCGGGCGCCGCGAGGAAGAGTGCTAACAACAGCACGCTCAAGAAATGTACTTTGGACATTAGTCGATCCTCAGGGGGTTGCCACTCACAATGGCGCAAGTAAACAGGCGTCGATGTTGACCGCGCTGGGCGAAAGTCTACCCATCGGTGATACAGCCGTAAACATGGGCGTTTGCCGTGGGGAGGCCGAGGGGTATAATCTCCGCCGACGTGGGGCCCGGCGGATGCGCCGATGGCCGAGGCGCGGAACCAGATGAAGAGAACGGCGGTTTATTCTCTGATCACGGCGATTCTCGCGCCGTTGGGAGCGTGCGGCTACTCGGCGGATCGGACGCAGTATTTCCGCACGACCAATTCACAGAACGAGCGCATCCGCACCGTGGCCCTGGATGTCCTGGAGTCCAAGGAGTTTCGCCGCGGCCTGGAATTGCAACTCACAGAGGCCCTGGCCAAGCGGATCGAGGCCGAGACGCCCTTTCGGCTGGCCAAGAAGGACCGGGCCGACACCATCCTGAGCGGCGAGATTAAGGAAGTCCGGCAATCGACGATGGGGCGCGATTTTCGGACGGTACGACCACGGCAGACGGCCTCCACGGTGGTGGTGAGCTTTCAGTGGAAGGACCTTCGCACGGGTGAGGTGCTAGTGGATCGTCCAAACTACGTCCAGACCGTGGATTACATAACCCCGCTCGGCGAAGATTTCTATCATGCCAGCGAGCGGGCCATGGACCGTCTCAGCGAGCGAATCGTCGAGGAGATGCAGACCACCAATTGGTGATTCTGCTGTTGCGACTATAATCCGATAGAACGCATGCGATCTCCAGCGCCGCCGGTGCGTAGAACCAAGGGCGGGGCCGGAAAACGCTGGACGCTTTGAGGCACAGATGGCGGAACAAGATCAAGAACCCCAGAACCAGCAGGAGCAGCCGCCGGGCCGCCCGAAGGGCCTGGTGCCTCCGCCGCGCATGCGCATGTCGCGCGGGGTCATGAGCTGGATCGGTTTTCTGCTGATCGCCATGATGATCGCCCTGGTCGTCTCCCAGGGGTATGCGCCGCCCAAAGAGATCACCATCGACACCTTTTGGAAGCAGGCGGCCAACAACAGCTTCGAGCGGATCCGGATCAGTGACGATGAGATCACCGGTGAATACCGGGCCACGGCCCAGGGCCAACCGCAGGGGCAGGCCAACCGCCATTTCAAGGTGGCCTACAACACGACGGGCACGCTTCCGGAGGTGGAAGAGAAGCTCCGCAAGCTGTCGCCAAGCACCAAGATCGAATACGCCCCGAGCAGCGCGCCCTGGATGAACATGCTGATCGGCATCGTCCCGTGGATTCTGATCTTCGGATTCGTCTATTTCATGATCTTCCGTCACCTGCGGGCCTCGGCCGGCGGGGCCGGGATGCTGGGGAGCTTCGGACGCTCGCGGCATCGGGTCAGCAACAAAGAGCTGGCCAACGTCACCTTCAAAGACGTCGCCGGCGTCGACGAGGCCAAGGAAGAGGTGGCCGAGATCATCGAGTTCCTAAAGAACCCCAAGCGGTTCCAACGGCTAGGGGGACGGATTCCCCGCGGCGTCCTGCTCGTGGGCGAGCCGGGCTGCGGCAAGACACTGTTGGCCAAGGCCATCGCCGGCGAAGCCGACGTGCCCTTCTTCTCCATCAGCGGAGCGGACTTCGTGGAGATGTTCGTCGGCGTCGGGGCCTCGCGCGTCCGCGACCTGTTCAAGTCGGCCAAGGAGAACTCGCCCTGCATCGTCTTCCTGGATGAGATCGACGCCGTGGGTCGCCGCCGGGGCGCTGCCTACAACGGCGGCGGGCACGACGAGCGCGAGCAGACTTTGAACGCCATCCTGGTCGAGATGGACGGCTTCGACACCTCGGACCAGGTCATCGTCATCGCCGCCACGAACCGAGACGACATCCTCGATCCGGCCTTGACGCGCCCGGGGCGCTTCGATCGCCGTGTCTATGTGCCGCTGCCCGACATCAAGGGCCGCATGGAGATTCTCAAGGTCCACGCCAAGAAGGTGAAGCTTTCGCCGCAGACGGACCTGATGAAGATGGCCCGCGGCACGCCGATGTTCAGCGGGGCCGAGCTGGCGGCGATCATCAACGAAGCCGCCATCCTCGCCACCATGCAGAACAAGGACCTGGTCGAGATGGAGGACCTCGAGGAGGCCCGCGACAAGATTCGCTACGGCCGGTCGAACAAGAACCGGGCCATCGAGGAAAAGGAGCGCAAGGCCACGGCCTACCACGAGGCGGGGCACACGGTGCTGCAAATTCTGCTCCCGGACGCCGATCCGCTGCACAAGGTGACCATCATTCCCCGCGGCAGGGCCCTGGGGTCGACGATGTCCCTGCCGGAGAAGGACCGTTACGGCTACGGCATGAAGTGGCTGTACGCGACGATGCGGGTGCTCTGCGGGGGCCGGATCGCCGAACTGCGCCACAGCCGCGATTCTAGCAGCGGCGCGGCCATGGACATCGAGCAGGTGACCAACCTGGCCAAGGCGATGGTCCTGGAGTGGGGCATGAGCGACAAGCTCGGCTTCGTCAAGTACACCATCGACGACCGCCGCGAGTCCTTCATCAACGAACGGGCCTACTCCGACGAGACCGCGAAGATCATCGACGACGAAGTCCTCCGGCTGGTGGACGAGTCCTACAAGGATGCCGAGCGGATCTTGAACGAGAACTGGGAGAAGGTGCACGCCGTCGCCCAGGCCCTCCTCAAGCACGAAACCCTCGATGCCGAGGAGGTGCGCCGCCTCTGCCGCGGAGAGACGCTCGACAAGCCGAGCCTCACCGACATCCTGGCCGACGAACACATCCCCCCCGCGCCGCAGTCGGCCCGGCCCATCGCGGCCAGGCCTGAGCCCAAGCTGCCGGACGGGCTGACCGGCGGCTCCCTGCCCCAGCCCGGTCTGGGTTGATTCGGCGCGGCGAGGATCAACCAGATGGCCAACGCGGAAGTGGTGGTGGTGGGCCCCGGCGAGTTGCCGCTGATCGCCGATCTCTACAACGAGATATTTCGTCCCGGCCACGACGTGGAGTTCTTCCGCCGCCGTCTCGTGGGGCGCTACAACCCGCTGCTATTGGTGGCCAACGTCGACAAGCAGCCGGTCGGTTTCGCCACCGGCTTCGAATTGAAGCCCTCAACCTACTTCGCCTGGTTGAACGGCGTGCTCCCCAACTTCCGCCGCCTCGGTATCGCCTCACAGCTTCAGGAGGCCCATGAGGGATGGGTCCGCGAGCACGGCTATCACTCCATCCGCATGGAGTGCCAAAACGGCCACCGCCCGATCCTGCACATGGCGATCAAGATGGGCTACGACATCGTCGGCGTGCGCTGGGATCCGGACCGCGCCGAAAACCTGGTCATCTTCGAGAAGTCCCTGGGCGACTGATCTCGCCAGGTTTCACTGCCATTTTGTAGGCTACCCTCATGCCCATGGTGATCCGGAACATCGCTCAGCTTGTCGCCGTCCCTGCGGGGCCGTTGGGCGGGGCGCGCTTCTCGTCGCCGCCGGTGATCGAGGATGCCGCCCTGGTCATCGACGAGGATCGCATACGCTGGTTCGGACCTGCCTCTCAATCGCCGCCCGGAGGCGGGACGACCCTCGACGCCGGCGGGGGGACGGTCGTGCCGGGGCTGATCGACTGCCACACTCACGCGGTCTTCGCCGGCTCGCGCGAGGGCGAGTTCGTCCGGCGGATCGGCGGGGCCGGCTATCTTGAGATCATGCAGGCCGGCGGCGGCATCCGCAGCACCGCGCGGGCGGTCCGCGCCGCGAGCGTCGAGCAACTCGTCGAGGCCTCGCTGCCTCGCCTGCGCCGAATGATCGGCTGGGGCGTCACCACGCTGGAGATCAAGAGCGGCTACGGCCTTTCGCCCGAGGACGAACTCAAGATGCTGGCGGCGATTCGCCGCGTGGCCGAGATGTCGCCCGTCGAAATCGTGCCGACTTTTCTCGGGGCGCATGCCGTGCCGGAGGAGTACGAAGGCCGGCCGGACGACTACCTGGCGGCGATCGCCGACGAGGCCCTGCTGGCCAGGATCGCGGGAGAGCGGCTGGCGGAGTTTGCCGACGTCTTCTGCGAGCGCGGGGCCTTCACGATTGAGCAGTCGCGGCGATACCTGGCTGCATGCAAGCGGCACGGGCTGGTCCCGAAGGTCCACGCCGATCAGATCACCAACTGCGGCGCGACGCTGCTGGCCGTCGAAATCGGCGCCGCCTCGGCGGACCACCTCGAGTGCATCGACGACGAGGGCATCAAGGCGCTGAAGCGGACCCTTCAATTCAATTCCACGGCCATGGACAATTCGTCCTACCCCCCGGCGAAGCCGGGGGCTAAGGGAAACGCCGCGATGGCCGTGGGGGGTACATCCATCGGCGTGACCATTCCCGTGCTATTGCCCGGCTGTTCGTTTTTTCTCGGCACGCCTCCGGTCCCGGCGCGGAGGCTGATCGACGCCGGCTTGCCGGTCGCCCTGGCCACCGACTGCAACCCCGGCTCATCGATGATCGAGTCGTTGCCGCTGGTCATGTCCATCGCGTGCACGATGCTGAGGATGACGCCGCTCGAATGCCTCGTCGCCTGCACGGCCAACGCCGCCGCCGCCCTCGGCCGCGGCGATCGACTCGGGGCCATCGCCGTCGGTCACCAGGCGGATCTGCTGATCCTCGACGTGCCGAACGTCGAACGATGGCTGTATCAGGTGGGGGTGAATCCGGTCCGCACGATCATCAAGTCCGGCCGCGTCATTTCCTAGGGCGGCTCCCCACTCATTGGACCACGTTCGTCCCGACTCCAAGGGCCTTAACTGCATGATGGAGCACGACCGCACTCGGCTGCGATCCGGGAGGGAACAGAAAGCCCAAGGAATCCTTCTGGGGCTTTGCTACGACGCGGGGACTGTTAGCACTTTGCGCCTGGCTGGAACGAGGCAACGACTTTCAGCGGGCCCTCCACACCACCCTCCTCAACAAGGTCCCGCCCGAAGATCGCAAAGTCATCGCAGAGGCGCTTGAACACCAAGTCGGGCCGTTGGCGGGCGTGAAGAAGTAGCACATGTTGAATACGACTGAAATCGCGATCGTCAGCCGAACTATCGAGTGGCGAGCCCGGTTCTTCGCTTGCCACGCGATCTCTTAACCTGCGAGCAATTCTGCCACGATGCACTGAATATCCGCGCCGTCAACCAAACAGTCGCCGTTGCAATCGCGCAGCGGTCGACCAGTGAAGTCCACGGGTAAGCCCGGCAAGTTGTTCGGACAGGCATCGTTGCCGTCGCAGACACCGTCGCCGTCGGAATCCTGGAAAACATGGGAGCAGAGACCTTCGTTGCAAGAATCTACCGTGCAGGGATCGGGGTCTTCGCAGTTGAGCTGGCTGCACGAGCAGCCGTCAGCGTTGATCATCTCGCCTGCCGGGGTGCCTGTGCACAGGTCGTCGCAGAGATCGGGAACTCCGTCGGCGTCCGTATCCGCATCCAGGACGAAGACGTAAGCCGAGCCGGCATTGGTCCCGCCGGCATGGTCGTCCCGGCGCGCCCCAACCACAGCGGTGCTGCCGGACAGCGCGACCGACCCGCCGAAGAAGTCATCCGACGCCGCGTCCGAAGCGGTCAACTTGGCCTTCTCGGTCCAGAGAGCGCCAGAGCGGGTGAAGACGTAGGCCGAGCCGGAACTGGTGCCTGCGTCGTCGTTGGAGTTCGCCCCGACTACTGCAATATCGTCGGCGGCCGTGACCGAATTGCCGAACGCATCGCCAAACGCTGCGTCCGAGGCGATCAGTCTTTGCTGCTGGGTCCATGCGTTGCCCGTTCGGGTAAAGGCGTAGGCCGCGCCGGAACCGTTCCCACTCGGGAGGTTGGTGGCGGCCGCCCCAACCACCGCCGTGTCGCCGGAAATCGCGACCGAACTGCCAAACTCTCCGGCGGGCGCAAAAAACGGCTCAGTGGAAAGTTTGGCCTGCTGGGTCCAAACGATTCCGGAGCGAACGAAGACGAAGGCCGCGCCCGTGTTCACCCCGCCGAATATGTCATCGAAACGGTTTGCCCCAACCAACGCGGTGTCGCCGGAAACGGCAACCGACCAACCGAATTGGTCGCTCGCCATTACGCCGCCGCTAGCGAAAGTGAGCTTGGCCTGCTGGGTCCAAACCGTGCCCGCCCGGACGAAGACGTAGGCCGAGCCGACGTCCATCAAGCTCGTGTGGTCGTCGAGTATTGCCCCGACGACCGCGGTGTCACCGGACACCGCCACTGAAAAGCCGAAATTGTCAACCGCCGCGGCATCTGAGGCGATGAGCTTCGCCTGTTGCATCCACACCGCGCCGATGCGGATGAAAACATAGGCCGAGCCGGCGTCAGTCCCGCCCGCGTGGTCATCGAGATATGCCCCGACCACCGCGGTGTCGCCGGAGACCGCAACCGAGCGGCCGAAGTTGTCAAACGCCGCCGCGTCGGAGGCCGTTAGCTTGGCCTGCTGGGTCCAAACCGTGCCGGAGCGAACGAAGACGTATGCCGAGCCGGAATTGGAGCCCGCGTCGTCTTCGCCGTTCGCGCCGACTACCGCCGTGTCGCCCGAGACCGCGACCGAACTGCCAAAGAAATCGTCTGCCGCCGCGTCGGAGGCGATGACCTTGGTCAATTCGTGCGGATTGCACTGCCCGCGCGCCGGCGCGATTGGCCCCCAGGCAAAAAAGATCGCCATCGTCGCAAGAGCAACGGAGATGTGTTTCGTAGATGTAGATTGACTACGGATTGTGGAAGTGACCATGTGCCCGAACTCCTCCTCTAATTCGCCTACTCGGCGGAGAGAGAGAAAGCACGCACTTTGACTCGGTCCGTGAGCTTGCGGGCCATTTTTGCAGACGGCTGCATTATAACCGGAAAGCGGGCGCTAGTACTGGGGCCAAACCCACAACGATCTGCCGCGGTCGCTTAGGCGACAACCCCGGCACTATCCGAGCCGATAACCGTCGCCGGCATCCGCTCATTCGATTCGGAATGCTGTTTGGGCCGCGCCCGCAAACCGCGATGCCACGGGCGTGGCTTCTCTTTTGCGCATCGCGAAGGAGAAGATTTTATGCGTACCAACCCCTTTGAAAGCCAGCTCGAACGGCTGGCCCGAACACTTACTGAGCAGTTCGGTGTGGCCGTCGTCTGCCAAGGCGACCAAGCCTTCACCGATGGCAAGACAATCGTCCTGCCGTCCCTGCCTGAACCATTGGAAGAAGACCTTGAGCGGATGATGGTCGGCTACCTCGATCATGAAATGGCCCACGTGGCCTTCTCTGACTTCAAGCAGGTCAAGCGATTCAACAAGAAGCACCGCGGCTTCGAACCCATGCTTAAAGTCGCTAAGGACGCGTTGATCGAGATGCCGACGATCAGCTCACGGCAGGGGGTCGGCCTCCCTCACCTCGGCCTCGGAGGCCCTGGCCTTGACATAGGCGACGAAGTTCTGAATCGGGACCGCCGCGGTGCTTACCGGCGCCGGCGGGGTGATGACGTTCGGGATCACCGGATCGACCTGGACGTAGCGATCCTGATCGGCCACCCATACTTGCTTGATGCTGTCATTCGCCCTGAGAGTAACCGTGCCTGTCTCGCGGCCGGTCTTGCGGAGCAGGTAGACACGATGAATGGGGCCGTCGATCTGGAGGATGATGGTGCAGCCGTCGGCGGTGGCGTCGACCAAAGCGGATTGAGCCAGCGGCCAATCACCGGCCAGCAGGCACCACCCGGCCTCGCAAAAAACTCGGGGGACGGGATTGTCGTACCACGCAACGGCGTCGGTCACGGCGGCGGTGTAGGGATACGGTCCCAGGAGCATGTCGACATACTTGTCGCGGTTGCCCATCCGATACCTGATCTGCCCGCGAAAGATATTGCGCGTCCTGATCTCCTCCCCCGGTCGAAGGAGGATGCCGGTGATCAGGGCTCGCGGATGCTCCTTTACGGAGTCAAGTACCGGCGGCGGCGCCGCGCACCCCGCGGCCCAGCAGATGTTCACGAAAAAGCACAGTCCGACGATCCGATTGCGCATGGCGGTTGCTCCTTCACTCCGGGACCCGGCGGACCGGAATGGCCAACCGGCGGCCCCAAAGACACAGTTCACAGGCCAGGATCATGGCGATCAATGGAACGATGGGATTGCAAAGATAGTTGTAGAAGCGAATCGCCGCAAGACTCGCCCCGACGACAATCAGCCCGGCGGCAATCATGCCGGCATAGGCGCGGATGCGCCTTCCAGTCGCGAGCAGGACCAGGACGCACCCCAGTACCCCGCCCAGCGCCGTCAGGGCATATCGGGTCACCCAGCGGGGGCGCAGAATCGCGACTGATCGGAGCATCTGATCGATGCCCACGGCGTGCGCATGGCAGCCGGCGAGGACGCGTCCATCCGGATGGGGATGTCGGTCGATGCCGGTTCGCATGTTGCCGACGAGCACGACCTTTCCCGCGAACGCCGCCCGAAGCTCATCCGAACTCATCTCGAACACCTGCCCGACGTCGATCATGGACGCGTTCAGGACATCGTCGCTGGGCATGCCCAGCAGAAACCAGCCGGCCCGGTCGCCCGGCTCGAGCCCGAAATCCGGATCAACTTGCTCGACCGTCCACAGGGCGCTGAGGTCTATATGGTCGGTCGTGTCGAGAGCGATCCTGGCCCGCGGCGAGCCGGGGTCTCGCTCCCAATATTGGATTTCGATCGCTTCGGCATCGACATCGAGGCGGTAAGAAGCCTCGGCCTGCGGATGGCGATAACCGGCCACCGCCGCAAGGGCCAGGGCGACGGCCGGCTCACCCGCGCCGCGGACCACGAACAGCACCAGACGCCACGCCTTCTGCGCGGTCAGGCTGGCGACGGGGCGAGCCCATCGGACTTCGGAGGCGATGGTCCGGCTGAGGTCGGCGGCGTCGATGGCCTTAAGCGGCCACTTTCGGACGCTGACGATGACATCGGCGCCGGCGGCGCGCAGGGCCGCGGCGCCCCGGGCAAAGTCGGCATCGAACTCCGTTTCCCCGGCGAAGGTGATGTCCCACGCGACGATTCGAGGTCCGGTCGTCGATAACCGCTCCATGAGACGTCCGTGCAAGCGCCGCAGGCTCTTGGGGTCTTGGATGGTCACGCCGGCAAGCGACTCGCGCCGCACGATGGCTTGAATGTCGGTTTTGTCGGTCAATGCGATCAGGCGCACGTGGCGGAGAGTGGTCCCGGCGAGCTGAGACTCGGCCAGCGGGGTCCAGACGCGTTCGAAGGCTTCGTTGATCGGCGTCCAACTGTACGCCAGGGGGCTGCCAATGTAGAACGCCAGAGCAGTCGCGACGGCCATGAACACGAGCGGCGAGGCCAGGGGATGAGCCCCGAGTGTCCGCCTCATGCGAACCCAGGCGACGTGACCCAGGTGATCGCGCTTGGCGGCGATGGTCCTGCCGGCCAAGTGGGCGCGAAGGTCGTCGGCCAAGGCCGAGGCGGTTTGGTATCGGCGGCCTCGATCCTTCGCCAGACAGGTGAGGAGAATGGTCTCCAGATCGCGTTCAAGATCGCGACGATGGAATCGAGGAGGCTTGGGGGGCGCTTGTTGAATGCGGTCCATCGTCTGCTGCCAGGAGCCGGCCAGCTCATATGGCGAATGCTGAGTCAACAAGCGATAGAGGATGACCCCGAGGGAATAGACGTCGGTTCGGGCGTCGACCTGGGCCGGGTCGCCGCCGGCCTGTTCGGGCGACATGTAGGCGGGCGTTTCCATCGGGGTCTGGCTGACGGAGAGTTGAAGATCGGCTGGCAAGCCGAGCGGCTTGGCCAAGCCGAAATCGAGAATCCGCGGCCTTCCTTCGCCGTCCACGAGGATGTTCTGCGGCTTGAGGTCACGATGAATGACGTCCTGTTGGTGGGCGCTGTGGACGGCGTCGCACACGACGGCGAAATGATTGAGTATGCGGTCCGTCTCGAGCCGCTCGTCTTGCACGAAGCGATCGATGGGACGGCCGCGAACATAGTCCATGACGTAGAACGGCTGGCCATCGGTGGTCGAGTCGGCGTGGAAGATGGCCACGATGTTCGGGTGTGCCAAGCGGGCCAGCATCTCGATCTCGCGCTGGAATCTCTTGCGGAGGTCCGCGTCGGCATAGGCGCCGGCGAGAAGCATCTTGATGGCGACGCGCCGCTGGGTGGAGCGTTGAACGGCGGCATAGACGATCCCCTGGCCGCCGCGACCGATTTCCTGCACGATCTCATAGCCGGGGAACGCGCCGGGCGGCGGCAAGGGCTTGCCGGCCGGCGACGCTTCGTTCGGCGACGGCGCTCGGACCGTCGGAACGGAGCCGCCATTCTTCGGCGTCGGGACAGTAGGGGAATCCGACATGGACGCAGCCCGCGCATGCCCTCCGAGGCGACCGCCTCGCGACAGGCATGGGGTGTGGGTCGATTGAACGTACTTCGATCACTCGTCAGCCTACTCCGGCGTATCCCGTAGGGCAAGCGGCGGCGAGCGGACATCGCAGCGAGCCAACCCCTTCGCGCAACTACCGGCGGCGCGGGGCACATCGGCGCGCAGGTACTCGTGCAGTTCTCCAAAAAAACAACCGACGGCGGCTGCGCTCCCCTCAACTGCACCCGCACCGGTGCCCACGGCCGGTATTGCGAGTTGTGCCGTCGCGTCGTAGTCTCAGCGGACCGGAGGAAGCCCATGCAGCCACTCATCGAATGCGTCCCGAATTTCAGCGAGGGACGCGATGCGGCAGTCATCAAGCAGATCACCGACGAGGTGGAGACCGTCGCCAACGTCAAACTGCTGGACGTCGATCCCGGCGCCGCGACGAACCGTACGGTGGTGACGTTCGTCGGTATGCCGGACGACGTCTGCGAGGCGGCGTTTCGCGCTGCCAAGAAGGCCAGCGAAGTCATCGACATGAGGAGGCACACCGGGGCCCATCCTCGCTTCGGGGCGACGGACGTCTGCCCGCTGGTGCCGGTAAGCGGAATCAGCATGGAGGAGGTGGTCAAGCACACCCGGGCGCTCGGCCGGCGGATCGGCGAGGAATTGGGCATCCCCGTCTATCTTTATGAGTACGCTGCCACGAGTCCGGAGCGGAAAAACCTTGCCAGCGTTCGGGCCGGTGAATACGAGGGCCTGGCGGACAAGCTGCGCCAGCCGGCGTGGAAGCCGGACTTCGGACCGGCGGCGTTCAATGCCCGCAGCGGTGCGACGGCGGTCGGGGCGCGGGACTTTCTCGTCGCGTACAACGTGAACCTGAACACGACAAGCACGCGCCGGGCCAACGCCATCGCCTTCGACATTCGCGAGAAGGGGCGGATCAAGACGATCGACGGCACGCCGGGCGGCAAGCCGATGGCGGACGGCGAGGGTAAGCCGGTGTGGGAAGCGGGTTCGCTGAAGTGCTGTAAGGCGATCGGCTGGTACATCGAGGAGTACGGCATCGCCCAAATCTCGATCAACCTGACGAACCTTTCGGTCACGCCGATCCACGCGGCCTTTGACGAGTGCTGTCGGCGAGCCGAGGCCCGCGGCGTGCGCGTGACCGGCAGCGAGGTGGTCGGCCTGGTGCCGCTGTCGGCCATGTTGGACGCAGGGCGTTACTTTCTACGAAAGCAGCAACGGTCGATCGGCGTCTCGGACCGAGAGTTGATCAGGATCGCAATAAAGTCGTTGGGCCTCGGAGATCTGTACCCGTTCAATCCGGCCGAGAAGATCATCGAGTATGCCGTACGCGATCAGAAGCCCGTCTGGGCGGGCCGAGGGCAGCCGGGCGGCGCCGCTGCGGGGCGGCAGTCGGAATTGCACGACGCACACGCAGAGCCGAGCATGACGGCGCTGGTCGACAGATCGGTCGAGGGATTCGTCGAGCTGACGGCCAGCGAGGCCCCCGCGCCGGGCGGCGGGAGCGTCGCGGCGCTGGTGGGGTCGCTGGGCGCGGCCCTGGCCACGATGGTGGCCAATCTTTCGAGCCACAAGCGCGGTTGGGATGATCGCTGGGAGGAATTCAGTCATTGGGCGGCCCGCGGCAAAGACCACTGGACCCGCCTCCTGCATCTGGTGGATGAGGACACCGCCGCCTTCTCCGCCCTAATGAGCGCGTTCGGCTTGCCCAAGGGGAGCGAGGCCGAGAAAAAAGCACGGGAGCAGGCGATCCAGTCGGCGACGCGCCGAGCGATCGAAGCCCCACTGAGCGTGATGGATGAAGCGCTGCGGAGCATGGAGGTCATCGAGGTGATGGCGAAGATCGGCATGGAGGCCAGCGTAAGCGACGCCGGCGTCGCGGCGGCCTGCGCCCGGACGGCGGTCATCGGCGCGCATCTGAACGTGCGGATCAACATCAAGGGACTGGCGGACAAGTCCGCCGCCGCCGACTTCCTCCGCCGGGCCGCGGAGATGGAGAAGACGGTCTGCGCCCGCGAGCAGACGATCCTTCAGATCGTCGCAGGGAGGCTGTAGGCAGATTTTCACGACCACAGGGTAGTCGCGCGACTTGGCGATCGTGCCGGGGCAACCAGTCAAGGCTCCTGTCGGCGCTCGACGGCGCGGCCGATGAGCAGTCCACCCTCGAAGAGCACGATCATCGGCACAGCCAGAAGCATCATTGTGCCGACGTCCGGCGTCGGGGTCAGGATGGCGGCCAGGATGACGACCCCGAGGATGACGTACTTGCGGGCCCGCGACAGATGCGCGGCGGTCGCGATGCGCATGGCGATGAGAAACACGACGACGATGGGGATCTGGAAGCCGAATCCGAAGGCCAGCGCGAGGTTCACCACGAAGCCCAGGTACTGGGCGACGTTGAAGAGCGGCTGAACGAACTGGTCCTCGTCGAGCGGATCGAGCGGGGCGCTGTAGCGCTTGCCGTCGAAGAAGACGTTCCACGTGCGGGTTTCCGCGTTGACCCAGCACTGACCATCCTCCGGCGCCTGTGGGTTTCCGCGCAAGACAGGCACTTGGCTTGCGGCGGTCTCCTGCCGTGCGTCTGCCCCACCCTGGGTCGCCGCCTGCGTGGAGGGGACGAGTTTTTCAGACACATCGATGGACGGCATCGGAAACCAGGAGGAGACATTGATTAGGAAGGCCAGCAGTCCGCGCAGGGCGACGGTGATCATGAAGGAGGCGCCGGCGAGAAAGAGAATGATCGAGGCCGGGGCGAAAAGCCGGACGATCCGACGCTCGGAGGGATAGAGGCCGGCGCTGACAAACAGCCACAATTGATAGAGCATCCACGGCGCGGCGAGCAAGACGCCGAAGTGGAGCGAGAGCTTGAAGTATTCGATGAAGGCCTCGGGGGGGTTCAACTGAACGAGGTGGGCCCGCAGGCCGAGGTCATTCATCGCGACGACGTAGGGTCGGGTCAGTAGCTTGATGATGTAGCCGCCGAAGTTGAAACAGACGACCGTGGTCAGCAGGAGGCCGAGCAGCCCGTAGATAACCCGTTTGCGCAGCTCCTCCAGGTGATCACCGAAGGACATTCGGACGTCGTTGGGGTCCTGAGGCCGCGGCTTGAATCGAAACGCTGCCATACTGGCCCACGCGCGCCGACGGGCGGCCGTCAGGAAGCGCCAACGCGCTTTTTGAGGGTCTGGTAGTCCACCTTGCCGGTCGAAGTGAGCGGCAGCGCGTCCAGGAACGTGAACGTATCCGGGATCATGTAGGCGGGCAAGCTGGCCGCGCAGTGCTGCTTCATGACGATGACGCCGAGCTTTACGCCCGGCTTGGAAGCGAGGATCGCCCGGATGGTCACCGGCCCGCCCGATTCGGCCAAGGCGATGGCGGCGGCCTCGGCGACGCCGGGGTGCTTGTAGAGGGCGGCCTCGATTTCGCCCAGTTCAATCCGGTAGCCGTGGCGCTTGACCATTCGGTCCTTGCGGCCGAGGAAGACGAAGTCGCCCTGATCGTCGAGACGCACGAGGTCGCCGGTGTTGTAGTAGCGCCGGCCGTTGAAAGTGCCAAAGGCCCTCTCTGTCCGCTCGGCATCGCCCCAATACCCCTGAAGCACAGGCTTGCCGGCGATGTAGAGGAGTCCCTCCGCGCCCGGCGAGACCGGCTTGCCGTCGTCGCCGATGACCAACGACTCGCAGTGGGAGCAGACCTTGCCGATGGGGTAAGGTTCCTCGCGGTCCGGAGGGACCGCCATCGGCACCTTGAAGTAGGTGCAGACGTTGGTCTCGGTGGGCCCGGAAAGGTTGTAGAGATCGACGTGGGGCCAGAGTTCCCGCAGGCGGCGCAGATACTTGACCGGGAACACCTCGCCGGCAAAGTTGACAATTCGAAGGCTGGAGCAATCGACCTGCTCCAGCTTGCCGTACTGCGTCATCAGCGACAGGATCGACGGCACGGAATACCAGCAGGTGATGCGGTTGTCCTGAATGAACGGGCCCAGCCCGGCGGCGTTCTTGCCCAGCTCCTCGGAGATGACGTAGAGGGCGGCGCCGTGCTTGATCGGCACGTAGATGTCCAAGATGGACAGGTCGAAGTGGAAGGGGGCGTGACTGGTGAAGCGGTCGGCGGCGGTGGGATGAAAGACCTCGCTGCACCAATCGACATAGCTGGCGCCGTTTTCCTGGCTGAGCATCACGCCCTTGGGCAGGCCGGTCGAGCCCGAGGTGTAGAGGATGTAGGCCAGGTCATTCGGCCCGCGCGGCGCGACCGCCGGGGGCGTCGTCGGCTGCTGGTCGAGGATTGACGCAGTGAAATGGCGGGGCGTCGAAGGCCCAACCCCCGCCTCCTCGCCGCCGTGGACGAGAATGGCCGACGGCTGATGGCCGCCCTCGCCGGGCGCGTCGAAAATCGCCGTGGTGCGATGGTCGACAATGGCAGCCTTCACGCGGCAGTTGGAAAAAATGTATCGATTCCGCTCGGTCGGCGCGGTGAAGTCCACCGGGACGTAGGCCCCGCCGGCCTTGAGAATCCCGAAGACCGCGGACAGGGAATCGACGCCCTTGGGTATGGCGATGCCGACCCGATCACCCGGCTGCACGCCCTGGGTAAGCAGCCAGTGGGCGACACGGTTGGCGCGCTCGTCGAACCGCCGATAGGAGAGGGTCAGCCCGCTGGGATCGACCACGGCCGGGCGGTCCGGGAAGCGCTCGGCGCTATGTTCGAGGTAGTTGGAGAGAGTGACGAAGTCGGCCATCGCTACATGCCTAGCGCTTTTGGGCGATCAGGTTGGCGATGCCCTCGATGGTGTCGAAGAGAGCGACGTTGCCGGCCTCGTGGGCGTCGAAACTGATCGCGTATTTTTCCTCGATGTGGCCGATGAGCTGCAAGAGCTTGATGGAGTCGAGCACGCCGCTGGTCCGCAGGGGGGTGTCGTCGGTGAGGTTCTCCCGCGATTCGCCGGGCAAAAACTCGCGCAGGACGTAGTCTCGCAGGTACTCCTTGATCTCGTTCATCATTTCTCCTCCCGACTCTATTGAGCCCGCGTCGCCGTCCGGTCGCGGGCGTGGACATCGCCGGCAACTCGCGCGGCGGACCTATCTTTCAACAACCGAAGATGATCTGCCTCAGCCTGGCGTCCGCCTCGATGCCCCGCCGCACGCACTGGAAGATCAACTCGTGGCCGATGGCGTTTGGGTGGTTGTCCCACTCCCGGACGCGCAGTTCCTCCGCCGTCCTCCCGCCGAATGAGTCGAGCGCGTCGATGACCGGCAACTGCAAGTCAGTGATTCGGGCATGCACTTCTGCAAGCTTACGCTTTAGCGCCTCGCGCTGCGAGGGGAAGGGCACGTTCATGATGACAAAGGTGGTCCCCACCTGATCGCATCGAGCTTTGATTGTGCGGATCACCTGCTCGATCAGCTCGAGCTTGTAGGGGTCGAGCTTCGCGGTGATCCGGGCGCTGGAGTCCGATGGCCTGACGTGGGCCATCGCCACAATGTCCTTCAGGAAGTCGTACTTCAGGTCGTCGCCGGCCCGGACAAGGGTGGCGATGTGACTGCACCAGGAAGAACTGACGGCCAAATCGTTCAGGCCCAGGATAATCACGTCCGGCGCAAAGCGCGGGGCCCGCTCGACGGATAATTCAAGAAGCTGCGTGATCATGTAGCCCGGGACCGAGAAGTTGATGATCTCGTAGCGTTCGACGCCCGGACACGTGCCGGAGGCGTTGAGCCTGTCCTCGAGCAGGGCCTGGTAGGTCTGGGGGAGGGGGACGCCGCTGCCCATGCAGATGGAAGAGCCGATCAAGGCGATTCGCCGCGTGGCGGGCGGCTTGGCAAGTTCGTAGTCCTTGTCTCGCTGGCCCCAGCGGTTGGTCTGGAGCCGGTCGCCCTTGAAGGGAATATCGACGTTCGGCTGCATGTCATATTTCATGAAGTCGGCGGTCCAGTGCACGGCCTGGGTCTGGGCCAGCGAGTGCTGCCAGTCCGGGGGCGGTGCCTTGAGCGAGGCAAGGCTGCCGAGCAGGCCGCGTGAGAACTTCGTCGTTTGCTGGGCCCCATCGAGCAGGCCCTCGTAGTAGCCGGCGGTCATTTCGCCTTCTTCGGACTCGTTGAGGCCGGTGCGGCCCATGATCTCGACGGCGCTCTCGAGGTCATTGGCGGGCGCCCGATCGCCCAGTGCCAGCTTGAAGCCTGCGGCAGCCGCCAGCACCGCCAGGGTGAGCACGGCTGTTCGGAGGTGGTCGTTGAAGGAGGCCTTGATCATCCGACTCTCCAGTAGGTGAGCATGTCGACCCACTCGGCCAGGGACCTGCTGTTCCACATCGACCACAACACCGTGATAAGCGAAAAGGTGGCGGCGATCTTCACGGGACGGACGAACCAGCGGGCCTTGGGCCTTGCGGCGGTCTTGGGCTTAGGCCGCATTTCATACAGCACGTTCAGCAAAACGAGAATGCCCAGGATAGCCCAGAACAACAGGTCGTGCAAAGCGAGGAGGAACTTGCCGCTGAGCCAGTAGAACTGGTAGGCGTGAAGGAACCAGGTCAATCCGAAGACCACGCAGTTCGCCGCCGCGGTGGCGCCCATGTCGCCGTAGGCGCGGAGCCGGAAGAAGACCGGATAGTAGAACATCTTGACCATGAAGTCCTTCCAGTAGATGTTGATCCGCCGCCAGAAGTCGGTCAGGCTCTCGGCGAAAAGAAAGCGGCGGTGGGTCTCCGGCAGGTTGAACCCGAACAGGTGCATCATGCCGATGATGACGTGGTATTGGCCGGACAGGCGCAGATAGAGCAGGTAGGTCAGCACCATGGTCAGGACCAGGGTGCCCAGCGAGGTCACGTCGTCCGGCGACGGATTGGGCCTCAGGTGATAGATCAGCCTGTAGATCAGAAGCTGGGACAGGCCGCGGGCGATCCATCGCACCCCCTCCTGGGCCTGCTTGTGAAACTCGGCGCTGTAGTAGGTGCTCCGCATGGTCTGGTAGTCGATGACCGGGAAGAGCAGGAAGTAGTAATTGGGCAGGATGAAGAAGTACGCCAGGTAGTCCAGCAGCGTCCCAGCCGACTTCTCCTGGCGCAGGTCGTAGACGTAGATCATCATCCGGAACATGAAGATCCCGCCGAAGACCGGCCAGAAGGAACTCATGATTTCCGAGAGGCCCGGATCATCGAACTGGTGGTTTCGCGCCGCGAGACAGCCCGCCCCGATAATCGCCACGAGTCCGGCACGCATCGCGTAGGGCGCGGGAAGGTGCAGGATCGCGTAGAGGACGAGGCCCGATCCGATCAGCATCGCCGCGGCCAGGTGGTGCAGCAGGGCGAAGGCCGCCGCCATCGAGAACATGACGAAACAGGGCTTCTTCCAGCGAAACGGCAGCCAATAGTGCGCGGCAAAACCGCCGACGACCAGGGCGCTCATCTCGCCGAAGGTGCGGTTCTCCAGCTTGAAGACGTAGATGACGACGAGGGCGGCCGCCAATTGCAAGAGCAGCAGAACATACTTGGTGACGTCCCGGGTCGCGTTCCGCTCTGCCGTCGTAAGTGATGAAGCCATGCAGTCGGGTATAGATTCGATACCGCGTCCGTCGTTGCATCGCCCGTGAGCCGCCGAGACTTCAATGCTAGGGTATGGCCTCGGGGTGTCAAGCGGGCGCCGGCCCGAGCCGCCGAATCAGCCACGCGAAATCAAAGGCCCATCATGCTGGCGATGATGTTTCGTTGTATCTCCGACGTGCCGGAGTAGAGCGAGCTGCCGACGGCGTCGCGCAGGTCCCGCTCCAACTCGCACTCCGTCATGTAGCCGTAGCCGCCATAGACCTGGATCGCGTCGAGCGACGACTTGACGAAGCAGTCCGACAGGTAGAGCTTGGCCATGGCCGCCTCCATGACCGCCGACTTTCCGTGGTCCTTCAGCCAGCCGATGCGATAGACCAGGGGCCGGGCCGTGTCGAGCCGCACCTTCATGTCCACGAGCTTATTAGCAACCGATTGAAACTTGCCGATCGGCTTGCCGAACTGACGGCGCATCCGGGCGTACTCGGTGCACTTTTCGAGCTGGCGACGCATGGTGCCGAGGCAGCTCGCCAGGATGCAGCTTCGTTCCCACTCCATGGAGCAGTTGAAGACCTCGGCGCCCCGGCCTTCCCTGCCGAGCAGGTTCTCAACCGGCACCTCGCAATTCTCGAAGACCAGCTCGGCCATCGGCGAGGTCCGCAGCCCCATTTTCTCCAGCTTGCGGCTGACGGTGACTCCGGGAAAGCTCCTCTCGATGATGAAGCCGCACACGCCGAGGACGCCTAGTTTTTCGTCCAACGTCGCGTAGGCCACGATGGTGTCCGAGACCTGGGCGTTGGTGACGAACATCTTGGTGCCGTTCAGGACGTAACGGCCGCCCTGTTTGACCGCCTTGGTCTTCATGGCGAAGACGTCCGAGCCGCTCTCGGGCTCGCTGGCTCCGTTCGCCCCGATCAGCGTACCGTTGCACAGCCCGGGCAGGTACTTCATCTTCTGGGCCTCGGTGCCGTAGAGCAGGATGGGCACGGAGTTGGTCCATAGATGAGCGTTGATCGAAAAGAGCAGGCCCGCGTCCTTGCAACCGTAGCCCAATCCCTCCATCACCGCGATGGCCGTGCTCACGTCGGCCCCGTTGCCGCCGTACTTCTCCGGCACCGGCAGCCCCTGGACGCCGAAATCGGCGCATTTCTGCCAGGCCTCGCGGGAAAACTCGCCGGCATGGTCGCGGGCGATCATGTCGTCGGCCAGCGAGGTCTTGGCGAACTCGATCGCCGCGTCCTGCCATTCCTGCTGCTCCGGGGTCAGTGAGAAGTCCATCGCCGCTGTTCCTAGTCCATCGCCGCTAGGGAATCGTCAAGCGCCCTGCCGATTGTAATGGCTGCCCTACCGCCCTGAAAGCCGGCGCGCCGAGCCGCCGCCACCAGCCCGGTCGCGCCCGCGCGTCGTTGCATCCATCACGTCGCCGCCGGAAAATGGCCGCTCCATGAGCGTCCTCATCGACCCGGCCGCGCTGCGTCAAACCGCCTGCGAACTGGCCAAGATCGGCGGAGTCGCCGCGCGCAGATTGTTCGGCAAGGTCTCCGTCGCGCGGAAGGCAGACAACAGCCCCGTCACCGAGGCGGACCACGTCACCCAGGACGCCATCCTCCGCGCCCTGGCCAAGCGATATCCGTTACACGCCATCGTGGTGGAGGAGACGGTCGCCAAGCCGGAGCGCCACGTGGAGGCGCGGGCCAGCGACTACTGCTGGGTCATCGATCCGATCGACGGCACCCGCAACTTCGGCCGCGGCGTCCGCATCTATGCCACCAGCGTCGCCGTGCTGCACCGTGGACGGCCGGTCGCCGGTGCGATCTACGACGCCACGTCTGAGAGCGTCTATTCGGCGGCCGTCGGGCTCGGCGCGCGGCGCGACGAAACGCCGCTGATCGTGCAGGATCGAGCGATTGACCGGGAGACCGCCGTGGCCATCGGCTCTTTCAGGCGGCATCCGGCGCCGGCCGCCGTTCGCGGCTGGATGGATCAATACTTGCTGCGCAACCAAGGCTCGACCAGCCTGCACATCGCGTGGGTCGCCTCGGGGCTGGTCGACGCGGCCTACGCCAACGACTGCAAACTCTGGGACATCGCGGCCGCGGCCCTGTTGGTGGAAGAGGCCGGCGGCCTGGCCACCGGACCCGGCGGAGAGGCCATCTGGCCGATCGATCCCGCGGCCTACAACGGAGTAGACATGCCGGTGCTCGCGGCGGCCCCCACGCTGCACCGGCGACTCTTGGCGGACCTGCGGGCCTAGGCTGGTCCAACGTCTCGACCGATTCTTGGGGTCATCAAGCCAACGGCCTGCGAACATGATGGAGCACGGCGGCCCGGTTACCGAACGAAATGGCAGGATGACAAGGACCTTCAGGTGCTGGTCTCGAAGGCCCAGGAGCTTCTCATCGAGCTTGGGCCGACGATGGTTGGGCTGGGTATGCTTCAGCCGTGACACCCCACCTTAATCAACACTGGACTGTCTGAGGAAACAGGACTATGGGCCGTGACTTGTATGCCAGCCGAGAGTCGCGACAATTCGACGAGTGAACGGATGGACTGACGAAAAAGACAGAGGCATCTATGCCGACGGGCACGTTCCAGATTGCAGTTTGCCAACTTGAATGTCACCCAGCCCTAACCGTGGGTGAAATTGATTACCTGGCTGAGCCGATCCTACCTGCTTCTCGCTCCGCCTCACTCGTCGCGCTCTCACGCTTCAGTTTGTCTGTTGCAGACCTCCAAGAGGAGTGCAAACGCCGGTACACCGAATGGAATGCGAAACGAGTCGCCGCTGTTCTCTCGAAGCTTGCAAGCGCTACCCGCGTACCCGAGCTAATAGTTTTTCCGGAGGCCGCCATATCCTTCGATTTGCTTCCGCCTATTCGAGATTTCGCCGTAAAGCACGGCGTCACGATTTTGGCCGGAACACATACGCTGGAATTGACGAAGCAGCGAGTAAGACAATACAAATCGCTCGGTATCGAGGGACAGGTCCTCAAGGCATGGGGGGAACAACCCATCGCCAGCATGACGGTGTTGCCAATCTTTTCGTGTGATCGTTCGTATTTCCACTTGAAGGCTGTTCCATCAGTATTCGAGATAACGGACGTGAAGCGGCCCATTACCGCCAGCAACATTCTATGCTCGTTCCGTGTACGAATTGGCAATCAGACTGTGAATCTCGTTCCGCTGGTTTGCGCCGAGGCTCTCCAGCGACATCAAATGCCTGCTGATTGCGACCTAATTGTAATTTGCGCTCACAACAGTTCTGCGCAGCCGTTTGAGCCGTTTATCCGTCAACATGCAGGAAACCGAATCCCCGTTGTGTTAGCCAACGACGGGCGATACGGAGGCAGCGGCGTGCATGTCCTCATCGATAATCGCATTCAGACTTGGTGGTGGGGCGAACCACTGAACGGCTTGCTTCCGAAGGGCGATGGAATCCTTGTCGTCGAAGTTGATTGGGACCACCTCGCTCCGCAGGTTGGCGTTGCTGATCCGCGTCCCTCGGGTTGCCTCATCGCCTGTAATGCAATAGTTTTCGAGACGACGGATGAGGATACTCGCCACATCATTCAACTACTTCGCCAAGCGCGGCAACAATCAGACAATACAACTCAAGCCGAACTTCTTTCGCAAGCAATGGACCGCACGGCCCCCCCGATCCAACAGACCAAAATGATTCATCTCCGTCGATTAGCGGAGAAGCATGGGGCAGACACCGCATGGTGGAACGCCCTTGGCGATGATTGCATTGTGTCCGCCGTTCCCGACCTCCGTGGATTGGAGCGAGAACTGTGTGCGATAAGCTCACAGCGACTTCAGCAGTTATTGACGAGCGATGTTATTCACGAAGAGACGGCCATGGGTAGGGTGGCGCTACTTGCACAATCCTATCGTAAGCAGGCGGCCATACCTAATCAACAGCAAAACGCTCACTTCGCTCCTCCGGTGGACCAAAAACCTATAATCATTAACCGCGCGGACGAGTGCGAGGACGTTCGCAGTTGTCTTGCCAATCCGAAGATGCCGCTATGCCTTGTTCATGGACTAAGCGCGGTCGGTAAGACAGCGGTGATTGAAACCGCCATTGGGCAAGCCGGTTACAGAAATGTCTATCGCATCCCGATCGCGCCAGATACCACTCCGGAATTCTTGGCGCTGTCCATTCTTCAGCAGCTCAGCCTCACTCGGATTCCTGAAATCACCGATGCCGTTCAGGCGGTTAGATCAGAATTGCCGACTCTTCTCCCTAGAAATAGCACGATCATAATTGAACGGGCGCACTTTTTGACCGCCGATTTTATTTGGCGAGACCCCTCGCTGCCACAGCTATTGGCGGCGATCGTCGAGGCGATGCGAACCAGAGATGCGACGCTGATTCTAGAGTCAGATGTGTTTCTAGAAGTGCAGTTACCTGACCCTTCGCATGCACGACGTATCACGATTCGCGGTCTGCCCGAAGATGATGGACTCGTGTTTCTCGACCAGCAGTTTCGTCGGGCCGGGCTTGATCCGAATCATTATGGCCAGGAACTCCGCCGAGCGATTGTAAAGGGGCTAGGTGGGCATCCCGGCGCGATAATCCTTGGGTCTGAATACGTGGAGGAAGTAGGAATCGAGCAGGTAGTGGGAGATATTTCCTCGCGACGCGGAGTACATGGAATTATTGTCAAGAAGATCGTTCGGCGATTACACTTGTCGGAGGAACAATCGTTCGTTCTTTCGTTGCTCTCATTGGCACGAGCTCCAATTCCTGCATCCGTTTTGGCGACCTCCATAAGGTCGTTCAACCCCACCCCGATCGTTCGCCAGCTACAGAAGCTGGCATTGGTTGAGCGATTTGCGCGAGATTTCGTTGCAATAGCCGCTTTGGTTGCTGGCTACGCTGAGTTGTGTGTTCCGACACCCGAAGAGGCCGCGTCTTTTCATGAAGCCGCTGCTCGCGAATTCGCTCGTCTCGCTGAGATGAGCGATACGTCAAACCAACTCCGCTGGGCCGTCGAAGCTCGATACCATGCCTATGCGGTCGGGAAGCCGGACCTTGCACCTGACACAAGACCCATGGCCGATGGTGCGCTCGGTGCTCTCCAAATGCTCGTCGATCGCAATGAGTATGAAAAGGCGCGTCTAATTGTTGACCGCCTCCTGACCTCATATCGGACAGCCGAAATACTTCAACTAGGCGCAATCGTTTACGCCCGACTCGGAAAGTGCGCAGAAGGTCTGACGCTAGCCAAGGAGTCTGTTTCCAAACAGCCGCAACGGGTTTGGGTTCTAACGGAGGTTGGTCGATGCGCGCTGCACGTTCATCAAGTCGAAGTTGCTGAAGATGCTGTCAAGATTGCGAAAGCTACCGGTACAGATAGTCCTTTTATCGCCGTCCTCGAAGGGAAAATATTTCAACGAAAAGAAGATATGGAACGCGCCATCGCAGCCTTCAGGAGAGGAACCGAGATTTCACAGTATGACGGCTGGCCATTCTTCTACCTTGGTCGGGCATTAGTTCGGGAGGGCGAGCTTCCACAAGCAATCGAGGTCCTCCACAGAGGCGAGAATATCGAAACGAGCCGGTCTCGTCCGCGAACGAGCGCGTTGTCCGCAATTCGGACTCAGCTAATTGTGGCCTATTTATTGCAAGATGATATTGATAATGCCCAGCGATGGCTCGAACTGGTTGCGGATGATGGCACGGCTGAGGTGGCACGTGCGATGGCATACGTTGATTTGCGATCGGGGGCGAAGGACGCGTTTCAGCGAACAATGGCTAGACTTGATCCTCAGCGTGTGAAATCGCGCCACGATAAAGCTCAAATTCATCTGTTCCGTGGTTTGTTCTATCTGAATTCTGGCAACCGGGAGCAGGCCAGTGAAGAATTCAACCGAGCACACGAAGCGGACCCGCGCAATGTCTTTGTGCTACTGCGCTGGGCGGCAGTCCTAATCGAAATCGCACGAGATGCCTCGGGAGAAGGAGAACATGAGGCGTCCCGCGTTTGTGCCGAGAGAGCGAAAGAAGTGGCGAACAAGGTCTTAGAATTCGACAAGGACAATGCACAAGCCCTAGCGTTGCTCGAAGGCATTTCGGACGAATTCAATGTGCTATAGTTGATCTGCGCAGGCTCAGCGAAGCCGCGAGTCCGACGTCATCAGCTCCTTGCTGTTTCCCGTCGCTCTCAGTTTCGAAAGTTACGTAATCCGATACCTATTCTTGGGCTATACAAAGATCACCATTAATGCTACATAAAGGACGTTATGATACGCCAATCGGGTCGGCAGGGGATTGCCACAGACAACACTGTTTGAGGCCGAAGCCCGCCCGCCGTTTGCACCATCAACCAAAGGAGCATGAGCGACGAGAACGCCCTCGCATCACGGAAGCAGCTTGTCCGCATTGGGCTTGAGACGCTTCCGTCCATCGTCGCACAGGCCGGAGATCGCGCCGGCCGCCGCTTCATCAAGTTCTTCACGGCCAACATCAGGAACCAGAACACGAGGCTCGCGTACGCCCGGGCCGTGGCCACGCTCTTCGACTGGTGCGACGCCCGAGGTCTCCGCCTCGAAACGATCGAGCCGTTCATCGTGGCCGGGTACATCGAGGAGCTTCAGAAGTCGCTCGCGTCGCGGGATTTCGCCGAAGGGGCGGGCATACGAACTGTCGATCCTGCGAACTGGCGGAGCTACCGACCGGCGAATCGGCGGGACAATCGAGTTGTGAACTGGCGGAGCTACCGACCGGCGAAACGGCGGGACAATCGAGTTGTGAACCGGCGGAGCTACCGACCGGCGAATCGGCGGAACAAGCGAGTTGTGAACCGGCGGACCCGTACGGCCGCACGGGCTGGGTCGCGCCTGCTGCCGCCGAGGGCTGCTTGACAGGGCCTGGACCGGCCCCTAGGCTCTTGGCGACCTTAATGGCTGCGGGGTAGAGCAGTTGGTAGCTCGTCGGGCTCATAACCCGGAGGTCGCTGGTTCGAGTCCAGCCCCCGCTAGTGAAACAGACGCCGCAAACCGCGGCGACCCACGATTTAACGGTTTACGCCGGCATGGAGACGTGCCGGCTTTCGCGTTTTTACGCCAAGTGCCGCAAGGGTTTACGCCCGTCACGCCGCCGCTGGGTCTCTATTGGCGGTTGTCGCGCGAGGCCCGGTCTCGCGCCTGGCGGCCCTTCTCGCCCGAAAGTCTCGGTGTCTCTCTTCGGGCCGCGCCGTCGGGTTAACGCATGTTCTGATCCGATTGGGCGATATTCACGGTCTTCAAGCAAATCCGTTTGTGACCGGGCGGTTATGCATACACCCGGACAGCGCCTGCTGCAACGGCATAAGTAATGGTGGACGAGCGGCCCGACCGGTCGCATGAGGCGACGGATTGCGGCCGCCTGGAGTCCACCCACATGTCACGTCGCACGGACGCAAATCCCCTGTCGCCTGTGGAGCGCCGCCGCGAAATCGCCGCCATCTTCGCCAGGGGCATATTGCGGCTCCGCCACAGCGCCCGGATCGGGGGAAACATGCATGCTCAGAATTCTCCATCGGACCCCCAAAATGGCCTTGAGCTTTCCGGCAAAAGGGGGCTCAGTGTGTCTGATCGTACCCGCGGGTTAGGGCTGCGGGATGACGGAGACGACGCATGAGCCTGAACATCGAAAAGGAGATTACGGCGCTGGAGCGATTGACCGTCGGACAGCTTCAGGACCGCTACGCTGAGGTGTTTGGCGAGGCGGCCCGCAGCCGGCACCGCCAGTATTTGATCCGCCGCATCGCCTGGCGGCTCCAAGCGAATGCCGAGGGCGGACTTTCCGAACGGGCGCTACGCCGCGCCGAGGAGTTGGCCAACGACGCCGACGTTCGCCTCACGCCGCCACGGTGGGCGACGGCGTTAGGTCGGGCCCACCCGGCCGAGGGGGGCCGTGTCCTAATTGCCGTCGCCACAGACCCGCGGATCCCAGCTCCAGGCGGCCAGATCACTCGCAAGTACAAGGGCAAGACGATCACCGTCACGGTCCTGGATGATGGGTTCGAATATCTCGGCGAACGTTTCCGCTCGCTGTCGGCCGTCGCCAAGGCCATCACCGGCTCGCACATGAATGGATTTCGGTTCTTCGGCCTGGAGGCCAAGCCGTGACCGTTGTAGCCGCCAGTCGCGTGCCTGCCACCCGCCGCCGATCCAGGACGGAGCGAGCACGAGTCCTGCCGACCGTCCGATGCGGCATCTACACGCGCAAGAGCAGCGAAGAAGGGCTGGCGCAGGAGTTCAATTCGCTCGATGCCCAGCGCGAGGCAGCAGAAGCCTACATCGCCAGCCAGAAGAACGAGGGCTGGGTTGTCCTGCCGGACCGCTACGACGACGGCGGCTACACCGGCGGCAACTTGGAGCGGCCGGCGCTCCAGCGACTCCTGGCCGATATCAACGAGGGCCATATCGACTGCGTCATTGTCTACAAGGTCGACCGGCTCAGTCGCTCGCTCATGGATTTCGCCAAAATCATGGAGACGTTCGACCGCCACAAGGTCTCATTCGTCTCCGTCACCCAGCATTTCAATACCACACATTCAATGGGTCGGCTGACGCTCAATATCCTGCTGTCGTTCGCGCAGTTCGAGCGAGAGATCATCGGCGAGCGCATCCGCGACAAGATCGCGGCCTCGCGGCAGAAGGGCAAATGGACAGGCGGCACGCCCATCCTCGGCTACGACGTGGATCGGTCGAACGGCGGGCCGAAGCTCGTCGTCAATGCGGCCGAGGCGGCGCGGGTCCAACAGATCTTCGAGATGTACCTCGAGCACGGCTCGCTGCTCGCCGTGGTGGCCGAGCTGGCACGGCGCGACTGGCGCTCAAAGGTCTGGACGACACGCGGCGGCAAGCGTCGCGGTGGGTTGCCCATTGACAAGTGTGGCCTCCACAACATGCTGGCCAACGTGCTCTATGTGGGCAAGGTCAGGCACAAGAAGGAGGTCTACCCCGGCGCGCACGAAGCCATCGTTTCCGAGGACCTGTTCCAACGCGTTCAGGTGCGGCTCTGCCAGAACCGCAACGCCGGCAGCGTCGAACTGCGTAACCGCCATGGGGCCCTGCTGCGCCGATTGCTGTACTGCAAGTCGTGCGGCCGCGTGATGGTTCATACGTTCGCCAGCCGCGGCAACAAGCGCTGGCGCTATTACACCTGCACGAATGCAATCAAGAACGGTCGTCGCAAGTGCCCGGTCGGCTCACTGCCAGCGGCCGAAATCGAGCGCGCCGTCATCGATCAGATTCGCTGTATCGGCCGGGACCCGGAGATTCTGGACGAGACGCTCCGCCAGGCCCGTGCCCACGCCGAGGCGGCAATTGAGCGTTTGTCCGCGGAACGCCGCGCAGTGGAATGCGACCTCGCGCGTTGGCAGGCGGAAATTCGGCGCGTCGCCACGTCCGAGCCGGTCAGCCACGCCACGACGGCCCAAGTCGCCGAACTTCACGACCAAGTCGCCCGTTGCGACCAGCGGTTGGTCGACCTCGACAGGGAAATCGCCGAGCACCGGCGCGACATGATCAATAAGGACGACGTCGCCGCGGCGCTCGCGGATTTCGACAATCTCTGGGCGGCGCTGAGCCCGCGTGAACAGGTCCGGCTGATCAATCTTCTCGTGTGCCGCGTGGAATTCGATGCCGAAGAAACGAGCATCGCCGTGTCATTTCACCGGTCGGGTATCAAGGCCCTGGCTACCGAGGCCGGAGCCGGACCAGCCGCGGACGCCGAGGAGGAGGCGGCATGATCACCATTAATCGCAAAGTCCATTTTGTGCGTCGCGATAAGGGCCGCCAAACCATCGCCTCCGCGCCACGCCCATCCGACGACGTCGAGATTGGGCGCGTCCCGCGCATCTCCCGCCTAATGGCGCTGGCCATCCGCTTCGACCGTCTGATCCGCGAGGGCAATGTCGCCGACCTGTCCGAACTCGCGCGGCTGGCTCACGTCACCCAGCCGCGGATGACGCAGATCATGAATCTCAATCACCTCGCGCCGGACATTCAGGAAGTGCTTTTGTTCCTGCCTCGGGTGACGTCGGGGCGGGAGCAGATTCATGAGAGGATGTTGCGGCCGGTGATGGCAATGCCGGATTGGAGGGCGCAGCGGCGGCGGCTGAAAGTGGATGCGGCCGCCCATTAATCAAGCTCGGCAGGCTACCGATAGATTCGCCCCCTTTCTTGAATGCTGCCTCGCGACCCAAGAGTCGATTGCCCTTCGTGCGCACTAATGGCGAGCGACAAATGAATCCCAGTAGCCGGTCATGACTGTCGAAGATCATCGAGGAATTCCGAGACCGGCTCGACGCCAGTAATCAGTAGATGATCCCTTGCCCGCGTGCAGGCGACGTAAAGCAATTGCCGCTCGGTGTTGTAAACCTCTTCCAAGTCGGAGTCGTCCACGACCGCCTCGATCCGCGACTGGAGAGGGATGATTTCGTCATCACAGGCCGCGACGACCACCGCCCGAAACTCCAGGCCTTTGGCCAGATGCATCGGGCACAATGAAATGAATCCCGGCGTCGGGTCGGTATTGGCGTCGAGTTCCACGATCTTTTGCCCTGCCTTGGCCACCGCTCGCTTGGCCCGCGGCAATTCAGCATCCGAGCGCACGAATATGCTGATTTCGTGTGGCTGCACACCATCCTTAAGCCTAGCAGCCAGCCAATCGGAGATTACATCCTGCTCAGCATCCGTCGATACCGCGATTTCAATGGTCGGCTCTGACCCGTTGAATGCGGACACTGTGCCACGCCGGGATTCGCAGAATCCGTCAACGTCCGCCAGCTCGGGATCGAGGAGTCGGTCGGCCTGACCGCGCGGGTCCACGAGACCAGGTCCAAAATGTCGATGGCCCTCTTTTGCGTTTTGGGAGTGTGTTTTTGAGCGAATCGGTTTCGGCTGGCGCGATGGAGTTCGTTGAAGCCGAGCGCCGTTGTGGCCATTAGCGCGGAGCGTCATCATACTCGATTTCCTTCGAGCGATCGATGTTGAATTCGATAAACGGGTTTTTCAGGCGGCGCGGTAGTAGTGGCGGAGCAACCCGCCAAGGAGTTTCTGACAGCGGACGCGATCGATGTTTTTGTTGCCCCTGCTGACCCTTGGTGGTCCCGTGGCCGCCGCCGGAATGGTGAGATTGCCCAAGCCCTGATGCGGCCGATGCGTGTTGTGAAAGCGGGCATACTCTTGTCCGATGTGATCGAGATGCCCGAGGCCAAAGCACAGGAAATGATTCAGGCACTCTCGCTTGAACGATCCGATCCACGACTCGGCAAAGGCGTTGGCGTCCGGCGCCAGCAGCGGCGTTCGCACACGCTGAATGCCAGCCTTGTGAAACGTCCGATCAAACGCGAACGAAAACTTGGTGTCGCGGTCATGCAGGATGAAACGGCAGCCCAGGTTGTTGTCATCCAGCCACATCATCATGTTGCGGGCCTGCTGCTGGACCCACGTTTCATGCGGGTTGTAAGTGGGCGGCGAGAGGAAGACCTTCCGCGTACTCACATGCATAAAGACAAGGCAGTACGCCAGGCGCACACCCAGGGGCGTGATCACTGCTTTGGTAAAGAAGTCACAGGCCACGAGCGTATTGACGTGCAGGCGGATGAACTTCTGCCAGACCGTCTCTTCGGCTCGTCCCCGGCGCTTCGGCGAGGGAGTCAGACCAGCGTCCTTCAGGATCCGCCGGACGGACGACCGTCCGACCCGCAGCCTCAGCTTCCGCAGTTCGCCGATGATCCGGCGATAGCCCCAGCCGGCGTTCTCTATGGCCAATCGCCGGACGAGGGCACGGACGTTTCGGGCAACCTTGGGCCGGCCGACCCGCCCAGGCTTACGCCCTTCCCTTTGTTCGATGACCCATCGAGAATAGGTCCGGGGCGTCACGATTCCGATTAGGCTGGCGACGTCATGATTGAGTTCAGCGCCCATAGCCAGTAGCCAGGCACGGTCTTCCGGGTTGGGGATGACCCGGTTGCCGCCGAGCTTGCGGCGGAGGATCTCCACCTGGGCCTTGAGGAATCGGACGCGGGCGTCGCGCCGGGCGGCGCTGGCTTCCAATAGGAGGTGCGGCAAGACGTAGAGCCAGCGAATCATGGTCTGTAAACCTCAAACGGAGACCGCTGATAGGAGTCGAAGAAACGGCCTCCGACATTTTGGACCCCCGCTGGCGGCCCTGCAAACCAGATTCGCAGTCGCCTGTGAAAAACTCGATCCCCCTTTCACAACATGCAAAGGGCCATTCTCGAGCGACGTGGCCTTCGCCTGCCGAATTCAACCGGTGTGAATTAAGGCTGTTTGCTTCGCAGGAGCGAATGAGACACGAAAAGTGTCTCTGTTGCGCGCGAGCCGTTGTTTGAAGACGGTTGCGGTCCCTCTAGGAGGATGCCGACGCTAAGAAGCCTGGCCTCCGCCGTCCACAGATTGGGGCACTTCACGCGGTCGCCGCCCACTGGACGGTCTCTGACGAAGCTGCCACCATTGTTATGCCTACGGGAACGGGGAAGACCGAGGTGATGCTTGCAACTCTCGTTTATTGTCGCTGTCCTCGCGTATTGGTCATCGTGCCTACCGATGCATTGCGGACCCAGACGACGCGGACAACCTGACCATTGGAGCGACCACCGGCGCGGGCATCGTGGACATTCGTGAACACGGCGCCCTGGAAGTCGTAGAAACGATCGTGATTGGTGACCTGACCAGTGGGACCCTGCGCGTGGCCGACGCCGCCACCGTGAAGTCGGCGACGCTGGACATCGGCAAGACAAGCGGCCGTGGCATCGTGGAAGTGACCGGCGCTGAGGCCGATGAGCAGACCACGCTTGAAGTAAGCGGAGCACTCCGCGGTTGGCGACGATTGTTCGAGGGGCCGATACGAGTCGGCTCGACCTTGCTCCCCAGTGCGCCGGGCTGCTGGCGATCTCGCTCGGCATGTCGCACGTCTTCAGTGATGATCACGAACAACTCAGGCACGGCTTGGTCATGTACGACGCGCTCTACGCATGGTGCAAACACGTCCGCGAAGAGACGCACAACTGGAACCCGCAACGCCGCGGATGAGCAACCCTCTCGCCGACTCGGCGTCTTGGCTTACGCTCGCGCCGGCATAGCGCGATACACAACCAATCCGCGTGGACGACCAATTCGGCTCGATTGAAAATCTGCCCCAACAAGGTATTGCTCCACGGATGTTTCATCGGCCGGCATGATCCAACGAAACGGTCGCCTCGACGGGTCGAAGTCTGCGAAGACTAGCAGGCCGTCAGGACGCATGACTCGCGCCAGTTCTGCGTACGCCGCGGGCCGGGCCGTCTGCGGAATGTGATGAAACGCCAGCGAGCTGAAGACGCGGTGGAAGTGCGCATCGACAAAAGGCAATGCCTCGGCGCGCCCTTCGTGCCACTCGATACGCACGCGGGCGACGACTGACTTGCGATGCGCGATCGCAAGCGCCTTGGGGTCCGGGTCGACGGCGTGAACTTCGCACGTGGGGCAGCAGGTCGCCGCAAGGATCGCGAGCGTTCCCGTGCCGCAGCCCACGTCGAGGATGCGCTGACCGGGCGCAATCCCAGCCGCGTCGATCAACCACCGCTTGAATCCACGACCCAACCCAACCAGTTCGCAGACCAGGTCGTAGATGCTGATGAATGCGTTAAACCCGGCCGCCGGTCGAATCTCGTATGGGTCAGGGTCCGGTGGCATGGGCCAGTCGCACTCTTACATCTTCATCTCAAACGAGGTCTGCGTTTTCTTACCGCCCTTGGCCTCGATTTCCACCCAGAGTTTTGATCCGGCCGGCAGCGGGTCGGGAATATCCGCGTGGGTGTGCCAATGACCGGCTTCCACGTCGGCCTTGGCCTTGACCGAGCCCTTGGCATCCTCGGTGCCAATCCAGAAGCGCACCGCCGCGGCGTTTCCGAGTCCGCCGTCAATCCAGATGTCGATGGGGGAATCGCCGCCGGGCTTGATCTCTCCCTTGTCGCGGGACGCCTTGACCTTCATGCCATCGATGGTGGTTTCGCCAAGCTCAATGACCTCTCCGGAATGCCCGGCCGCTGGCGCCTCGGTCTTCGGCGCCGGGCTCGGGTTGGGCTCCGAGGTTTCGGGCTTGCGCTCGCAGCCGGTGAGCAGTGCGGCGGCGGCGAACATGGCAATTGGAAACAGCGACATTCTCATCAGTCACGCTCCTTCAACTTGGGTCGCCTGAGGCGACGCGGGGATAGTGGACGGCTCCGGCCTCACCTTGAGGCCGAACACAAGCGAGTAGCCGGCCGGTACGACGACAACATTCAAAAACGTCGAGGTAATCAATCCGCCCAGCACGACGATGGCGAGCGGCGCGAGAAGTTCGCTGCCGGGTTCGCCTTTGGCGATGGCGAGCGGCAGCAACCCGAGCGCGGCGCACAGGGCCGTCATGAGGATGGGCACAAGTCGCTCCATGGAACCCTGGATAATGGCCTCGCCGAGAGACTTGGATTCCTGGACGATGAGATGCTGATAATGATTCACGAGCAAAATGCCGTTGCGAACGGCGATGCCGAAGAGCGTCACGAAACCCACCATGCTGGCAATCGAGATGACCGGCGCCTCATACCGTGCGCTGGTCAGGCCGAAGAGCGCCAGGGTGTTTCGAAACGGATTTTCACATTCTGTGAGATAGATCGCCACGATCCCGCCGATCAGGGCCAGCGGCAGGTTGACCATGACCAACAGCGCCGCCCGCCACGAGCCGCTCGATACCTGAAGCAAGAGCAACATGAGCAGGGTCACGCCCGCGCCCGCGATGTAGATGGTCCGGGCCGCCGACTGCTGCGCCTCAAACTGCCCGCCATAGTGCACCGTGTAACCTGCGGCATGCACGATCGGGTCTACTCGCGAGCGTACGATTTCGACGGTATCGCCGAGGTTGTATCCCTCCGCCACGTTGCAGGAGATGACCGCCTTTCGGCGCGCATTCTCTCGCGCAATGAGATTGGAAGTCTGTTCAGGGCCGATGTCGGCGACCTCCGCAAGTCGTACCAGCGCCCCATCCTGTCCGCGGAGCTGCAATCGCCGGACCTGTTCGATGCTCTGCCGGTCGTCGGCCGCGAGGCGGACGACCATGTCGTACCGCCGAATGCCCTGATGCACTTCGGCGACGCGCTCACCGTAAAGCGCCTGCTGCACCTGGGTCGCGGCCGAGGCGGGTGTCAGGCCGGCGGCGGCGAGATCCTCCAGCCGGTATCGCACCGGAAGCGACGTGATCATGACCTCACGCGCGGCATTCACGTCACGCACGCCCGGAACAGCTTTCAGTTCACCTTCGACCCGACGTGCAAGCTCACGAAGTGTCGACAGGTCGTCACCGTAGATGCTCATGGCAATCGCGGCCGGAGTGCCGGAGAGAATGTGCGAGAGTCGGTGTTCAATCGGCTGGCCGACGCTGGTCACGATGGCGGGCACGTCCTGAAGGATGGCTTGGATTTGTGCGCGGATTTCCTCCTTGTCCGCGTTCGGAGCAAGTACTACGTCGATCTCCGAGTCACTGGGCGGCTGGGCGTGTTCGTCGCGCTCGGCGCGGCCGGTGCGTCGCGTCACGCTGGTGACGCCGGAGATCGCCGTCAGGCGCGCCTCGATGCCGCGGGCGACGCGGTCACTCTCCACCAGTGAAGTCCCCGGAGGATTCATGAGGAAAACGGTGAACGTCCCTTCATTAAATCCAGGAAGAAAGCTCGTTCCAAACGACGATGCCAGCCAAAGCGAGAGTACGGTCGCGCCAAGAGCTGATGACAGCACCCATCTACGATGTTGGATTGCCAATCGTAGCGAAGGCTCATATCTCCGCTTGAGCCAACGAACCAGGAAACCGTCACCGTGGATCGTGCCGGGTTCGTCGACGCGGTCCGTTCGCCGCCCGAGCAGAAACCGACAGAGCGCGGGCGTCAGGGTCAGGGCGACGACCAGCGAGGCGAGGATCGAGACAATGTAAGTGATCCCGAGGGGGCGGAAGAATCGGCCCTCTAGCCCCTGTAGAAACAGGAGCGGAACGAAGACCATCACGATGATGATGGTGGCGAAAACGACGGCGCTGCGGATCTCGTTGCTGGCGTCATAGATAACATCGAGGTCGGGCCGGCGCTGGTCTCTGGGGCGCCGCCTGTTCTCCCGCAGACGACGGTACACATTCTCCACGTCAATGATCGCGTCGTCGACAAGTTCGCCGATGGCGATCGCCAGCCCGCCGAGCGTCATGACGTTGATCGTCAGTCCCCACGCCCACAGCGCGAGCAGCGCCACCGCGATCGAAACCGGAAGCGCGGTCAGAGTGATGAGCGTCGTGCGGACGTTCATGAGGAACAGCACGAGGATGATCGCCACGATGATCGTCGCGTCGCGCAAGACGACTTGGACATTGCGGACGGCGCGGTCGATGAAATTGGCCTGCCGGAACACTTTCCGATTGAGGAGGATGCCGGCCGGCAGGCTTTCTTCGATTTCGTCCAGCGCGTGGTCCACGTCGGCGGTAAGGGCCAGCGTGTTGGTACCGGGCGATTTCTGAATCGTCAGCACGACGGCGGAGCGGCCTTGATCGGCGGCGGTGCCCCGTTTGGGCGAGGGGCCAAGGACGACATCTGCGACGCTGCCGATGAGGACCGGCGTGCCCTCGTGGTACTTGATAATGGTGCCCTTGATGTCCTCGACGCTCTTGACGCGGGCGGTCTGGCGAATTGGCAGCTCACGGCGTTCGACGTTCGGCAGATATCCGGCGCTGGCCGTGCTGTGCGCGGCCCGCGCCGCCTCGACCACATCCGCGATGGTCAGTTCGAAAAGATGCAGTCTGTCCTGGTGGACGTTGATTTGGTACTCCGGCAATTCTCCGCCGATGGCCACGACCTGGGAAATCCCGGGGATGGACAACAGCCGATTGCGAAGGTCGAACTCGGCATACGCCCGCAGATCGAGGTCGTTCACGCCGCCGTCGGGCGACGACAAGGCCAGCAGCATGATTTCGCCGGTGATGGACGTGATCGGTGTGATCTCGGCATGGGCATCGGGCGGCAGAGACTCCCGCACCGAGGCGAGCCGCTCGGTCACAAGCTGTCTCGCCCGATAGATGTCGGTACCCCAGTCAAACTCGACCCAGACCAGCGACAAGCCGCCGGCGCTGCCGCTCCGCACCCGCCGAACGCCGGGCAGGCCGTTGACCGACGCCTCGATGGGAAACGTGACGTACTGCTCCATCTCGTCGGCCGCCAGACCGCCGGAATCGGTCATGATGACGACGGTCGGCGCGTTCAATTCGGGGAAGACATCGACTGGCATCTGCGGAATGAGGTAGCCGACGAACGCGACCAATAGGCCGCAGACGATGACGACGAGCGTCGAGTACTTGAGGGAGAATGCGATTAGTCTGGAAAGCATGAAATCTTCCCTTCGATGCGCCAACGCGGGATTCGGCGAAAGCGGGCCTTGCTGCCCCACAGGCCTGATTGGCTTCTAATGGTGGGCTCGACGCTCATTCATTTCCCTCGTGAAACGTCCCGTCGGGATGGAAGTGCCCGCCTTTGGGCGAACTTGCCGACGTGGCCAGCATGAGCTGATAGATGCCATCGAGGACCACCTCGTCGCCTTCGCGCAGGCCGCTTTGCACCGCGACCCATCGGCCGTCGCTCACGCCGAGGTCTGCTTCCATGCGAATGACCTTGTCGGGGTCCTTGGGATCGCGGCGGAACAGGATTTTGACGAGACCGTCCTGGATCACGGAACCCGTGGGTACGGCAAGCTCATCATTCGATCCCGCGAGAATGACTTCGAGATACGCGGTCACGCCCGGTCGTGCCCAGGGACGCAGGGAGGTAGGCGTGACGTATAGGTCCATCGTCCGCTGCTGCGGGTCGGCGGCGATGCCGAGCGATAGCGTTCCTTCCATGGTGTCTTGAAGCGCGACGTTGCCGCCGCGCGGGGGAACGATCCGCGCACGCAGGCCCTCACGCAGTTGTTCGAGATCGCTTTGCATTCCATGAGCGTGAAAGCGAATTCGCTCCGGCTGAACAGTCGTGAGCACCAGGCTCGTAGCATCGGCCCAGGCGCCGTTTGTCAGCGCGATTGAATCGACGTATCCCGGCGCGCCGGCAGCGACTTCAACGTGCTCTCGCGTCCGCCACATCGGCTGGGATTCGTCGCCGTCGCCATTTGGCTGGAGCAAGCGGGTCTTCGGGACATCGAGCAACGTCGCGGCGGAGTCGAGCAGCAGGTCGAACCGCGTTCGGGCGGCATCCAGCTTGGCCTGCACTTCAACGCGCATCACGCCGAGTTCCGCCTCCTTCTCTTTGGTCTCCGCCAGCTTGATGTTGGCCTCGGCCAGCGACGCCTGCACCTGGGCCAATTCTCCCGTGCTGACGCTCCCGGCCCGAGCGCCTTGTTTCAGTCCTTCCGTCTGTGCGGTCAGGATGTTGACCTGTTGCTGAATGCTGCGGTGATGCTGTTCGTGGGCTTCCAGAAGCGGGGCCATCATCTCGACCCGCTTATCCGATTCTCGAATCTGCGCTTCGGCCTCCGCGAGTTTCTGCTGGAGCTCACGCCAGGGCGGCGAATCAAGCCGATACAGCGGCGTGCCGACCTCGACACGCTGGAACTGGCCCACGAGCAATTCAACGCGGCCGGCGAGCATGGTGCGATACTCCCGTCTTGCGTCAGGCAGGAGCTCGAACCGGCCGGGTACGCGAAGCGTTTGGGCAACCGGTCGTGATTCGACCTTGGCGAACGTAATGCCGAGATTGCGACGCACCGCGTCGGGGACATCGACGCGGTTTGTAATCGGAGCGCCGCCGCTGCCGGCCGCCGGCTTGGCAGCAGCCGGGTCGGTCTCAGAGTCGCGACAGCCAGCCCCTTGCGCAAGACTGATAAGGACCAATACGTAAAGTACTTCTCGAAGATTCATGGCGCATTCTCCACGGAAGACCCATCGGCGGTGTCGAAATGCGAGGGAAGCCCATCGCCACAAGCGGTCGTGGGTGACTTTGTGGCACCAATCTGTGTGATCGGACAGCCGGCCACTCGTTCCACCTCAACGATGGCCGTCGCATGATTCTGAATCGCTTCGGCTAGCCTGGCGCGGGCATCGAGCAAGGCACGCTGCGCTTCGAGTACACTTAGGAAGGCGGTCCGCCCGGCTCGATAGCCATCTTCGGATAGTGACAGGGCGCGTTCGCGGAGCGGCGTCAATTCTTCCCTGGCGAGACGAACATTTGCGGTCATCGTTTGGAGTCGCGCGGCCGCGATGCGTGCCTGCTGCGCCACCTCTCGCTCAATGGCCTCGACCAGCTTGGACGCCTGACGCTCCATGAACTCGGCACGAGCGATCTGGGCCTGATTCTGATCAAAGATGGGCGCCTCGATTGTAAACGTCGGGCCAAAAACCCATTCGCTCCGCTGCGGCTCACGTGGCTCTCGGCCGATGCTGGTGTTCCTCGTCACATTTCCGTCTTGGTCGATATCCAGCGTTCGCGAGGCCGACAACCCACCGCCGCGGCTCTTGTCCCATTGTGCGTTTCGTTCAGCCGTGACTCCGATCTCAAGAGAACGAATAAACCTTGACTTCTCGAACGCGACGCGTGCCGTCGCGGCCTCCTTCGCCATCCGAGCGGCCTTCAGGTCAAGCCGCTGTGCCAAGGCGGATTCAATGACCGCCTCACCTGTCACGACCAACGGCGATGGCGTTGTGGTATCGTCAATGAGATCAAGGTGGGTCGCCGATTGCGTCAATCCAAGCAGTTCTGCCAACTCGGCTCGCGCCTCGATTGCCTGCAAATCGGCCTCCTGGGCCCGAAGTCTGGCGTCGGCGTGTTGGGCCTTTGCCATCGTCACATCAGTCTCATTGCCGGCGCCGGCGTCCCGCCTCCCGATCGTGAGTTCGACAAGTTGCTGCGTAACACGCACATTGTCGGCGGCGATTCGGGCCAGTTCGTCGGCCCGCTGTGCGCGATAAAACGCGGCGCGTGTTCTTAGGCCAAGCAGGCTTGCCTCTCGTGCCGTATCAAGAACGACGCGCTTCAAGTCTCGCGTCGCCGCACGTCGTCGAAATGGGAGCTGCCATAGCTCAGCAATGTTTTGCGCCATGCCGAGCTGAAGGTTGGACAGACCCCCGCCGTCCGGCCAGCGCGGGGCAAACGAAAGGCTGGGATTCGAGAGCAATCCAGATTGGACGAAGTCGGCCCGGCTCACGCCGATCTGAAACAGTGCCGCCTGGATTCGCGGATTGTTGAGCAGACAAATGCGGACGGCTTCCTCGGCCGACAAGCCATCTTCCAGCATCGCGCCGATGCGCTGCTGAATGTCAGCTTCGAGTTCGGGTTGATAGAGGTCATCGACCCCGGTGGCGACCTCGACCTGTTTGGCGGCACGATGATAGTCATGTGCCGGGTCCAGCGAGGCGCAACCGGTCAACCCCGTCAGAACAAGCGCGACGGCAGAGAGTCGTTCGGTTTTTCGATTCATGAAGGAACCAGTCCTCGGAATTCCAGTAGGCTCGCGAAAAGTTCGCGTGGACTTCCCGCGCACGGAATCACCGTGCCGGAACGACCGGATGGGACTGGCTGATCAGATCAGAAGTGGGAGTGTTCCGCCCGTATCGAAGAGGGGCGGGGAACGCGAACCCGGTGGCAGAAGGAGACGACTGACGCTTGATTCGAAAAGCGCATCACGCGGCTGAACGAAAAGCGCTATCGCCTGAATGTCAATCGATTGCGCCGCGCGTTGTCCCGGAGCAGCCGTAGCTGGCACGGCGATGATGGTTGGCTGGTCGGAGCTTTCGTGATCGCGGTGCGGCGTCGTCTCGCCTTCGTGAAGGTGCAGCGGCCCCATCGCCAGCGACGCGAAGGGCTCCAGCGTCAGCATGGCGCTCGCCAGCAGCAGGATGGACGCAATCCGGTTCCTCATCCCCTTAGTCTAACCTCCGATCAGGCCAAGAGCCAACGCGGCTTGCCGCGCCTCCAGCATGGCGGACAACGTCCCCAAAAACCCTGAAAACGATGAAAAACCGGGCCGCGATCGAGTGATGCCAAATCTGGTGATGCCGGCGCTGATTTCGACATTCGGACCAATGACCTCGCCATGAGCAACCCGGCTTGCCAGCCCCCAACATCGCTAGATCATTAACGACTACCAGCCTTATTAGCTTTCTCTATTTGCGTCCAATTTGCGTCTGAACCAGTCCGGGAATCAGTCCGTATCCTCTTTCGGTGGCTCATCATGCGCCCTGTCTGGCAAGGGGTTAGGTCTTGGCTCTGGATCATTCCCAAGCTGGACGTCGTGGGTTCGAATCCCTTCGCCCGCTGTTTTGAACCATTTCGAGGCAAGACTTGAGTATCCGTCGCGCTTCGACGTCTACTCGATTTGTGAAACTCCCTGTGACTAATCATCGCAACTTTGGTCGGCATCAATCTGCACACAACCTCATCGGTGGCCTCAAATCAACGCTATTGAGCTATCGCCTCGATGGACTGTTTGGCCCAGAAGCTGGACGTTGCTCGTCACACGGCGAGAGTGTGTCGGCAAGGTCGCCTCTCTCCAGGCTGAAGTAACCGGCCATCTTAGAAATTAAAGGTAGCAGTGAAGACCGCCTCAATAAGGGCAAAGATGAAACTGAGAGATTGCGCCCAGAGGATCGAAAAAAGGTCAAAGAATGGCATGATATTCTCCTTAAGGTTAGTGCATATTTACAGCAAGTGCGCGGTGAGCATCATCCCGGCCATCGCGGCCATACCGAGGTCCTCGACGAGCGTGACGGTCGTCATTGGAAGGTTGAGAACCGAGCCCAAGCACGCGCATCGGATCCTTTGTTTCTTAGTGAGTGCCCGACCAACTCCGAGTGCGCCAACCAACATGAGCACGAGCGTTGCAATATTGACCGCCGTCGGTGCTGCCCGAAGTAGATACGCGGCACCCAAAGCCACTTCCACGAATGGATAAGCCCAGGCCCAGCCTGGTGCCGCAATCGCGACGAGATCGTAGGTGCGATAGGTTTGAACAAAGCCCTGAAGATCCAACAGTTTGAAGAAGCCAAAAACGATAAAGAAACCCGCCATGAAGTTACTCATGAGATCGGCCATCTCGAATCGTCCGGTCCTGAATCCGATTAGCAGCGTCACGCCCGTAATGAAGCCGACAATCAATAGGAGCGGAAAGAGGCTTTCCTTGTCCTCTTCGCCCATGGGCTGCTCAGCAATCTTCTGGCTGCCTCCTGTATCAACGATTCGATTGAGGTCGTAGTCACCGGCCGTACGAACGGAAGAGCGTAAGATATCGTCCGAAACATTCGATTCGAGCTCCAGCACCGCCCGTGGGGGCGTAAGCGTCACCTCGGCCTGCGCGACGCCAGTAATTGACCCCAGTGCGTTGCGAATCTTTGTGCCACACGACTGGCAGTGCATTCCTGAGATTGCGAATTCAAGCTTCTCCATGATTTGAGTATCTCCAAGTTTTTCTCTCGTTGTATTCGGAAGTATGAAACATCAGGACAAGTTTGTTATTTCTGCTAACCATCCGTAGCGGGAGCAGTGGCATTACCCGGGCGATCGGGCCCGTTCGCCTTCGAAGGCGGCCAAAAGTCATTGCCTTCGGGTCGCAGCTCACTAAATCGTTTGTAGACGAAGTAAATCGCCGGGAAAATCACGAGCTCTCCGAAGAAACTCGTCGCCAGTCCGCCGATCATCGGGGCAGCAAGCCGACGCATGGTGTCAGCCCCCGTACCATCAGCCCACATCAAGGGTACGAGGCCCATGAAAGTGGTGGCCACGGTCATAGTCTTGGGACGGATGCGCATGACTGCACCTTCGTAGATCGCGTCCCACAGATCCTGAAAATGGCGCATTCGACCATGTGCCTTGGTTGTGTCATATACGTTATCCAGGTAAAGCAACATGACGAGATTAGTCTCGGCGTCGAGACCGGCCAGCGCGATCAGACCGACCACAACGGCCAAGGACATATCGTAATCGAGGAAATACAGAAACCAGAAGGCTCCAGCCAGCGTGTAGGTGAATGTTACCATAGTCAGGACTGTGCGAAACCAAGATCGTGTGCCCAGATAGAGCAGAAATATGATTGCTCCGGCGGCGGCTGGTATAGCAACCGCCAATCGGCGATTGGCGGCCTGGATGTACTCATACTGCCCGGACCAGACAATATTGTATCCGGCCGGCAACGGCACGGTGTCACGAACGAGTGCCTTTGCACGATCAATCCATCCGACGATATCCGATGTGGTCAGATCCACATAGATCCATGCGGTCTTTCTCGCATTCTCGCTTTTTATCATGGGCGGGCCTGAGACAATATCAACACTGGCGAGCTGAGCGATGGGCACCTGGGCACCCGCCGGGGTCGAAACGAGCGTCCTCTTGAGCGCGGGCAGGTTGTCTCTCAGCTCTCGCTTATATCGAAGGTTGATCGGATAGCGTTCGAGCCCCTCGACTGTCCAACTGACATTCATGCCGCCCATGGCCGAGAGTATCACGTCTTGAACGTCGGCCACCGTCAGGCCGTATCTGGCAACCTCGTCGCGGTCGATATTGAAATCCACGTACAGGCCGCCGACGGTCTTTTCCGGATAGGCACTGAGCGTATTAGGCAGCGTACGAACCTCGGCAGAAATACGTTCAGCGAGATCGGAAAGCACGTCGAGGTCATCACCCATGATCTTGATGCCGACGGGCGTCTTGATTCCCGTGGAGAGCATGTCGATTCTGGTTTTGATGGGCATTGTCCAAGCATTGGTAACGCCGGGAAACGCGACGGCTTCATTCAGTCCAGGAACGTGGTTCTCGCCCTCTCCATAGCCGTAACAAAGTTCGTCGATTGTGATCGGGCGTTCCTCGGGCCAGAATGTCGACAATCCGCTCCAGTCTTTCATCCATGAAGGGAAGGATGAAAACCATCGATCAACTCGCCTCTTTCGCCACTTCTCTCTATCAGGCTCCAGCATGATGGTGGTTTCCACCATACTCAGCGGAGCGGGGTCAGTTGCTGTTTCCGCCCTTCCAATCTTTCCGAACACATGGTGCACTTCCGGAAAGCTCGCGATGATGGCGTCAGTTTGTTGCAGGAGTTCGCGAGCCTTGGTAATGCTGATGGCCGGATCGGTTGTCGGCATATAGAGAAGATCACCCTCGTCCAACGGAGGCATGAATTCCCTGCCCAAACCCGGAAACGCAGAGTCCAGGGAAGGAAACCAACGTGCGAGCGTCGTCCCGACGACGGGCACGTTCTTCGTTCCAACCAGCGGAAACATGCCGCTGATTGCAAAAACGACTGCGGCCAGGATGAGTCTCTTTCGAAACGCCATGGCGAACCGGAAGAATGGGTTATACAGCCATTGCAGGACCTTGCTGATGGGATTGACGCGCTCATGAAATATCTTTTGAGGGACAAGCAGCATGCCTGCGAGGATGATCCATGCCAGCATGATCCACTCGCGATACTGTTCGTACGCACCGAGCGGACAAACCCAGATCAAGGCGGCCGGTAGAATCATGACGCCAATCGTGATCGACAGGTTACGGCGCCATCCCCATTCCTTGGGCAGGACGCGGGATGTAATCAACGACAGCATGAGAACGGGAATAATGGTGATGGCCAGGACGGAGGCCGCCGCCATGGCAAATGTCTTCGTGTAGGCAAGGGGCTTGAACAGCCTTCCGCTTTGCTCGCCAAGTACGAAGATGGGCAGGAAACTCACTGTGATGATGAGCAACGAAAAGAACAGCGTCGGCCCAACTTCTTTGGCTGCTTCGATGATGAGTTCTGCGCGCGGCCGGTGAATAGGAGTCTTTCCGGCAGCCAACTCCTCCTTGATTCGGTCTTCCTCGCGGTCAAGATGCTTGTGCGAGTTCTCCACCATTACGATGGAGCTGTCCACCATCACGCCGATGGAGATCGCGATGCCGCCCAGGCTCATGATGTTCGCATTGATGCCCATCCAGTGCATGATGATCAATGCGCACAGGACACCGGTGGGAAGCACGAAGATCGCAACGAGTTCGCTACGCGCGTGCAACAGGAACAGGATACAGACGAGCCCCACGACGATCATTTCTTTCAGAAGGGTGTGAGTCAGCGTCTCGACGGCGCGCTCGATGAGGGCCGATCGGTCGTATTCCGTAACAACGTCGACGCCCGCCGGCAATCCCTGTTTCAGTTCGTCGATCTTGGTCCTGACATTGCGGATGACCTGAAGCGCATTTTCGCCGAACCGCATGACGACAATGCCGCCAACGACTTCCCCCTCGCCTGCCGATTCAGCCAATCCGCGCCGCATTTCGGGACCGAGTCGCACTTCGGCGATATCCCGCAGATAGACCGGCGTTCCCGTTTCGGTGGCGCGAATGACGACCCGTTCCAGATCATGGATGCCCTGTCGCGCCCGGACGCGATCAATCGGGATACCGGCTTTCCGGGCTTCATCCACTTGATCAGGGGTCAAGGAGGCGATGTAACCGCGGCCGCGAACCATGTATTCGGTCTCGGACATCTCCAGGACGCGACCGCCAACGTCGTTGTTCGATCGCTGGATCGCCATCTTCACTTGATTAAGCGGGATGCTGTAGGCCAGCAGGCGGTCCGGATCGACAACAACCTGGTATTGGCGAACAAATCCGCCGACCGCCGCAACCTCGGAAACGCCTTCTAGCGCAGTTAATTCGTACCGCAGGTACCAGTCTTGAAGAGTCCGCAATTCCGAAAGATCATATTCCGCCAACACCAAATCGGTTTCACCGTCAAACGGACACTTGCCGCCGTGCTCGAACATCCTCACTCGATCGAGGCGCTCGCGAGTCTGCTCAGGCGCATCTTCGCGCGTCGCATACCATCGACCCGGCTGCACGGGGTCCTGGTACATTCCGTTGGGGTGCTTCGGGCAGTAATAACCATTGCGAAGCGAGTACTCGTAGACCCATCCGACTCCGGTTGCGTCGGGGCCCAGTTGAGGTGTCACGCCCTTCGGAATCCGGCCGGCCACGTAGTTGAGGTACTCCAGAACGCGAGAACGGGCCCAGTAGATGTCCGTTCCGTCCTCAAAAATGATATAGACAAAAGAATACCCGAACATGGAGTATCCGCGGACAACCTTGGCATACGGGACTGCCAGCATCGCCGTCGTCAACGGGTAGGTCACCTGTTCCTCGACCACCTGAGGCGCCTGACCGGGATACTCGGTGAAGACAATGACCTGGACGTCGGACAAATCAGGGATCGCATCGAGACGGATGTTGAAGACCGTCCAGACTCCGGCTGCGACGACGAATGAGGTAAGGATGAGCGTCAGAAACCGATTACGGCAGCAGAACTCAATGATTCGTGCAATCATAGTGTGGGCTAACCCCTACTTGGTTTCCAGAAGGTTGCCGCAATCGAGCATCTTGAAGCCGTAATAGGGGTTGGCTTTCTTCTCGATGGATTGAATCCAATCGGCCTTGGCCATCGGGCATCGGTAGATGAACAACCTCGGCCATCGCTTCGAATCAGGCCGTTGGTGGTGAATTATTATCCGCATGGCGGCGCTGAGCTGGGCAAACTGCATGCGATCCTGGGACAAATCCGCGCCTCGCAATTTGATCGCCGCAGAGTGCGCTTCGTCTACCGCGATGAGCAACGCTTCATTGCTCGAAGTCGACTCCTTTTGAAGTTTCTTATGTAGCTTCTCACTGGCGTCCACGAGTCCGAGCGCGTGCAGCGCGACCTCAGCGGTGCTGTCGCGGGCGAATCTGTCCTGTAGGGCAAGGTAGTGCTCCACTAGGTAATCCACCTGCTGGACAACAGACACGCTTCCATCGTCCAGACCGACGATCCGATCCCTCGGCAATAGTTGCATCGCGCAAATGGAACACGTGCCCGGCTCGTCACTTGTGGCTCGATCCGGGTGCATCGGGCACACGAATTGTCCCTTGGCCGGAGCCGTATGAATAAGCTTCGTTGCCCATTCGATCTGCTCAATGGGCTTAAGCTTCATGCCACAGGTGGGACAGCGGCCGTCCGTGGGAGAGAATTGCCAGCATTCCTGCATCGGGCACACGAATCGGGCATCCAGTGGGATCGTTCGGCCGCCCTCTTTGGCCGCACTCCCGACAGCTGCTTCGTCGGAAGGGCTCGTTTGGGCCATGGTCTCTCCCAGCCAGGGACCACGAAACACTGCCATAGGCTCCCCGCATTGGGGACAATCGGCCTGCCGCTCACTTGTCTGCTCAGCGTGCTTCGGGTTTCGACATGCGTACAGCGCCTTGAAAGGTTCCAGCTTTCCGCCGCAAACCGGGCAATCTCCATGCGACTCAGAGAAGACGTGCGGGTGTTTCGGGCACGTATACGCCACATCCCCCCCGCCCGCCGCGATCTGCGCACGGGCCCAAACCAGTTCCTCGACCGGCTTAAGCTTCATCCCACATAAGGGACACTCGCCCGGCTCGGTCGAGAAGTAGGCTCCGCGATTCGCTGGATCCTGTTCGTCCGGGTGTCTTTCCATTGGGCAAGCGTATTTTGTATCGGCGGGGACACCCGAAAGTCGGGTGGTGCCGGGCATGCCCGAGGCATTGCCATGCGACTGAGCCGACGTGTCCACTGGCTGAGTTGATGAAGAAGCTTGCGCGTGCCCGACATGTGCCTCCGTCAAAGAAGCGGCGTCCGCCGCATCGGCCCTCGGAGTCGCATTGGTCGGCTCCATCATCTTTGTGACGGCCTCCTTGAGTTTGCTTTCCGAATCCAGCAGGAATTGGCCCGATGTGACGACAACGTCTCCGGGTTCAAGGCCGACCAGCACCTCAACCGCGCCTCCCTCGCCCTCGACTCCAACTTGAATATCGCGCGGCTGATATTTGCCCTTTCCCCGATCAACGAACGCGACCTTCCGCACGCCGGAATCGATAAACCCTTCCCGCGGGACCAGCACAGCATCGTCTTGGAGTAGCCCCTCAAGGACCACATTGGCATACATGTCGGGCTTGAGTTCAAGCGTGGGATTCGGGAATTCGAGTCGTACCTTGATGACGCGCGTCTGCTTCTGTAAGTACGGGTAGATGTACGTGACTTCCCCACGGAAGGCTTTTCCGGGGATATACGGGAGCGTCATGGTCGCAGCCTGACCAACATGGACCCACGGAAGCTGGTATTCGTAGATGTCTACAAATACCCAGACGCGCGACAGGTCGGCGATCGTGTAAATCCGCGTGCCCGGCATAATGCGCATGCCTTCCAACGCCATCTTGTCGGCCACGATGCCGTCAGCTGGAGCAAGGATTTGTACAGTCTTTTCAGGCACCAACGCACTCTTGAGCCGCTCGATTTGTTCCGATGGAATATCGAAATACTCCAGCTTGAGGCCGGCTGCGTCGACCATCCGACGGGCATCATCAACAGCATCTGGAAAGGTGCTTCGCTCAAGCGTGGGCAGTTTCCGAATTGCAGAGATGAACTCTACCTGCGCCGAATAGATCTCTGGCGAATAGACGTCAAACAGCGGTTCGCCCTTGCGGACCTTTTGTCCCGTTTCATCGACGTAGAGTTTCTCAATCCATCCCTCGAATTTTGTATCCACAAAAACCAGTTTTTGTTCGTCGTAGTCAATCCGGCCCACTGTGCGGATGGTCTTCACCAGGGGGCCCCGGCGAACGCGCGTCGTGCGGATGCCCATGTTCTGAATCGTCACGGGATCGATGCGTATAACAGATCCGCCGACAGTCTGACCTTCGTCGGAGTAGACCGGCACGAGATCCATGCCCATAGGACTCTTGCCGGGCCGATCGGAGACGTAGCTCGGATCCATCGGCGCTCGCCAATAGAGTACCTTGCGTTCCTGTGGACCAGTTGGCTCGTCGGCTTCATCGGCACCGTCCTGCTTCATGGGCGTTAGTTTCATGTTGCAGATCGGGCAGATGCCGGGCTCACGCTGCAATACTTGGGGATGCATGCCGCAGGTGTACCAGACATCGTCCCCGGCAGATGCCGTCGCATCCGCTTGGGGCGACGAGGCGCCCGTTTCACGCCCGCCGAAGTACCACCACCCGCCGGCCGCTCCTATGGCCAGCACAACGAGCATCGTTCCAAGAACGCGCACCCAACCTCCGAAGCCGCTTACGATGACTTTTCGCAAGGTCCTATCCTCCCTCCCCGTTTGTTCGGGGCGCGCTGGTACCCTGCGCTTCGATAATGCTGACGCCGACAGCCTGCTCCAAGTCAGCTACGCTTCGCTCCAAATCTCCCAAAGTCCTGTAGTATTGCAGCCTGAAAAACAGCCACTTCTGCCAGTTATCGATGACGAATTGAAAATCCGACGTGCCGGTGATGTATCCCTCACGGGTCACCTGGTAAGCCTGTTCCGCCTGCGGAATGATGGCTGTGGCGAACAGGCCCGCGATGTCCCTTTGCGAATCAATACGCGCCAGTGCGTCTTCTACCTGGTATGTGATTCTGTTCTTGGCCGAATGTAACTGCCTTCGCGATGCGGAAAGCTGCTCTCGGGCTTCGCGAATACCGCCTTCAATCCGCTCAAACCAGACAGGGAGATTGACTCCTGCCATGATCGCCCAACTATCATTGCCTTCCTTGCTCATCCGGGAGTACGGCGGACGCATGCCAGTATTGGGATTCACAGGAGGGATGAACGGAGTGCGAGCGTTCATCGCCATCCACTCGAAGCCCAAGGTGAAGTCGGGCCAGTATTCAAGCTTTGCGAGAAGCAGTCTCTGTTCGTCGCGTTCGATTTGCCGCTCGATTCGTTGAAGCTCCGGATTCTGAATGTAGGCTTGCGACAGAAGCTCCTTTAGTCGGGGAGCAACCCGGCGGATGTCGTACTCCGAAAGCGGCGGGACTCCAGTAGATGGCGGTCGATCCAAAATCGAATTGATCAGGGCAACGGTTGTCGCCCGTCGTTGGTTGAGCTCAACCAGTTGACTTTCCAAGTTAGACAACTCGACTTGTGCGCGCAAGACGTCCTCCTGCTGTCGACGCCCCGCGATCATCTGTCCCCTGGCGACTTCGATCAGGTCGCGCATCAGGGTCTGATTCTCTTTTGTGATCAAGACAGCCTGGTCAATCGCGAAGAGCTGAAAGTAGGCGCGCTTTACATCGCCGATCACCCTTTGACGCGTCTGCGCAATGGTCTCGCCGGCCATCCGTGTCTCGGCCAGGGCCACGCGACCCCGATGATCCAGTTTCTGAGGGATTGGAAGAACCTGCTGAATGCCCAGGACAAATACCATGTCGCCCTCGGCTGTCCGTATTGGCTCGGGCAGCGTTTTTGTCATTAACATCGGATCCGTCAGTGAGGTCGCCTGCGGGATCCGATTCGCAACACTTCTGGCGGTGTCGATGGCAGCGAGAATGTCTGGACTTCGCTTCAGTGCTGTAGCGATGAGGCCTGCGAGTGTCCCATCTTCAACAACGTGTTCAGTTTCGCGGGCCGCAGGGCCTGTCGTTGAGGTTCCCGTCCCCTTGGGCACATCTGAGTATTGGGTAACCACGGTCGCATGACGACGCGCGTATTCCGCGAGGGCTTTTCCAATCTCTCGGTGCCCTTGCTGGTTTAGAGCGCATCCTGCAATCGCAACCAGCGGCAATACAAACAATGCCGCCCGAACACCAGGGAAGAATTGGCGCGGGCAGCCGGTTGGAATCCATCGCCTTAATAGCGTGTACGAGTTTCTCATGGCAGTGCAGATTCTCTCGGAAACCCGCTTTCGTTCCATCGAAGACTCAGTTCGACGATTGCGAAACCGCAGTCATGGAACGCCTCTGGGCTTCAACTGCATTCTTGAATGCAGACGGCTCGGTGTTGAATCTGTCGATACAATGCTCACAACAGAAGTAGATCGTACCCTCAGAAGTCTGGACCGACACCTCTAAACTGACTGGCATACCGCCGACGGGACAAAGGATCTCGCCGACCGTACTCATTCGCGCCCTTCCTCTTTCGGACTGAACGTCTGCCGGCTGCCACAAGAACGCGCTCACGATCACGACCATCAACGACGCTAGCCAAACTAACGGCCACCCGGAATCGGCCTGTTTCCTCCGATTTCCAGGTCGGGCATCCCCGCGGCGCCACCGCGTTCGTTGCCGGTGTGTGCCCATCGGACTCACCACATTGAGTTGATGGAAAGTTCAGAGAAATCACGTGGGCGGATAAAAAACAAGGGATCCTTCGCGGGTCTCAGTGGTCGTGGTCTCCGTGGCCGTGATCATGTCCGCTATGTTCTTCTTCCTTTGCCTCGGGCTGGTCCTTCTTTGCGGGTTCCGGCAAGACCTCGACTTTCTTCGGATCGATTTTGATGCCCTGGGCTTCGAGCTTTGGCGCGTATTTGGCCGGATCCTTCAGGAACTTCTTGTCACATCCCGGGCAGCAGAAGAAGACAGTCTGTCCGGTCTTCAATTTTATGTGCGCGGTCGGGTCGATCTCCTCGCCCATGACCGGGCACTTGGTTTGATAGCTGAAGCTGTCGGCCAACTGCGCAGCGTAGTTGCCCGGCTCCTTTTCGTACTTGCCGACGCAGCTCTTGCAACAGAAATACGTCTTTTTCCCGTCCTTCTCGATAAAGACCTTGTCGTCGACGGTCTTTCCCGAAACGGGACAAGTCACCTGAATCTTCTGAAGTTTCGCGAGAGCCTCGCGCTGCTCGACAACCTGCTTCTCATACTTCTTGGGAGCCGCCTCGAATTTCTTGATGCAGCCCTTGCAGCAGAAGTACACCGGACCGTCCGACGTCATCGTTTTGACGAAGAAGTCCACCGGTTCGTCCATTACGGGACACTTGGGTTGCACAGGCGCTTTTTCCACCTCCTTTGGGTCTTTGCGACTGTGGCTCTCCTGACTCTGTGCAAAGGCTGTCGCCGATGCGACACCAAACAGCACGAGCATCGCAAGACCTGCACCGGCTTTCGATCGGCCGTCGTTCATTTTGGCATCCTCTCAAACAAGGAATTGTTAGTCGGCGCGATGAATACGTGGATCGCGCCCCTTCAACTTCTTGGATGCGCGGGGCCCCTCAATTCTTCCCGGCCGGTTCAAGATAGCTGAGATGGTCCGGATATCGACAAAGGAGGGCGCGGGGCAAAAATCGGGGGCCTCCAGCAGTGTGAGGCATCATTCCTTGGAGAAGAAAGGCCGGATATGGCTCGAGGAGCCCGCTGCATGAACATGCAAGATTAGGCCGCTGGGGGGGTTATGGCCTCGCGTTGCGAAGCATGAACACCTCCGCCCCACGGGCGAAGTTTCTCGGATCGCGACGCAAAGCAGAGGCTGAGGCCGATCTCCCAAGGTCGCACCCGCCAGATTCCGGATCACCCTTCACGAATTGATCGAACGATTTGGACGTCGTCAGGTGTTTTCAACTGGCTTCGATTCACGCTTTGCCTAAGAGCTTCTAAAAGTACCCATGTTTCAATCGTCGCCAGCAGATCAAGGCGCAGCCGAGCGAGAGGAAGGCCGAATGGATGTCGGCGCGACGGTCGTAGCGAACACGCAGCCGCCGGAATTGGTGCAGCCAACTGATGGTTCGTTCCACGACCCATCGGCGCTTGCCCAAGCCGCTGCCGTGCTCGGCGTTTCGGGGGGGGATCGCCGGGGCAATGCCGCGGGCCCAAAGGGCCATTCGATGCGCGTGCGAGTCGTAGGCCCGATCCGCATACAGGAGATTCGGCCTGCGGCGCGGACGACCGGGACGGCCCGGTACTGAAGGAATCGCGTCGACCAGAGGAATCAGTTGCGTGATGTCATTGCGGTTGGCCGCCGTGAGGAGGGCCGCCAACGGAACGCCGCCGCCATCCGTGGCAACGTGATGTTTGCTGCCGGGCTTGCGGCGATCCGTCGGATTGGGGCCCGTTTGTTCGCCCCCCCGGCCGCGCGGATCGTGCCGCTGTCGGCCGCGGCGCGCGACCAGTCGATGAGGCCGGCCCCATTCAGCTTGGCGAGCAGGACGCGATGGATGCGCGTCCAGACACCGGCCTTCTGCCACTCGGCCAGGCGGTTCCACAGGGTCATGCCGCAACAGCCCATCTCCTGTGGAAAGTGCTCCCAGCCGATGCCGGTCTTGAGCACAAAGACGATGCCCGTCAGGCAGAGCCGGTCGCTCTTGCGCGGTTGCCCGCCCTTGGGGCACGGCTCCCATTTCGGCAACAGGGGCTCGACAAATGCCCAAAGATCGTCGTCGACGAGAGGCTTGGCCATGTGCGTGTCCTCCATGACTCCGGGTGTCGTCGCATCCTGCAACGATCAGAATATCGGCTGTCCTCCTCATCGATTATGAAGTTCTTTTAGGTGCTCTAAGGTCAATTCCCTCGTTTCTCATGGGCCCTTCAGTTCGTTGATCAACGGCCGTGCATATTGAATGGGCACTCCGAAATTCGATCCCTGAAAACCCCGCAACATGGCGAAGTTCACACCGATGACTAGACCGTCGGGGCCGAATACGGGACCGCCGGATCCGCCCGAAGTGGTAACTGCGTCATAGACGAGCTTGAATTCCGTCACTTCGTTCAGCGACCCATGAGTTGGCAATGGGCGAATGGCGCCGCGAGCACTCAATTCACGAATTGGACTCTCGTTGTCCTTGGCCGTTGACAGCGCGTCCTCAATGATTCCAGGCTCGGTTCGTGCCAGAATCGCGTCAAGCCCCGTCGGGTATCCCATGAGCATGATTTCCAGTCCCGCAAGATTTCGCACGTCGTCCTGTCGTAGCGGAAGGACCGGAACGGACTCGATACTGACCGCAAAAACGGCTAGATCAACGGGGTCACGACTCGTCCTAATCGTGTCAGGATCGACTCTTGCTGGGGCGTGGTCTGGAAAGGTGGCGGTCAGCGTCGTGAACTCTGGCTTCAATCCGCGAGCGAGAAGCGGTGCCACCGCATCGTTGTTCCACCACGGCTGCGCGACATGCCGATTGGTCAGAATAATGCCACGCCCATCGACCAGAAACCCGGAGCCGAAGTATTCAATCTCGAATGCCTTCCCATCCTGATCGGTGACCGGAACGCTCCGTCCGGCGCGAACCTCCATCAGAGCAAAGATGCCATGGATAAGGCACACACCACTGCTGTGGCTGTCCATCGCACGTTGCATCGCGGCTCGACGCCGCCGTTGCTCGTTCGCGAAGCGCTGTGCCTCGCGGGGACTCACGCCACGTGACGCAATTCCACCCTGTGACATGTCCACCTCGTGTAGTCGGCGACACTCTTCCAGCAGCGCACGAATCTCACCCTTGTCCTCCACGCTTGGGGGCGTCTCTGCCCGTTGGCCGCGGATACAACCTCCGAAGCACAATCCGATCACGGCCACGCAGACGAAAATGCAGTTGAACCCCGACTCAGCTCCTGCGCCGTGCCTTGCTTTCACAACAAAAACCTCCCAACCTTAGGTTTCGCTAGCGGCAAAAAATGCCCTCGCATACACTACGCGACCGCCAGATCAGCCCTGTTTGAAGAATCAGAAGCCCACCGTACAAAGCGATGGCGATCGTCGGATTGACGCTGGGCCGCTTCATGTCGTTGTCTGAAGCTGTTGAGTGAGTGTATTTCCTAGTTCCGTTTCGCCTTGGGAGGCAGGCACGCTGTGCATGGAACGCCGTCAGGTGCACATCCCCTGCAACGGATCATCACTTTGCCATCCGGCCCCTCGTAGATAACCGCCTCACTCGCACAATCGGGACAGGCATGGCGTTCCTCGGTCTTGAATCGACGGTTCTTTGGCGGCCCAGTCACGACGCGGACTGCACGGTCGTAACACCGTTGGCAGGAAATAATGACGCCTTCGGGGGAATCGGCCATATTGTGGACCGGCGGCTGGTATGACGAATGACACGCGCCGATCACGACAACGATGATCAAAGGCGAGAGCCCGAACCAGAGCCGAAGCCTTCGATTTGATAAGGAGCAAGTCACGTCAATTCCTCCTGGCTTCATGGTTTGACGGCATGGATCGAGAGAATGATGTCGAGATAAACACTCTCAATTCTCACGATCCTGAATCCGGCAGTTTGCACGCTGGCGACGGTGTTACGGTTCATCTCGGTTCCCAGCCAACTGGTCCACAACGTCATCGCGTCGAGTGCCAACCCCAGCGCCCAGTTCCGGCTGCGAACGTGTTCAAACATGAGCAGGCGACCTCCGGGTCGGAGCACGCGAAAGAGTTCCTTCAAGGCCCGAACGGGATTCGGAACCGAGCACATCGTACATGAAGTGACGACGGTATCGAAGGAGTTGTCACTGAATGAAAGCCGTTCCGCATCGCCGAGCTCACACACCATTTGACCGCGGTACGCGCGCCTGCGCGACTCCGCCCTTCGGAGCATCTCGGCGCTGATGTCGATGCCGATGATTTTCTGGCCTTCAGGAAAGCGCGTGATGTCGATGCCAGTCCCCACGGCAAGGAACAGCACATCTCCTCGCATCCTCGAAAAAAGGCGGGCCTTTTCGACGCCACGACGTAACTGCGAGCCCTCGCAGACGTCGTACAGCTTGGCTCGCAGATCCCACACATTCAACATCGCTCAGCCGTCCTTGACGCCCGCGCCCGCGCCAACCGCCGACGAAAGGCCGCCCCATACCACTCGATATAACCGAAGTAGATCATTCCGGATGCTGCCCCAAAGAGCGTTGCCTCGGATCGACCGATCATCCAGCCACAGAGCTCGCCAACATCGATCATCATCGGAACGATCATCGCCACGACCATGGACGGCGCCATCGTCTCGATCGAACCCAGCAGAGGCGAAATCCCAAATGCCATCAACATCTGGATTCCCATCGCCGCAGCCATGCCCAGAATCGAAACGAGCAGGAAGTTCCAGTCGGACCGGTGAATCCACTGCATGACGAATCCTGATTCCGCACCAACGGCCGCGAGAAAGGCTGCATCGCCGAGGGGGAACCAACAGGCCCGTCGAAACCGAAAAGAAGGCTTGCGGTCCCCGCGTGAAACGCTCTCGCGAGCAATTCCCTTCATGGTGCCACGATGCCGACAAATAGCCATGTTCATTTCACGCTGATAAGGCGATTCATCGTGCCATGGAGGTTCGGCACACGATCGGGTCCTTCGCAACAGGCGTCCGGTTCATCCGGCTCGCAGCACCAGCAATCGTCGACCACGAAGTTGTATTCGTACTGCCCGGGCGCAAGTCTCAGCGTTACGGTCCACCTTCCCGAGCTGTTCCTTTTCATGGGGGTCACGTTTGATTTCCATTCATTGAAGTCGCCGAGCAGCATCACGATTCTCGCATTCGGCGCCATACACTCAAATTCAAGCGACTTGTCGCTGCAGGGAGGGCGCGTCTTTGCGCTCACTGGATCCACCTCTCGCCGGCCGGGGAAGAGATCGTTTCCTTGCATTCGTCGCCGTTGGCGAACTCGACGAGCAGTCAGCCGCCGAGAGATATCTCCTGATACCTCTCGGCCAATTCTTCTGCGCGTCGTTCGGATTCAAGTGAGATCATTCTTCTGAGTTCGGATCGAAACTTCTCATTTCCGACTTCAGCAGCCACCTGAACAACTCTGCCTTCCGGTCCAATGACAACCACGGCCTGGTCGCCTCCGATTCCGTAGAGGCGCCGGACGGCCCCGGTGGCATCGCAGATGCTGAAGAGGTTTCGCTCATCTCCCACAAGGTGACATCGTCCGTGATCACATCTACCGGCAAACCAGTGAACGTCCACTCCCACGATTCGAACGAACGGCATCGCTTCGTTTTCCAATACAAGCTGCCGGAGTGTCGCCGTCGACGGCCCGTGGGTCGGGTTGTCGCATCGCGTGAATGCGAGGACCGTGAAGTCGCCGGCAATATTTCGAAGTGATCGTAGCGTTCCGTCCTCATCCATGTAAACAAAATCCGGATAGGGCTTTCCCATCTCGGCGCCGGTGACCCAGCCTCGCGAGGATTGGGCGGCCGTACAACCCGCCATCAAGGTGAGAATTCCACAGATCATCGGTCGTATGAACATACTTTTTGTCTCCGCATGCTGAGCACTCGTAGCGTCGCGTCTCATGACACCAATAATTCTGATGCTCGCAGGCACCAGTTTCTTCCCTTGAGGGCGGGCCGTTTTTCATCCGGGTCGGAGGTGGACTGAGCTTGTTCAGCATCGAGTGCACTCCAACTCAAGGAGGGACGGGGGCGCGCTCTCGCGCACATCGCAGCGATCCTGGTCACGAGTTCAAAATATGGAAAAGGCTGCATCTTGGCTCTGGAAGAAATACGCCCGCCGGGGCATCCAATTCCATGAGTAGCCTTTGCAAGGGGGTGGACGTCCGCGGAACGGACCTGCGGAGATTCCATGAGGAGCGAACGACCTCAAATCGAACAGACACGAGATTCGGCATCAGAGTTGCCGCGTTTCTGGAACACGCTTGCGTTCCGCATCGCCCTTTTGATCAATGCGACCGTCGTTGTTGTGCTCGGATCCGCCGAGTTTGTTGAATTCAGGCGAGAGCGCCGGGCATTGCTCTCCCAGGAGCACGAGAAGCTGAAAGAAGAGGCCAATGTGCTGGCCGTCGCACATGGTCGCATCGGCAACCCGGATGAATTTCAGCCGTTTCTCGATGATTTCTGTCTTCAGATGAGCACTGCTGCGTCACCCGGACACCACATACTGGTGCTCGACCCAAGCGGTACGATTCCACTGCGCGCTCATGCGCGGGCGAATCCCGCACTGGAAGCCGAGATGATTGCGGCAGTCCGCACGCCCAATCCGTCCTGGGACTTCGAACACCAGGACGCGCTATTTATTGTGGCCGCCGCCTCAACGGGCGACGGCCGATCGATCATCGTCTCCCAATCGCTCCAACCGATGCTTCGACTCATGCAGGCCCGGGCGATCGCCCGATTCATGGGAGTCGGCGTCCTTGCCCTGCTGGTTTTTGCCGTCACCGGTGTCGGTCTTTGGTTCTGGATTCGGCGGCCGCTGAGGGAGCTGGTTGCAGTTGTTGATGAAGTCGGACGAGGGGGATTTCAAACTCGGGCAGCCGGCATCGGAAGCGCTGAGATCCAGTTTCTCGCTCGTGGAGTCAACGGTATGGCCCGATCGCTCGGGCGGGTAGAGGACGCGCGCAGGGCCGAGATGGACCGCGCCCGAAAGATTCAGCAGCGACTCCTGCCACCGCGGGAAGTGCGACTCGCAGGATTTAGCCTCAGCTCGGTGTTTCTGCCCACCACAAGTGTCGCAGGCGACTTGTTTGATTGTGTGGAGCTTTCCGATGGATCGGTCGTTGTGGCTGTGATCGATGTCGCGGGGCACGGCGTACCCGCTGCCCTGTATACGGCACTTCTTCGAACCGTCCTGCGCTACGAGTTGCAATACACATTGAGCCTCGATGAACTGCTTACCAGAACAAACCTGCAGCTTCAAACGGTTTCCGATGCCGGGGACTTCGCCACCTGCTTTGTTATTCGAATCCCGCCGGATCGGAAGCGAATTCACTTCGCCAAGGCGGGACACGAACCTGCGATTCTGCTTCACGCGGATGGCACCACCGACTTGCTTGATTCGGACGGCCTGCCGCTGGGGATTTCGGGGCATGACGGCTACAAAGCCGACTCGGTTCCCTTGGTCAGCGGAGATCGACTGGTTCTTTACACGGACGGCATACATGAACTGTTCGACGCCCATGGCGCGCCCTTTGGTCGTGATAGGCTGCTTGGTCTCGTCAAAGCTACGCATCGTCTCCCCGCAAGCGAACAAGTCAGAAGCATTGTGGAGGCGGCAAAGGAATTCCAGGGGTCAACTGCGTTTGCCGACGACGTAACGCTCCTAATTCTTCAGCAAAACTGACCGGTGGAACTTGCATCCATGCCTCTCGCAACCTCCTTGCAAGTAATTGAGGCACCGCCCCAAACAACGGCGATTTTTAATGACTTAGGGCTATCATCTTACGGCGAGAGAAATTATGCTGTGCCTTCCAAGGTTCTTGAGAATCGCCGCCAACATTTTTCCAAGGCCATCGCATTGGACGAGCAAGAACTCATCTCAGCATGCCGAGCGAGGGATCGCAGCGCTCAACGCAGGATGTACGATGCGACGGTTGAACGGGTTTATCGGCTCATCCTGCGCATGGTACGGAACCCCGACGATGCATTTGACCTAACGCAAGAGGTCTACATTCGGGTATTCACCCAAATCGACCAGTTTCGTTCTGAGTCGTCGCTTACGACTTGGCTTCACCGAATCGCTGTGAACGAGGCCCTCGCGTTCCTTCGCCGAAAGAAAACCGAAGATCGCCACTTGAATTCCCCCAGCAACCGAGGCCGTCTGCAGCAGACTGATACTCAAGACAGTAACCAAAGGCTCGACATTCGCGCGGCGCTCGACCAGCTCTCGGATGAGGACCGCCTTATCCTCCTGCTTCGCTATGACCAGGGACACGATTACCGGTCAATTGGCGAAGTGCTCGAATGTGCCGAGGGAACAGTCGCCTCCCGGCTGAACCGGGCTCGTGCGAAGTTGGGGGGATTGCTGAGCGAGGCGTACAGCAATCGGGAAGAATGTGACGTTCTGAATCATCAAAAGGAAAGGAGGAACCGTGCCGGTGACGACACCCTTCCTGACCATGGACTAGCATTGCCTCGCTCCCCAATGGAGCCTGCCGATGGGTGAGCCTATGGATTGCATCAAAGCACAATCACGACTCGGCCCTTTGCTGGACCAGGAACTTGACTCGCCCGATGAAAAGGCCGTCAAGCAGCATCTGCAGGGCTGCGAACAGTGCCGAGGCGACTTTGAGCGATTGTCTGTTCTGGCGGACGGCATGGCGACCGCGACGACTCCTTCTCCGCCCGCAGGACTTTGGAGCGCTATAGAACGGCGCCTCGATGCAGGAGGCACGTCGGCCGCGATTACGGGATGGCGCCGTATCTTGCGGCCAGGCCGAATTGCGGCAGCGATTTTTATCGCTGTTGGCTTGGGGACGATCGCGTTTTTCTGGCCCCAACTGGGCGAACAGCGTGCCGAGGCGTCAACCGTCCAGTTCCAAGTGCTCCTTGACAGCGTCACAACTAATCCCGAACAGGCTCTGCGGAAGTTCCTCGTCATGTATCAGGGCGAGGAGATTCGGCCGGTGGACGCTAAGCAGTTCGCGCCTAAGCTGAGTTTCGAGCTACCAGACCGGCTTCCCGGAGATTTCCGACTTGGGTCAGTGTTTGCACTTCGCTTTGGTCAGAGCCCCGGCATCGTTGCGAAGTACGAGCGAGGCGAAGAAATGTTGGTTGCGATCTTTCACCGACCAATTCATGGTGAGGATTTTGGCACGCACCGTGACTATCCATGCATCGTTGGCCAGCATCGCGGGCACCAGGTTTCCGTGGGCGATTGGAACCTTGTCCATGTCACCGACCCGACCACTTGTCACTGCTTTCTAAGCCGGTTGGATCAAGAGTCGGAATTGCCGCCTGTGATATCGGCGATCATTCCCCACAATTCTGCAGTCGAAATCGACCACGCTCAACCGTGAACCATTACCGCTATAAAGGCCATCCACGGCATGCACCGCGCTCGCGTGAAACGCATCACCGCGGCCTTCAACAGGGTACCGGCCGTCACGTCGGCACAATTCGGCGGAGGGCGCGCGAGTCAAGTGAACCAAGAGGTCGATTCGGCGGCGCAATGATTCAAGGAACAAGCAGCGCGACCACGAATTGCTGTACGTCGCGACCGTCCGCCATGCCGTCCAGGTTCATGTCCGCGATCGAGAGGCGATCGCAAGCGGTATCCAATCCGAGCAGCCCTCCGGGTTATGAGCACGACAGAGCGTAATTACCCGAAGTAGAGTTCCGACAATAAGTTACTGACAGACAAGTAAGTTACCGCGATTTGGCTCAGCTCTACATGTTCGCCAAATGGCACGATTTTCACGCGCCAATGCCACAATTACGCCACAATTTTGGCGTGTGGTCAAGACCCGGTAGGTAGTCGACGTTTCGATCGCCGTCACCGGCAGTTGTTCGTGCGCCAGCAAGGGTCCAAAATGTCGAGGGCTCTTCATTGTTGCGTTTTTGCCGGTTTTCACTCGAGGTTAACGCGCCATGTTTCGCTGGTTCTACATCCTTCCGCATCTCCTAGTTGAAGCGAGTGCAGCTCGTCGGGACGCCCGCATCCGGTTCCTCAAAGCCCAGGTCGAGATCCTCCGCCGCAAGCTGGGCGGCAATCGGGTCATTCCCAGCCCGAACGACCGCGCCCGGCTGTTATCGCTCGGCGCTGAACTGAACCACAACGTGAAGGATTTGATTGGCATCGTCACGCCTCAGACCTATTCTCGGTGGGTCGTCGAACAAAGGGAAGGCCGCCAGCCCAGGCGCGTCGGCCGACCGAGGATTGTCCGAAACGTCCGTGCCCTGATCAAGCGGCTGGCGAAGGAGAACGCCGGTTGGGGCTACCGCCGCATAATCGGGGAGCTACGGAAACTGCGTCTGCGGGTGGGCCGTTCATCGGTCCGCCGTATACTTAAGGATGCAGGGCTCACACCTTCGCCCACGCGTAGGGGCCGGGCCGAAGAAACGACCTGGCGCAAGTTCCTTCGGCTACACATGAACACGCTGGTGGCCTGTGACTTTTTCACAAAGGCGGTAGTGACGCCGTTGGGGGTCAGACTGGCTTATTGTCTCGTCTTCATCCATTTGGAAACACGGAAAGTCTTCCTCTCGCCAGCTACGTACAGCCCTCATGGAAAGTGGGGGTCAAGTCCCAAAGTTGCTGTAAACACGACGGTCGGAGTTAAGCGGCGACTGCGAGGTGACGCACCTCGAAGCCGTCGGCTCGTCGGGCCTTGATGTATCGTTCCAGTTCCTCTCGCTCCA
>Ga0187893_10000200_pt1 | contig 148969 bp, 129 predicted proteins | sample MA1701074metaG_FD_139574 | JGI IMG/M metagenome (GOLD analysis project Ga0187893, IMG submission 139574) | White microbial mat communities from a basaltic lava cave in the Kipuka Kanohina Cave System on the Island of Hawaii, USA - MA170107-4 metaG ...
CACTCCGCGCTCGGCTACTACTCGCCGGTTCAGTTCCTGCAAGACTGGATCACGAAGCAGCATGAGCGGAAGATCGCGGCTTAATGCCACTGCCTTGGAAGACGAAGAACCGAGGGAACGTCAGTAACGCGGCTTGCCGACGGAAAATCGCGTCAGCCCGGTGTAAGTTTTTTCCCTTAGTTTTGCCTCTGTTACGGGGGTCCCGCGCGGCTTGCTTTTGGCAAAGTCGAGGTATAGCATTGACGCGGCGTGGTAGGGCTTCCCGCATCCTAAAATCCGCTGCCGTTATGCGATTGCCGGGGCGCTTTGCTGCGGCAATGTTGTCAAAACAAGCAGTCCCGGCTCTCAAATATAGGAAGGAGGACGCAATGCTCAAGAAATTTCTAAAGAAATCCCCACAATCTCAGGAAAAGCCGAGCGAATCTCGTCGCAAGTTCCTCTCCGGCGCCACCGCGGCGACGGCGGGCGCGGCGATCACCGGCTTTCCGATGATCTCGGTGGCGCAGGCACCGGTCGTCCTGAAGATGCAGGGCGCGTGGGGCGCGAAGGACATCTTCAACGAAATGGCGGAGCAGTATGTCAAGCGCGTAAACGACATGGCGGGCGGACGGCTGCGCATCGACTACCTCGTTGCGGGCGCCGTGGTGAAGCCGTTCGAGGTGATGGACGCGACGAGCAAAGGCGTTCTCGATTGCTGCCACAGCGTGCCGGTGTACTGGTACGGCAAGCACAAGGCGGCATCGCTCTTCGGGACCGGCCCCGTGTTCGGCAACGACGCGCACCACACGATCGCCTGGTTCTACGAGGGCGGCGGGAAGGCGCTCTACGACGAGCTGACGCAGAAGCACCTGAAGCTCGACGTCGAAGGCTTCCTCCTGTTCCCGATGCCGACCCAGCCGTTCGGCTGGTTCCGGCAACCCCTCAAGGATGCTTCCGGGCTGAAGGGCCTCAAGTACCGCACCGTGGGCCTTGCCGCGGATCTCTTCCAGGCGATGGGGGCGAAGGTGACGCAGCTGCCGGGCGGCGAGATCGTGCCGGCGCTCGAGCGCGGCGTGATCGACGCCTTCGAGTTCAACAACCCGACGTCCGACATGCGCTTCGGCGCCCAGGACGTGCTCAAGAACTACATGATGGGGAGCTATCACCAGGCGTCAGAAAGCTTCGAGATCGTCTTCAACAAGAAGAAGTTCGACTCGCTGCCGCCCGACCTCAGGGCGATCCTCAGGACCGGCGTCGAGGCGGCCAACTCGGCGAACTTCTGGATCGCGATGGAGAACTACTCGCGTGACCTGCAGATCCTGAAGGACAGGCACAAGGTCAACGTGATCAAGACGCCGCGGAGCATCATGGTCGAGCAGCTCAAGGCCTGGGACAGGCTGACCGCTGAGCTCGCCAAGGATCCCATCAACAAGAAGATCCTTGATTCGCAGCGCGCCTGGTACCAGCGCGTCGTGTACTACGCGGAGTACAACTCGGCCGACTACCGGCTCGCCTTCGAGACCGTGTACAAGACCAAGGTCGTCTGAGCGTGCCCGCGGTGCTGCGGGTAACGACCGGGGCGGTGCGGTGAGCGCCGCCCCGTTTTTTTATGTGGCCCGGATGATCGCACAGGGGGGAATCGAGTGATCAACCGCTACATCTACGGGATGGACGTGCTGAGCCGGTCGATCGGCCACGCCTTCGCCTGGTGCATCCTCATCCTCACGCTTGGTACTTCCTACGAAGTGTTCATGCGGTACCTGTTGAATGCTCCGACTTCCTGGGCGTTCGACTTCAGCTACACCATGTACGGGGCGATGTTCTACATGGCCGGCGCCTACACGCTTTCGCGCGGCGGCCATGTGCGTTGCGACATGTTCTACCGGCTGTGGCCGCCGCGCACACAGGCCACCGTCGAGCTGGTGCTATACATTCTGTTTTTCTTCCCGGGGATCGTGGCGCTGGTGGTGTCCGGCTGGAGCTACGGACTCGAATCGATGAGGATCCGCGAGGTGAGCGTGAACAGTCCCGCGGGCGTCCCGATCTGGCCGCTCAAGATGCTGATTCCATTCGGCGCGGGGCTCCTCGCGCTGCAGGGTGTGGGCGAAGTGTTGCGCTGCTACCAGTGCCTGCGCGACAACTGCTGGCCGCAGCGATTGCATGACGTCGAGGAGCTGGAACAGCAGCTGATTGCGGAGCACGCGAAAGCCGGGGCGCAGCCGGAGCCGAAAGGGGGTGCGCGATGAGCGACCCGGTCATCGCCCTCGTCATGCTCGGAATCCTGGTCTTCACGATCATGATCGGGTTCCCGGTCGCCTTTACGCTCATGGCGCTGGGCGTGGGCTTCGGCTACTACGCCTACTTTCAGGCCGGGCAGGCGTTCTTCGACAACCGCGTCTTCTATCTCCTCACGCAAAACACCTTCACGGTGCTCAACAACGACGTGCTGGTGGCGGTGCCGCTCTTTCTCTTCATGGGCTACATGGTCGAGCGCTCGAACATCCTCGACAACCTGTTCTACAGCGTGCAGCTCGCATTGCGGCGCGTTCCCGGCTCGCTCGCGATCGCGACCCTGATCACTTGCGCGATGTTCGCGACCGCGACCGGAATCGTCGGCGCGGTGGTGACGCTGATGGGGCTGCTTGCCTTCCCGCAGATGCTGAAGGCGGGCTACGACGTACGGCTCGCCTCCGGCGTGGTGTGCGCCGGGGGCTGCCTTGGCATCATGATCCCGCCTTCGATCCTCCTGATCGTGTATGCCGCGATGGCCGGCCTGTCAGTGGTCCAGCTCTACGCCGCGGCGCTGTTTCCGGGCTTCGTGCTCGCCGCGATGTACATCGTCTTCGTGGCGATCCTCGCGGTCGCGAAGCCTCAGCTCGCGCCGCCCCTGCCGAAGGAGGATACGCGGATTCCGGTCGCGCGGGTCCTCGTGCTGCTTGCGATATCCTTTGTGCCGCTCGCGGTCATGATCCTGTGCGTGCTGGGGGCGATCATGTTCGGCCTCGCGACGCCGACCGAGGCGGCGGCGGTCGGAGCGCTCGGCTCGATGGTGCTGGCTGCGGCGTACCGCGCGTTCAAGTGGTCGCGGCTGAAGGAATCGGTGTTCCTCACCGCGCGCACCTCCGCAATGGTCTGTTTCCTCTTCGTGGGATCGGCGACCTTCGCGGGCGTGTTCAGCTACCTCGGCGGCGAGGGCATGATCAAGCAGTTCGTGCTCGGGCTCGACCTGAATCCGGTCACCTTTCTCATCATCTCGCAGTTCATCATCTTTATCCTGGGCTGGCCGCTCGAGTGGACCGAGATCATCATCATCTTCGTGCCGATCTTCCTGCCGCTGCTCACGCACTTCCAGGTCGATCCGCTGCTGTTCGGCGTCCTGGTAGCGTTGAACCTGCAGACCGCGTTCCTGTCGCCACCGATGGCAATGGCAGCCTACTACCTGAAGGGCATCGCGCCGCCGCACGTGCTGATCACGCAGATCTTCTGGGGCTGCCTGCCGTTCCTCTTCATCGTAGTGGTCTCGATGCTGGTGGTGTACATCTACCCCGGCATATCGCTCTGGCTGCCGCGCGCGATCTACGGAAACTGATCGGATGGACAGCTCACGCCTCAACTGGCTATCAGCGTGCGATGCGGCGCAGGCGATCCGGGACGGGTCGATCAGCGCCGAAGCGCTCGTCGCGGCGTGCCTCGCGCGCGTGCGCGAGATCGACGCACAGGTGCAGGCCTGGGCATTCCTCAACCCGGAGCACGCGCTCGCGCAGGCGCGCGCCGCTGACGAGCTGCGGAAGAGCGGCGCCCCGACCGGCCCGCTGCACGGGGTTCCCGTCGGAATAAAGGACATCTTCGATACCGCGGATATGCCGACAGAAGACGGCACCGTGCTCCACGCAGGGCGCACGCCGCCCGCCGACGCGTCAGTCGTCGCGCGGCTGCGGGCGGCCGGCGCGGTGATCATGGGCAAGACCGTCACCACCGAGCTCGCCACCTACCGCCCCGGCAAGACGCGCAACCCGCACAACTCGGAGCATACCCCCGGCGGCTCCTCGAGCGGCTCGGCCGCCGCGGTCGCGTGCGGAATGGTGCCGCTCGCGATCGGGTCGCAAACCAACGGCTCGGTCATCCGGCCGGCCGCGTATTGCGGTGTCTACGGCTTCAAGCCGACCCACGGCCTCATTTCCCGGCACGGCGTTCTGAAGCTCTCGCGCACGCTCGACCACGTCGGCGTGTTTGCGCGCTCGATCGAGGACGTCGCGCTCGCCTGCGAAGAGCTCGCTGCCCACGACGCGCACGATCCCGACACGCGGCCGATGGCGCGCGTGCCGTTCGCAAGGATCACAGCGGAGGAGCCCCCGCTGCCGCCGCGGCTCGCGCTGGTCAAGACGCCACTCTGGGATCGCACCGAACCGCAGACGCGCGAAGCATTCGAGGAGCTTGCGGCGCATCTGGGCGGGCGCGTCGAGGAATTCGCGCTGCCGGATAACGCCCGCGACGTGCTGCAGTGGCATCGCACCGTCATGGAAGCGGAGATGGCGGCCAATCTCGCGGCGGAATACGAGAAAGGACGCGACCAGCTGAGCGAGTCACTGCGGGCGCAGCTCGAGCGTGGCCGGCAGTCGAGCGCGTTTGACTACCAGGCCGCGCTGGCGCGCATACCCCAGGTGATAGAGGGGTTTCACCGGATATTCGACCGCTACGACGCGATTGTCACGCCGTCGGCGGCGGGCACCGCTCCGCGCGGGCTGCAGTCGACCGGCGACCCCATGTTCTGCACGCTGTGGACGTTCGCGGGCATGCCCGCGCTCAACCTGCCGATCATGCAGAGCGAGAACGGGCTGCCGCTCGGCGTGCAGCTCGTGGGCGCGCGGCACGACGACGCGCGACTGCTGCGCACCGCGCGCTGGCTCGCCAACGCGGTCGAATCGAGCTGAACGGGGAGCACGGAGGCAGAAGATATGGCATTCAAGATTATCGCGGCAATCATCGCGGCGGCACTCCTGCTGGCATTCCTCATGCCGTATGTGCTGAAGATGCAGGATATCGCGCTCGGCGCCGTGATCGTGGTGGGGCTTGCGCTGATGGCCCGGGATCTCTGGGAATCCCTGCAGGAGAAAGGAGACTGAGCGCGGCGACACCGCGCTGGCGGCTGCGCCCGGCCGGCGCGCGGGCACGACTCGTCGCTGCGGCCGGCTCGCGCGGCGGCGCCTGGCGCAGACGCAGGCATTCCTCCAAGCCATGAACAGCGGAATCAAAGGGGCGAGATGCGCCGCCGGCGCGACTGCGCGCCGGCGTTTTCTCGCGGGCGCGGCGGCGTGGGCCGCGCTGCCGGCGGCCGCAACGCCACAGGCTCCGGTGCACCTGCGGTGGCAGGGCGCGTGGTCGGCGCGCGACATCTTTCACGAGTACGCACTCGATTACGCGAAGCGCGTGAACGACATGAGCGGCGGGCGCCTGCGCATCGAAGTGCTGCCTGGCGGCGCGGTGGTGAAGCCGCGCGATCTGCTCGAGGCCGTTCACAAAGGCGTTCTCGACGGCTGTCACGCGTTGCCGGAGTTGTGGCTGGGCAAGAGCACTGCGTTCTCGCTCTTTGGCGCCGGCCCCGCCCTGGGCATGGACGCGGACAATTTCCTCGCGTGGATGGAGTACGGCGGCGGCAGGGCGCTCTACGATGAGCTGCAGCACCGACAGCTCGCTTTCGAGGTGGTCGGGTTTCTCTATGGCCCGATGCCGACGCAGCCCCTGGGATGGTTCCGCAAGCCGGTGAACTCCCCGGCGCAGTTCAAGGGCCTGCGCTTCGGCGCGACGGGGATGGCCGTGCAGCTCTACCGGGAGATGGGGGCGAACGCAACGGAACTGGCCGCGGATGAAGCCGTGGCGGCGCTTGGCGACGGACGGCTCGACGGCGCGGCGTTCAACAACGCGAGCTCGGACCTCGAGCTTGGCCTGCCGGAGGCGGCGCGCCATTGCATGCTGCAGAGTTATCATCGCACCGCGGAGGTATTCGAGATCCTGATCAACCGGAAGAGATTTGACGCGCTGGCCGCCGACCTCAAGGCGATACTGAAGTACGCGGCAGAGGCGGCAAGCGCCGGCATGTCGTGGAAGGCGATCCATCGCTACTCGCAGGACCAGGCGCGGATGCGCGACAAGGAGGGCCGGCGCTTTCACCGGACGCCTGCATCCGTGCTGCGGGCGCAGATGGAGGCGTGGCGGGCGGTGGCTGCGCGCGCGTCCAAGGACAATCCGTTCTTCGCCAGAGTGCTGGAGTCGCAGCTCGCGTGGGCGCGGCGCACGGTCGGCTGGAGGCTCGATACCGAGGTCGATCCGCGCGTGGCCTACGACCACTGGTTCGGAATGCAGCCTGCGCCTGCGAAAGGCGGCAAGAACGGTTAACCTGAGCTGCCATGAAGCCGAACATACTCGTCACTCGCGAAGTGTTCGACGAAACCCTCGAGTTTCTCGCTGCACACTGCGAGGTGGACTCCAACCAGGAAGACTGCGCACTCGACCCCGAGGGCCTCGCGCGCCGGCTCGCCGACAAGGACGGCGTCATGTGCGCGTTGACCGACCGCATCGATGAAAAGCTCCTCACGCGCTGCCCGAAGCTGAAGGCGGTGGCGAACATTGCGGTCGGCTACAACAACATCGACCTCGCCGCCTGCACCGCGCGCGGCATTCTGGCGACGAACACCCCGGGGGTGCTGAACGACTCCACCGCCGATCTCGCGTTCGCGCTGATGCTGGGCGCGGCGCGGCGCCTGGCCGAGCTCGAGCGCCGGGTGCGGGCGGGCGAATGGACGGGCTGGCGCCTGAAGCAGTGGCTGGGCGTGGACGTCCATCACGCCACCCTCGGCATCATCGGCATGGGCCGCATCGGGGAGGCGATCGCGCGCCGCGCCGCGGGCTTCGAGATGAAGGTGCTCTATCACAACCGGACGCGGGTCGCGCCCGAAGTGGAGAAAGGCCTCAACGCCACCCGCGTCACGAAGGATGAGCTTCTGAGGCAATCGGACTTCGTGGTGCTGCAGGTGCCGTATTCGCCGGAAACCCACCACATGATCGGCGCGCGGGAGCTCGCGCTCATGAAGCCGACCGCGATCCTCGTCAACTCGACGCGCGGCGGGGTGGTGGACGACGCGGCGCTCATCGCCGCCCTGCGAAGCGGGGGCATCCGCGCGGCGGGCCTTGACGTCTATGAGAACGAGCCCCGGCTCAACCCGGAATTCCTGCGGCTGGATAACGTGGTGCTGATGCCGCATGTCGGCAGCTCGACCGAGGCTACGCGCCGCGCCATGGCGATGACCGCGGCGCGCAACCTGGTCGCGGCGCTGACCGGCGGCCGGCCGCCCAACCTGCTGAATCCAGAGGCGAAAAGAGCCTAGCTGCCCCGCCTGTCCCGTGCCTGCCGCAGGGGTGCAGAACGCGGCTGGAACTGTGCAACAATCCATTCCTGCGACAATGTCCCTGCGACGGCGGGCGCAAACGGGATAGCCTCTGAAACCAACCATGGCCGATCACGTGACGGGCAATCGGACTTACGCCGAGGAGGTCCGGCAGCTCTACCGGCTGTCGCGGCCGTCGTACGTCGCCACGCTCGTCAATTCCAGCATCCTCGTGTTTGCATTGTGGGGGATCGTCTCGAGCACCCTTCTCGGGGCATGGCTCTCCGCCATGTTCCTGGTGACCGGTGCGCGCTACCTTCTGTACCGGGCGTACCTGGACAAGAATCCGCCGGACGCCGAGGGCGGCCGTTGGGCGCGGCGTTTCGCGGCTGGAGCCGGCGCCGCCGGCGTGCTCTGGGGGGCCGCCGGGTCGGTTCTCTATCCGGCGTCCGCGCTCGAATACCAGTTTCTGGTGATCTTTTTGGTCGGCGGCATGGTGGTCGCTGCCATGGTGGTCCTCGCGCCGGTGCGCGAGGCGTTTCTTGCCTACGTGCTGCCGGCGATGACTCTGCTCACGGCAACGGTGTTCGCGCAGGGCACTACGCTGCATATCTTCATGGGCGTCATGCTCATCGTGCTGCTGGGCGTCGTGCTCGGAACCAGCCCGATTCTGGCGCGGATCGTGCGCGAGTCGCTGCGCGTGCGATTCGAGAATTCCGATCTGGTGGAGCAGTTGTCGCGGGCCAACCGCGAGCTCTCCGAGCGCATCGGCGCCCACCAGACTACCGAGGAAGCGCTGCGGCAGACGTCGCAGAAATACGAGGCCTTGATCGATTCATCGCCGGTCGCGATCATCGCGCGCGACCGCAACCTGCGCGTCGTCGCATGGAACGCCGCCGCCGAACGCATGTTCGGCTGGAAGGAGGAGGAAGTGCTGGGAGGGCCGCTGCCCTTTGTTCCCCCCGACCTGAAGGACGAGGCGGTGGCGATGCGCAAGCAGCTGCTGCGGGGCGAATCGTTCACCGATCTCGAAACGGTGCGCATGCGCAAGGACGGCACCCGCTTCAACGTCAGCGTCTCGACGACGGTCGTGCTGGATTCCGCCGGGCAGCCGTCCGGCTTCATCACCCTTGCCACCGACATCACCGAGCGCAAGCGCGCGGAGCGGCGGCTCCACATGGAGCACGCCGTCACCCGGATACTGGAGGAGTCGCGCACGGTGGAGGACGCGCTGCCGCGAGTCTTGCGCGCGCTCGCCGAGGCGAGCGGATGGGTCTACGGGGCGCGCTGGGAGCTCGACCGCACGTCGAATCTCCTGCGCTGCATGGAAGCGTGGTGCGTGGAAGCGCCCGAGGTGCGCGAGTTCATGGGGTTCAGCCGCACGCGCACGCAGGCGCCGGGAGCGAGCACGGGGCCGATACACCGGGTGTGGGCTACGAACGCCCCGGTGTGGATCGCAGACATGGCCCAGGACATCAGCATGCGCCGCGGGCCGGCGGCGCTCAAGGCCGGCCTGCATTCGGTGTTTGCCTTTCCGATCCTGGTCGGCGAGGAGTTCTACGGGGTCATCGAGCTGTTCGGGCGTGAGGCGGTTCAGCCCGATCCCGGGCTGATGGGAGCGGTGCACACGATCGGCAGCCAGATCGGGCAGTTCATGGCGCGCAAGGCGGCCGAGCAGAACCTGCGCTTCTTCGCCAGCCACGATCCCCTGACCGGGCTGTCCAACCGGACCATGTTCAACGACCGCCTGCACCAGGCGCTCGCGCAGGCGGCGCGCTTCGAGAGGAGCCTCGCGCTGCTCTTCATCGACCTCGACGGATTCAAGGACGTCAACGACACGCATGGGCACACCGTCGGCGACATCCTGCTCGCCGAGCTGGCGAACCGGCTGCGGGCCACGCTGCGTGAAGGCGACGTGATCGGCCGCATGGGCGGCGACGAGTTCGTGGTGCTGATCGAGGAGTTCAGCGAGGCGGGCCAGGTCGCCGAGGTGGCGAAGAAGCTGCTCGAGACCGTGGTGCGGCCGTTCACGCTGCAGGGTCGAGAATGCCGGGTGACGGCAAGCCTCGGCATCAGCATCTATCCCGACGACGGCAAGGATGCGGACACGCTGATCAAGAATGCCGACATGGCGATGTACCTGGTGAAGCAGCAGGGCAAGAACAGCTTTCGTTTCTATTCTCCGCAGATGAACGTGCACCTCACGGAGCGGCTGTCCCTGGAATCCGGCCTGCGGCGGGCGATCGAGCTGGGCGAGCTCACGCTCCTCTACCAGCCGCGGGTGGGCGTGCGCGACGGGGAGGTGAGCGGGGTGGAGGCGCTGATGCGGTGGCAGCATCCGACGCAGGGGATGATCGGCCCCAACGAGTTCGTCCCGGTGGCGGAGGATGCGGGCCTGATCGCCGCGATCGGGGAATGGGCGCTGCACTCGGCGTGCCGCCAGGCGCGCGCCTGGCGCGATCTGGGGCTGCCGCTGTTGCACGTCGCGGTCAACCTGTCGCAAAAGCAGTTCCTGCAGGAGAGTCTCATCCAGGTAGTGCGCGAGGCGCTGCACCGGACGGCGCTGGAGGCGGGGCGCCTCGAGCTCGAGATCACCGAGGAGATGGTGATCCGCAATCCCGAGCGCGCCATGCGGCTGCTCGCGCAGCTGAAGGAGGCCGGCGTGCGGGTGGTGGTCGACGGCTTCGGCACCGGCTATTCGTCCCTGAACTTCCTCAGGCGGCTGCCGATCGACAGCGTCAAGATCGACCGCTCGCTGATCGGCGAGCTGCCAGGCAGCGCCGATGCGACGGCGCTCACGCGCGGGGTGGTCGCGATGGCCCACAGCCTCGGCCTCACGGTCATCGCGGAGGGGGTGGAAACGCGCGAGCAGTGGGAGTTCCTGCGCGAGCACGGGTGCGAGGAAATGCAGGGCAACTACTTCAGCGCGCCGGTTGCGCCCGAACTCGTGCCGGGGATCGTGCGGCAGCCGGCCGCCGCGGGCGGGCGCGCGGCGGTGCAGACGCTGCGGCCGCGGCGCCCGGAAGGCGAAGCCGATTCCCAGAGGTGAGGGCAGGCGCGGCACGCCGGGCCCCGGCAAGGGGGCCGGGCGCGACCGCGTTCTTTATGGCGGGTGCGATATTGGCTACACTCGGACGAGGATCCATGGAGTAGCCGGCCCGAGGAGGTTGTCATGAAGAGCTTGAAGCAATTGCTGGACGCGAAGGGCAGGGACGTCTACACCATCGACCCGGACGCGCGGGTGTTCGACGCGCTCAAGCTGATGGCAGATAAGGGCGTCGGGGCGCTGATCGTGACCGAGGGCGGCCGCATCGCCGGCGTCATCTCGGAGCGCGATTACGCGCGCAAGGTGATCCTGCTCGGCAAGTCCTCCCACGAGCTGCAGGTGCGCGACATCATGACCCACAAGGTCATCACGGTTCATCCCGGACAGACGGTGGAGGAATGCATGGCGCTCATGACGGAGAAGCGCATCCGCCACCTGCCGGTGACCGAGGGCGAGCGGCTGATCGGCGTGCTCTCGATCGGCGATCTGGTGAAGGAAGTGATCGCCGAGCAGCAGCGGACCATCGAGCAGCTCGAATCCTACATCCACCGCTGAGCCGGTCCTAGCGCGCCGGTACAAACAAAAAGCCCCGGTTGCCCGGGGCTCTTCCTGCTGGTGTTGCCGGGTCGGGATTAGGCAGCCGCCTTCTTGGTGCTCTTCTTCACACCGTCGGCCGCTTGCGTTGCGACGGCCTCGAAGTTGGACTGGGTCACCTCGGTGAACTGCTTGGCAACCTTCGACAGGTTCTCGTAGGAGGCATTGACCGCAGCGATCGCCGACTTGAGCGTCGCAATGCCGACTTCGGAACCCGCCGGGGCGGTCTTCACCATCTTGTCGAGCGCTGCGACGACCTGCTTGTTGAATTCCGCGACCTGCTCCTCGACGAGCTTGCCGATCTCGGCCTGGGTGGCCGTGGCGGCGTCGTACACGCTCTTCGCGTAGGCGGTCGCCTTCTCGATGGTCGGCTGCGTCATGCTTTCCCTAAGCGCGGCGAGCTGCTGCAGGTCCTTCGCCGCCGCAATCGACTTGGCGCTTTCCACGGTATCGGCGAAGGCGCTGCGCGCCGCCTTCAGCTGCAGGTCGAGAATGCGCTCGGCGCCCTGAAACGCAACGCCGGCAAACTTCATTGCCGTTTCCAGATTGGCCTTGTTGAGGGCCACCAGTTGTTCGGGGGTCTGATACATGCTTTACTCCTTTCAAAACATCACGTTAAACAGCGACGGGGCTCACTATTGCTGCGCTGCACAATGACCATTATATGGCTAAAAACCGGGCTGTCAAGGGGTTTAGGCAATAAAATTATTGCACCGCCACATCGAGCGCCTCATTCAACGCCGTTTTGACTTGGTCTCAGTCAGCCTATAGGATATAAACTCCTTTTTAATCATTGGGCTATAGCACTTCTTCCACCCCCATCTGGGGGGCTGGCCCAAGGATCCGGCCGGGGTCCCTGCCGCATGGGGCGGGGCTTATCCCAGAGGGGCGTCCCCATGCCGCGGCGGGGAGCGTCGATCAGGCGCAGAATCGATCCGGGAGGACCACAGTGACGACTATTTTCGGCAAGATCATCCGGCGCGAAATCCCGGCGGAGATCGTCTACGAGGACGAGTTGTGCCTCGCGATCCGGGACATCAACCCCCAGGCGCCTACCCACGTGCTGCTCATCCCGAAGAAGGAGATCGACAGGCTCTCCAACGCAACGACCGCGGACCAGGCGCTCCTCGGGCACCTGATGCTCGCAGCAGGCAAGGTGGCGCGCCAGCTCGGGGCGGGAGACACGTTTCGCCTCGTGGTCAACAACGGGGCGGAGGCCGGTCAGAGCGTATTTCACCTGCACCTGCACATTCTTGCCGGGCGCAGGCTGCAATGGCCGCCGGGCTGAAGGAAGCGGGAGCCTGGCGATCGACGGGCGACGAGCGATGGAAAAAAAGGAGGGACGTTCGATGCGAAACATGACCCGCCGGGTCCTGATCCCGGTCGTGATGATCAGCCTGATGGCCGCGGCCCACAGCGTGAGGGCGCAATCGTTTCCGGTCAAGCCGGTGCGGATCATCGTTCCCACTTCGCCCGGAGGCGGAAACGACTTCGTCGCGCGGGCGGCGGGACAGAGACTCGGTGACCGCCTTGGCCAGCAGTTCATCGTGGACAATCGCCCCGGCGCAGGTGGCAGCATCGGCACCACCCTGGCTGCGAAGGCGGCGCCGGACGGCTACACGCTGCTGCTGGGATTCGTCGGCCAGCTCGCGATGTACCCTCACGTGGAGAAGACGGAGTACGATTCGCAGCGCGACTTCGTCGGCTTGAGCCTGCTTGCTTCCTCCTACCACGTGATGGCGGTGCACCCTTCGCTGCCGGTGCGCTCGGTCAAGGAGCTGATAGCGCTCGCGAAAGCGCGCCCGGGCGAGCTGTATTACTCCTCGGGCAATATCTGGACTCCGACGCACCTGGTGCCGGAGCTGTTCAACGCGGCCACCGGCACCCGCCTGGTGCCGGTGCACTACAAGGGTTCGGGACCCTCGGTGATCGGAGTGCTGACGGGCGAGACCCAGGTGATCATGTCCAGCGTGACCGCCGTGATGCCGCACGTGCGCACGCAGCGGCTTGTCGCGCTGGCCGTCACGAGCCCCGAGCGCTCGCCGGTTGCGCCGGAGGTGCCGACGTTGGTGGAGCTCGGCGTGAAGGGCGTAGAGGCGCCCTCGTGGTACGCGATCGTGGCGCCCGCGGCGACGCCGAGGCCGATCGTCGACAAGCTTCACGGCGAGCTCGCCGCAATGTCCGCGCAGTCCGATTTCCAGGAGTTGTTCCGAAAGCAGGCGCTGGAACCGACCTCGATGACGCCGGAGGCATTCGCGACATTCCTGCGCAGCGAGAACGACAAGTGGGGCAAGATCGTCAAGTCGATCAAGGCGCAGTAATTCGCAACGACTAGGTTTCGAGCGGCAGCCGCACTTTCTTGCCAGCGGCCACGGCGCGCTCGATCGCGATCCCGGTATTGAGATCGATCTCAGCGTATTCCTGCGCCGCGCTGTGCGCGGGCAGGCATGACGGACCGCCGTCGAGCATGATAGGCTCTGCCGCTGAATCATCCTGACGAACGCCCGGCGCGACCAATGGAACGAAGAGCAACAGCGATGCGACGACAGTCCGGGCCCGCCGCGGCAAGCGCCGGCCCCCTGTCCTCCGAGCAACTCGGGAGCTACGCGCGCGACGGCTACCTGATCGTGCGGGGGCTGCTCGATGCCGAGCGCACGCGCGCTTTGCGCGCCTGGACGGACGAGGTGGTGGCCTGGGGAGAAGTCCCCGGGCGTCACATGATGTACTTCGAGACGACCGCCCGCGGCCGCCTGCTCAACCGGGTCGAGAACTTCGTGCCCTACCACGCGGGCTTTGCCGCGCCGACCCGTTCGCGTGAGCTGAGCGGTGCGGCCGCCCAGCTGCTCGGCGAGCCGGCCGTCCCGTTCAAGGACAAGATCATCTTCAAGCTCCCCGGCGGCGGCGGCTTCGAGCCTCACCAGGACGTGCAGGCGGGCTGGGCGAAATACGGGCGGCTGCACCTGACCGTCGCGATCTCGATCGATCGGGCCGGGATCAAAAACGGCTGCCTGGAGGTGGCGCGCGGCCACCCCGTGCGCGAGGTGATCGGGCGCGTGTGGGAGCCGCTCTCCGCCGCGGAGCTGGGCGGCATCGAGTTCGTGCCCGTCGAGAGCGAGGCCGGCGATGCGGTGTTCTTCGGCTCGTTCCTGCCGCACCGCTCGCCGCCCAACGCGAGCCTCCTCCCGCGCCGACTGCTGTACGTGACCTACGGCCGCGCCGCCGACGGTGACCGGCGCGAGGAGTACTTCGCCGACAAGCGCGCGAGCTATCCGCCCGACGTCGAGCGCGTGCCGGGCCGTGAATACCGTTACCGCGTCTAGGGCGTGACCGCGCGAGCGTAGACTCCCGGACCGCCTATTCGCCTCCGGCCGGACTCCAGTGCCCAGGATCTTCTTCGACGTCGCGTATCTCTACTACCTGACGCAGTACCGGCCGGTGCAGCGCGCGCCGGACCGCCGCGGGATCGAATTCCACAGCGTCGTCTACGAGCGCCCGCGGCAGTCGACCGAGGTAGTGCGCGCGGCGATCGCCCGCCTGGGACTCTCGTGCACCTGGGTCGGATCGCAGGCGGAGGCGCTCGAGGTTTATCGCCGCGAGCGCCCCGACTGGGTGGTCTTCGGCCACGGCTTCGCGCTCCTGCGCGAGCTCCCGCCGGGCACGCGCAGCGCCCAGCTGCACCACGGCATCGGCATGAAGGCCGACGTCTACGACGCCGACCTGTGCGACATGGACGTGCGCTTCACCGAGGGCCCGCACTACACGCGGATCCTGCGCGAGCGCTTCCCCCGCGCGAACCTGGTCGAGGTCGGCTACGTCAAGGTGGACCCGCTGTTCTGGCCGCCCGCCGAGCGCCCGACCCTCGATCTCGCCGCCGTGGGCCTGGATCCGGCACGGCCCACGTTGAGGTACGCGCCGACGTCCCTCCCGAGCTCGTTCGGGGCGATGCCCGACCGCTGGCCGGAGCACTACGGCGCCTTCAACCTGATCGTCAAGGCACATCAGTTCTCGTACTTCAACCCGCGCTACCGGAGCCACCGGCGCAAGATGGAGCGCTGGGCGCGCTACCCCAACGTGCATATCGTGAGGCCCGAGGAATTCGACCCCAACCCCTATTTCATCGTCTCCGACCTTCTGATCAGCGACGCTTCCTCGGTGCTGTTCGAGTTCGCCGCCATGGACCGGCCGGTCGTGTGGTGCGATTTCTACAAGCTTCCGCTGAGCTACCGCGGCCCCTTCCGCTGGCGCCTCGAGCGCCGGCTGGACCACGCCATCGACCGTTACCGGGACATCTGCGCCCACGCGCGGAGCTACGCCGAGCTCGCGCCGGTCATTGCAGCCGAGCTTGCCCGACCCGGACGCCACTCCAGCGTGCGCCGCGAGATCACCGCGCAGCTCGTGGGCCCCACCGACGGCGCGAGCGGCGAGCGGGTCGCCGACTACCTGCTCGGCGAGAGCGGACCGAAGCACGGCCGGCTCGTGCCGGCGCGCGGGCGGCGGGTCGCCACGGCCGTGATCCTGGCGGCGGGCATGGGCACGCGCCTGCAACAGCGCCACCGCATGGCGCCGAAGGGCTTCCTCGACGTGGGCGGCGGGCCGATCATCGAGGAGTCGATCGGGAAGCTCCTGCGCAGCGGGATCCGGCGCATCGTGATCGTAACCGGCCACTGCTGCGAGCACTACGAGGAGCTGGCGCGCCAGCGCGCTGGGGTGGTCGAGCGGTGCACAACCCGCGCTACGCCGAGTCGAGCACCATGTACTCGCTCGCCTGCGCGCGCGACAGGGTCGCCGCGGACTTCCTGCTGCTCGAATCGGATCTGATCTACGAGCGCCGCGCGCTCGAGACCCTGCTCGAGCACCCGAGCCCGGACGCGGTGCTCCTGTCAGGCTTCACCCGGGCCGGCGACGAAGTCTTCGTCGAGACGCGCGCGGGGATGCTCGTGAACATGTCCAAGGACCGCTCGCAACTGGGGAGCGAGGTGAGCGGAGAACTGGTGGGCATCTCCAAGGTTTCGAGCGCGCTCTACGAGCGCATGCTCGAGATTGCCGACGAGGCGTTCACGCGCGACCTGAGCTTCACCTACGAGATGGACGGCCTGGTCGCGGCGGCGGCAATTCGACCGATCCCGTGCCCTTTGCTCGCGGACCTGGTATGGGGCGAGATCGACTTCGAGCAGCACCTCGAACGCGCCTTTCGCATCCATCCGTTGCTGGTCGAGGGGGGGTGCCGCCTCGATCGAAGCGGGCGCTCCAGCGGGCAGGATGCAGCCAGTCGCGCCGGATCGCAGCGGTTAGGTTTCGAGCGGCAGCCGCACCGTCGCGCCAGTGGCCACGGCGCGCTCGATCGCAATCGTGGTCTCGAGATTGATGCGCGCCTGCTCCGGCGTCGTATGCGCGGTGGGGGCGCCGGTCACGAGGTGATCCAGCCACGCGCGCGTTTCGTTCCCGAGCGGTCCCCAGAAATCCCCCAGCGCCCAGTCACCCGCCGTGTTGCTGCCGAGAAACGCCAGCTCGAGCTTGTGGTCGGGCACGTAGGGGTGGGGAATGCCCCTCTCGGTGTAGAGCAGGTGGTCCTTGTGGTCGTCGTCGATCAGCATGGTGCCCTCGGTGCCGAGGAGCTCCACGCGGTCGGACTGGCCCTGGGTCGGGAACTTCGCCGGCAGGGCGTAGCTGATGCCGAAATTCACCACTGCGCCGTCGGCAAAGGTGACGATCGCCCACGTTGCGTCGTGCGCGCTGTAGCCGGCGTCGCGGAAAATACCGTGCTGGCCGCGGGCAACCACCTCCACCGGGCGGTTGCCCTCCAGGAACCAGCACATGAGATCCACGTAGTAGGTGAGGACATCGAGCACCGGCGTCGCGTGGGGATCGCGCTTCAGGATCTGGAAGGTCTGCGCGCGGGAGTTGTAAACGCGGGCGAGCCCGCCGACCACTTTCCCAAGGCGCGCCTGGACCATCTGCTCTTTGGCGCGCAGGAAGCATTCCTTGAAGCGGCGGCTGTAGCCGATGCGCAGCCTTCCCCCGGTCTTCCGCAGGGTCTCCAGCATTTCGTCGGCGTCCTTCAGCGTCAGCGCGATCGGCTTCTCGCACAGCACGGGCTTTCCGAGCTCGAGCGCGCGCCGCACGGGCGCCGAATGCTCGCCCTCGGGCGTCGACACGAACACCGCGTTGACTTCCGGGCGCTCGATCACCTCGACGTTGTCGCCGCTGTGAAAGTCGGCTCCCGCCTGGTCGGCAAGCGCCTGCGCGCGCCGGGGGTCGCGATCCGCCACCGCGATGAACTTGACGCACGGGTGCTTCGCGGCAAGCCGCGCCCGCAGCGTGCCGATGCGCCCGGCTCCGACGACGGCAATGCCGAGTTCCCCGCGCTTCATCGCGTTCCTCCGAGATGCCGGCGCGCAAAGGCCGCGGCCTCGTCTTCGAGCGGGGTGGCGAGCGTTACGTTCCAGCGGTTGAGCCAGCCGAGCAGCGCGATGACCGAGACGATCTCGATGATCGCATTCTCGCTGTAGTGGTTGCGGAGCTCCGCGAAGTGCGCATCGGCAACCGCGGGCGGGCATTCGCCGGCGGCACGCGCGAGCTCCAGGGCGGCGCGCTCGGACGGCATGAACAGCGCGCTCGTGCGGAACTGCGCCAGCGCTTCCACCTTCGGCAGCGGAACGCCCGCGACGTGTGCCGCGTTCTCCGCGTTGTGCGCGGCGCAGTAGCCGTCGCCGCAGGCGCGGCTCACCACATGCGCGAGCATGAACTTGAGCCCCTTCGGCACCTCGCCCTCTTCCATCATCACCGCGGTATGAAGCGCGCGGTAGGCGCGCAGGACGCCGGGCCGGCGCGCCATCGTGAGCCAGCTGTTGGGGGAATAGCCCTTGGTCTTCTTCCAGGCCGCCATGACGTCCGCAACCTGCGCCATCTGCTCCGGTGCCGCCGGGGAAACGCGCGCGCTCATTCAGTAGACCCGGTTGAGCGGCGCCTCGCCCTTGACGAGCACGCGCTCGACGTTGGCCCACGCCTCGCGGAAGAGCGTCGCCGAAGACTGGCGCGTGACGCCGGCGATGTGCGGCGTGAAGAGCACCCGGCGCGCCGCCTCGCCCTCGAGCGTGAACAGGGGACTGTCGGGGTCGGGCGGTTCCGCGGCGTAGACGTCGACAGCCGCCCCGCCGAGGCGCCCGGACTTGAGATGCGTGGCGAGCGCTTCCTCGTTCACGACACCGCCGCGCGAGGCCTGGATCAGGACGGCACCGGGCTTCATGAGGGAGAACTGCCGCGTCCCGATCAGGCTGCGAGTCTGCGGCAGCAGCGGCACGTGCAGGGTGATGACATCGGCTGTCCGGAGCAGCTCATCGAGCGGCGCGGCCCGCGCGCCGATCGTTCCCGCGGCCTGAGCGTCACGGGGCGCCGGGTCGTGATACACGATCCGGCACCCGAAGCGGTTAAACGCCTCCGCCACCGCGAGCCCGACGGTGCCGAGCCCCACCACGCCCACGGTGAGCCCTTCGAGCCCCGGCAGGTTGTCCGCGATCATGCGCCCGCGGAACGAGACGTAGTTCGCGTCGCGGATTTCCGCGTCCGCCCACGCAAGGCGGCGCAGCAGGACGATTGCGGACGCCAGCACGTACTCGGCCACAGCGCTGTTGCTGCCGCCCGGGACATTCGCTACCGCGATGCCGAGCTTCTTCATCGCCGCTTCGTCGAGCCGGTCCACGCCCGCGCCGGTCACCTGGACGAGCCTGACGCTCCCGCCTTCGAACAGGGCGCCGGAGAGCCTGGGGCCGACCGCCGGGATCACCAGCGCGCGCACCGCCTTCACGTGCGCGGCGAGCTGCGGATCGTCGATCGCCCGGTAATTGACGGCAAGGGAGGCGGGCGGCGCGACGCCGGCGCGCTGGAAATCGGCCTGCGGCCGCAGGCACAGGACATCGGTTGACATGGCGCGGCGGTTATTCCTGGGTGCGCTTCGCGATGTCGGCGACCGGGAAGAAGCACAGCAGCTTCAGCGGCTCGGTGCCGGTGTTGCGCGTGACATGCTTTTCCCCGGGCGGAATCAGAATGGTGTCGCCGGCCTTCAGCGGATACCTGCCGCTGTCGGCTTCCGTGCAGCCCTCGCCTGCCATCACGAAGATGCATTCCTCGAAGCCCTGGTGATAGTGGGGGCCGCGCACGGCGTCGCCCGGCTTCGGCACCGGGATCTCCACGAGCCGCAGCGTCACTGCGCTCGAGCCCTTCTCGCCGGACACGATCTCGAGCGATCTTCGACCGGGCAGTCCCATGCTCTTCGCCTGCGCCTGGGTGAGGACCTTCGCCATCGTTAGGCTCCACGCTCGCGCCTCGAATCTCCCTTCTCCACTCGGGAGAAGGGCGGGGATGAGGGGAGAGCATCGCAGCGCATGAAATTGATGCTCGTCAGCTTGCCCGCTTGAGGTGCTTCACCTCGGCGGTGCCGCCCTGCGCCTCGTCGAGCAGGCGGAAGATGTCGGCCGCCTCCTTCGCGATCGCGCCGGCGATGCCGTCGAGCATCTTCTTCGCCTTGTCCACGTTCGCGTGCTGCGGGCTGCCGTACCAGCCGGTCGGCGCGATGGTGCGGATGTCGCGCAGCACCGGCTGGTAGGCGCGGGTGCGGCGCAGCTTGTCCCACTCGCGGCCGTGGGAGGGGTCGGAGGAGTCATCGATCCGGTCGAGATGGACGAGGTCGGGCCGGCAGGCGAGGACGGCAAGCGCCTCGATCTCGCCGCCGTGCGTAAGCCCCCCGTAGTCCTTTCCGTAGAGCTCCGCCGCGACGTAGCACGCCTGCACCGTGAGCACGGTCATGCCGTGCCCGCGGTGAAGCTCCTCCGCGGCGATGGCGAGCGAGGGGATGTTGCCCTCGTGCCAGTTGAGCAGGAGGAGGGATTTCGCGCCGTGCTTCGCAGCCGATATGCAGGTCTCCGTCACTAGGCGCTGGTAGGTGGCGGGAGTGAGCGTGAGGGTGGCCTCGAACGGCATGTGCATGGGGGTGACGCCGAGCGGCCCGCCCGGCAGCACCAGGGCGTCCATGCGCTCCGCGACCTCGTGCGCGATCACGTTGGCGGCGAAGATGTCGGTGCCGGCCGGTAGATGCGGGCCGTGCTGCTCGACGCTGCCCGCGGGCAGTATCACCAGCGGGTTTCTTTTCAGCTGCGCGGCGATTTCCGGCTGCGTCAGATCGGTGAAATAGCGGGTGGGAAGCATGGTGTCAGGCGGCGCGCACCTGCGCGCCGATGCGCAAGCGGGTCTCCTCCATGATGTCCGCGATGCGCACGAACTGGCCCCTCCGATCGAGCGATCTCAGCGCGGCGTACACCACCGCGACCGCGACGTTGCCGTTGTGGGCGGTCAACTCGCCGGCCTTGCCGGTCGCGCAGCTCGCGGCGAACATCTCCAGCTCGGCGCGGAACATGTCGCTCTCGGGCAGCGGGATCGACTCGCGCTTCGCCCAGCCGTCTTTGCCGCGCTGGATGTAGAGCGTGGACGCCCTGTGAAGAAGATGCGGCGTATCCCAGGTGCCGAAGTCGATCTCGTAATGCATGAGCCCCTTGGAGCCGAACACCCGCACCGCGAAGACGCCGGGGGAGGTCCAGCACGAGCCGACATAGCCGACCTTGCCGTCGGCGAACTTGAGCAGCGTCATCGACTGGTCGTCCACCTCCGCGCCCACGGGCGAGAGCTTGGATGACATCGAGGAGGCCTCGACGATCTCTCCGCCCAGGAAGTGCAGCACGTCGAACTGGTGGATCGCGAGCTGGGAGAGGGGACCCCCGGGCGCGCGATCCTTGTACCAGCGCCAGGTTTGCGGCGTGAGCTCCAGCGCGCGCTCGTTGGAGAAGTTGGCTTCCAGGAACGCGACACGCCCCAGCTCCCCGGCGTCGATCCGCTCCTTGATGATGCGGATGCCCGCCATCAGCCGCGCGCTGTGGCCGACGGTGACGGTCACGCCGTGCTGCTTTTCCAGCGCAGCGATCTTGAGGCCGTCTTCCAGCGTCTGGGCAATCGGCTTCTCGGTGTAGACATGCTTGCCCGCCCTCGCAACCATCTCCGCCAGCGGCAGGTGCTGCTCGTTCGGCACCGTCAGGATCACGCCCTGCAACTCCGGGTTGGACAGCATGGCCTTGATGTCCGGCACCGCCGGCACGCCGAGCTCGCGCTCGAACGCGAGGCGCTTCTCTTCGGAGCGGCTGTAGGCGGCGACGATCTTCAGCTTGTCGGACTGGCGCGCGGCGCGCGTGAGGACCCTGGCCCAGCGGCCGAGACCGACGATGCCGAGCTTGACTGGCGTGCTGCTCATCGGATTTTCCTGCGTGGGGCGGCGGATACGAGATTCTACAACGCAAACGAAAAGGGCGGCTCGGCCGCCCTTTGCCGCCGCTCGCGCGCCGGGGGTCAGTTGGCCGTCAAGCCGAGCGAGCGCACGAGCTTTTCATTAACGACCATCGACTCCTGCACCACCTTGCGGAATTCGGCCGGCCCGAGGACGACGATTTCCGTCGCCTGGATGGCCATCCCCTTCTTCACCTGGGGCGACTGCATGGCCTTCACCACCGCCGCGCGCAGCTTGTCGTTGATGGCTTTCGGCGTGCCCTTGGGCAGGAAGAAGCCCATCCAGCCGCTGTAATCGAAGCCCGGGAGGGAGTCGGCGATGGGTGGAATTCCGGGCAGCAACTCAGTGGGCTTGGGCAGGGTCTGCGCGATGGCGCGCATGCGTCCCGCGTTGACGTGGACCATCGCCGCCGGCGCGGGGATGAGGGTCCACTGCGATTCGTTCGCCACCACCGACGCGGACGAGGGGCCGCCGCCCTTGTAGGGCACGTGCAGGGAGTTGATGCCGGCGCGCTGCTGGAAGTACGCCCCGGCGAGGTGGCTCTGCGAGCCGGCGCCGGCGGAGGCCATGTTGAACGGCGTCTTTCCGCTCTTGGCATAGGCGATCAGTTCGTTCACCGACTTGATAGGCAGCGTCGGATTCACCACGAGGATGTTGAGCGTTTCCGCGTACTGCACGACGTAGTCGTAGTCCTTGACGGGATCGAAGCGGGCGTTCTTCTGCAGCAGCCTCGCGATCGTGGAGGCGGCCGTCGTCGCGCTGATCAGCGTATAGCCGTCGGGGTTCGCGTCTTTCGCGATCTCCATGCCGATGATGCCGCCGGCGCCGGCGCGGTTGTCCGTCACGACCTGCTGGCCTATGGTGTTGCTGAGCTCGTTGCCGACGATGCGGCTCAAGGTATCGACCGCGCTGCCGGGCGTATTCGGCACGATCATGCGTATGGGTCGGCTCGGATAATTCTTCGCGGCCTCCTGGGCAACGGCGGGTCCGGCGCCTGCCAGTGACGATGTCATGGCGAGCGCAAGCCAGATGCGGGCGTTCATGAGTTCCTCCTTTTCTACTTGTGCAGGCGCAAAAGCAATGCGTGAAATCCGGCCCTCATTCTGTCCGGTTTACCCCGGGAACGCAACCCGCCGCCCGGTCGCGGCAAGGGGAGAATCGAATCGAGGGGAACCCCGGCCCGATTTCGCTGCCTGACTGCTTTCGCATTACAATCCCCGGCCATGCTACGCAAGATCCTCTTCGTCCTCGCCGCGGCGGGCGCCGTTGCCGCGTGCGCCCTGTCGCCGACGGAATACAACGGCGCCGGCGCGCCGCGCGAGGCAGCGATCGAGCGGCTCCGGGCGGGACGACCCCTGGTTGCGCTCGCGCTGGGCGGCGGCGGCGCGCGCGGCTTCGCCCACATCGGCGTGATCAAGGCCCTGGAGGAGGCGGGCTTCGTGCCCGACATCGTGACCGGATCGAGCTCGGGAGCCGTTGTCGCGGCGCTCTATGCGAGCGGCCGGCCGGCGCGCGAGCTGGAGGAGATCGCGCTCGCGCTCGCGCGCGACGAGCTGGTGGACTACACGCTGTTCGGGAACGGCTGGGTGAAGGGGGAGGCGCTGCAGGATTTCGTCAACCGGATGGTGGACGGGCGGCCGATCGAGCGCCTCGCCCGGCCCTTCGCGGTGATCGCCACCGAGGCGAAGAGCGGCCGCATGGTGGTATTCAACCGCGGCGATACCGGGGTCGCAGTCCGCGCCTCGGCGAGCGTGCCGAGGCTCTTCGTGCCCCCGGTCATCAACGGCGAGGAGTACCTGGACGGCGGGCTCACGAGCCCGGTGCCGGTCAAGGTCGCGCGCGCGATGGGCGCGGACATCGTCGTCGCCGTGGACGTGTCGTGGTTCGCCCAGGCGCGCAATGCGCCGGACTCCGCGATGAGGCAGTACGGCCGCAGCGGCCGTTACGTGCTGATCGCAGACGAGCTCGCGGACGCCGATGTCGTGGTCGTGCCGCGCACGGTGCCTACCCGCATGCTCGATTTCGACCATAAGGAATCCAACATCGCAGCGGGCGAGGCGGCGGGCCGGGAGGCGGTGCCGCAATTGCGCGAAGCGCTCGCCCGGACGGCGAGATCAAGAGCCTTCGACCGCCGCAAGTAATTTCCGCGTTGCCGCCGCGGCTTCGCGCGCGACGTCGTCCGGCGGCCGTGACCAGTACTCGGGATTGGGCCCCTCGTAGCTGAGGTAGCCCTGATAGTTCTTTTCCCGCAGCAGCTGGAAAACCTCGCCCCAGCGCACCTTCCCGAGCCCGGGCGGCAGGCGGTCGGTGGGCCGCTTGTCGGAGGGCGGCGGGCCCGCTGGAACGTCGCTGTACTGGAAGGCGAAGATCTCCTGCGGGGCGACGTCCGCGAAGCCGCGGCCGCCCCCGCCGCTGCGCTCGAGGTGATAGGCGTCGAACAGCAGGCCGCAGCTCGGGTGGCCGGCGGCCGCGACGACCTCGCGTCCGGCCTCGAGCCGGTTGATGACCGGGTGCTGTGAATTGAATTCGAGCGCGAGACGCACCCCGTGAGCCTGCGCGATCTCGCCGCCGTCGCGGAAGTTCGCTGCGCCCTCCCGCAACGTTCCCGGCGGATTCTGCCCCGGCGCGATCATCACAAGATCGCAGTCGAGCGCGACGGCGTTGGCGCAGGTTTCGTCGAGGACCGTGAGCAGCCGCTTCTTCTCCTCGCCCTTGGCGAAGATCAGGCCGTACTCGGTGCCGACGCAGGCGACCTTGAGCCCGCTTGCCCGCACCAGGTCGAGGACCTGCGCGTTGCTCATGCCGGAGTCGAAGCAGCGCGTGAAATCGACGCGCCGCAGCTCCACCGCGGTCCAGCCGCCACGCTTCGCCGCGTGCAGAACGCCCGCGAGCGGCGTCGTGTCGAGCGTCCAGGTGTGCAGCGCGAGCCGGTCGCGCATCTTCGGCATGGCGGCAATTCTAATGCTTTTTCCGCGCACGGTCGGGATGAGCGCCGCGCGGGGCTGCTACCCGCACCACCTATAATGGGCGCGGATGGCCGATCTTCATCGCATTGTCATTGTCGGCGGTGGCGCGGGCGGCATCGAGCTCGCGACGCGCCTCGGGGACACGCTCGGGCGCAAGACCCGCGCGAGCGTGACGCTCATCGACCGCTCGCGCACTCACCTGTGGAAGCCGCTGCTGCACGAGTTCGCGGCGGGCAGCATGGACCTCGACTACCACGCGCTCGACTACCTCGCGCAGGCGCGCTGGCACCACTTCCGCTTCCAGCTGGGCGAGATGGACGGGCTCGATCGCGGGCGGAAGGTCGTGCGGGTCGCGCCCACGTTCGACGAGGACGGGCGCGAGCTGATTCCCCGCCGCGAGATCCCCTACGACACCCTGGTGATGGCGGTCGGCAGCCTCTCCAACGACTTCGGCACGCCGGGCGCCCGCGAGCACGCGATCAGCCTCGACACCGCGGCCCAGGCCGAGCGGTTTCACCGGCGGCTCGTGAATGCCTGCATCCGGGCCAACTCGCAGCTCGGGCCGCTCGCGCCCGAGCAGTTGAAGGTCGCGATCATCGGCGCCGGCGCGACCGGGGTGGAGCTCGCGGCGGAGCTTCACAAGACCACGCGCGAGCTGGTGGCCTACGGGCTCGACAAGATCGACGCCGAGAAGGATGTCCACCTGACGATCCTCGAAGCGGCGCCGCGCATCCTGCCGGCAGTGCCGGAACGGGTGTCGAAGGCGGCGGCGGAGCTGCTGAACGGCCTCAACGTCCGGGTGCTCACCGGCGAGCGCGTGACGGAGGTGCGGCGGGACGGCGTCGTGACCGCGGGCGGAACGCGCATCCCGGCGGAGCTCACGGTATGGGCGGCCGGCATCAAGGCGCCCGAGTTCCTCCGGGATATCGGCGGCCTCGAGACCAACCGGCTGAACCAGCTCGTCGTGAAGCAGACGCTCGACACGACGCGCGACCCCGACATCTTCGCCCTCGGCGACTGCGCGGCCTGCCCCTGGCCGGAACGTGCCCGCGACGTGCCGCCGACGGCACAGGCGGCGCACCAGCAGGCCTCGCATCTCGCGCGCATGCTCGTGCGCCGGCTTGCGGGCAAGCCGCTCAAGCCGTGGAGCTACCGCGACTTCGGCTCGCTGATCTCTTTCGGAGAGTATTCGACCATCGGCAGCCTGATGGGGGTGCTCTTCCGCGGCACGATCTTCATCGAGGGGCTGTTCGCCCGCTTCATGTACGTCTCGCTCTACCGCATGCATGTCTACGCGCTGCACGGCTTCGCCAAGATGGCCTTCGACACGCTGGCGAAGCTCATCACCCGGCGCACCGAGCCGAGAGTCAAGCTGCACTGAGAGGTCCGGCTCGCAGGATGAGGCGACATGCTAAGATGCCCGACTCCCGTCACCGGAGCGTTTTGTGGCCACGGTCGAGCTCACCAAGGAAAACTTCGAGGAAACCGTCGCCGGAAACGCGATGGTCATTGTCGACTTCTGGGCTTCCTGGTGCGGGCCGTGCCAGAGCTTCGCGCCGGTGTTCGAGGCGGCCTCCGAGCAGCACCAGGACATCGTGTTCGGAAGAGTCAATGCCGACGACCAGCAGGAGCTGGCGGCGGCGTTCAGCATCCGCTCGATCCCGTACGTGATGCTCCTGCGCGAGAAGGTGGTCCTCTTTGCCCAGGCCGGCGCGCTGCCGGCGGAAGGCCTGGAGAGCGTCATCCGCCAGGCGCGCGCGCTCGACATGGCCCGGGTCCACCGGGAAATTGCGGAGCAGCAGGCGCAGCAGCAGCAATGACGGATGCGCAACGATGAACTGACTGCAGGGCTCCGCGGTCGAATTTATCCGTCATCCATCGTTCACCAAATCCGTCCGGGTGTTGAGCCGGCATGCCGGAACCTTCCTTGAAACTGAAGCGCATGTGCGGTCTTGCGCTCTCGGGCCTGCTCCTGCTCGGCGCGGTGGCGCTGGCGCAGCCGCCCAGGCCGAAGCCGGCCGGGCTGCCGGTGAAGGCCGCTCCAGTCAGGATCGGCACCGTCACCCACGATGTCTCGGCCGTCGGGACGCTCCTGGCGAACGAGTCCGTGATGATCCGTCCCGAGGTTGCGGGGCGGGTTGCGGAGATCCATTTCGGCGAGGGACAGCCGGTCGCGGCGGGGGCGCTGCTGGTCACGCTCGACGCGGCCGAAGTCCGCGCTCAGCTCGACGCGAGCCGGGCGGACGAGCGGCTGACCGAGCAGCGCGCCGAGCGCGCGGCCGAGCTCTTCACGAAGAACTTCATCAGCCAGCAGGCGCTCGAGGATGCGCGCGAGGCGTACAAGAAGGCCACCGCGCAGCGCCAGGAAAACGAAGCGCGGTTTTCCAAGAGCGAGATCCGCGCGCCGTTCGACGGAATCGTCGGGCTGCGCCAGGTGAGCGTCGGCGCCTATCTCAAGGCGGGCGAGGACATCGTGCGGCTCGACAAGATCGATGTCATGAAGCTCGATTTCCGCGTGCCCGAGGTGTATCTCGGCAGGATCCGCCGCGACCAGCCGGTCGCGGTGGGGGTGGACGCGTTTCCCGGCGAGCGGTTCGCAGGGCGGGTGTACGCGCTCGAGACCACGGTGGACGAGAGGACGCGCACGGTCCTCCTGCGCGGGCGCGTGGAGAACCGGGGCGTGCGGCTGCGGCCGGGCATGTTCGCGCGGGTGACGCTCGAGCTGGGCGCGAGCGAGAAGGCGTTGCTGATACCCGAGCAGGCGATCGTGCCGCGCGGCGGACGCAATTTCGTGTTTCGCGTGGTCGATGGCAAGGCGGCGCTCACCGAAGTCGCGCTCGGAGCCCGCACTCCCGGACAGGTCGAGATCGTCAAGGGCCTGAAGCCCGGCGAGCGGGTGGTGACCGACGGCCAGATCAAGCTGCAGGACGGCCTGCCGGTGATGGTGCTTCCCGACAAGCCGGCGCCGACGGCTGCGCCCTCGACGCCCAAAGGGTGAGCCGCCTGCGCCTCAGCGCCGATGTTCCTGCCCGACCTTTCGATCCGCCGGCCCGTCCTTGCGACGGTGATGAGCCTCGGCATCGTGCTCGTCGGGGTCATCTCGTTCCTGCGCCTGTCAGTGCGCGAGTACCCGAAGATCGACACCCCGGTGGTGTCGGTGCGCACCGTCTATACCGGGGCGAGCGCGCAGGTGATCGAGTCGCAGGTCACGCAGCCGCTGGAGGACTCGCTTTCCGGCATCGAGGGCATACGCACCATCAAGTCGGTGTCGCGCGAGGAGGTCTCGCAGATCACGGTCGAGTTCGTGCCCGAGCGCGACGTGGACGCGGCGGCGAACGACGTGCGCGACCGCGTGGCGCGGGTACGGGGAATCCTGCCGGACGAAGTCGACGAGCCGGTCGTCTCCAAGATCGAGGCTGACGCGCAGGCCATCATGTGGCTCGCGTTCACCAGCGACCGGCACGATGCGCTCTTCATCACCGATTACGCCGACCGCTACGTCGCGGATTCGTTGAAGGCGCTGCCCGGCGTGGCGAGCGTCATCATGGGCGGCGCGCGCAAGTATGCGATGCGCATCTGGCTCGACCGCGACCGGCTCGCCGGCTTCGGGCTCACGCCGCTCGACGTCGAGAACGCGCTGCGGCGGGAGAATGTCGAGGTGCCCTCCGGCCGCATCGAGAGCCGCACCCGCGAGTTCACGGTCCTGACCGAAACCGACCTGAGGACTTCCGAGCAGTTCAACGACCTCATCATCACGGAGGCGCGGGGCTACCCGGTGCGGCTGAAGAACATCGGGCGGGCGGAGCTCGGCGCCCAGGACGAGCGCAACGTCGTGCGCGTGAACGGCAATCCCGCGATGGGGCTGGGGATCGTCAAGCAGTCCACGGCCAACACGCTGGCGGTGGCGCAGGCGGTGAAGGCGCAGCTCCCGCGCATCCAGGCGTCGCTGCCCGACGGCCTGAAAGTGTTCATCGCGTTCGATTCGTCGCTCTTCATCGACGCCTCGATCAAGGCCGTCTACCGCGCCATCCTCGATGCGATGGTGCTGGTGACGCTCGTGATCTTCCTCTTCCTGCGCTCGTTCCGCTCGACGCTCATCCCGTTCGTCACGATCCCGGTGTCGCTCATCGGGGCGTGCTTCTTCCTGTGGATCTTCGGATTCACCATCAACATCCTGACGCTCCTCGGCATCGTGCTCGCGATCGGGCTCGTGGTGGACGACGCGATCGTGGTGCTGGAAAACGTCCATCGCCACATCGAGGAGGGCATGTCGCCGTTGACGGCGGCGCTCCGGGGCAGCCGCGAGATCGCCTTCGCCGTGGTAGCCATGACCATCACGCTCGCCGCCGTGTTCGTGCCGCTCGCGTTTTCCACCGGCAATACCGGCAAGCTCTTCACCGAGTTCGCGCTGACGGTCGCTATGGCGGTGCTGGTGTCGGGCTTCGTCTCGCTCACCCTTACGCCGATGATGTGCTCGAAGCTGCTCAAGCACCACGCGCGGCACGGCGCGGTCTACAACATGACCGAGCGCTGGTTTACGGCGCTGAACGGCGGCTACCGGCGTTCCCTCGCGTGGGCGCTGCATCACCGCAAATGGGTGGCGGGAGGATACGCGGCCGTGCTGGTGGCGATGATCGGCGCCGGGGCCGCACTCAAGTGGGAGCTAGCGCCGTACGAGGACCGCGGCTTCATCCTCGGCGTGTTGCTCGCACCCGAGGGCTCGACCCTGGAATACACCGACGGCTATGCGCGCATCTGGGAGGAGATCTACAAGGAGGTGCCCGAGATCACCAGCTATTTCGTGGTGGTGGCGCCGGGACTGGAGCGTCCCAACCCGGTCAATTTCGCGCTCTCCTTCGTGCGGCTGAAGCCGTGGGGCGAGCGCGGCCGCAGCCAGTTCGAGGTTTCGCGCGAGGTCGGGCCCAAGATGTTCGCCATGATGCCCGGCGTGCTCGCGTTTCCCAACGATCCGCCCTCGCTCGGCCAGAGCTTCCGCAGCCAGCCGGTGCAGTTCGTGATCCAGGGCACTTCCTACGAGGAGCTCGACCGGATGGTGGAGCGGGTCTTCGCGCGGGCCCGGAAGAATCCGGGACTCGTCAATCTCGACAGCGATCTGAAGCTCAACAAGCCGCAGCTCGCCGTGGACGTGGACCGCGAGAAGGTCGCGGCGGTGGGCGCGGAGGTGGACGCGATCGGACGCACGCTCGAGACGCTGCTCGGCGGGCGCCAGGTGACGCGCTTCAAGCGCGAGGGCAAGCAGTACGACGTGATCGTGCGGCTCGAGGACAAGGACCGGGTGCAGCCGACCGACCTCACCGCGATCTACGTGCGCGCGCGCGACGGCCAGCTGACGCAGCTCTCCAACCTGGTGAGCCTCAAGGAGACGGTCGCGCCGAAGGAGCTCAATCACTTCAACCGGCAGCGCGCGGCGATCCTCACCGCAAGCCTCGCGCCGGGCTACACGCTGGGCGAGGCGCTCGATTTCATGGAGAACGCCGTGCGCGACGAGCTCGGGCCGACGGCGCAGACCGCGCTCGACGGCGGCTCGCGCGAGTATCGCGAGTCGGGCGAGCAGCTTCTGCTCATCTTCGTGCTCGCGCTCGCTTTCGTCTACCTCGTGATGGCGGCGCAGTTCGAGAGCTTCGTCTCGCCGTTCGTGATCATGCTGACCGTGCCGCTCGCGATGACCGGCGCGCTGGCGGGCCTGCTGCTGCTCGATGCGGCGCTCGGCACCGGCGGCACGCTCAACGTCTACAGCCGGGTCGGCCTCATCATGCTGGTGGGGCTCATCACCAAGCACGGCATCCTCATCGTCGAGTTCGCCAACCAGCTGATGGAGCGCGGCAAGGAGAAATTCGAGGCGGTGGCCGAAGCGGCGGCGCTGCGCCTGCGCCCGATCCTCATGACGACCGGCGCGATGGTGCTGGGCGCGGTGCCGCTTGCGGTTGCGACCGGCCCCGGCGCCGAAGCGCGCCGTCCGATCGGCTGGGTGATCGTCGGCGGGCTTCTCCTCGGCACGCTGCTGACGCTCTACGTGATACCCGCCGCCTACACACTGCTCGTCGGCAAGCATCGGCCGCTGATGGGCGAGGAGAGCGGCGGCGGCGTCGCGGTCCGCACGCCCGCCGGCAAAGCCTGACCTCCCCTCCTGCCTGAGGGCGAGCCGGGGTTTCGAGGAGCATGTCTCCGAGCCGGCGAGCGACCAACTCGATGCATCGAGTTGGGACGGGCGGGGTGGCACCGAAGGTGACGGGGTGGTGGGAGAAATGCTACGGTTGATTCGCCGCCCGTGCGTCCCCATGTTGTCGTAATGCTGGACGAGGCCGGGCACAGCGCCAATTCCCTTTCCGAGCAAGGGGCTTCGAGCGAAGCGACGCCGCTCGATGCGTACTCGCAGTCGATCACGCGGGTTGCAGAGGGGGTCGGGCCCGCAGTGGTGCGGCTCGACGTCAAGCGCCGGGTGCCGGCCCGGGACCCGCACGGCCGTGAGAGGTCGCGGGAGATCGGCGGAAGTGGCTCCGGCTTCCTGTTTACTCCGGACGGCCTGATCGCGACCAACAGCCACGTCGTTTCCGGCGCCGCCGAAATCGGCGTGACGCTCAACGACGGGCGGGCATTCCGGGCGAATCTCATCGGCGACGATCCGGATACCGATCTCGCGGTGGTCCGCGTCGCCGGGCACAAGCTGCCATCGGTCACGCTCGGAAATTCCCGCGGCCTGCGCGTGGGGCAACTCGTGGTGGCGATCGGCAATCCCTACGGCTTCCAGTGCACGGTCACCGCGGGCGTGGTCTCGGCGCTCGGACGGTCGTTGCGGTCCCAGAACGGGCGCCTGATGGACGACGTCATCCAGACCGACGCCGCGTTGAACCCCGGCAATTCCGGCGGGCCGCTGGTGGACGCGCGCGGCGAGGTGGTCGGCGTCAATACCGCCATCATCCTGCCGGCGCAGGGCATCTGCTTTGCCACCGCGATCGACACGGCCAAGGTAACGATCGCGCAGCTCTTGAAGCACGGGCGCGTGCGGCGCGCGCGCCTCGGGCTCGCCGGCCAGAACATCGCGCTGCCGCGGCGGATGGTGCGGCACCATGGACTCGCGCGCGAGTCGGCCGTGCAGGTCGCCTCGATCGAGCGCGACGGTCCCGCCAGCGGCGCGGGGTTCGAGGAGGGCGACGTCATCGTCGAGTTCGCGGGCGCGCCCGTATCCGGCTTCGACGACCTGCACCGCATGCTGACCGAGGAGACGCTGGGCGGGCGCGTCGCGGTCGTGGTGCTGCGGCGCGGCCGGCGGCAGACGCTGCAGATCCAGCCCGAGGAATCCCGTTAGCCGGGCGGAGTTTCGATTACCATTACCCAGGGAGACATCGAATGTTGACGGTCCGGAAGGCGGAAGAGCGCGGCCACGCCAACCACGGGTGGCTCGACAGCTGGCACACCTTCTCATTCGCCGATTATTACGACCCGGCGGAGATGGGCTACGGCGCTCTGCGCGTCATCAACGACGACAAGGTCGAGCCGGGCCAGGGCTTCGGGATGCACGGCCACCGCGACATGGAAATCATCACCTACGTACTGGAAGGAGCGCTCGAGCACCAGGACAGCATGGGCAACGGCTCGGTCATCCGGCCCGGCAACGTGCAGCGCATGAGCGCGGGCACCGGCGTGCGCCACAGCGAGTTCAATCCCTCGCGCGACGAGCGCGTGCATCTGCTGCAGATCTGGATCGAGCCCAAGTTCACCGGCGTGCGACCGAGCTACGAAGAGAAGGAGTTCAGTCCGGCCGAGAAGACCGGGCGGATGCGCCTGATCGCCTCGCCCGACGGGCGCGAGGGCTCGGTCACCATCCACCAGGACGCGCTCGTGTACGCGGCGTTGCTGGACGGCAGGAACGAGGTCGCGCACACGCTCGCGCCGGCGCGGCGCGCCTACGTGCACGTCGCGCGCGGAGCGGTCAGGCTGAACGGCATCGAGCTGAAAGGCGGCGACGGAGTCAAGATCGCCGGCGAAAGCGAGTTGAAGTTCAGCGGGGCAAGAAAGGTGGAACTGCTGCTCTTCGATCTCCCGTGAGCCGCCAGCCCGCCATTTTCGTCTCCCACGGCTCGCCGACGCTGCCGCTCGAGCGTGGCGCGGCGGTCGATTTTCTCCGCGGGCTCGGCACCCGGGTGGGCCGGCCCGCAGCCATCCTTGCGGTCTCGGCGCACTGGGATACTGCGCGCCCGGCGGTAAGCGCGGCGAGGGAGCCGGAGACGATCTACGATTTCTACGGATTCCCGCCGCCGCTCTATCAACTGCGTTACCCGGCCCCGGGCGCGCCGCAGCTCGCCGAGCGCGTCGCGGGCCTGCTGGAGGAGCAGGGCCTCCCCACCGACATCGATCCCGCGCGCGGTCTCGATCACGGCGCGTGGACGCCGCTCTTTCACATGTACCCGAAGGCGGACATCCCGGTCGCGCAGTTCGCGATCCAGTCGCGGCTCGGTCCCGCACACCACGTGCGCCTGGGCGAGGCGCTCAAGCCGCTGCGCGACGAGGGCGTGCTGATCTTCGCTTCGGGGGGCGCCACTCACAACCTGCGCGAGCTCTCCTACCAGCGGGGCAATCCCGTGCCGCAGCCGTGGGTCGTCGAGTTCAACGAGTGGCTGGCGGACGCCGTGCTGTCGGGCCGGCGCGACGATCTCGTCGGCTACCGGCGAAAGGCGCCGCACGCGGCGCGCAACCATCCGACCGACGAGCACCTCATCCCGCTTTTCGTTGCGCTCGGCGCCGGCAGTCCCGATGGCGCGGCACAGCGCCTGCATACCAGCATCTCATCCGGCGTCATCAGCATGGACGCCTACCAGTTCGACTAGCTGCCGGTGTAGCCCGCCGGTCGTCCCGCGGACGCGGCGAGTTCCGTACACGGAGATGACCATGGCAACGGATCCTGCTATTGCCCCCGCTTCGAGCCCGCAATTGGACGCGATGCTGCGACGTTTTCTGGGAGGGATGTCCATCTTTACGCTCCTGATGACCGTTCCCCAGGTCTGGACCATTTGGGTGAATCAGCAGGCGGCCGGCGTCTCGATCCTGTCGTGGGGAGCGTACCTCTTCTCTGCGGTGCTCTGGTTCTGGTTTGGACTGAAGCAGCGCGACAAGAACATTTACCTGCCGTGCATCGGCTGGATGGTGCTGAACGGCGCCGTGGTCGTGGGCGCGATCATGTATGGATAGTCCGGTCGAAGGAGCCGCCCGGTGGAGGAGCTGACCAGCCTGCTGGCGCAGCACGGGCTTGCGCTCGTGTTCGCTAACGTGCTGCTCACGCAGGGAGGCGTGCCGGTCCCTGCCGTCCCCATCCTTGTGGTCGCCGGCGCGTTCGTCGGCCAGGGGCAGATCGCGCTGCCGCTGCTGATCCTGGTTGCGGTGGTTGCCTCGCTTATCGGCGATACTCTCTGGTACGTCGCCGGCCGGCGCTACGGCTACCGCGTCCTGCGCACGCTGTGCCGGGTCGCGATCGAGCCCGATTCCTGCGTCAAGCAGACGGAGAACATTTTCGAGCGCTGGGGCGCGCCGTCGCTGATGCTGGCCAAATACGTCCCCGGCTTTTCCACGATCGCGCCGCCCCTTGCCGGCGCTCTGCGGCTTGCGCTGCCGCACTTCCTCGCCTATAGCGCAGTCGCGGCATTGCTCTGGGCGGGCCTGCCGATCGCGCTCGGCATGGTCTTCGAGGCCGAGGTCGAGCACGCCCTCGAGTGGCTCGAGGGGATGGGGACGGGCGCCCTGGTGGTCATCGGAGCGGTCACGGTGGCCTACATCGGCGCGAAGTTGACCCAGCGCGTCCTTTTGATCCGCTTTCTGCGCATGATGCGGATCGGAGCGCAGGAGTTGCGCGAGCTCATGTCGAAGGATCCGCGGCCAGTCGTGCTGGATGTCCGCTCGGCCTTGGCCCGCAGGCTCGACCCTCGCCGGCTGCCGGGCGCGATCGCTGTGGACATCGAGGACCCGCAGACCGCGCTCGTTGCGGTGCCCCCCGACCGCGATGTCGTCGTCTATTGCAGTTGACCGAACGAAGCGAGCGCGGCGCGTGTCGCCCGCCTGCTGATGGACAGAGACTACCGGCGCGTGCGCCCGCTCGAAGGCGGGCTCGAGGCGTGGGTGACGGCCGGCGGCGAGCTCGACGCGCGTCCGTGGTAAATTGAGTTCCGCTCCCATGAGCAGGACCCCGCCCGACCCGCCGCTCCGCGCGACCCGCGCGGGCACGCCCGCAATCGAATCCATCATCGAGGCCAGGACGCGTGACCTCGGCGGCTTCAGCGTCGGGCGCGTGCTGCCATCCCCGCGGCGCAGGCTGGTGGGGCCTTTCATCTTCTTCGATCACTTCGGGCCGGTGGCCTTCGAGCCCGGGAAGGGCATAGACGTCCGTCCTCACCCCCACATCAACCTCGCCACCGTGACCTATCTCTTCGAGGGCGAGATCGTGCATCGCGACAGCCTGGGCTCGCTCCAGGCGATCCGTCCCGGCGCGATCAACTGGATGACGGCGGGCAGGGGCATCGTCCATTCAGAGCGCACCGGCCCGGAGCTGAGACAGTCGGGGTCGCGATTGCACGGCTTGCAGCTCTGGGTGGCGCTGCCGCAGGCGGTGGAGGAAAGCGAGCCCGATTTCCGCCACTATCCCGCCGCCGGCATGCCCGAGATGCGGAAAGCCGGCGCCCGCTTGCGCGTGCTCGCCGGTTCGGCCTACGGCGCTGCGTCGCCGGTGCGGACGTTGAGCCCGCTGTTCTACGTGGAAGCGATGATGCCCGCGGGAAGCGAGCTGCCGTTGCCGGAGGAGCATCCCGAGCGTGCCGTATACGTCGTCGAAGGCGAAATTTCCTGCGGCGAGACGCTCATCGAGACGGCGCGCATGGCCGTCTTTCCATCGGGACCGGTGCCGCCGCTGCGGGCGAAGTCGGCCGCGCGCGTGGTCCTCATCGGCGGCGCGCCGCTTGACGGCGAGCGGCACATCTGGTGGAACTTCGTGTCCAGCTCCCGCGACCGCATCGAGCGGGCGAAGCGCGACTGGAAGGAAGGACGCTTCGCGCCGGTGCCCGGCGAAACGGAGTTCATTCCCCTTCCCGAATCGTGAGGCGAAGCCGCTGCGGACTGGATCGCGGCGGCGCGGTGTAGCATCCATCGTGCGTCGTGCTGGCGCCAGCAACTGCGGCGATCCGCGTCGTGCGCCCGGATTGCGTTCCACAGCGAGGTCTTGCCATGAGCGGAGAACAATTCCTGGTCCAGGTGACGCTGTTTCTCGCCGCGGCGGTGGTCGGCGTGCCCCTGCTGAAGCGCGTCGGGCTCTCCTCGGTGTTCGGCTATATCGTGGCCGGCGCGGTGATCGGTCCGTGGGCGCTGAACCTCGCGGGCGACGTCGAGGGCGTGCGCGCCTACGCCGAGATCGGCATCGTGCTGCTGCTCTTTCTCATCGGACTCGAGGTGCTGCCGGCGCGGCTGTGGGAGCTGCGCCGCGCCGTGTTCGGGCTCGGTGCCGCGCAGGTGGCGGCGACCGGGGCGGTGCTCGGGCTCGCGGCGTGGGCGCTGGGCGTCCCGCCGGGCGCAGCGGCCATCATCGGTTTCGGGCTTGCGCTGTCCTCCACGGCGATCGGCCTGCAGATCCTGATCGAGAAGAAGCAGCTCTCGACCCCGCAGGGGCGCGCCGGGTTCGCCGTCCTGCTGTTCCAGGATCTCGCGGTGATCCCGCTGCTCGCGGTGCTCCCGGTCCTGGTCGAGGGGCGCACCGGGGCGGTGCATGCCGCGGGCGGGTTCTCGCCGCTGGTGACGATACTGCTGCTCGCCGCCGTGGTGGCGGCCGGGCGCTACCTGCTGCGGCCGTATTTCCGCACGCTGGCGGACGCCGGCAGCCGGGAAGTGTTCACGGCGGGCGCGCTTCTGGTGGTGCTCGCGGTCGGCGTCTTCATGCACCAGCTCGGCATCTCGATGGCGCTCGGCGCGTTCGTCGCCGGCATGCTGCTCGCGGGCTCCGAGTACCGGCACGAGATCGAGGCCGATATCGAGCCGTTCAAGGGGCTGCTGCTGGGCCTCTTTTTCATGGCGGTGGGCATGTCGGTCAACTTCGCCCTGATCGCGGAGAAGCCCCTCACCATCGCGGGCCTCGTCGTCGCGCTGGTCGCGATCAAGGCGGCGGTGATGTTCGCCCTTGCGCGTGTTTTCGGAGAAGAGACGCGCCCTGCTTATGCGCTGTCCGTCGTGCTGTCCCAGGGCGGGGAATTCGCGTTCGTGCTGTTCTCGCTCGCGGCGGGGGAACGGCTGCTCAGCGGCGGTCTTGCCGACCTGCTGGTCGCAGTGGTCACCATCAGCATGCTGACGACGCCCTTACTGGTCAACCTGCTTCATTGCGTGCCGCAGCCCGGGGAGCCGGCGGCCAAGGGAGCGCCGCCCCCGGCCGAGGACAACCCGGTGATCATCGCCGGCTTCGGCCGCTTCGGCCAGATCGTCGGGCGCATCCTCGCCACGCGCGGCATCCCCTTCACCGCCCTCGACGTCGACTCGGAGCAGCTCGATTTCTTCGCTCAATTCGGAGAGAAGGTGTATTTCGGCGACGCGTCCCGCCTCGATCTGCTGCGCGCGGCGCGCGCCGACAAGGCTGCCATCCTGGTGATCGCGATCGACGATATCGAGGCCTCCATGAAGTGCGCGGAAATTGCGAAGCAGTACTTTCCTCATCTCAAGATCTTCGCGCGCGCCCACAACCGGCTGCACGCCTATCGCCTGCTCGACCTCGGCATCGCGCGCGTCTGGCGGGAGACCTTCCACTCGAGCGCCGAGATGGCGGGCCGCGTGCTGACCGAGCTCGGCCTGCCGGAATCGACCGCGGAGGAGACGGTGCGCATCTTCACGCTGCACGACGAGCGGCTGCTGCGGCGGGCGGCGGCGCATCACGCGGACATGCCGAAGCTGATCGAGATCGCAAGGGCGGGCCGCGCCGAGCTGCGCTCGCTGTTCGAGCAGGACAGAAGGTAGAATGCGCATTCCCATCAGCCAACAGCAGGGGGCGTTGAAATGCCAGACGACCGACTCGCACAGACCAGCAAGCCGATCCACGATCTTCTGGCGCGCCGCTGGAGCCCGCGCGCCTTCGACCCGAACCGCCCGGTGTCGCGCGAGCAGCTGCGGACGCTGCTCGAAGCGGGGCGCTGGGCGCCCTCCTGCAACGGCGACGAGCCGTGGCGCTATCTCATCTGGGACAAGGCCCGCGATCCGCAAGGCTGGCAGAAGGCCTACGACTGCCTCAGTGAGAGCAACAAGAAGTGGGTCAAGAACGTGCCGCTGCTGATGCTCTCCTGCGCGGGCAGCACGTTCGAGGCGACCGGCAAGCCCAACCGCTGGACGCAGCACGACACCGGCGCCGCCAGCGTCTCGATGGCGCTGCAGGCGGTCGCGATGGGGCTCATCATCCACCAGATGGGCGGCTGGGACGTCGAGAAGGCGCGCGCGGCGTTCGCGATTCCACCGGAATACACGCCGATGGCGATGATCGCGATCGGCTACCAGACGACGCCCGACATCCTCGACGAGGAAACCAAGGCCAAGGAACTGCGGCCGCGTGTGCGCAAGCCGCTCGCCACGCGGTTCTTCGAGGGGGGCTGGGGGAAGGGCGTCGCCTTCTAGGGAGGAGGGCGGAAACGCATCGCCTGTGTTCGAGGAATTCGTCCACGCGATCTTCTGGCCGTACTTTCTCGGCGGGCTGGTGGGTCTCATGTCCATCAGCAATCCGCTGTCGAAGATCCCGCTGTTCGTCTCCCTTACGGAGGACTTGCCGCGGCGCGATCGCGCGGTGGTCGCGCGCAAGGCCTGCCTCTACGGATTCGCCCTGCTGGTGTTCACGCTCTTCTTCGGCGTGTTCATCCTCGAAGCGTTCGGCATTTCGTACGGAGCATTGCGCATCGCGGGCGGCCTCACCGTCGCGGTTCTCGGCTACCGCATGCTGTTCGGCTACGGCTACGTCGGGCCCACGGCGAAGGGCGGCCAGCGCAACATCGCGGTGTTCCCGCTGGCGCTGCCGGCCATCTGCGGGCCGGGTGCGATCGCGGTGGTGATCGGCATCTCGACCGAGATCGCCGAGCTGAGGACCGCCGCGCTCAAGGCGGTGGCCTACGGGGCGACCGCGACCAGCATGCTTCTCACCTGCATCGCGATCTGGCTCACCTTCCGCTCGGCGCGCCTGATCTCGAAAGTCATGGGGCCGGACGCGATGGAGGCGATCACCCGCATCATGGGCTTCCTGCTGGTGTGCATCGGCGTGCAGTTCGTCGCCTCCGGCGTCCGGACTTTCATCGCGGGGCAATGACGACGTTCTCCCACCGCGGGCATTCGCGCGCTTCGAGCGGCCGGTCCCACGGCTGGTAGTTCGTCGCGTCCACGATCGTTACCGGCAGGATGATCTCCGCCGGGACGCGCTCGCCGCGCAGATGCCGGATCGCGGCCTCGGTGGCGATGCTGCTGATCGCCATCGCGTCGAAGTCGACCGTGGCGAGGAGCTTCCCGCTCTTGATCGCGGCGATGGCGTCGGGAATGGCGTTGACTCCTACCAGCGGCACGCGCCTGCCCGACGCTTCCAGCGCGTCAATCGCGCCGAGCGCCATGACATCGTTCGCGCACAGCATGCCGTCCACGCGAGGGAGCCCGCCCAGAAGTTCCGCCGTCACGCGCCGCGCCGTCTCGTGCTGGTAGTCCGCTGCGCGCGTCGCGACGATGCGGATTCCCGGCGCGTCGCGCACCGCGTCGCGATAACCGCGAAGCCGCTCCTCGCTCGTCACCGCCGCAGGCACGCCTTCGAGGATGACGATGTCTCCCTTGCCGCCCATGTGCCGGAAGAGATAGGCCGCAATGTCGCGCGCCAGCCGGTAGTCGTCCGAGCCGACGTAGGCCACGAAAGCCGGCTGCGCGAGCCGGTTGAGGTAATTCACGGCTGGAATGCCGGCGGCAATGAGGCTTCGTATGGATTCAGTCATTGCGGTCGCGTGCACCGGGACAAACACCGCGGCAGCGGGCCGCGCGGCGATGGCACGTTCGACCAGCGCCTTCTGCTCGGCGAGGTCGTCGGGCCGCTCCGGGACGTAATGCGCGATGCGCGCGCCCAGCCTTGCGGCGACGCGCTCGGCGCCCAGCCGGGCGGCGGCGTACGCGGGATTGGTGCGGTTCTTGGTGAAGACTGCGATGACCGGCGGGCGGCGCGCAGCCAAGGATGCGGCGCCGGACCGGGTCAGCGCAGGTTTGCTTCCGCGGTGGTGCCGAGCGGCACGGCGTCCCGCACGTGCTCGTTCAGGAAGTTGAACTCGAGCTTGGTGCCGACCGGATCGTAGAGGAAGACCTGGTAGCCCGCGTTCTCGATGTTCTGCTCCTCGAATTCGATGCCGAGCTTCTTCAGGCGCTTGCGGAAATCCGCCGCGCCGGACGCCTTGAACGCGATGTGGTCGACGCTCCCGCTGTGCTTGTCCTTGACGAACGAGCCCTTGGGGAAGCGCGCGCTGACGTGGACGATCGGGTCATCGCCGTCGTAGAGCCAGATGCCGCCGAACGTGAAATTGGGGCGGTAGCCGGTCTTCAAGCCGAGCACGTCGCCGTAGAATCTTTCGATCGCAGGCAGGTCCTCTTTCGCGCAGCGGATGTTGAGGTGCAGGAAGCCTCGGAATTTCATGGTCGTCCTCCTGGACAGCCCGTCTTCGGGCGAGAATCCTACCATAAAAGCATCGACGCGAAGCTCGCCAGGGCATTCCGGCATGCCCGGCAACACGGACGTTGAGCGCGCTATTTGCCCTGCGCGACAGGCGTCGGCCCGAAGCCTCCCCAGCCGCCGCCGAGCGCGCGCACGACGTCGGCGACCGCGGCGCGCTGCGCGCGCAGCGCGTCGATGCGGTTCAGTTCCGCCTGCAGCAGGTTGCGCTCCGCGTCGATTACTTCGAGCTGGGACAGCAGGCCGTTCAGGTAGCGTATCCGGGCGAGCCGCAGCGCTTCGGTCAGCGCGGCGACGCGCGTGCCTTCCGCGTCGTACGCCTCGCGCGCGCGCGACTGCGTTGACAGCGCGGTCCGCACCTCCCGGAACGCCTCCTGCAGCGTCCTCTGGTACTGGGCGAGCGCCGCCCGCTCGCGCGCCTCGACGACTTCGATCTCGCCGAACAGCCGACCGCCCTGGAAGATCGGCTGCGCGAGCTCGAACCCGAGCTGCCAGATCGCCGCCGGGCCGGTGAAGAGATCGGAGAGCGAGGTGCTCTCGCTGCCGAGATAACCCGTGAGCGCGATGCGCGGAAAGAGAGCCGCGCGCGCTTCCCCGATGCGGGCGTTCGCGGCGATCAGCCGCTGCTCGGCTTCGACCACGTCCGGGCGGCGCAGCAGCAGGTCGGAGGGCAGGCCTTCCGGTACGACCGCGGCGGCGAGCCCACTGCGATCCTCAGGAACGGCGAACGCGTCCTCCATGATCGCGCGCGGGCTGCGGCCGAGAAGGACGGCGAGAGCCAGCTCCTGCGCGGTGCGGGCAGCCTCGAGTGGCGGAAGCTGAGCGCGCGCGGCGGCCACCTCGGCCTCGAGCTGCTTCAGGGTGAAGTCGTTGATGAGGCCCGCGGCGTGGCGCACTTTCTGAAGCGCGAGACCGTCGCTGCGCAGCGCGAGCGAGCGGCGCGTCGCCTCGAGCTGCGAGTCGAGGGCAACGAGCGCGTAATAGGAGCGTGCCACTTCCGAGGCAAGCGCGATGCGCACGGTATACCGCGCGGCTTCCGTCGCGAGCAGGTTTGCTTGCGCCGCCTCGCTCCCCCTGCGCAGCCGTCCCCACAGGTCCACTTCATATGCAACGTTGAGCTTCGCGCGGTAGCTGTTTTGCTCGATTGAGTTCGGCGGAATGGGAATCGGCGCGCGCTCCGAGAAGCGGAGGCGGTCTCGCTCAAATGTCGCATCCACCGTGGGCCAGAACTGGGCATCCGCGATGCGCAGCACGGCGCGCGCCTCGTCCACCCGCGCGGCCGCGACGGCAAGGTCGCGGTTGTTCGCGAGCGCCTCCTCGATCAGGCGATCGAGCACGGGATCGGAATAGAGCGCCCACCAGCGCTCGCCCTTCGCGGGGGAGCCTTCCGCGCCGGCGCCGCGCCAGTCCGCGGGCAGATCGACTTCCGGCCTCTTGTAGTCCGGACCCACGGCGCACCCGGTGAGTTGCGCCACCAGCACCATGGCCACCAGACACCTATGCAGCATCACCGCCTCCCTTCTCGATCGGATGATGGTGCGCGGCGCGGGTCGAGCGCAGCGCCGCCTCGCGATGATGCTTCGCTTCCTCCTCGATCTCGGCCGTCGCGCGCGGCTCGGCCAGCCTGCGGTCCATGATCAGCTTGAAGAACCACGGGATGAAAAAGATGGCGAGAAACGTCGCCGCGAGCATGCCGCCCATCACGCCGGTGCCGGCGGAATGGCGCGCGCCGGCGCCGGCGCCGGTCGAGAACGCGAGCGGCACGACGCCGAGGATGAAGGCGAGCGAGGTCATCAGGATCGGGCGGAACCGCAGCCGGGCCGCCTCGACCGCCGCCGCCGCGGTCGAAAGCCCGTCGTGCTTCTTCATCACGGCGTATTCGACGATCAGGATCGCGTTCTTCGCCGCGAGGCCGAGGAGCGTCACCAGGCCGATCTGGAAATAGACGTCGTTGGAGAGCCGTGCGATGCCGGCAAGCGGCGAGAGCAACCCCTGCAGCCAGGGTACCCCCGCGGCCAGGTAGTACGGCATGGGCAGCAGGTTGTTGACCGCGATCGCCGCGAGCGCGCCGAAGGTGCCGAACGGCAGCGCCAGCATGACCGCCAGCGGCAGCGACCAGCGGTCGTATTGCGCGGCGAGGATCAGGAACACCATCAGCGCCGCGAGCGCGAGCGCGAGGATCGAGGTCCCGCCCGAGCGCTTTTCCTGGAACGAGGCGCCGCCCCAGTCGAAGCTGAATTCGGGGGGCAGCGTCTCGCGCGCGATCTTCTCCATGCGCTCGATCGCCTGCCCCGAGCTGAAGCCGTTTTGCGCCTGCCCGAAGATCTTCACCGCCGGCAGGTTGTTGAAGCGGTCGAGCGTGTCCGGTCCCGAGGAGTACTTGACCTTCGCGAGCGAGGCAAGCGGGATCATGCCCCCGCGCTCGGAGCGCACGTAAACCGCCCCCACGTCGTCCGGGCGGTTGCGGTAGGCGGGCTCCGCCGACATCAGCACCTGCCAGGTGCGGCCGAACTTGTTGAAGTCGTTGACGTAGTAGGTGCCCAGCGTCGCCGCGAGCGTGTTGTAGACCTCGTCCACCTGCACGCCGAGCGCCTTCGCCTTCTCGCGGTCGGTCTCGACGTAGAGCTGCGGCACATTCGCGCGCCACAGCGTGTTGACCTGCCCGAACATCGGGTCCTTGGCGACGGCGGCGAGGAACCGCTGCGTCACTTCGGCCAGGCGCTGCGCGCCGCCCTCGCCGCGGTTCTGGATGTAGAACTCGAAGCCGCCCGCGTTGCCGAGCCCGAAGATGGGCGGCGGGCCGAAGGCGAGCACCAGCGCTTCCCGGATGTGCACCGTCTTCATGAAGAACTCGCCGACCAGCTGCCCGGTGGCGACGTCGCGCTCGTCCCAATGCCGCTGCGTGACGAAGATGGTCGCCGCGCTGTTGCGGAAGCTGCCGCCGAGGAAATCGAAGCCGGTAAACGCAATGGCGTCCTCGTTGGCGGGGTTCGACTTGATGATGCGCACCACCTCGTTCACGACCCTGTCGGTGCGCTCGAGCGTGGCGCCGTCGGGCAGGAACACCGCCGCGATGTAGTAGCCCTGGTCCTCGTCGGGCACGAGCGATCCGGGCGTCGCGCGCCACAGGCCGATCGTGACGGCGACCATTCCCGCGAAGAGCGCGGCCGCGATCGCCCCCCGCCGCAGCATCCAGGCGACGCCGTCGACGTAGCGGCCGGTCATGCGCCGGAACCAGCCGTTGAACCAGCGGAAGAAGCGTCCCGGCTGCCGGTGCTCGCGCTTGAGGATCAGCACGCACAGGCTCGGGGTGAGCGTCAGCGCCACCACCCCCGAGATCGCCACCGCGATCGAGATCGTCACGGCGAACTGGCGGTAGAGCTCGCCGGTGAGGCCTCCAAGGAATGCGATCGGCACGAACACGGCGGTGAGCGTCAGCACGATGGCGATGATCGGGCTCGTGACTTCCCGCATCGCCTTGATCGCCGCCTCCCGCGCGTTCAGGCGCTCCTCGTGCATGATGCGCTCGACGTTCTCGAGCACGACGATGGCGTCGTCCACGACGATGCCGATGGCGAGCACCATGCCGAAGAGCGTCAGCGTGTTGATCGAATAGCCGAGGAGGACCAGGCCCGCGAAGGTGCCGATGAGCGAGACCGGGACGGCGGCGAACGGGATCAGCGTCGCGCGCCAGTTCTGCAGGAACAGGAAGACGACCAGGAACACCAGCGCCATCGCCTCGGCGAGGGTTTTCAGCACCTCCCGGATCGAGACCTCCACGAAGCGCGTGGTGTCGTAGACGACCGAGTGCTTGAGGCCCGGCGGGAAGCGTCCGGAGAGCTCGTCCATCGCCTGCTTGACGCGGCCCGCGGTGGCGATCGCGTTGGCGTTCGGCTGGAGAAATATGCCGACCAGGGTCGCCGACTTGCCGTTGACGCGCCCGACGAACTCGTAGTCCTTCGAGCCCAGCTCGACGCGCGCCACGTCCTTCAGCCTCAGCACCGAGCCGTCGCCGTTCGCCCGCACCACGATGTCCTCGAATTCCGAGGGCTCCGACAGCCGCCCCTTCGTCGTGATGGTGTAGACGAGCTCCTGGGCGCCGCGGGTGGGGGACTGCCCGATCTTCCCGGCCGCGAACTGGGCGTTCTGCTCGTTCAACGCCCGCAGCAGGTCCGACGGCGTGAGCTTCAGCTGCGCGAGGCGGTCCGGGCGCACCCAGATGCGCATCGCATAGTCCTTGGCGCCGAATATCTGCACGTTGGTCGTGCCGGGTATGCGCTTCAGCACGTCGAGCACGTTCAGCGTGACGTAGTTCGATATGTAGAGGTCGTCGCGGCTGCCGTCCGGCGAGGTGAACGCGATCACCTGGAGAAACGAGGACGAGCCCTTCTCGACCGTGACCCCCTGGCGGCGGACCTCTTCCGGCAGCCGCGGCTCGACCTGCTTCACGCGGTTGTTGACGTTCAGCGCCGCGGTGTCGACGTCGGCGCCGATCTCGAACGTCACTAAGATTTCCACCACCCCGTTCGAGCCCGAGGTCGAGTTCATGTAGAGCATGTTCTCGACGCCGTTGATCTGGTTCTCGAGGGGCGCGGCCACCGTCTGCTCGATCACCTGGGCGGAAGCGCCGGGGTAGACGGCGCGCACCGTGACCACGGGCGGCGCGATCTCCGGGTATTGCGAGATCGGCAGCACGCGCATCCCGGCGAGTCCCGCGATCACGATGAAGATCGAGAGCACGGCCGCGAAGATCGGCCGGTCGATGAAGAAGCGGGAAATCATCCTGCGCTCACTTCCCGGTCGCCGCCGACTTCTGCGGCGCGCCTGCCGGCGGATTGCCCGGTAACCCGGCGGGGGGCACCAGGGTGTCGGCCACTTTCACCGGCGCCCCCGGGCCGACTTTCAGCACGCCATCCACGATGACCCGGTCGCCGGGGCGCAGCCCCGCGTGGATGATCCAGCCGGAGCCGTTCCAGTCGCCGACCTCGAGCGGGCGCGGCTCCGCCTTGCCCTCCGCGTTGACGATGTAGGCGAACTTGCCCTGCGGGCCCTCGAGCACCGCGCGCTGCGGCAGCACGATCGCGGCCGGCTGGATCGCGCCCTCCAGTACCACCCGGACGAATTCGCCGGCGCGCAGCACGCCCTGCGGATTCGGCAGCTCGGCGCGCGCCTCGGTCGTGCCGGTCTGCGCGTTGACCCGGACGTCGGTGAAACCCAGGACCCCGGTGCGCGAGTAGGTGCTGCCGTCGGCGAGCTTCACGCTCACCCGGAAGCGGCCGTTCTCCGGCAATTTCAGCCGTCCCGCCTCCACGTCGCGCCGGATGGCAAGGCGCTCGCGGTCGGGGATGCCGAAGATCACGTACATCGGATCGGTCTGCGTCACGCTCGTGAGGAGCACGCTCGGCCCGGATACGAGGGTGCCCTCGGAGGCCACGGCGCGGCTCGCGATGCCGGTGATGGGCGACTCGACACGGGTGTACTCGAGATTCAGCCGGGCCTCGCTGACGCGGGCGCGGGCGCTCTGCAGCTCGGCCTCCGCGATCTGCTCGGAGGATACGGCGTCGTCGAGCTCCTTCTGGCTCACCGCCTTCGACTCCAGTACGGGCCGCAGCCGCGCCGCCTCGCGCTTCGCCTGGGCAAGCCGCGCTTCGGCGATGCCGAGGTCGGCCTCGGCGCGGGCGAGTGCGACCTTGAACGGCTCCGGGTCGACGGTGAAGAGCGACTGGCCCTTCTTTACCAGGCCGCCCTCCTCGAAGTTGCGCTTGAGCAGGATGCCCGGGACGCGCGCGCGGACCTCGACCTCGCGGTAGCCTGCGGTCTGTGCGACGTACTCATAGGTCACGGGCACAACCATGGCTTCGACCTTCGTGACGCTCACGACCGGCGCAGGAAAGCCCTTGCCGTGATTTGCGTCGCCGGGCTGGCAACCCGCCGCGAGCAGCGCGAGGACGATGGCCGGCGCCGCGCGCCGCGCCGGCACGGACCGGTATTCGATGAAACGGGTCATGGTTGCTGGGCTCCCCGGGGCAAACGCTGCACGCGCACCCGCGACGACGTTGCAAAAGATGTGCAGTTTACATACAATCTCGAATGTATGTAAATAGGCGATGCGCACATCCGCATCGTGCAAAGGAGTGTCACGCAGTGGTGAGACGCACCAAGGACGAAGCCGAGGAAACGCGCAGCCGGATTCTCGACTCGGCAGAGCGGTTATTCAGCGAGCGCGGAGTCTCGCGCACGTCGCTCGAGGACATCGCCCACGCCGCCGGGGTAACGCGCGGCGCGATCTACTGGCATTTCCAGGACAAGCGGGACCTCTTTGCGGCGATGGTCGATCGCGTAACGCTCCCGATGGAGGCGATGGTTGCGGCGTCGAGCGATGAGTCCGTAGCCGACCCCATCGCTTCGCTCAAGGCATGCGCGGTCAACTGCCTGACGCGGACGGCAACCGATCCGCAGGTCCGGCGCGTGTTCGACGTCGTGACCCACAAGTGCGAGTACCTCGGCGAGATGGCCGGGGTCAACAACCGGATCAGCGCGGTTCAGAAGGGCTGCGTCGATCGCGCCGAGCAGGCCATACGCAACGCGATCAGGCGCGGCCAATTGCCGGCAAGCGTGAACCCGCGGCTCGCAGCAATCGGGCTCGATTCGATGCTGTACGGGCTGATTTCCAGCTGGCTCGCCAATCCCGCCTATCTCCCGCTCGAGCGGCAGGCCGAGGCGATGATCGATCTCTTTCTCGAAGGCTTGAAGGCGGGGGGCGCGCGCCGGGCGAAACGAGCTCGGAATTCACGCGAGCGCCGGGCGGCGGGACGCTCGCCCGCGCGCCGAGGGCGCGCCGCCGGCCCTTAGATCCTCCGGAACGGCCGGTCGCCGCCGCGCAATAGCATCGCCGCACGGCTGTAATGCACCAGAACGTGGCCGATCGCGCCGAGCACAGCGCGCCCGATGTTGCGCGCTTCGAGCAGCCATCGTGCGGCTGCATTCTCGACCCGCTTGCCAGGGGCCCGATTGATGATCGCTTCCATGGTCTTGCTCCTTGCTAGTCACGGGAGGCGGGTTTGCCATCCCCTATGGCTGCATCATATGTTGTTTCCGGAAGTTTACAATCCGTTGCTCAGGAATATAATTGTTTCTAAATGGAAACAAACGCAGCCAATCTCATGGGAATGGCAGTCTTCGCTAAAGTGGCGGAGACAAAGAGCTTTTCAGCAGCCGCTGGTCGCCTGGGGATCTCCAAATCCGCAGTCAGCAAGCAGGTCACCCGTCTTGAGCGGTCGTTGAACGCGCGGCTCATCAACCGCACCACGCGGCGCCTGAGCCTCACCGAGATCGGGACCGCGTTCTACGAGCACTGCGCCCGCATGCTGGCCGAGGCGGAAGCCGCAGAATCCGTGGTGTCGCGGCTGCGCGCGGTGCCGCGGGGGGTATTGAGACTCACCACGCCCGCGGCGTACGGACACCTCCAGATCGCGCCCGCGATGCCGGACTTGCTCGCCCGCTACCCGGAGATGGCAGTGCAGATCGCCATGAACGATCGGCCGGTGGATCTCGCCGAGGAGGGCTTCGACCTGGCGATCCGCCTGACCTACGATCCTCCGCCCAACGTCGTCGCGCGCAAGCTCACGACCGTGAGCTGGCTGATCTGTGCCGCGCCGACCTATCTCGAGCGGCACGGTGAACCGCAAACGCCCCAGGATCTCCGGGGCCGCAACTGCCTGTTCTATTCGTTCCTCGAATCGTCCATCGAGTGGCGCTTCCGATCGCAACAGGGGGAGACGAAGGTGCGCGTTGCGGGAAATTTCACCGCGAACAACTCCGAGGCGATTCGAGAAGCCGCGCTCGCCGGCCTGGGCGTCGCCTTGCTGCCCAGCTTCATCGTCGCGGGCGACCTGCGCGCAGGTCGCCTGAAGGTCGTGCTGGGCGGCTATGAGGTCGAGGGCGCGGTCGCCAACGACGTGTATGCGCTCTATCTGCCGACGCGCTACGTGTCGCCCAAGGTGCGCGCGTTCGTGGATTTCTTCGTCGAGCGGTTCGCGCGGGAGCCCGGTTGGGAACGGTAACGAACGCACCACCTTTCGCCTGTGACCCGGCAGCCGGGACGACCGGCAGGCCCGCGGCACCGCCAATTGTCATTGTTCCGCCGGTGGGGCAGCATATGCCCCGCGTTTCGATAAAGGAAAGGAGTGGCGATCTATGCAGGCGCTATGCAACCTGGTAACGGCTTACGGGCCGGTCGTGGGGCGCATCATGATCACGCCCCTGTTTCTGATGTCGGGGTACAGCAAGATCACGGGCTTTGCGGCGACCGCGGCGACGATGGGGAAGGCGGGGCTTCCGTTTCCCGAATTTCTGCTGATCGGGGCGATCGCATTCGAGCTCGGCGGAGGGCTCATGGTGCTGCTCGGCTGGCGCGCGCGCTTCGGCGCGCTGCTCCTCGCCGTTTTCACCATCGCGTCCACCCTTGTGTTCCACAATTTCTGGGCCGTGGAAGCGGCGCAATTCCGCGGCCAGCTCACCCAATTCATGAAGAACCTCGCCATCCTCGGCGGGCTCGTCTATATCATGGTTGCGGGGTCCGGGCCGTTCAGCCTCGGGAAGGGAGGGAGATCGGCAAGCGCGCGGTAGGACCTCCGGCGGAGGAAATGCGCCTCGCGCGGCGGCTCGCGGAGATCGAGCCATTCCACGTGATGGCGCTGCTGGCGCGGGCGCGCGAGCTGGAGGCGCAGGGACGCTCCGTCATCCACATGGAGATCGGCGAGCCGGATTTCCCGACGCCGGAGCCGATCGTCCGCGCCGGCATGCGGGCGCTCGCGAAGGGCGAGCTCTTCTACACGCCCACGCCCGGCCTGCCGCAGCTGCGGGAGGCAATTGCCGGCTACTATCATTCGCGCTACGGCGTCACGCTCGCGCCCTCGCGCATCCTCGTCACCACCGGCGCCTCGGCGGCGCTGCTGCTCGCGTGCGCGGCGTTGATCGACCCGGGAGACGAGGTGCTGCTCGCCGACCCCGGCTATCCCGCCAACCGCCATTTCGTGCGCGTGGTCGAGGGCGTGCCGCGCGCGGTGCCGGTCGGCGCCGAGAGCGGCTACCAGCTCGCCCCGGCCCATCTCGAGCAGCACTGGGGCGCGCGCACCGCGGCCGCGCTGGTGGCCTCGCCCTCCAATCCCACCGGCACGCTGATCTCGACCGAGCGGCTGGCGGGCATGGCGGAGTTCGCGCGGGAGCGCGGCGGGACGCTGATCGTGGACGAGATCTACCACGGGCTCGTCTACGAGGGGAAATACACCACCGTGGCGGCGCTGGCGGAGGACGCGTTCATCATCAACAGCTTCTCCAAGTACTTCAACATGACCGGCTGGCGGCTCGGCTGGATGGTTGCGCCGGAGCGCGCCGTGCGCGAGCTCGACAAGCTGGCGCAGAACCTCTATCTTGCCGCGCCGACTCCGGCCCAGCACGCCGCGCTTGCCGCGTTCGCGCCGGAGACGCTCGCGATGCTGGAAAGCCGCCGACGGGAATTCCAGGCGCGGCGCGATTTCCTGGTGCCGGCGCTGCGCGGCCTCGGCTTCGAAATCCCGGTGACGCCGCAGGGGGCGTTCTACGTCTACGCGGGCTGCGGCAGGCTCACGCGCGACAGCTTCGGCTTCGCGCGCGACCTGCTGGAGCGGGCGGGGGTGGCGATCACGCCGGGGGTCGATTTCGGCGCCAATGCGCCGGAGCGGCATGTGCGCTTCGCGTACACCAACTCGATCGAGCGGCTGCAGGAAGGCGTCGCCCGCATCGCGGCGTTTCTGGAGAAACGATGATCGAAACGAAGCTGATGGTGATCCGTCACGGCGAGACCGCGTGGAACCGCGAGAAGCGCATGCAGGGCACGACCGACACGCCGCTCTCGGGGGTGGGCCGCGAGCAGGCGCGGGCGCTCGCCCGGAGGCTGGCGGGCCGCGCCTTTGCGGCCCTCTACTCCAGCGATCTCGCCCGCGCGTGGGAAACGGCGCGCGCCATCGCCGAGTTGACGGGCCGCGAGGCCGTCGCGGACCCGCGGCTGCAGGAGCGCCGGTTCGGGATCTTCGAGGGGCTCACGGCCGAGGAGATCGTTGCCCGCTATCCCGAGGAGCACGCCCGCTTCGCGAGCCGCGACCTCGATTACGCGGTGCCCGGCGGGGAAAGCGCGCGTGAATTCACCGGGCGCTGCATCGGCTGCCTCGCCGAGATCGCCGGCCGCCACCCTGGCCGCGAGGTCGTCGTCGTCACGCACGGGCTCGTGCTCGACTCGCTCTACCGCGCGGCGCACGGCCTCGATCACGGGGCGCGGCGCCCGGTCCCGCTGATCAACGCGAGCCTGAACGTTTTCGGCTACGCCGGTGGCGCGTGGCGGCTCGAGCTTTGGGGTGATATCAGCCACCTCAGCGCGGACCAGGTTACGGTGTACCGCGGCGCCGCCGCATAAACGCGGAAGCCGTGCATCCCGCGTCCCGATATGGAAACCGTAGTCCTGGTACATGGCCTGTGGGTGCACGGCGTCGTGATGGAGTTGATGCGGCGGCGGGTGGCGCGCCACGGCTACCGCGCGCTCGCCTATTCCTATCCCTCGATGCGGCTCACGCTCGCGGAAAACGCGGAGCGCCTCGCGCGCTTCAGCCGCGGGATCGCTGCGCCGCGGCTGCACTTCGTCGGCCACAGCCTCGGCGGGCTGATCGTCCTGCGCATGCTGGAGCGTGCGCCGGGCCTCGCGCCGGGGCGCGCCGTGCTGCTCGGCTCGCCGGTTGCCGGGAGCCTCGCGGCGCGGCGGCTCGCGCGGCTGCCCGGCGGGCGCGCGGCGCTCGGCCGCAGCGCGCCGGAGTGGCATGAGGCGGCGCACCCGGGATTCGAGGGCAGGCGGGAGATCGGCGTCGTCGCGGGCCGCGTGCCGATCGGCATCGGCCGCGTCGTCGCGCCCGACCTGCCCGCGCCGAGCGACGGCGTGGTGAGCGTCGCCGAAACGCGCCTGCCGGGGATGCGCGATCACATCGTTCTCGGGGTCAACCACTTCGGCATGCTGACCTCGCGCGCCGTCGTGCGGCAGGTCTGCGCCTTTCTGCGCGACGGGTCCTTCGCGCGCGGAAGTGACGGGTAATGTATGACCAGGATGGAACCGATCCACTATCCACCATCCACTATCCACGCATTTGCGGCGCATGGCGCGCGCCGAGTAGCCGCCGCCTGCTGCGGGCTGCTCCTGGGCGGCTGCGCGAACGTCGGCTATTACTTCCAGTCGGTGAGCGGCCAGCTCGACATCTGGCGCCGCGAGCGGCCGGTCGAGGAGATGATCGCGGACCAGGCAGTGCCAGCGGCACTGAAAGAGCGGCTCGCGCGGGTGCTCGAGATCCGGGCGTTCGCAAGCCGCGAGCTGGGCCTTCCCGAGAACGAAAGCTACCGCCGCTACGCCGACCTCGGCCGGCCCTACGTGGTGTGGAACGTGTTCGCCGCGCCGGAGTTTTCGGTGCAGCCCCTTCAATCATGCTTCCTGTTCGCAGGCTGCGTGAGCTACCGCGGCTATTTCGCCAGGGAGGATGCGGAGCGGTATTCCGCACGGCTGTCGGGCGAGGGCAACGACGTCTACATCGGCGGAGTGGCCGCCTATTCGACCCTGGGCTGGTTTCCCGATCCCGTGCTCAATACGTTCATCGAGTATCCGGACACCGAAATCGCGCGCCTGATATTCCACGAGCTCGCGCACCAGGTCGCCTACGCGCGCGACGACACCGTGTTCAACGAGTCCTTCGCGGTGGCGGTGGAGCAGGAAGGCGTGCGGCGCTGGCTCGCGGTCGGCGGAGACGCGGAGCAGCTGCGGCAGTTCGACCAGCGCCGGCGCGTCCGCGCGGAATTCTCCGGACTGGTCCAGAAATACCGCGGGCGGCTCGATGCGCTCTATCGCACCCGCCTTGCGCCGGACGCGATGCGGGATCGCAAGCGCGCGCTCCTCGCCGAGCTCCAATCCGAATACCGGTCGCTCCAGGCGGGGTGGGGCGGATTCACCGGCTACGATGCGTGGTTCGCCGGCACGCCCAACAACGCGCAGCTCGCCTCGGTCGCCCTCTATTCGCAGCAGGTCCCGGCGTTCGAGGCGCTGCTCGCGCGCGAGGGCGGCAGCCTTGCGCGCTTCTACGCCGCGGTGCGGGAGCTGGCGGCGTTGCCTAAAGCGGAGCGGGACGTGCGAATGAACACGCTCGTTCGCCCGGCGGCCGGTATATAATCCGGCGGCTTTCCCCGGTAGGAGACGTCCATGAGGCTAAGCAGCAAGTCCTTCATCAGCAACAAGAAAATTCCGGTCCAATACGCGTTCTGCGCGCCGGATTCCAGGTCGCACGTGACGCTCTCCAAGAACCTCAATCCCCACCTGCAGTGGCAGGACGTGCCGACGAACGCCAAGTCGCTCGTGCTGCTCTGCCATGACCCGGATGTGCCCAGCAAGCCCGACGACGTCAACAAGGAAGGGCGCACCATTTCCGCGCAGTTGCCGCGCATGGATTTCTTTCATTGGGTGCTGGTGGACCTGCCGGCGGCGACGCTGCAGATCCGGGAGGGTGAGTTTTCGGGCGGAGTGAAGGCGCGCGGCAAGCCCGGTCCGGAAAGCCTGCATGGCACGCGCCAGGGCCTGAACGACTACACCGCGTGGTTCGCCTCGGACAAGGAGATGGCGGGCAACTACTTCGGCTACGACGGGCCGTGTCCGCCGTGGAACGACACGATTCCACACCATTACATCTTTACGCTCTATGCGCTCGACATGGCGCGCTGTCCCGTGGCGGGCGCGTTCAGGGGACCGGAGGTGCTGGCGGCGATGAAGGGTCATATCATCGCGCAGGCGGCGATCACCGGCCTCTACACGCTCAATCCCAGCCTCAAGATCTAGCAGCCGGATGCGAGTCCCTTCGTCACTCCCGCGGAGGCGGGAGCCCAGGCCGGCAGTCCGCGCCTAGGACCCGCGAGTCCTGGATTCCCGCCTGCGCGGGAATGACCGTAGTGAAACTCGACCTGGAGCGGCGGCGGGCCAACCTGCCGCGCCCGAATTACCCGGAGGAGCTGCCGGTCGTCGCGCGCCGCGAGGAGATCGCGCGCGCGGTCGCCGGACACCCGGCCGTGATCGTGTGCGGCGAGACCGGCTCGGGCAAGACCACGCAGCTGCCCAAGATCCTGCTCGAGCTCGGCCGGGGCGTCGCGGGCATGATCGGCCACACGCAGCCGCGGCGCATCGCGGCGCGCTCGGTCGCCGCGCGCATCGCCTCGGAGCTCGCGAGCCCGCTCGGCCACGCCGTCGGCTACAAGGTGCGCTTCTCGGATCGCGTTTCGCCCGACACCTACATCAAGGTGATGACCGACGGCATCCTGCTCGCCGAGACCCAGAGCGACCGATGGCTCCGCGCCTACGACACGTTCATCATCGACGAGGCGCACGAGCGCAGTCTCAACATCGACTTCCTGCTGGGCTACCTTAAGGAACTGTTGCCGCGGCGCCCGGACCTGAAGCTCATCATCACTTCCGCGACGATCGACGCGGACCGCTTCTCCCGGCACTTCGGCGGCGCGCCGGTGATCGAAGTGTCGGGGCGGCTCTACCCGGTCGAGGTGCGCTACCGCCCGCTCCCGGCGCGCGGTGACGGTAGTGACGAACAGGATCCGGACGACGCCATACTCGATGCCGTCGACGAGCTCGCGCGCGAGCCGGGCGGCGGCGACATCCTGGTGTTCCTGCCGGGCGAGCGCGAAATCCGCGAGGCTGCGGACGCGCTGCGCGGGCGCCATCCCGGCGGCGTGGACATTCTTCCGCTCTACGCCCGGCTCTCCTTCGAGGAACAGCAGCGCGTGTTCCACACGGGCGGCGCGCGCCGCATCGTGCTCGCGACCAACGTCGCCGAGACCTCCCTCACCGTACCCGGCATCCGCTTCGTGGTCGACACGGGGCTCGCGCGCGTCAACCGCTACAGCTTCCGCAACAAGGTCGAGCAGCTGAGGATCGAGCCGGTGTCGCAGGCGTCCGCGAACCAGCGCGCCGGGCGCTGCGGGCGGGTGGCGGCGGGCGTGTGCATCCGGCTCTACACCGAGGAGGACTACCGCGCCCGCCCGCCCTTCACAGACCCCGAGATCCTGCGCTCTTCGCTCGCGGGGGTCATCCTGCGCATGAAGGCACTGGGGCTGCCCGACGTCGAGCGCTTTCCGTTCCTGGATCCCCCGGCCCCGCGCATGATCGCGGACGGCTACCAGTTGCTCGCCGAGTTGGGCGCCGTGGACGAGGGGAACGCGCTGACCGGGATGGGACGGCGGCTCGCGCGCTTTCCGATCGACCCGCGCGTCGCGCGCATGATCATCGCCGGCGGGCACGAGCAATGTCTCGCCGAGATCCTGGTGATCGCAGCGGTGCTGGAAGTGGGCGATCCGCGCGAGCGCCCGTTCGAGCGCGCCGAGGCGGCGGACAAGGCCCACGAGCAGTTTCACGACGAGCAATCGGACTTTTTCGCGCTGCTCAAGCTGTGGGACCATTTCGGGGACGCCGTCGAGCACCGCAAATCGAACCGCAAGCTCGCGCAGGAGCTGCGCGCGCAATTCCTGTCGCAGAGGAGGCTGCGCGAGTGGCGCGACGTGCACCGCCAGCTCGCCGCGCTCGCGGGCGAGATGGGCCTGCGCGTCAACCCGCGTCCCGCGACCCGCGAGGAGCTGCATCGCGCGCTCATCGCGGGGCTGCTCGGCAACATCGGCTGCAAGGGCGAGGAGGCGGGCGAATACCTCGGCGCGCGCGGCATCCGCTTCGCGCTTTTTCCCGGCTCGGGGCTGCGCAGGAAGCAGCCGAAGTGGGTGGTGGCCGCGGAGCTCGTCGAGACCACGCGCCTCTATGCCCGCTGCGCCGCGCGCATCGAGCCTGAATGGGTCGAAGCCGCCGCGGGCGACCTCGTGAAGAAGCACTACTTCGACCCCCACTGGGACAGGGCGCAGGCCCGGGTTTGCGCCTATGAGCGGGTAACCCTCTACGGGCTGACGCTCGCGCCGCGCCGTCCGGTGCATTACGGCCCGATCAACCCCCGCGAAGCGCGCGAGGTTTTCATACGCAGCGCGCTGGTGGCGGGCGAGTTCGACACCCGTGCGCCGTTTCTCGCGTGGAACCGCGGCCTGCTGAAGGAGATCGAGGCGCTCGAGGAGAAGGCACGCCGGCGCGATGTGCTGGTGGACGAAGAGGTGATCTACGCCTTCTATGACGGCGTGGTGCCGGCGAGCATCGTCAACGGCGCGGGCTTCGAGGCCTGGCGGGAGGAGGCCGAGCGCGCAAACCCGCGGCTTCTCTACATGACGCGCGAGTACCTCATGCGCCACGCGGCGGCGGCCGTCACCGAGGCGCAGTTTCCGGACCGCATCGAAGCGGGCGGCGAGGCGCTCAAGCTCGCGTACCGCTTCGAGCCCGGGCATCCATTCGACGGTGTGACAGTCACGGTGCCGCTGCATCTCCTCAATCAACTGGAGGCGGGGCCGTTCGAGTGGCTCGTGCCGGGGCTCACCCGGGAAAAGGTCGCGCAGTTCTTCAAGGCGCTGCCCAAGCAGTTGCGGCGCCAGCTCGTCCCCGTGCCGCAGCACGTCACGGCATTCCTGACGGAATGGGACAGGAGAGAGGAGAGAGGAGAGAGGAGTGATTCGCTCGCGGCGGCGCTGGCGCGCTACGTCCAGCGGGTTGCCGGCGAACCGGTTTCTTCAGGGATATGGGAAGGCGCGGAGCTGTCGCCCCATCTCAGGATGAATTTCCGCGTGGTGGACGATGCCGGCCGCGAGCTCGCGGCCGGGCGCGACCTCGCTGTGCTCAAGGCGCAACTGGGCGAAGCCGCGCAGCTGACGTTCGCGAGCGCCGGAGCCGGCATCGAGAGGAGCGGCATCCGCGCGTGGGATTTCGGCGCGCTGCCGGAGAAAATCGCGTTCACGCGCGGCGGACGCCGCCTGACCGGCCATCCGGCGCTGGTGGACGAGGGCGAGAGCGTCGCGATCCGCCTGTTCGATACGCAAGCAGCCGCGATTGCAGCGATGCGCGCGGGCGTGCGGCGGCTCATGCGGCTCGCGCTGAAGGAGCAGATGAGGCAGGTGGAGAAGCCGCTCCCGGGATTCGCGCAGGCCGCGCTCGCCCTGCGCGGGCTCGCCCCGGCCGACCACTGGAAGGAAGACCTCCTCACGGCCATCGCGGACCGCGCCTTCATCGGCGAGGACGAGCTGCCGCACGGAGCGGCGGCGTTCGAAACCCTCAAGCAACGGGCCCGGGCGCGGCTTCCCGCGGTACGGGAGGCGGGCTGCCGCCTGTTCGCGTCCATCGCGGACGAGTACCAGCGCGCGCAGCAGAAGCTTGCGGCAGCCCGAAAGCCGACCCCGCAACCGGCGGCGGATGTTCGCGTCCAGCTCGCGCGGCTGGTATTCAAGGGCTTCTTGAGCGCGACGCCATGGGAGCGGTTGCACGACCTGCCGCGCTACCTCAAAGCGGCGCAGCTGCGGCTCGACAAGTTCGCGAGCGACCCGGAGCGCGACCAGCGCCACGCCGCGAGCATCGCCGAACTGTGGCGCCGCTACGAGGAACGCGCGGCGCGGGAGCGCCGGGCGGGCACGACCGACGCCCGGCTCGAGGATTTCCGCTGGCGCATCGAGGAGTTGCGGGTATCGATGTTTGCGCAGGAACTCAAGACGCCGTACCCGGTTTCCTACAAGCGGCTCGAAAAACTGTGGTCGCAGATCGCCCGCTGACGCGCTCGCGCGGCTATAATAAAATCGCGCGCATCGAACGCAATCCGGCGGAGATCCGGAAACGATCGCCTGCCGGGCAATCGAGGAGAGCGGTGGCATGAACAAGCCCGCGAATGGCGCCGTGTTGCAGCGCGGAGCTCTGACCGCCGAAGAGCTCGAGCTGGCGCGGCTCATCGTGTCCGCGCTGAATCTCGAGATTCAGGCGGAAGACATCGACCCCGAAGCCGCGCTCTATGGCGAGGGGCTCGGTCTGGACTCGATCGACATCCTGGAGCTCGCCCTCGCGGTCTCCCGGGCCTACGGCATCAAGCTGCGTTCCGACGACGAGAACAACCGCAAGATCTTCAGCACCCTGCGCAGCCTGAACCGGCATATACGGCAGCGCCAATGACACCCGCCGCCGGCGCGAGGTGGCAGGCGGCCGCCGTCCTCGCGTTCGCGGCTTGCCCGTGGCTCGCACGCCTGGCCGACCCCGGCATGGCGGACGGCGCGACGCGATCGCGCGACCCATGGCGACGCTCCCACTGATACGCGGATTTGAGCCCGGCGGCGTGCTGGCCTGGCGTGACGGACGTGCCATCCGCGCCGGGGAATTCCTGCGCGATGTCGCCGCGCTCGCCGCCCGGCTTCCCGCGCGGCGCCACGTGCTCAACCTCTGCGCCGACCGCTATCTTTTCGCCGTGGGCCTCGCGGCGGCGCTGTCGTGCCGGCAGGTGAGCCTGCTGCCGCCGAACGAGACACCCGACATGATCGGGCGGCTTGCCTCGCACTACCCCGATCTCTGTTGCCTGTGCGACCGGGAGTTGGCGCCGCAGGGCCTCGAGACGGTTCCGGTCCTGGAATCCGCCGCGGATGCGGCGCAAGCGGCGGCGATACCGAAAGTGCCGGCGGCCCAGGTGGCGGCGATACTTTTCACCTCGGGGTCCACCGGCGAACCGGTGGCTCACCCCAGGACCTGGGGCAGCCTCGTCCGCGAGGCGTTTTCCGAGATCGAGGGCCTGGACACACGCCTGCTGCCCGGCATGGCGGTGCTCGCCACAGTGCCGCCCCAGCATGCCTACGGCCTGGAGTTTACGGTGGTGCTTCCGCTGCAGGGCGGCCTGGCGTCCCACGCCGGGCGGCCGCTGCTCCCGGCCGACGTCCGCGCGGCGCTCGCGAAACTGCCGCGGCCGCGTGCCCTGGTCACCACGCCCGTGCACCTGCGCGCGCTGCTCGCGGAGCCGGACGCGCTGCCACCGGCGGACTTCGTCCTGAGCGCGACGGCGCCGCTCCCGCCGCAGCTTGCGGCGGAGGCGGAAGCGCGCTTCGGCGCGCCGCTCTACGAGATCTACGGATGCACCGAGGCGGGCGGAATCGCCGCCCGCCGCACGATCGAGTCCGCCGAGTGGCGCGCGCTGCGGGATGTCGCGCTGCGCACCGACGGCGCCGGCACCTGGGCCCACGGCGGGCACGTCGAGACCGAGGTGTTGCTTGCGGACGTGATCGAGCTCTTCGGCCCCGGGAGCTTCCTGCTCCACGGGCGCACGGCGGACCTGGTCAACATCGCCGGCAAGCGGACCTCGCTCGCCCACCTCAACTACCATCTGAACTCGATCGAGGGCGTGCGCGACGGCGTATTCGTCGTTCCCGGGGATAACGGGGAAGAGGTCGCCCGGCTGGTGGCGTTCGTCGTGGCACCGGGCCACACCAGCGAGTCGCTGATGAGCGCGCTGCGCCAGCGCATCGACGCGGCGTTTCTGCCGCGCCCGCTGCGCTTCGTGGACGCCCTGCCGCGCAACGCGACCGGCAAGCTCCCGCGCCAGGCGTTCGCCGGGCTCGAGTCGCGGCTAGCCCGGAAAGCGGGGTAGGATTTGGCCTCGGTCGAGCGCGTGTTCCCTGCCGATCATCCCGCCGCGCAGGGGCATTTTCCCGGCAATCCCGTGATCCCCGGCGCGGTGCTGCTTGCCGCGACGCTGCGCGCGATCGAGCAGGAGCTCGGCGTAGACCTTTCATCGTGGCGCCTGCGCTCGGCCAAATTTCTCGCGCCCGCCCGTCCCGGCGAGCGCGTCACGATCGAGTTCACGCGCTCGGCGGACGGCGCGATCCGCTTCGCGTGCGCGGTGGGGCAGCGAACGCTGTTGAAGGGCGTGCTGCAATGCGACACCGGCGCGGCGGAGGCGTGAGCGGGCAGTCTCTTTCCTCGTGGGCGACGCGGCCCGAGCGGGGCAACGCCGCCGTCATCCGCGGCTCCGTGCGGCTTGCGCTGGCACTCGGCCGCAGCGCGTCGTGGCTGCTGCTGCACGCGGTGAGCCTCTACTTCATGGCGGTGTCCGCGGCGGACCGGGCGGCATCCCGGCAATACCTGCGCCGGGCGCTCGGCCGCGAGCCGGGGCTCGTCGATGTCTTCCGCCACTTCCACGCGTTCGCGACCACGATACTTGACCGCGTCTTCCTGTTGAACGGCCAGTGCGACCGTTTCGAGGTGCGCGTCCACGCAGAGGAGATGGTCGCGGACATGCTGAAACGCGGCGAGGGCGGACTGATGATCGGCGCGCACGTGGGCAGCTTCGAGATCGTCCGTTTCGTAGGCCGTGCCGCGCGGGCGTTGCGCATCGCACTCGTGATGTATGAGCAGAACACTAGGACGCTCAACTCCGCGTTGAACGCGATCAATCCGGACCTCGCCATGCGCGTCATCGCGCTGGGCAGAATCGATTCTATGCTGCAGGTCGAGCGCGCGCTTGCCGAGGGCGAGTTTGTCGGCATGCTCGCGGACCGCGCCATCGAAGGGGAGAGCACCATCGCCTGCCCGTTCCTGGGTGCGCCCGCACGCTTTCCGGAAGGCCCGTTCCGCCTCGCGGCGATGCTGGGCCGGCCGGTGGTTCTGATGTTCGGCATTTACCGGGGCGGAAACCGCTACGAGGTCTATTTCGAGCGGCTCGTGGATTCCGGACCGGGCGCCGGGGAAGATCGCGATCGCGCGGTCGGGGAGATGCTGCGGCAGTACGTCGGCAGGCTCGAGCATTACTGCCGGTTCGCGCCTTACAACTGGTTCAACTTCTATGATTACTGGAATTAGACGGGTGATCCTGCCGCTCGCCGCGCTGGCCGCCGCGGCGGCCAGCGGCGCGCCGCCGCCGGCCGGCGCCGACGCGGGGTTGGAGGAGCTGATGCGCAGCCTCGCGCAGGTCCGGTCGCGCACCGCGCGCTTCGTCGAACGCAAGCATGTGGCGATTCTCAACGCGCCGCTGGAATCGTCCGGGACGCTTATCTACTCCGCTCCCCGGAGGCTCGAGAAGCACACGGTCGCGCCGCGGGCGGAGAGCCTGGTGCTCGACGGCGACCGGTTGACGCTGGAGGACAAAGGGCGCGACCGGAAACGGACCTTCGCGCTGCCGGAGCACCCCGAGATCCAGGCGTTCGTCGAGGGCGTGCGCTCGACGCTCGCCGGCGACCTCGCTACGCTCAGCCGCTTCTACCAGGTCGCTCTCGACGGCAACGCGCGCGGCTGGCGCTTGCTGCTCAAGCCGCGCGAGCAGCGAATTCAGGATTTCGTCAGCGAGATCCGCATCTCGGGCACCCTCGACCGGATCCGCACCATCGAGATCGTCGAAGCCGAGGGCGACCGCTCGGTGATGACCATAACCGGGAACGGCGCATGACGCGCTGGGCGATCGCCGGCTGGCTCGCGTTCGTGACCGCGTGCGCCGCCGTCATCGCCCGCACCGAGTTCACGGCGGACATTTCGGCATTCCTGCCGCGCTCGCCGACGCCCGGGCAGCGGGTCCTGGTGGAGCAGCTGCGCGACGGCGTCGTGTCGCGCCTGATCCTGATCGGGATCGAGGGTGCCGCGCCGGAAACGCTCGCGCAGGCGAGCAGGCGGCTTGCCGCGGAGCTGCGCCGCGACGGGCAATTCATTTCCGTCGCCAATGGGGCAGACCCGGTACTCTCGGGGGACCGCGAGTTCGTGTTGCGCTATCGCTACCTGCTGAGCCCCGCGGTCGCGCCCGGGCGCTTCTCGGCCCGCGGCCTGCGCGAGCGCCTTGAGGAGCACCTGCATCTCCTCGGCTCGCCCGCCGGGCTGATGGTGCGGCGGAGCCTGCCGCGCGACCCCACCGGGGAGTTGCGGGAACTGATCGAGCCGCTGGAAGGTGAGGCGCGACCCGCGACCCGGGACGGTGTATGGTTTGCGCGCGACGCCGCGCGGGCGCTGCTCGTCGCGCAGACCCGGGCCGCCGGTTACGACATCGACGCGCAGGAACGTGCGCTGGCGGCCATCCGCGGCGCATTCGAGCAGGCGGCGGGCGGGAGCGGTGCAGTCTTGCTGCTGGCGGGCCCCGGGGTGTTCTCGGTCAGCGCGCGCGCTGCCATCCGGGGCGACGCGCTCCTGTTTTCCCTGATCGCCTCGGCGCTCATCGCGGGCCTCCTGTTCGCGTTGTTCCGATCGCCGAGAGCGGTCGGGCTCGCCCTGCTGCCGGTTGCGACCGGCGCGGTGGCCGGGGTCGCGGCGGTGAGCCTCGGCTTCGGCACGGTCCACGGAGTCACGCTGGGGTTCGGGGTGACGCTGATCGGCGAAGGCGTGGATTACGCCATCTACCTCTTCTCGCATTCCGCGCCCGGCGTCCCGCCGCGCGCGGCGCTCGGGCGCATCTGGCCGACGCTCCGCCTCGGCGTGCTGACCTCGATTCTCGGCTTCAGCGCGATGCTGTTCTCCGGATTCACCGGGCTCGCGCAGCTGGGGCTCTTCTCGATCACCGGGCTCGTCGTCGCGGTCGCCGCCACGCGCCGGGTGCTGCCGGCGCTGCTGCCTCCCGGATTCGCGCCGAAGGTAGCGGGCAATTTCGCGCCGGCGGCGATGGCTCTGGAGCGGGGCGCGCCGCGGCTGCGCTACCCGCTGCTCGCCGCGGTCACGCTTGCCGCGGCCTTGCTCGTTGCCCAGCGCGGGCCGCTGTGGAGCGAGGAACTCTCGAGCTTGAGCCCCGTTCCCCGGTCCGCTCAGCTGCTGGACGAGCAGCTGCGGCGGGACGTCGGGGCGCCTGACGTCCGCTATCTCGTGGTGGTGCGGGAGCACGACGAGGAGGCCGTCCTGCAGGGCGCGGAGGCGGTGGCGGCGGCGCTGCGCGGCGCGGTCCGGCGCGGCCTGCTCGAAGGCTACGACTCGCCGTCCACGTGGCTGCCGAGCCGGGCCGCGCAGGGCGCCCGCCAGGCGGCGCTCCCCGCGCCGGATGCGTTGCGCAGGAACCTTGCGCAGGCGCTGCGCGGCCTGCCCTACCGGGCGGGCACGTTCGAGCCTTTCCTCGAGGACGCGGCCGCCGCGAAGAAGCTGCCATTGATCGACCACGCCACCTTGCGGGGCACCGGCCTCGCGTTCAAGGTCGAAACGCTGCTCGTACGGAGAGACGACGGCTGGACGGCGCTGCTGCCGTTGCGCGGAGTGGCGGACGCTGCGGCCATCGCCCGGGAAATTGACGCCGTTGCGGGCGCGCCGGCGGTTCTGCTCGATCTGAAGCGCGAGTCCGATGAGCTTTACGGGAGCTATCGGCGGGAAGCGGTCGTCTACTCGCTTGCGGGTGCCGCCGCGATCATCGCTCTCCTGCTCGTGACGCTGCGCTCGCCGCGCCGCGCGTGCCACGTCGTGGCGCCGCTTGCGGCCGCGGTCGTCGTGGTCACGGGCCTGCTCGCGCTCGGCGGGCACACGCTGTCGATCTTTCACCTCGTGGGCCTGCTGCTGGTGGTCGCCGTCGGATCCAACTATTCGCTGTTCTTCGACCGGCAGACTCTCTCCGCCGCGGACCGTGGCCGCACGCTGGTGTCGCTCATCTTCGCTGCCGTGACCACCATGATCGGGTTCGGGCTGCTGTCCTTTTCCAGCGTGCCGGTCCTCAATGCAATCGGCTCGACGGTCGGCCTCGGCGCGCTGCTCGCGCTTTCCTTCTCCGCGATCCTGCAGCGCCGCGAGACCGGCACCGCGGGCGACGGCCATGCCTGGCGTCCCGCGCCCGCGCTGGAGCTGACCCTGATGCTGCACGCCGCGGGTGCGCTCGTGCTGGTATTGCGTCCGGCGCTGTGGCCGTGGGTCCTCGCCGCGGTCGCCGCCAATCACCTGCTGCTCGCGGCGGCGGTACTGTGGCCGCGCGGGCAGGCGCTGGGACCCAATCTGACCCGCCTGCCGGCGCCGGCCGCCGGCCGCAACGAGGTCTGCCTCACGTTCGACGACGGGCCCGACCCGGACGTCACGCCGCGGGTGCTCGATCTGCTCGACCGCCACCAGGCGAAGGCAAGCTTCTTCTGCGTCGGCGAGCAGGCGCAATCGTGCCCGCAGCTCGTGAAGGAGATCGCACGCCGGGGCCACAGCGTGGAGAATCACAGCCAGCGCCATTCCACCGCCTTCGCTTTCTATGGGCCGTGGCGCCTGAAGCGCGACGTCGAGGCGGCGCAGGCCGTGATCGCCGGCCTCACCGGCCGGCACCCCGAGTTTTTCCGCGCCCCGGCGGGCTTCCGTGGTCCGCTGCTCGATCCGGTGCTCGCACGGTGCGGGTTGCGCTACGTGTCGTGGACGCGGCGCGGCTTCGATGCCGTGGATGGCAACGTCCGGCGGGTTGCGGCGCGCCTCACGCAGGGCCTCACCGCCGGAGACGTGCTGGTTCTGCACGACCGCGCGTACCGGCGCGGGCCGGCAGGCGAGCCGGCAGCGCTCGCCGTTCTTGCCGCCGTGCTGGAGCGGATTGCGACGGCCGGGCTCACCTGTGTTTCCCTGCCCGCTGCGTGTGCCCGTGGACCGGCAGCTTAGCGCGCTTTTCGACGCCGCGACCCGTCCCTACCTCAGGGCGGGTTCTCCCTACCTGGGCGCGGGGTTCTATTACTGGCAGTTCGCCCGCGGCAAGTTGCGCTACGACCCGGTCCTGTACTCGGTGCTGCGGCGCGGCCTGCTGCCCGCCCGCGGCCGGCTGCTCGACGTGGGCTGCGGACAGGGCGTCCTGTTGTCGCTGCTCGTCGCCGCCCGCGAGCGCTATCGCGACGGCGACTGGCCGCGGGGCTGGCCGGCGCCGCCGCTCGCTCTGGAACTGCACGGGATCGACCTGCGCCGGAACCGGGTCCAGGCGGCCCGCCGCGTGCTCGCCGGGCACGCGCGCATCGAGTTGGGCGACGCGCGCGAGGCAGCGTTCCCGCGGTGCGCCGGCATCGTCATGCTCGACGTCATGCTCTATCAGAGCGAGCAGCAGCAGGACCGCCTGCTGGCAAAGGCGGCGGACGCGCTCGATTCCGGCGGGATCCTGTTGCTGCGCGAGGCCGATGCGGATGGCGGCGTCGCGTTCGAGGTGACGCGATGGAGCGAGCGCATCGCCGCCGCGGCGCGGGGCGATTTCGGGCGGCTGCACTTCCGGGGCGCTCGCCGCTGGACCGCCGCGCTCGAAGAGCTTGGGTTCGCCGTCAGCTCCGAGCCCATGAGCCAGGGCACGCCCTTCGCGAACGTCCTGTTCACGGCGCGCAAGATCATCAGAGGCTAAAATTCGGTCGTGCAGCCGCTTGCGATCAGCCACTACTCGGTCGTGAACTGCCTGGGGACGGGGGCGCAGGCGGTCACCGGGGCGATCCGCGAGCGGCGCTCGGGGCTCGTGCCCTGCGACTTCGAGACCGTCGCGCTCGAGACCTGGATCGGGCGCGTTGCCGGCCTGGAGCAGGTGCGCATCCGCGCCGATCTCGCCGCCTACGACTGCCGCAACAACCGGCTCGCGCAGCTCGGGCTCGACACCGACGGCTTCGCGGGAGCGGTCGCCGCCGCCCGCAGCCGCTACGGCGCCGTCCGCATCGGTGTTTTCGTGGGCACGAGCACTTCCGGCATTTTCGAGACCGAACTCGCATACCACCGACGCGACCCGAGTTCCGGCGCGCTGCCGCCGGGCTTTCGCTATGCCGAGACCCACAATACCTACTCGCTCGCGGACTTCGTGCGGCGCTACCTGGCGCTGGAAGGACCGGCCTGCGTCGTGTCCTCCGCGTGCTCCTCGACTGCAAAGGTGTTCGGCAACGCCGCGCGCATGATCGCCGCCGGCATCTGCGACGCCGCGGTGGTGGGCGGGGTGGATTCGCTGTGCCTCACCACGTTGTACGGGTTCCATTCCCTGGAGCTGACCGCGCGCGGGCCGTGCCGTCCCTTCGACGCGGAGCGCGACGGCATCTCGATCGGCGAGGGCGCGGGATTCGCGCTGCTCGAGCGAATGCCCGCCGCCGCGGGGGCCGCCGCCATGCTGCTCGGCATCGGCGAGAGTAGCGACGCCTACCACATGTCCACGCCGCATCCCGAAGGGCTGGGTGCGAAGCTCGCCATGACGCGCGCGCTCGAGTCCGCCGGGCTCGGCCCGTCCGACGTCGACTACGTGAATCTCCACGGCACCGGCACCCGCTCCAACGACGCGGCCGAGGACCGCGCGGTGTCGGATCTCTTCGACGCGGTGACGCCGTGCAGCTCGACCAAGGGCGCGACCGGGCATCTGCTCGGCGCCGCCGGCATCACGGAGGCAACCATCTGCATCCTCGCGATCGGACACGACATTATGCCCGGCAGCGCGAACACGCGTGCCGTCGACCCCGCGCTCAGGTGCAACTACCTCGTCGCGAACCGCGAAGGCCGGGTGCGCCGGGCGCTCAGCAATTCCTTCGGCTTCGGCGGCAGCAACTGCAGCCTCGTGCTCGGAGCCGCGGCATGATGCGCGCGTTCGTCGAGGGCGTGGGGCTGATCGGGCCCGGCCTGCAGGGCTGGGCGGCGGGCCGGCAGGTGCTCGCGGGAGCGCAACCCTACCGCCCCGCGCCTACTGCCGTCGGCGCGAGCGAATGGCTCCCTCCCGCCGAGCGCCGCCGCGCCGGCGTGCCGGTCAAGCTTGCTCTCGCGGCCGGGCAGGAGGCGCTGGCCCACGCCGCCCGCGATGCGGCGGACATTGCGACCGTGTTCGCCTCCTCGAGCGGCGACTGCGACAACGTGCACCATTTGCTCGAGACGCTTGCTACCCCGGAACGGCAGATCTCGCCGACGCGCTTTCACAACTCCGTGCACAACGCAGCGGCGGGCTACTGGAGCATTGCAACGCAATGCCGGGCGCCCTCGACCAGCCTGTGCTGCCATGAGGCGAGCTTTGCAGCGGGCCTGCTCGATGCCGCGTCGCAGATTGCCATTGACGGCGATCCCGTCGCGCTCATCGCCTACGATCACCCGTACCCGGAGCCGCTCAACGCGGTGCGCCCGCTGGGCGCGAGCTTCGGCACGACCCTCGTGCTCGCGCCGCGGGCGACCGCACGCGCCATCGCGGCTCTCGACGTTGCGTTCGTGCCGCAGAAGGCCGCGGCTGCCCCCATGGACGACCCCGGGCTCGAAGCGTTGAGAGCGGGCGTGCCGGCGGCGCGATGCCTGCCGCTGCTGGCGGCTCTCGCGCGCGGCGCGCGCGCGACGCTCGTGCTGGAATACGTCGCGGGAACCCACCTGCGCGTCGCGGTCAGCCCATGCTCGTGAGGCGCGCGCAGATCGCGGGCCTGATCCCGCACAGCGGGGCCATGTGCCTGCTCGACGGCGTCCTGCAGTGGGATGCGCGCCGCATCGTGTGCGTGAGCGACAGTCACCGGGCAGGCGACAATCCCTTGCGCGCGCAGGGCGAGCTGCCGGCGGCATGCGGAGTCGAGTACGCGGCGCAGGCGATGGCCGTTCACGGCGGCCTCGCCGGCAAGGCGGGCGGCGGACCGCGTGCGGGCTACCTGGCGAGCCTGAGGGACGTCGAGTGCCGCAGGAGCCGCCTCGACGACCTCGCGGGCGCGCTCGTCGTCGAGGCCGAGCGGCTTGCGGGGGACGGCGCGCACGTGATCTATCGTTTCAGGCTGCGAGTCGGGGAGACGGAAGTGTTGAGCGGGCAGGCGCTGGTGGTGCTCAATCCCCTCACCCCCGCCCCTCTCCCGAATGGAGAGGGGAGGCTCGAGATTCCCTTCTCCCCTCGGGAGAAGGGCATGGGATGAGGGATGGCGGGAGCGGCGGCATGAAGCGTGCGCTGGTGACGGGCGGCAGCGGAGGCATCGGCGCGGCGATCTGCCGCAGGCTCGCGGCCGACGGCCTGCACGTCGTCGTGCACGCCAACAGCCGACTGCAGGAAGCGCAGCGGCTGGCGGGCGAGATCACCGCCGGCGGCGGAAGCGCACAGGCGGTTGCGTTCGACGTGGCCGACCGGGCGCGGACCGCGGCCGCGCTGAAGGACCTGCTCGACGCGGGAGCGGTCCAGGTCGTCGTCAACAACGCCGGGATCCACGACGATGCGGTGATGCCCGCCATGAAGCCCGCGCAATGGTCGCGCGTGATCGACGTGTCGCTGAACGGATTCTTCAACGTCACGCAGCCCCTGCTCGCCCCGATGATGGCGACGCGCTGGGGCCGCGTCATCAACATCACCTCCGTCGCGGGGATCACCGGCAATCGCGGCCAGGCCAATTACGCGGCGGCCAAGGCCGGCCTCCACGGCGCGACGAAGTCGCTCGCGATCGAGCTCGCGAGCCGCGGCATCACCGTGAACGCGGTCGCGCCGGGCGTCATCGCCACGCCCATGAGCGAGGGCGCGTTTCCCAAGGAGCGGATCGAGCAGATGGTGCCGATGAAGCGCGCCGGCACGCCGGAGGAAGTGGCGGCGCTGGTCGCATTTCTCGCGTCCGAGCAGGCCGGCTACATCTCCGGGCAGATCATCTCCATCAGCGGCGGAATGATCTGACGGTTGCCCGCAGCGCAACCGTCATCCCCGCGGCGGCGGGGATCCAGGCAGTCGGTCAATCAGGTCCGGAGCGAGTCCCTGGGCTCCCGCCTCCGCGGGAGCGACGTCAGGACCGGCTGGCGAGCCGGCGCGCGAGCAGCGTGGGCAGCCGCACCAGCCCTTCCAGGATGAGCCGGGCGTGCATCCAGGTGAGAACGATGTTGTCGCGCAGGTAGCGGAAATGCGAGACGCCGCCCTCGTCGGGCCGGAAATACCGGACCGGCGCCGCCAGGTTGATCGGGCGCACGCCGCGCCAGCACAGGCGGACTGCGGCCTCGGCATCGAAATCGAAGCGGCGCATCCACGGCTGCCGCTCCATGATCTCGCGCAGGGGCGCGATAGGGTAGACGCGGAACCCGCAGAGCGTATCGCCGATACCCGCCCCCAGGGTTTCGAGCTCAGCACACCAGTTGGAGAGCTTGCGACCGTGCACGCGCACCCGCGGCGCCCTGGCGTCGAACACCGGCCGCCCGAGGACGAACGCGTCGGGATTGGCCGCTGACGCCGCCATGAAATCGCGGATCCTGTCGGTGGGATGCTGTCCGTCCGCGTCCATCGTCATGGCGTGGGTGTAGCCCGCCGCTGCCGCCTCTCGCAGGCCATGCAGTATCGCCGCGCCCTTGCCCTGGTTGCGCGGAAGCGACAGCACCCGGATCCAGGAATCGTCCCGCGCGAGCGCCCGCAGCGCCTCCAGGGTGCCGTCGGTGCTGCCGTCCACGACGACCCAGACCGGCTGCCAGATTCTCCTCGCGTCCCACACGGTCTGCAGGACCCTGCCGCCGGTGTTGTAGCTCGGAATGAGGATGAGGTGCGTGCCGGACGGGGCGCTCATGCAGCGGGCTCTGATATCGGACGTCCCGCGTCATTATAGAGAATCGATCGTTGGCGGTCGCCGCCGGCCTGCCGGCAGCTCCTCCGGAACGAGCCACTCCACTTTCACGCCGCCCGCGCCGCCGGGCGCCAGCGCGCGCCAGATCCAGTCGAGAAGGGGCCGCGCCTCGGCTTCGAATTTCCACGGCGGGTTGACCACCAGCATGCCGCAGCCCGGTATCGGCGTGTCCGCATCCCGCTTGCGCACCAGCAGCTCGAGCCGGAGGATCTTGGCGATCCCGGCTTTCTGCATGTCGCGATCGAAGCCGCGCATTGCGGCCGGCGCCATCAGCGGATACCAGACCGCGAACATTCCCGTGGACCAGCGCTGGTGCGCGGCCTTCATCGCCCGTGCGATGCGCGCGAACTCTCCCGACCGGTCGAACGAGGAATCGAGCAGCACGAGCCCCCGCCGCTCCGGGGGCGGCAGAAAGGCCTTCAGCGCCTGGTAGCCGTCCATGTGGTGCACCGCCACGTGGCGCTCGCGCGCGACGGCGGCCTCGAGCTCGGCGCAGTCGGTCCGGTTGAGCTCCGCGAGCACGACGCGGTCGCCCGGCCGGCGGAGCTTCAACGCGATGAGCGGCGAGCCCGGGTAGAAGCGCAGCCTGCCCCTCGGATTCTCGGAGCGCACGGCATCGAGGTAGGGCGCAAGCGCCGCGGGGACGTCCCTGCGGTCCCACAGCCTGCCGATGCCGTTCTCGAACTCGCGCGTCTTCCACGCCCACTCGTGCGCGAGGTCGTAGCGCCCGGTGCCAGCATGCGTGTCGAGGTAGCAGTAGGGCGCTTCCTTCCCGGCGAGCGCCACGAGCAGCCGCGCGAGCAGCGCGTGCTTGAAGACGTCGGCAAAGTTGCCGGCGTGGAAGAGGTGCCGGTAGGCGAGCACTTAGAGCTTGTTGTACTTGGTGGCCTTGCCCCGCGCCTCGTCCGCGGGATACTTCTTCGCGTTGAGGGCGAGCTTCCTCTCGCACGCCGCCGCGAGGTCGATGTCGAGCTTGTCGCACAACCGCACGAGGAACAGCAGCACGTCCGCGGCCTCGAGCGCCACTTCGGCGCGCACCTCGCGCGGCAGCCGCGCCGCCTGCTCGAAGGTGAGCCACTGGAAATGCTCGAGAAGCTCGCCGGCCTCGCCCGCCAGCGCCATCGCGAGGTTCTTCGGGTTGTGAAACTGCTCCCAGTCGCGCTCGGCCGCGAATTCCGCGAGCCGCGCGCGCAGGCGTTCCAGGCTGTCGGTGGTCTTGGTCATGCCGAGGTCTTTCCGTGTGATTCCCGTCTGCGCATTCTACCGGGGGCTTAGAATGGCGGCCTCGGGAGCTTCCGCGGTCCGTGCTGATCCACGCCACCATCACCGTCACCGGCGAGAAGGACGCGCTCGCTTCGTGCAAGGCGCGCCTGCGCCGGCTGCTGTCGAGCCAGTTTCTCAAGGACGAGATTTCCGAGCACCATGGGCCGGCGGCGCTGTGCTACGACTTGAAGATCGAGGGCGGCATCCCGTTTCCGGTGTTTGCGCAGGCGTCGCAGGAATTTCCCGGCCTCGAGTTCGCCGCCGAGTGGGTCAACGTGGCGGCCGGGGAGAAGGGCCGCGCCACGCTCGTCAACGGGCGCCTCACCGGGCAGGCGAGCGAGCGCGTGGCGACGCTCGCCGGTGACGGGCACCCGGTCTACGTGGAAGTCGCCCCGGGGGGCAGGCTCGCGCTCGCCCTGACGCTCATCCGCGCGAGCCGCGACGTGTGGCAGGGCTACGCCGTGACCGCGACCCGCGACGCCCTCGTGCGCCTCGCGCGATCGCCCGAATCCGGCGCGGTCGAGCTATACGCGACCGACGGCAGTGCCGCATGGGCGTTCGCCTGGCGCGGCGCGCCCGCGGCTGGCGCGCTCACCCGCGAGGAACTCCGGCCCCCGCTCGAGATCGACGCGTCCTTGTTCCAGGAGCTCGACCGGCTCGCGCGGGATTTCGCCGCCGGCTGGATCTGGTTTGCCGGGGAGGAGCGCGAGGAAATCGCGGTCGAGCGCAGCCGCTACGCGCGCTACGGCTACGCGGTGTCCGCGGCCAACGTGCGCACCTCCAGGCTCCATCGCATGCGCGCCGATGCGGGCGAAGGAGCCCGGCTCGTCCACAGTACCCTCGGGCAGGACGAGCTCTGGGCGAAGGACTTCATACTCGCCACCTGGGCCAGGCCGGATACAGCGTGACTGGTACTTATCAGTTACGCTTAATCAAATCTGCGGCGGCGCCAGCGCCGCAGCATCAGGAATCCCCCGAGCATGCCGCCAAGATGGGCGAAGTGGGCGACGCCGGCCTGCGTGCCCGTGACGCCGAGATAGAGCTCGATTGCGGCGTAGACGACGACGAACGCGCGCGCCGGCATCGGGATCGGCGGAAAGATCAGCATGACGATGCGGCGTGGAAAGAACATGCCGTAGGCAAGGAGCAGGCCGAACACTCCGCCCGAGGCGCCGACCGTGGGATAGGGCGGGCCCGAGGCGAGAGCCGACATCACCAGCTGGGCAATGGCCGCGGACAGCACCGCGACGAGGTAATAGGTGACATAGCGCCGGGATCCCAGCACCCGCTCGACCTCCGACCCGAACATGAAGAGCCCGAGCATGTTGACGAGGAGGTGCAGCCCGTTGCCGTGCAGGAAGCTGTAGGTCACGAGCTGCCACGGCAGGAATCCGGCGGGCGCCACCGGGCCGGTGTAGGCGGGGGCGCCGAACGGCCACAGCGCAAACAGGGTGACGAGCGAGTCGTCGGCAAATCCCTGGGCGATGAAAACCGCGATGTTCGCGACGAGCAGCGCGCGCGTGACCGGTGGGAGAGCGGTGAACATGGCGGAGCCGGCCGGTCAGGCGGATCCGCGACCGGCGTTGGGAGCGGGGCGCATCGCGGCCGATGATATCGCAAAACGGCCGCGGATCTTGAACTCGGCGTTCGCGCCCGGCGGCGTCAACGCGTCCGCGCGGCGCCCGGTATCCCGGGGCATAGTATGATGGACGCATCGTCGCGATCGCCCGGGAGACGGTAATCATGGCCGAGAGAAGCGAACCAGTGCTGGACATACCCGCGGACGATTTCGCGGTGGGCGTGGGTCCGGAGCTCGAATACGCGGGCTTCTGGAGCCGGGTCGCGGCGCTGATCGTCGACAACGCCATCCTCACGATCCTCGGTATCGCGCTGATGGTCGCCGCGGCAGCCGTCGGTGATGAAGCCGCGATGATCGCCAATCTCGCGCTGGTCCTCATCGCGTTCCTCTACTGGCCGGTGATGGAGAGCACCGAGCGGCAGGCGACCTTCGGCAAGCAGCTGCTCGGCATCCAGGTGACCGATATCAACGGCGCGCGGCTCACCTTCGTGCGCTCGCTGTTGCGAAACCTCGCGAAGATCATCTCGTCGCTGCCGTTCGCCCTGGGCTTCCTGCTCGCGGCGTTCACGGCGAGGAAGCAGGCCCTGCACGACATCATCACGAAGTGCCTGGTGGTGCGGGCGGGACCGTCGAACTTCGCGAAGGCGGTGGTCGCCGCCGTCCTCGCGCTGGCGATCTCGATCGGGGGCGGCTACTACTATTTCACCGAGTTCTACCTGCCCCAGTTGGCCGAGGACATGGGCCAGCAGATGGGGAAAGGCATGAAGCAGGTGCAGAAGGGCGCTCCTGCCGCGAAGCCGGCGCCCGTCCCGCCACCGGTGGCGAAAGCGCCGCCGCCCGCTCCGCAGCCCGCGCCGGCAGCTACGGCGCCCGACGCCCCGAAGCCGATGACGCCGCAGGAGATCGCGGATTTCGAAAAGAAGATGGCCGAGGCGAAGCGCGAGCCCGGGAAGATCGCGGCAGCCAAGCCGCCGGTCCCGGCGCCGGAACCGAAGCCGGCCGCGCCTGAGCCTGCCAAGCCCGCGGCTCCGCCCGCCGCAACGCCGAAACCGGAGGTGAAGCCCGAGGCTGCCGCAAAACGGGAATCGGAGGCGAAGCCCGCAGTCGTCGCCGCAGCGGAACCCATTCCGAAGCCCAAGCCGAAGCCCAAGCCCAAACCGGAGCCGAAGCCGGCGGCGGAAGTCCCGACCCCGCTGGTGACCGAGCCGCCTGCGCCGCCGCCAGCGCGTCCCGCCGCGCCGCCGGCGCCTGCGGCGGCTGCCGCCCCTGCGGACGTGGCGGCGCCGGCGCTGACGCGGGCGAGATCGCCCAAATTCAATGATGTCATGACTGCCGTGGTATACCGCGATGTCGCGGCCGCGGCGGAGCTGCTCGAGCTGGGCTGGTGGGTGGACCGGCCGGATTCGAACCGGGTGACGCCGCTCATGGCCGCGGCCTGGCTCGGCGATCTCGCGATGGCGCAGCTCCTCATCAAAGGCGGAGCGGACCTGACCCTGCGCAGCCCCGGCGGCTCGGTGCTGGACTACGCGGCGAGGGGCGGGGATCCTCAAATCATCGAGCTGCTGAAGCGGAGCGGCGCCCGGTAGCAGATTTCTCGGGAAATGCCGGGCGTGGCCAGAGCCTCGTTCCCGCGAAGGCGGGAGTCCAGTCGACAATGAGCGAAGCGGCCCGCGTCCCCGGGAGCGGCTGGTATGTCCTCGCGGGCGCCCTGGCGGCGGGCGGAGTCCTCGCCGCCGCCGGGATGGTCGCGTGGCTCGTGGTGACGTGGGAGGACGGCATCCAGTTCCTCGCTCCGGGCCGCCATGCGGCTGCGCTCAAGCCGGGGAATTACGTGGTGTGGAACGATCACCTCACGGTTTTCGACGGGCGCAGCTACCGTTCCTCCAAGCAGCTTCCCGACGGCGTGCAGTTCACGGTCACCGGCAGCGGCGGCGCCGTGACCCTGCGGCGCGCTTCGGGCGCGAGCTACAAGGGCTTGAGCACCGAGCGGGTCTCGCTCATGCAGTTCGACATCGCGCAGCCGGGGCGCTACGAGATCGCGGTATCGGGGGACTTTCAGCCGCGCGTATTCTCGGTGGGGCGGGATCACGTTGGCGCGGTGCTGTGGACGGTGTTCGGCGCCGTCGCGGCTCTCTTCGTGAGTTGGGGGGCGGGCATCGGGATCGCGGCCTGGGCCTTCATCCGCCGCGAGCAGGCGCGCGAGGCGGCGCCGCGCGCCGCTCCGGCCCTGGCGGGCGAACCGCGCGAAGCGGCGCTGAGACGGCTCACCATGATCGTCTACGTGCTCCAGATCGCGAGCATCGTCGTCGGCATCACCCTGATCGCGGCCGTCATCATCAATTACGTGAAGCGCGGCGACGTCGAAGGCACCTGGCTCGAGTCCCACTTCCGCTGGCAGATCCGCACCTTCTGGTGGAGCCTGCTGTGGTTCGGCGTGGGCCTCGCGCTGCTCGTCGTCATCGTCGGTTTGTTCATCCTGATGGCGCTGGCGATGTGGCTGCTCTACCGCGCGATCAGGGGCTGGCTCGAGCTCGAGGAGCGCAAGCCGATGTACGCGTGAGGCGGGGCTTGCGCATTCCGACGGGCATCCGCTATCGTGCCGGGGTGCCGAAGCCCAGATCGAAGACGGGAATGCGGAAAGGCCTCACCGCCTACGGCGACGAGGAATTTTCACTCTTCCTGCGCAAGGCCTTCATCAAGGCGATGGGCTATTCCGACGACGCGCTCGAGCGGCCCATCATCGGAATCACCAACACCTTCAGCGGCTTCAACGCCTGCCACCGCACGGTGCCCGAGCTGATCGAGGCGGTGAAGCGCGGCGTCATGCTCGCCGGCGGGCTGCCGGTCGAGTTCCCGACTATCACGCTCCACGAGTCGTTCGCGCATCCGACCAGCATGTATCTGCGCAACCTGATGGCGATCGACGCCGAGGAGATGATCCGCGCGCAGCCGCTCGACGCGGTCGTGCTGATCGGCGGCTGCGACAAGACGGTGCCCGCGCTCCTGATGGGCGCGGCGAGCGCCAACGCGCCGGCGATCCTCATGGTGACCGGGCCGATGATCACGGGCGACCACAAGGGCGAGCGGCTGGGCGCCTGCACCGACTGCCGCCGCTACTGGGGGCGGTTCCGGGCCGGCGACGTGGACGAGCAGGAGATCAACGCCGTCAACGCGCAGCTCTGCCCCTCCGCCGGCACCTGCATGGTCATGGGCACGGCTTCCACCATGGCGCTGTGCTCGGAAGCGCTCGGGATGATGCTGCCGGAGAGCGCGTGCATCCCGGCGGTGATGGCGGAGCGCATGCGAAACGCCGAGGCGACCGGCGCGCGCGCCGTTGGAATCGCGAAGGAGCGTGTCACTCCCGACAAGATCATGACGCCGGCCGCGTTCGAGAACGCGCTCACGATGCTGCTTGCGATCGGCGGCTCGACCAACGCGATCGTGCATCTCGCCGCGATTGCCGGGCGGCGCGGCATCACCGTGGACCTTGCCGCGTTCGACCGCATGGGCAGGAAGACTCCGGTGCTCGTCGATCTCAAGCCCACCGGCCAGCACTACATGGAGGATCTCTACAAGGCAGGCGGGGCCGCAGCCATCCTGCGGGAGCTGAAGCCGCTGCTCAATCTCGACGCGTTGACGGTGACGGGAAAATCGCTGGGAGAGAACATCGCCAGCGCGCCGCCGCCTTTTCCACAGAAGGTGGTGCGGCCGCGCAAGAACCCGATCTTCAAGGAAGGCGGCATCGCGCTGTTGCGCGGCAACCTCGCGCCCGGCGGCGCCATCATCAAGCAGTCGGCGATGGACCCGAAGCTGATGCGCCACGAGGGGAGGGCCGTCGTATTTGAATCGCTGGAAGACCTCGCGAACCGCATCGATGACCCGGGGCTCGACGTCGCGACTGGCGACGTGCTGGTGCTCAAGAACGCGGGACCCAGAGGCGCGCCCGGCATGCCCGAGGCGGGCTACATCCCGATCCCGAAGAAGCTTGCGCAGAAAGGCGTCAAGGACATGGTGCGCATCTCGGATGCGCGCATGAGCGGCACCGCGTTCGGCTCGATCGTGCTGCACGTGACGCCTGAGGCGGCGGCGGGCGGGCCGCTTGCGCTGGTCAAAAACGGCGATCGCATCCGGCTCGACGTTCCGGCGCGAAAGCTGGAGCTGCTGGTCGGGAAGCCGGAGCTGGAGGTGCGCCGCAGGAAGTGGAAGAAACCCGCCCCGCGCGCCGAGGACCGCCGCGGCTACCGCAAGCTCTTTCTCGAGTCCGTGACCCAGGCCGACCGCGGCTGCGACTTCGATTTTCTCGCCGCCGAGCCGCGAGTACGGATCCCGCGGATGAGCCGGTAACGACCGGCCACCGCCGCCGGCTGGGAGCCACGACCATGCGCAAGCCGCCGGGGATCGTCTACGGGGCCGACGAGGCGCCGCCCCCCGGCGTCGCGGTGCTGACCGCAATCCAGCACGTCGGAGTCATCTCGATCTTTCTGATCTATCCGGTCCTGATCGCCCGCGAAGCGGGCAGCCCGGCCGAGACCGCCAGCCATCTCGTGAGCATCGCGCTGCTCGTCCTCGGCATCGGAGCCGCACTGCAGGCGCTCAACCGCGGACCGGTCGGAGCCGGCATTCTGTGCGGGCCGGTGGCATCCGCGATTTACCTGGTTCCTTCGCTGCTTGCGGCGCGGCAAGGCGGTTTGCCGCTCGTCTTCGGCATGACGGTGTTCGCCGGTCTGATCGAGATCGCGCTCTCGCGGGCGCTGCGCTTCCTGCGGCCGCTGTTTCCACCGGAGATCGCGGGATTGGTCATTCTGCTGCTCGCGGTCACGACAGGTGCGGTGGGCATTCGCACCCTCATTGGAGTGGATGATCCGGAGCCCCCGGGGCCGGTCCACGGGATCATTGCCGCGCTGACGCTCGGCACGATGGTGGCGCTGAATGTCTGGACACGGGGAGGATGGCGGCTGTTCTGCGTCCTCATCGGCATGGCCGTCGGTTATGCGCTGGCGGCCCTGCTGGGCGCAGTCGGCTCGGCGGAGCGAGAGGCCTTTGCCGCCGCGTCATGGATCGGACTTCCGCGCTTCGATCACGTCGGTTGGGCGTTCGACGCGAGCCTGGCTCTCACGTTCGCAGTAATCGCGATCGCCGGCGCCCTGAAGACCGCGGGCAACGTTACGACATTCCAGAAAATGAATGATGCCGACTGGATCCGCGCGGACATGCGCTCGATCAGCCGCGGAGTGCTCGCCGACGGTGTCGCCGTGACGCTTGCCGGAGCGCTTGGAACGACGGGCGTGAACTCCGGCTCCAACGCGGTCGGGGTCGCCAACGCCACCGGTGTCCTGAGCCGCAACATCGGCTATGCCATCGCGGTCCTCCTCTTCGCCCTCGCCTTCTTCCCCAAGATCGGGATACTGCTCTATCTGATGCCTAAAGCCGTCGCCGGATCGGCGCTGCTCTTCGCTGCCGCCTTCATCTTCATCAACGGCCTGGAGATCATGACCTCCCGTCTTCTCGACGCGCGGCGGACGCTGGTCATCGGGCTTTCCTTCCTGGTGGGGATCGCGGTCGACTTCTATCCCGCCTATTTCGGCGACCTGCCGGCGGCCGCGCTGCCCTTCTTTGGCAGCTCGCTCGTCCTCGGCACGTTGGCAGCGCTCGTGCTGAATCTGCTGTTCCGGCTCGGCGTGCGAAAGACGCAAAAGCTCGCAGTCGACGCGACGCGAGTCGATTCGGCCGCGATCGAGAGCTTCATGGAAGCGCAGGGCGCAGCCTGGGGCGCCCGCCGCGACGTGATCGAGCGCGCCAGCTTCAATCTCACCCAGTCGATCGAGACCATCGTGGACGGCTGTGAGCCGAAGGGCCCGCTCGAGGTCGAGGCCACATTCGACGAATTCAACCTCGACGTTCGCGTCACCTATCAGGGTCCGCCGATCGAGCTGCCCGAGAAACGCCCGACCAACGAGGAAATCATGGATTCGGAGGAAGGGCAGCGGAAATTGGCGGGCTTCATGCTGCGGCGTTATGCGGACCGGGTCGCCGCGACGCACAGAGTGGGCCGCTCCACCATCCTCTTTCACTTCGATCACTGACCGGCCGTCGGGAACAGGAACAGGGAGAGGTTCCGATGCGGCGACCCGCCAGTATCGTCTACGGCCTGGAGGATTCCCCGCCGCCGCACGCCACGCTGTTCAACGGCGTGCAGTACGTGGGCCTCATCGCGATCAACCTGGTGTACCCGCTGCTGGTGTTCCGGGTGGCGGAAACCCCGTTCGAGCTCATCGGCAGCCTGCTGGCGATCGGAATGCTCGTCCTGGGAGCAGCGACGTTTCTCCGGGTGCTGCGCCTGGGTCCCGTCGGGTCCGGGTACATGTGCCCGGCGACGTTCACCGCCACCTATCTCGGACCTTCTCTGCTTGCTGTGCAGGTCGGCGGGCTGCCGTTGCTGTTCGGAATGACTCTCGTCGCGGGACTGCTGGAAGTGGCGCTCGCCCCGCTGCTCAACCGCTTGCGTCCCATCTTTCCCCCGGAGATCTCGGGGCTCGTGATCTTCGTCATCGGGCTCTCCGGCGGCATCGCCGGTCTGCGCGCGATGCTCGGCGAGAATGCGGCCCCGGTGAGCGCGGAGGAGTGGTGGGTCGCCGGCCTGACCCTGGCGATCATGATCGCGCTCAACGTGTGGGGCAAGGGGCTGGCGCGCATGCTCTGTGCGCTGATCGGCCTGGCGATCGGCTACGTTGCGGCCGGCTGGGCGGGGCTGCTGGAAGCGGGCAGCGTTCGTACGGTCGTCGACGCGCCATGGGTCGGGCTGCCCGGATTCGGACACCTGTCGTGGTCGTTCGACGTCTCATTGGCGGTGCCGTTCACGATCGCGGCGGTTGCCGCCGCGATGAAGGCAGTCGGAACGATCGCCGTATGCCAGCGCATGAACGACGCGGACTGGGTACGGCCCGACATGCGCTCGATTACGCGCGGTGTGGTTGCCGATGGAGCGGGCACCGCCCTTGCCGGCGTGGCCGGCGCGGTCGGCACCAATACCTCGACGCCCGCGGTCGGGCTCGCAGCCGCGACCGGGATGGCGAGCCGCAGGGTGGCGTACGCGGTCGGGGCCATTTTCCTGCTCCTCGGCCTGTTTCCCAAGCTCACGACGCTGCTCGCCGCGATGCCGCGGTCCGTGGTTGTGGCGTCGCTCCTCTTTGCCGTCACCTTCATCCTGATCAACGGGCTGCAGGTGATGACCTCGCGCATGCTCGATGCGCGCCGCACGCTGGTGGTGGGCCTTGCGATCGTTGCCGGCACCGCGGTCGAGGTGTTCCCGGAGATATCCGCAACCGCGCCGGCGGGTGCCAAGCCGCTGATCGGATCCTCGCTCGTGTTCTCGACGTTGATCGCGCTCGCGCTCAACTTCCTGTTCCGGATCGGGGTCAAGCAGACGGCCACTTTCCGGGTCGACGGCGCGCCGGTGGCTCCGGAAAAGCTCGATCGGTTCATGGAAACGAGCGGCGCCACCTGGGGCGCCAGGAGGGACGTCGTTGACCGTGCAAAATTCAATCTCGCCCAGTCGCTCGAGGTGATCATGGACAGCTGCGAGCCGCAGGGCGCCGTGGAAGTGGCGGCGACGTTCGACGAGTTCAATCTCGACCTGCGTGTCTCGTACTCCGGGCCGCCGCTCGAGCTGCCGGAAAAGCGCCCGACCAACGAGGAAATCATGGAGTCCGACGAGGGGCAGCGCAGGCTCGCCGGCTTCATGTTGCGGCGCCAGGCCGACCGCGTTACCGCGACCCACCGCAACGGCCGGTCAACGATTCTGTTTCACTTCGACCACTGACGATCGGCAAGCCGGCCGCAGGTCGACTCGCCTGCGAGTCACTGCGGCTTGATTCCCGCCGCCTTGATGACCTTTCCGAGGCGTTCGGACTCGTGGATCGTGAGGCGCTGGTATTCCTCCGGCGAGCTGCCCACGACTTCCAGCCCCAGGTTCGCGAAGCGGTCCCGCACCGGTGCCGGCGCGAGCGCGCGCAGCACTTCCGAGTTGAGCCGCGCGATGCGGCTCTTCGACGTTCTTGCAGGGATCGTGAGCCCGAAGCGCGCGGTCACCTCGTAGCCGGAAAGCCCGGCCTCCGCGATTGTCGGCACCTCGGGCAGCAGCGTCGAACGCGCCGCCGAGGTCACGCCGAGGGCGCGGAGCCTTCCCGCGCGCACGTGCGGAATTACCACTGGTATGTTGTCGAAGGTCATGTGGATTTGCCCGCCGAGGAGATCGACGAGGGCCGGGGCGGCGCCGCGGTAGGGCACCTGCGTCAGCTTCGTTCCCGCGAGCTGATTGAACAGCTCGCCGGCGAGATGCCCGCTCGAGCCGTGCGCCGCAGTGCCGTAGAGCAGCTCTCCCGGCCGGGATCTGGCAAGCTCGATCAGTTCCCGCACCGTCTTTGCCGGCGTCGCCGGTCCCACGACGAGCGCGTTGCCGCTGGTCGCAACCAGTGAAACGGAAGTGAGGTCGCGCAGGGGATCGTAGGAGAGCTTCGTGTAGAGGTGCGGATTGGTCGCGCGCGAGGTGCCGGCCATGAACATCGTGTGGCCGTCGGGCGTGGCGCGGGCGACGTACTCTTCGGCGACCGTGGTGGAAGCGGTGGCGCGGTTTTCCACGACGATGACCTGCCCGAGGCCTTCGCTCATGCCCGGCGCGAGCGTGCGCACGATGATGTCGAGCGTCCCGCCCGCGGCTGCGGGAACGATGATGCGCACCGGCCGCTGCGGGAAAGCCTGGGGCGACCCCGCCGCGGCGCCCTCCGCCTGCAAAAGGGGTACGACGAGCGCCGCCACCGCGGCGGCAACCGCCGCAGCGGCACGCGGGACAGTCATGCTACTTGTACTGGCCGACGATATAGCTCAGTATCAGGAGCGTTGCCGGCCAGGTTGCCACGAACAGTCCCCAACGTTCCGCGTGGGCGTCCAGCATTGCGTCTCTCAGTACCGGGTCCGCGATCTTGCTGGCTGTATGTCTTACGATTTCGATTGTGGGACCGAAATACCACATCACCCACGCCAACGGGATGGAAAGTAATCCCAGCCAGAACAGGACTTGCGATAGCGTTGTCATGTGCCCCCTCCTTTTCTAGTGTTGCCGGCCCGACTGTAACATGAGAAAAGGTGCCAGGAACCTTTTATTCAGCCGCCGAGCGAGGCAAAAAGGTTCCTGACCTTTTTTAACCCTTGGGGATGTCCTTGTTCGGGTCCACAAACGGTCGCGGCACGACCTTGGCCTTGCGCGTCCCGACGCCAGGGATCGTGACCGTCAGCGGAGTGCCCAGCGCTGAGCAGGCGACCGGCATCATCGCGTAGCCGATGTTTCGCTTCAGCCGCGGCGAATAGAGAGCCGAGGTCACCCGGCCGGTGCGGTTCCCGTCCGCTGCGACGGTCCACGGAATCGCGTTCATCTCGATGCGCACGCCCTCGATCTCGATGCCCGCGAGCTTCTGCTTGACGCCTTCTGCCTTGACGCGCTTCAGGGCATCGCGCCCGATATAGTCGGCGCTCTTTCCGCCGTCGACGAGGTAGTCGAGGCCGACCTCGTAGACGTTGTTCGCAGCCGTCATGTCAATGCCCCAGTTGAAGATGCCGGCCTCGACGCGGCGGATGTCGGAGGGGCCGGTCGGGCGGATGTTGTGCGGCTTGCCGGCGGCCATGATGCGCTCCCAAAGATCGTCGCCGCGGCTGCTGTCGCGCAGGTAAACCTCATAGCCCACCTCGCCCGTCCAGCCGGTGCGCGTGACAACGACCGGGATGCCGTCGAGCTTCGTCTCGAGGAACCAGTAGTAGCGCAGCTTCGTCGCGGCGTCGCCGAAGAGCGCCTGCACCACATCCTTCGCCTTCGGGCCCTGGATCTGGAGCGGCGAGACGTCGGGCTCGGTGATGGTAACGCGCAGTCCGAATTTGAGCGCTACGCCCCGCGCCCATAGCAGGACGTCGCTGTCGGCGAGCGCGAGCCAGAAGTGGTTCTCTCCGAGCCGCAGCAGCACCGGGTCGTTGAGGATGCCGCCGTCCTCCGCGGTGATGACCACGTACTTGCCCTGGCCCACCGCGCATTTCGAGAGGTCGCGGGGCGTGAGCATGTTGGTGAACGCGAACGCGTCGGGCCCGGTGATCTCGACTTGCCGCTCGACGGAAACGTCCCACAGCGTGACATGATTGAGGAGATGCCAGTACTCCTCCTCGAAATCGGCGAAACAGGTCGGAAACAGCATGTGGTTGTAGACCGTATAGCCCCTCGCGCCGTAGCGCTGCGTGGCGTCAAAGAACGGGCTGCGACGCAGGCGCGCGCCGCGCTGGATGAGATTCATGTCGAACATGACGGAAGAGCGTGAGTGGTGAGTAGTGGGTAGATTACACTACCCCATCCGCCGCGCGCCCGCCTGTGGTTACAGCATGAGCGCCCGGTGCCTGTGAGCATTTCATGCAACGAAGGAGCGTAATCCATGCGCTGGGCGCGCTCGCTTTCGGGCAGCTCTGTCAGTCCGTCATGGCGCGTGCGGCCTCCACCGGGACCGTTGGGTCGAAGCCGATGCTGCTGAGCGATCACCCGCTGGTTGGAACGATCTGGGATCCGATGGCGCGCCGGAGCGCCACCCGGGAAGCGCTCCTTGCCGCATTGCGTGCCGCGCGCTACCGGTTGCTCGGCGAGGTGCACGACAACCCCGATCATCACGCTTTCCAGCTCGACTGCCTGGTTGCGCTGGGCGAGCGCGGCCTGAGGCCGGCGGTGGCATTCGAGCAGTTCGATCGAGAGTCCGGTCCTGCCCTGCAAAGGGCGCTGGCCGCCGGCGCCGTGACGCCCGAGGCGGTGGCGGACGCGACCGGCTTCGATCCCAAGAACTGGCGCTGGGACTTGTATCGGCCGCTGGTGGAAGCGGCTCTGCGCTACCACATGCCGATGCGCGCGGCGAATCTCTCGCGCGCAGCCGCCGGGCGGGTGGTGAATGCCGGTCTCGATGCACTGGGCGAGGGCCGAGCATCGGCGCTGCAGATCGACGCGGTGTGGTCGGACGAGCGCGAGCGCGTGCTGCGCGCAATCATCGCGGACGCGCATTGCAACATGCTGCCCGATGCCATCGTGCCGGGGATGGTGCTCGCGCAGCGCGCGCGCGACGCGACGCTCGCCGAAGCACTGCTCGATCCCGGTCCGGATGGCGCCGTACTGGTCGCGGGCAATGGACACGTGCGGCGTGACCTGGGCGTTCCTGTCTACCTGCGTCAGGCGCAGCCGGGCGAATCCATCTTCACCATCGGCCTGCTGGAAGTCGAGTCCGGAGTGACCGATTCCGCCGAGTATCTCGCGGGCTCTGCGGGCGGGGAGGCTCAGTACGACTTTGTCCGCTTCACGCCGCGCTGGGACCGGCCGGATCCCTGCGCCAAGTTCAAGCTTCCGCGAAGCTAGCGCGCTCGATCAAATTCCGCTGGTCAGGCGGGCCACAACGCGCCGGCACCTGAAGCTCCGGGTTTGCATCCCGCGGCTCACGCCGCGTGAACCTGCTCCGCCTTCCGCTCGCGCTTCCTTTCGTGCTCGAGGAGCAGCCGCTTGCGGATGCGGATGGACTTCGGGGTGATCTCGACCAGCTCGTCGTCGGCGATGAACTCGACGGCGGATTCCAGCGTGTGGCGGATCGGGGGGGTGAGCAGGATCGCCTCGTCTTTGCCGGCCGCGCGGATGTTGGTCAACTGCTTGGTCCTGACGGGATTCACGACGAGATCGTTGTCGCGGCTGTGCAGCCCCACGACCATGCCTTCGTAGAGCGGCTCTCCGGGTTCGACGAACATGCGGCCGCGCTCCTGCAGCTTCCATAGCGCATAGGCGACTGCCTCGCCGTCCTCGGCGGAAACGAGCACGCCGTTGCGGCGCTCGGCAATCTCCGGCTTCATCGGGCCGTAGTCGTCGAACACATGGCTCATGATGCCGGTGCCGCGGGTCATGGTCAGGAACTCCGACTGGAAGCCGATCAGGCCGCGCGCCGGGATGCGGTAGTCGAGGCGCACGCGACCCTTGCCGTCGGGCTGCATGTCCTGGAGGTCGCCGCGGCGGCTGCCCAGCGCTTCCATCACCGCCCCCTGGTACGCCTCCTCGATGTCCACCGCGAGCATCTCGAAGGGCTCGCATTTGGCCCCGTCGATCTCTTTCACCAGAACCCTCGGGCGCGACACCGCCAGCTCGTAGCCTTCGCGGCGCATGTTCTCGAGCAGTATCGTAAGATGAAGCTCGCCGCGCCCCGACACCTTGAACACGTCCGGATCGGCGGTGTCCTCCACGCGCAGCGCAACGTTGCCCATGGTCTCGCGCGCGAGGCGCTCGCGCAGCTGGCGGCTGGTGACGAACCTTCCTTCGCGGCCGGCGAAGGGCGAGGTATTGACCTGGAAGTTCATGACCAGCGTGGGCTCGTCCACCTTGAGCAGAGGCAGCGCTTTCGATTCCTCGGAGTCGACGAGCGTCACGCCAATACCGATGTCCTCGACGCCGTTCACTGCGACGATATCGCCGGCCTGCGCTTCTTCGGTCACGACGCGCTCGAGCCCTTTGAACACCAGCACCTGGTTGACCTTTACCGGCAGCGGAGCCGCGCCGGGGCCCTTCAGCAGAAATACGTTCTGTCCCGAGCGGATGCGGCCGCGATCGACGCGCCCGATGCCGATGCGGCCGACGTAGCTCGAGTAATCAAGCGAGCAGATCTGGAGCTGCAGCGGGCCGTCGGGGTCGTCCGCGCGCACCGGCACGTACTTGAGGATGGCCTCGAAGAGAGGATTCATGTCCGCGCCGATTTCACCCGGCTTCATCGTCGCCCAGCCCTGCAGCGCCGACGCATACACCACCGGGAAATCGAGCTGCTCCTCGGTCGCGCCGAGCTTGTCGAAGAGATCGAAGGTGTGGTTGACCACCCACTCGGGGCGCGCGCCGGGGCGATCCACCTTGTTGACGACGACGATCGGCTTCAGTCCCTGCGCCAGCGCCTTGCGCGTGACGAAGCGCGTCTGCGGCATCGGCCCGTCCACCGCGTCCACCAGCAGCAGCACGCCGTCCACCATGGAGAGCACGCGCTCGACCTCGCCGCCGAAGTCGGCGTGGCCCGGCGTGTCGACGATGTTGATGTGGGTGCCGGCGTAGTTGACGGCGCAGTTCTTGGCGAGGATGGTGATGCCGCGCTCGCGCTCGAGGTCGTTCGAGTCCATCACGCGCTCGACGAGGTGCTGGTGCGCCGCGAAGGTGCCGGACTGGCGCAGCAGCTTGTCCACGAGCGTGGTCTTGCCGTGGTCGACGTGGGCGATGATCGCGATGTTGCGGATTGCGCGGGGCATTTCGTTTTCGGTGCGGCGCAAAGGGGCGCGATTGTAGCACGTAACTCGCGAGATTTCCTTGAATTTTCCGGAGCTTGTCAGTAGAGTTCCGGTCATCCATGTCGCCGTTCGAACTGCTCGAGCCCCGCACCCTGCGCGAGGCCGCCGGACTCCTTGCTTCCGCGGATCCGTCGGTGCGCCCGATCGCGGGCGGCACCGCGGTCATGCTGATGATGAAAATGGGCGTGCTGCGCCCGGCGCGGCTCGTCAGCCTGCGCTCGGTGGAGAGGCGTTACGCTGAAGTCAGCGCCGCCGACGGCGAATTGCGCATTGGTGCGCTGGCAACGCTTGCCTTGCTCGAGCGCTCCCCCGCGGTGAAGAGCCGCGCGCCGGTCATCGCACGCGCGCTGAAAACGCTCGCCAACGTGCGGGTGCGCAACGTTGCGACCGTGGGCGGACATCTCGCGCACGCCGATCCCCATATGGATCTGCCGCCGGTCCTGATCGCGCTCGGAGCGAGCGTCGTTATCGTCGGCCCGGCCGGCGAACGGACTCTGCCCCTCGAAAAGCTTTACGCGGGCTATCTCGAGACAACCCTCGGGCCCGGTGAGCTGATCGCGGAAGCGAGGATTCCGGCGCAGGGGACGCGGCGCGCCGCCTATCTCAAGTGCACGACGCGGTCGGCCGACGACTGGCCGGCGCTCGGCGTTGCCGTCGTGCTCGATGCCGATGGCGCTGCGGTCCGCGAGGGCCGCATCGTGATCGGCGCCGCGACCGATACGCCGGCACGCCTCGTGACGGCGGAACAGGTGCTGCGGGGCGCGCGGGTGGACGACGCGGTGCTGCGCCGGGCGGGAGACGCAGCCGCGTCCGAGGCCGCGGTGATCGGCGACCAGCATGGCTCGGCGGCCTACAAGCGCGAGCTCGTTCGCGTGTACGTTGCGCGCGCCGTGCGGGCCGCGCTCGCCCACGGGTAATAATTGAAGATGCCGACCGAATCCACAGAAACCGGAGTCGTCGGGCGCTCGATTCCGCGGCTCGAGGGCCAGGCCAAGGTGAGCGGGCGCGCCGAGTACGTCCACAACCTGCGCCTGCCCGGGATGCTCTACGGAAAGTTATGCCGCAGCACCGTCGCGCACGGCCGCATCCGGTCGATCGATGTCACCGCCGCCCGGGCGGTCCCCGGCGTCCACCGCATCGTGACCGCGCAGGACATCCGCGCCATCATCCCCGAGCCGTACTACGGCCCCGCGTTCCACGACCAGCCGATCCTCGCGGTGGACAAGGTGCGCTACGCAGGAGAGCCGGTCGCGGTGGTGCTGGCATCCGATCCGCACGTCGCGGAGGAAGCTGCGGGACGGATCGTCGTGGACTACGAGGAGCTGCCGGCGGTGTTCGACGAGGTCGAGGCGGTGACCTCGAAGGCGATCGTGCACGAGGTGCTGAAGCCCGCCGGCACGTTTCCCGATCTGAAGCACCTCCAGGGCCGGAGGAACACCAACGTCGCGCTCGATTTCCGCCTGCGGCGCGGCGACGTGGAGCGCGCGTTCCGGGAGGCGGCGCACGTGTTCGAGCACACGTTCCGCACCCAGCAGGTGCTGCACGTGCCGCTCGAGCCGTTCGTCTCGGTGGCGGAGCCCGGCGAGCCGGCGCTCACCATCCACACCGCGTCGCAGAGCCCTTCGTTCGTCCGCATCGAGATCGCGCGGCTCCTCGGCCGGCCGGAGAACCGCGTGCGCGTCAAGGTGCCGTATCTCGGCGGCGGGTTCGGCGCGAAGCTCTACATCAAGCTCGAGGCGCTGGTCGCGGTGCTGGCGCTCCTCACCCGGCGCCCGGTCAAGATCGCGCTCACGATGGAGGAGCAGTTCTACACGCTCACCCGGCATGCGGCGACGCTCCGCATCAAGAGTGCCGTCAACCGCGACGGGCGCATCACGGGCCGTCAGTGCGAGGTCTGGTGGAACGGCGGCGCCTACGCCGACATCGGCCCGCGCATCGCACAGAAGTCCGGCTTCACGGCCCCGGGCCCCTACGACATCGAGCACGTGCACATCGACTCCTACGCGCTCTACACGAACCTGCCGCCCGCGGGCGCGCTGCGCGGCTTCGGCATCCCGCAGCTGGTGTGGGCGTACGAGGGCCATACCGACATGATCGCGCGCGCGCTGAAGATGGACCCGGTCGAATTCCGCCGCCGGAACATCCTGCGTGAGGGCCGCGCCCAGGCGACGGGCACGTTGATGCACGATGCCGCGATCGACAAGGTGCTCGAGCGGGTCGCGGAGCGCATGGACTGGGGCAGGCCCTTCGACCGGGGGAGCGGCACGGTGCGCCGCGGCCGCGGCATTGCGGTCGGCTTCAAGGCGGTGATCTCACCCACGACCTCGGTTGCGATCGTGAACCTCTACGCCGACGGCGGTAGCAGCCTCTACTGCAGCACCGTGGACATGGGGCAGGGCTCGGATACTGCGATGGCGCAGATCGTGGCGGAAGTGCTTGGCGTCCCGGTGGAATCGATTACCGTCGTGCATCCCGACACCGACGTCACGCCCTACGACATGGCGACGCTCGGCTCGCGCTCGATGTACCACATGGGCAACGCCGTGAAGGCTGCCGCGGAGGACGCCCGCGACAAGCTGCTCGCGCTCGCGCGCGAGCTCGGGCTGCCGGCAGAGACGACGCCGATCCCGGACATCTTCCGCAGGAAGTACGGGATGCAGGCCGGCAACGTCGTGGGCACGGGCAGCTTCATCCCGAGCTACAAGTCGCCGGACCACGAGACCGGGCTCACCGAGAACGCGACGCCGTTCTGGATGGTCGGCGCGACCGGCGTCGAAGTCGAGGTGGACACCGAGACCGGGCAGGTGAAGATCACGCGGCTCGTCAACGTGGCGGACGTCGGCCGGCCGGTCAACCCGGCGATCGTGGACACGCAGCTCTCGGGCGCTGCGATCATGCAGATGGGCTTTACGTTGTTCGAGAAGATGGAGTTCCAGGCCGGGCAGTGCACCAACGCATCGCTCGCCGGCTACAAGATTCCCGGGATGCTGGATCTCCCCCCGGGCATCGAGAATGAAGCGGTGGACGCCGTGCAGGCGAGCGGTCCCTTCGGTGCGAAGGGCGTGGGCGAGACCGGAACGTTCGGCGTTTCACCGGCGATTGCCAACGCGATCGACGATGCCGTGGGCGTGCGGCTCACGACTTTGCCCCTGACGGCCGAAGCGGTTTACCGAGCCTTGCGCGCGAAGCAGGGCAAGCCGCTCGATGAAAAGTGACGAGATAAGGGTGACGGGACGTGGCTGATACGTTGCGTACCATCCGGTTCAAGCTGAACGGCGAGGCGGTGAGCGCGGACGTTCCGCCGCACTGGAACCTGGTCGAGCTGCTGCAGAACCGCTTCGGCCTGAACGGCGCGCGCGAGAGCTGCGGGCAGGGGCTGTGCGGCTGCTGCACGGTGCTGGTGAACGGGGCCGCGGTATCCGGTTGCCTGTACCTGGCCGCGTTCGTGGACGGTGCGGAGGTGGCGACCGTCGAGCCGACAGCGCCGGACGGCGGGCTCGACCCGGTGCAGGAAGCCTTCATCGCGCGCGGCGCGTTCCAGTGCGGGTTCTGCACGCCCGGCTTCGTGCTGATGGCGCGCCAGCTCCTGAATGAGAAGCCGGATCCCACGGAGGACGAGATCCGGCACTACCTGTCCGGAAACCTCTGCCGCTGCGCCGCCTATCCCGAAATCATCGAAGCGGTGAAGCTCGCCGCGCGAAAACGCGGGAAATAAGTCAGAAGTGGAATTGCGTCGGCACCCTCTCCGCGAGAACGAAACAGGTCGTTTCTCCAACCATCTCGCGCCCTTGCGGTCTCACGGACTTGCCCCGTCGGGGAGTAGCCAATATAATGACCTTATAAATGACTACATTGGGGAACGCCGATATGCCGGTACTCGACCGCTTCGTTTCCGTATCACATGCCAAGACACACCTGCTCGATCTGGTTCGAACGCTGGAAAAACGGCAGGACGTGGTTGCTATTACCCGGGATGGCACCCCCGCCGCTGTCCTTCTCAGCATGGAGCAGTACGAAGGGCTCATTGAAACGCTGGAACTGCTGAGCGACACGGGTGCGCGGCGTTCGCTGCGGCGCTCGTTGCGGCAAGCGAGAGCGGGGCGGTGGATTTTCCACGCGTCCGTGTTCGGTCGTGAATCGCGGTGAAACGGTACCGCCTCCGGTACACCCCTGAGGCAGCCGCGCGAATCCGCGCCCTTCATCCGCAGATCAAACGCGACGTTCGCGAGGCAATCCGCGCACTTCTGCTCGACCCGCTGGCTGGGAAGCCTCTGCAGTGGGAGCTCGCGGGATTCCGCTCACTGCGCGTGAGGCAATACCGGATCGTCTATCGACTGAGCGCAGCGACAGCGTCAATCGATATCGTATTTGTGGGAATCCGGAAGTCCATCTACGAGGAGCTGCAGGCGATGCTGCTGCGTGAGCGGGGCCAAGACGCTTGAATGGGGCGAAGGGCTCGGACTGCTCCAATGCCCGAGCAAGTGTCCCCGTGAAACCTGCCCTCGAATGGTTCCGTCGGGAGACGGGGATCCAGGGGCCAATGCACCGGATTCCCGCCCCCGCGGGAATGACGGTGAGAAGTTCGTTCCAGCTTCGAATCCTGCTAATCTTGCTAGTCCTGTAGGTCAATAGGCTCTGACGTGAGACGCTCGGAAAAAGGCAATCCCCTCGACCTCCGCGCCTGGCTCGATGAGGCCCGGAAGCTCGGCGAGATGAAGGACGTCCGCGGGGCGGACTGGAATCTCGAGCTCGGCGCGATCAGCGAGCTGAACGTCAAGAAGGAGTCGCCGCCGGCGCTGCTGTTCGACGAGATCAAGGGTTATCCAAAGGGATTCCGTGTCCTGACGTGCAGCACCAGCAGCCCGGGCAAGCTGTCTTCCATTCTGCGGGTCGGCGTCGAGAAATCGCACCATGGCCTGGTGCAGAAGCTGCGGGGCAGGCCCAAGGCGTGGCAGGCGGACGCACCGAATTTCGACCCGGTGTACGGCGAGAAAGGCCCCGTTTTCGAAAACGTCAAAGGCAACGGGAAAGTCGATCTCGATATCTTCCCGTCCCCCTTGTGGCACGAGAAGGACGGCGGGCGCTACATCGGCACGGGCTGCTGCGTGGTGACGAAGGATTTCGATTCGGATTGGATCAACGTCGGCACCTATCGCGTGCAGGTTCACGACAGGAAGACCGTCGGGCTCGACATGGTCCCGGGCAAGCACGGCGCGATTCAATACGAGAAATACATGCAGGCGGGCAAGCCCTTCCCGGTGGCGATCGTGTGCGGCTGCGATCCTCTCGGCTACCTGATCTCCGGCATCGAGGTGCCGTTCGGCATGTGCGAATACAACTACATGGGCGCGATCCTGGGAGAGCCGGTGTCGGTGGTGAAAGGCGAGGTCACGGGACTGCCGTTTCCTGCCGCCTCCGAGATCGTGCTCGAAGGCTGGGCGCGCGCCGGCGACCTGCGGACTGAGGGTCCGTTCGGCGAATTCCACGGCTACTACCCCGGCAAGGCCTCCAAGGCGCCGGCGGTCACGGTCGAGCGCATCTACTATCGCAACGATCCGATCATGGTGGGGAGTCCCCCGGCGAAGCCCCCCAACGACTATTCGTACTCGAAGGCGGTGATGCGCTCGGCGATGCTGTTCGACGCGCTGTTGGCGGCGGGCGTGCCGGACGTGCAGGCGGTGTGGGCGCACGAGATCGGCGGCGCGCGCATGTTCAACGTAGTGGCGATCAAGCAGCGCTACGCCGGGCACGCGAAGCAGGCGGGGCACATCCTGAATCAATGCGGCGTCGCGGCCTACATGTCGCGCTATTCCGTCGTCGTCGACGAGGACATCGATCCCTCCAACCTGCAGGAAGTGATGTGGGCGGTCGCGACGCGCACCGACCCGGTGGTGGACATCGACATCATCCAGCGCGGCATGGGCTCGAAGAACGACCCGATGTACGTCGCCTACCCGTACCAGGCGCCGTTCAGCTCGAAGGCGATCATCGACGCCTGCCGGCCCTACGATCACCTGCACGAGTTTCCCGAGGTCGCGGAGGCGAGCCGGGCGCTTCAGGAAAAGGTCCGCGCGAAGTGGAAGGACCTTTTCTAAGAAATGAAGGCGAGGGAAGATCCTTGATCGATCACCTCGTCGCTGCATCACGTCGTCATCAATTGAATCGAGGAGGAGCAATGATTCGCATACTGACCGGCTTACTGCTGGCGACATCGCTGGCGCTACCGTCACATGCGCAGGAATATCCGGCGAGGCCCATACGCATGATCGTGGCGTTCGCGCCAGGCGGCGTGGTGGATACTGCGGCCCGAGTGCTCGCCGGCAAGATGGCGGAGCGCCCGGGCTGGCAGTTTGTCGTGGACAACCGGACCGGGGGTGGCGGCCTCATCGCAGGGGGCATCACCGCAAAGGCGCAGCCGGACGGCTACACGCTGCTCCTTGCACATACCGGCGAGTTTGCGATCAATCAATGGCTGTACCAGAAGATTCCGTTCGACATCGAGCGCGACTTCATTCCCGTCACCATGGTCAACGACGGGCCGATGGTGGTGGTGGTGAACAGCGGGTCGCCCATCTCGAACTTCAGGGACCTGATCGCGGCGGCGAAGGCCAAACCGGGACAGTTGAGCTATGGTTCTCCGGGCTCGGGCGCGGTCAACCACCTGGCCACGGAATGGCTGGCCGCCGCCGCTGGAATCAAGCTGCTGCACGTGCCCTACAAGGGCGGTGCTCCAGCCGTCGCGGCGGTCGCGCAGGGCGAAGTGCTCATGACGGTTGCCGGAGTACCCGGCGTGCTGCCGCATCTCGCCTCCGGCCGGGTCAAGGTGCTGGGCGTGACCACGGCCAGGCGCTGGGACTTCGGCCGGGACTGGCCGACGCCGCAGGACGGCGGGATTACCGGAGTGGATGCTTCGATCTGGACGGGCGTGTTCGCGCCGAAGGGTGTGCCGAAGAGCGTCGTCGATCGCCTGTACAAGGAAATTGCGGCGACGCTGAAGCAGGCCGATGTGCGGGAGCGCTTCAGCAAGCTGGGGTCAGAGCCGGTGAGCATGACCCCGGCGGATTTCGCGAAGCGCGTGAAGCAGGACGCCGAACGCTACCGGAAAGTGGTGAAAGAGGTGGGCATTACACCGCAGTAGCCTGGCCAAAGGCCGCTGCGGTCCCCGCAATAATTGCCAAGGGAGTTTGCCATGGCTGCATTGAAAGGGCGTGAGCTGCGCGCGGAAGCGCGCATCCCCGTGAAGGAGAAGGCGTCGCTGAGAGGCGGTGAGCTGGTGGCGGTAGCCGAAGCGACCGCCGACGACGGCTGGTTTCCGTGCGTGGTTCAGGACATGAGCGACACCGGCTTCCTGATCCTGTGCAGCAAGGAGGTTTCCGTCGGGCAGATACTCGAGTTCCGGTGCCAGCTGTTCCCCGAGAAGACGCTCAACTGCAGAATCCAGGTGCGGCACATCAGCCCCAAAGGCATGGGCACGAAGGTGGTGGAAATCGACAGCCGGGGATCGCGGTTGATCGAGCTCTACCTGGAGGAGCAGTACTCGCTCAGGCTGAACAGCAAGACCTGAATCTCACGCCTCGTCAGGGGTGCCACCCATGACGGCGAGGTCTTCCTGCTTGATCCGCTCCGTGTTGAACTTCGCCGCGCGCTCGCGCATCGTCCTGAGGACCTCCTCGAGCGGCGGCGGATCGCCCTGGATCCACCGCAGAGGGTTGATCCGCGCCACGACAAAGGTCCGCAGATAGGGGCTCGAGAGGCCCTTCGCCTTCAGCTTCGCCACGACACCCGTGACCAGCTCGTCGAGCTCGAACACCTTCTCGGCGTGCTTTTCGTGCGCGTTGAGCGCCTTGCGCAGCGAGTCGCCGGTAAAGGTCTCGAGGCGACGCAGGATCGGGGCGTAGGCGCCGCCGGCGAAAGTCCCCTTCTTCTCGTAGCACAGCCCGAGCGTCACCAGCGCCGCCTCCTCCAGGTAGTAGGCGAAATCGGTTTCCGGGCGCGCGCCGTCCTCCTCCAGCAGGCCCTTGTAGATGCGGATCACCTCGAGCGAGCGCTCGCGCAGGTTGTGCGCCTTCTCCGTGTTCAGCGCCAGGATCTGCCACGCGATCTCCCGCTTGGGGACGACGAGCGCCGTGATTGCCTTTGCGCCGAGCCGGCGCATCGCCGCGAGGCGATGGCGGCCGTTCGGCGTCCAGAACCCGTCCTTCGGCGCGGTGATGGCGATCAGGGGATCGAGAAATAGCCCGGTCTTGTCGAGCACTCCGGCGAGCTTCTTGTGGTGCACTTCGGAGAGATCGCGCTGGAAGGGAGTGGGCTCGATGCTGTCGATCGGCAGCGACGCGAACACCACCGGATTGCCCCCGAGCGGCTCCCGGTAGGTGCCGAGCACCGTTCCGCCTTCGTGCTCGATGCGGCGGCTGAGCGGGGCGATTTCGGGCGCTGCGGCATCGAGCCGGCACCCCTGCGGCTCGATGCCGCGCGAGCGCGCCGGCGCCTTCTTCGGCGCGCGCTTCGCGGGCGCCCGCTTGCGCCCGCTGGTTGACTTGGGTTTTGCCGTGGCCGCCATGGGGGATTCCTTACGGGAATTCTGCGTTATTCTGTCAGGGTGAACAAGGGACGGAGGAGTGCGTGACGCACAGGCCCATATTGCGCATTGTCGGCCTCCTGTTGCTGGCGGCCACCATGTCGGGGTGCACCGGCGTGCGGGTTCCGGAGGAGTGGCAGCCGCTCCTCGCGGAAGTGAGGGCGTTCGAGGAGCGAATCGGCTTCGGGAAGACCGCCACGTTCATCAAGTTCTCCGAGGAGCAGGGGCGGGTTCCGTTCTGCGGCCACGTGTCGCCGCTCTACCTGCCGTATTCCTACGAGGACCCGGCGATTCTCTGGTACAACGTGCAAACCGAGCGGGAATGCCGGGCCCATGCCGACGGCGCCGATGTCTATTTCGGTTCGGTGGAAGCGCTGGGCGAAGTGGGCGCGGCGGTCAGTCCCGAGTTGCTCGAGGTCCAGCTCCAGCGCTTTCTCTACCTGGTCCTGCACGAGGACTGCCACGAGCAATTCAATTTTCCGTACGGGATCGAGGAGGCGCTCTGCAATCTCATCGCCTACGAGGGGATGGCGCGGTTCAGCGAGGAGAAATACGGCCCGCGATCCCGCGAGTACAAGGCGATCCAGCGCTACGCGAAAGTGGAGCCCGAGCGCACCCGGGCGGTCAAGGCTCTCTACGAGGAGCTAGCCGGGCTCTATGACCGCTACCAGCGGAAGGAGCTGCCGGAGCAGGCGCTGCTCAGCGAGCGGACGCGCGTGTTCCGCAAGGCCGAGCGCGCGCTGGCGTGGCGGAGGGGGAGCTTCAACAACGTGGGCATGGCGAGCGAGATGACCTACAGCCGCCATTACCCCTTGCTCGAGGGCGTGTACGTCGCCCTCGGGCGCGATCTCAGGCGCACCGTCGAGTTCTTCAGGCGCGTGGACAAGATCAAGCCCTCGCCGGACCAGTACATGAAAAAGCACCGCATCGCCTCAAAGGAGAGCATCGATTTCATCCGCGGCTACGAGGCGGCGGTCGCGGGCACGATCGAAGCCGCGCTGGCGAAGGCGTCGCGCCGTTAGTTTAGCGGTGCCGCTTGAAGAACTGTACCGCGCGCCCGTGACGCAGTTCACGCCGGCGCGGTGCGGGCATTTTCTTCAGCCGCCCGATCTCGTATCATGGACTCGTGGATCTCAATCTTTCGGACTCGCTCATGGCCGCGCTGATCGGCGCCGTTGCCACCGTGCTGGCGGCGCTGGTCCAGCTGCGGCTGTCCTGGCGCAACGAGCTGAAAGAGCGCGAGCGCGGGCAGCCCATCACGAAAAAGACGCGGCGCGGGCCGGTGATCGTCGTTTTTGCCCTGATGATCGCGGCGGCGGTGGGCGGTTTCGCGCTTTCGGAGTACTTCGTGTCGCTGCGGAACGGCGACCGGGATACGCTGCGCGCGGAGCTTCAATCGCGGCTCTCCGAGATCAGCGCCAGCGCCGCGCGGCTGGAGCAAGCGCGGCTGCACGAGCGCGAAAAGGTCGAAGCCGGCGTTCTGCACGCCGTGGCGGCGCGCGGGGGCGAGGAAGGTGCCGCGGCGAGCGCTCTGGTCGGGCCGTGCAAGGCGGCCGGTGGAGCGGCGCCCGGAACCACGCCCTCGTGCGGCGAACAGGGAGCGGTGCGCGTCGCCGTATGCGCCAGAGTACCCGCTGCGGCGACCGTCAGGGAAGTCCTGCTCTACACCCGGCTCGAGGACTCGCAGCAGCCGTGGACGGAAAGCCGCGTGCAGCCGGGCCAGGACGCCGGAATGGCGAAATTCGTCGAGAAATTCTTCGAGCTGCCCGACGGCGACACCGCGAAGCAGGTGTGCCAGGGATTCGTGAACTGGAACGGCGAGAAGGCGCGCGTGGCGCGGATTCTCGTCAAGTACTCGCCGTAGGATAAATGGGGACGGAGCCCGGTTTTTGACGCAGGGACGAAGAGAAAAAAACCGGGCTCCGTCCCCTAGCGACCCTAGCGTGCGGCCGCGAGCCTGACCTCCACGCGGCGGTCGCGCTGCAGGCATTCGACGAGCTTCCGGTTCTTCCGGTTTTCCGGGCCCATGTTCTTGCAGGCGTCGCCGGTCACGGCCTGAGCCTCTCCCCTGGCCTCGACCCGGATGCGCGCGGCGTCCACACCCTTGCCGGCCAGGTAGGCCTGCACCGCTTCGGCACGCCGCCGAGAAAGTCCCATGTTGTAGCGATCGGTACCGATCCGGTCGGCGTGGCCGACGGCGTCCAACGGGTCGGAGGCGCGAGCCTTGGCGCGGGCAGCGAACTCCTCGAGCTTTGGGGTCTCGCCGGGCCGCACGACCGCGCTGTCGAAGTCGAAATGGATCGAGGCCGTGACCGGTCCTTCGGGCTTGGGTGCGACCGGCGGGGGCGCCGGCTCCGGCTTCGGCGCGGGAGGCTGAGCCGCAACCGGCGGTGCCTTGACGGGTGCCGGCTGCTCGTCACGCTTCGGCCAGAGCATCCAGATGATGCCGATTGCGATCACCACGAGAATCACGATCGTCCAGCGGGTCGAAGGTTTCATGGAATCCTCCTCGGCGCTCCATTCCCGCTATGTCCCGTAGTGGCTAGCGAGCCGCGGGTTGAGCACATCGCGCAATCGATCTCCTACCAGATTAATCGCAACGATCGTGATGAGCAAGGCCACCCCGGGAAAGAAGCTCATCCAGTAGCGCCCCGAGAGGAGATGCGCGAAGCCGTTCGATATCAGCAGCCCGAGCGAGGGGGAGGTTATGGGCATGCCGAGCCCGAGAAACGACAGCGTCGCCTCGAGCGCGATCGCGTGCGCCACCTGCACCGTGGCCACCACGATGAGCGGCGGCAGGACGTTGGGCAGGATGTGGCGGAACACGATGCGCCGGGCGCTGAATGCCATCACCCGCGCGGCGTCCACGTATTCCCGGCGTTTCTCGGCGAGCGCCGCGCCGCGCACCGTGCGCGCGTAGTAGGCCCACTGCACGAAGATGAGCGCGATCACGATCTTGTCCACGCCTTGCCCCACCACCGCGAGGAGCACCAGCGCGATCAGGATCGACGGGAACGAGAGCTGGAGGTCCACCAGCCGCATGATGAAGTTGTCGAGCCAGCCGCCGGCATAGGCCGAGATCAATCCGATCGCCATGCCGAGCGCGAGCGCGATGACGGTGGAGAGCGCCCCCACCCCGAGACTGATGCGCAGCCCGTAGAGAATGGCGGAAACCATGTCGCGGCCCTGGTCGTCGCTGCCGAGCCAGAAAGTGAAACCCGCGCCGGCCTTCGCGCCCGGCGCGGACTTCGAGTCGAGGATATCGAGCTGCGCGAGGTTGTACGGGTCCTGCGGCGAGACCAGCGGCGCGCCGATCGCGGAGAGCAGGATCACGCAGAACAGGACCAGCGCGGCAACCGCGATCCGGTCGCGGGCGAAGTCCGCCGTGAACTCCCTGAGGGGAGTCTGTGTGGCAGCCGCCACCATCATCCAGTCATCCTTATCTCGTCTCCGTCGATCTTATGTGCTGCGTTCCGCCAGCCGCACGCGCGGGTCGAGCGCGGTGTAGGCGAGGTCCACGAGCAGATTGATCAGCACGAAAATGAACACGATGATGAGCAGGTAAGCGACGATCACGGGCCGGTCCAGCACGTTGATCGAGTCGATCAGGAGCTTGCCCATTCCCGGCCAGGCGAAGATCGTCTCGGTCACGATCGCGAACGCGATCACCGAGCCGAACTCGAGCCCGGTCACGGTCACGATCGGGATCATGATGTTCTTCAGCACGTGCACCCGCACCACGCGCCCCATCGAGAGCCCCTTGGCGCGCGCGAAGCGCACGTAATCCTGCGCGAGCGCCTCGCGCGTTCCGGCGCGCGTCAGGCGGATCAGCAGCGAGAGCTTGAAGAGCGCGAGATTCAGCGCGGGCATGAAAAGATGCGCAAGTCCGTCCCAGGTGAGAAAGCTCACCGGTACGCCGAGCACCATCACGGTTGTGCCGCGTCCGGTGGGCGGCAGCCATCCGAGCCAGACCGAGAACACCATGATCAGCATGAGGCCGACCCAGAAGGTGGGGAGCGAAAAGCCGAGGATCGAGCCCGCCATGATGGCCCGGCCCGAAACCGAGTCGGGCTTCAGGCCCGCCCACAGCCCGAGCGGGATGCCGAGGAGGATGGCGATCACCATCGCGGCGGCCGCGAGCTCGAGGGTGGCCGGCATGCGCTCGAAGATCAGCCGCACCGCCGGGATGTTCGCGGCGAACGACTTGCCGAGATCGCCGGCAAATGCGCCGGAGATGAAATTCCAGTACTGCCGCCACAGCGGCTGGTCAAGACCGAGCGCGCGCGTCGCCGCGGCGATCTCGGCCTGGTCGGCCTGCGGGTTGATCAGGATGTCGACGGGATTTCCGATCGCGTACACGCCCACGAAGACCAGGGCGGACATGACGAACAGCACCAGCACGCTCTGCAGCAGCCGGCGGATCGCGAAACTCAGCATTACTGCGTTACCGCGGCCTGAAGTGGTGCGCGAACGTGAACTCGTCCGTCCGCGCCGCGTAGGAGAGATCGCGTTTCGCGGCCCAGGTGACGACCTGATAGTGGAGGGGGATGAAGGCGACTTCGGTTGCCGCAAGGGCGCTCGCGCTGCGGGCGATCGCCTCGCGCCGGGCCGGGTCCACCGTTCCGAGGGACTGCGCGATCAGGTCGTCGAGCCTGGAATTGGAATAGCCGCCCCAGTTCCACGCACCGTAGCCCTTGTCGGGGTTCGCCGTCGCCGCGAGCGAGCGCAGCGCGAGATCGGCGGCGCGCGAGCCCCAGCCGAGCAGAGCCACGCCGAAGTCGCGGTTGCGCGCCTTGCCGAAATACACCGCGAGCGGCATCGCGTCGACCCTGGCCGCGACGCCCACGCGCGCGAGCATCTGGGCGACCGTCTGCGCGACCTGCTCGTCGTTGATGTAGCGGTTGTTGGGCGTAGCGATCGTGAGGGCAAATCCGTCGGGATATCCCGCTTCGGCAAGCAGCTTTCTCGCGCCCTCAGGATCGTACGGCTCGGGCTTTACCGCGGGGTCGTGGCCGAAGACGCTGGGTGAGAGAACATTCGCGGCCGGCACGGCGAGCCCCTCCATCACGCGCTCGACGATCGCCTCCCGGTTGATCGCCTTCGACAGCGCGCGCCGCACGCGCACGTCTTTCAAGGGGTTGGCGGCGAGCGGCTTGCCGGCCTTCGACAGGACTCCCGGCGGCTGGTCGCGGCCCTGGTCCACGTGCAGGAAGATCGTGCGCCACGACACCGCCTGCTCCAGCCGGAAGGCGGGATTCTTGCGCAGCCGCGCGATGTCGGCGGTGGGCACGTGCTCGATGGCGTCCGCCTGGCCGGCGAGGAGCGCCGCCGTGCGCACCGGGTCGCTCGGCAGGATCAGCAGCGTCACCTTCTCCCACGGCAGGCGCCCGCCCCAGTAGTCGTCGTGCCGGACGAGCTCGATGCGGTCGCCGCGCGCGAAGCGCGCGAGCTTGTAGGGGCCGGTGCCGACCGCCGCGCGCCCGCGGTCGAAATCCTCGCCTGACGCCTGCGCCGCTGCGCGCTTCGAAACGATCATCACGTCCGCCAGATCCTGGAGCAGCGCCCCATGGGGCGTCGCCGTCTTCAATCGCAGCGTGTAGCGGTCCACGATCTCCTTTGCGACGATCGGCCGCACGTAGGGCTGAAAGCCGCCGGGACTGCCGGTGATGGTCAGCGGGCGCTCGAGGGAGAACGCGACATCCTCGGTCGTCAGCTCGGCTCCGTCGTGGAATTTCACGCCCTTGCGCAGCGTGAATTCCCAGGTGAGGGGATCGGGCGTGCGCCAAGTGGCGACCCCCGGTACCGGACGGGTGCGCTCATCAGTCCGGACCAGGGTGTCGAATACGTGATGCTGCACGGTGAGATTGGGCTGCGCAGCGACGAAGTGCGGATCCATCGTCGTGACGTCCGCCGACAGGCCGATCCTGAGCTGCGCCGCCGAGGCGCTGGCGACGCATATCAGTTGCGCCGCCAGAGCGACGAGGCTGACCCTCGCCACCATTTTCCGGCCGCTCCGCTACCGGGGTTTGAATTCGTGGGCGAAGGTGCGCTCGTCTGCGCGCGCCTCGTACATGATGCCGCGGCGGGCCGCCCACAGGTTGTGCTGGTGGTAGAGCGGGATGATGCCGAGGTCGCCGACGCCGATCTCGGTGGCCTGCTGCAGCAGCTTCTCGCGCTTCGGGTCGTTTACCGTGGAGAGCGCCTGTTCGAGCACCGCGTCGAGCTTCGGGTTGGAGTAGCGGCCGCGGTTCGCCGCTCCCATGCCCTTGTCCTTGCTGAACGTCGCAAGCAGCGCCTTGAGGGGGGAGGAGGCTTCCATGGTGTCCGCGCCCCAGCCGACCAGCATGAAGCTGAACTCCAGCTTCGTGCCGCGCGAGAAGTAGACCGCGGCCGGCATCGCGTCCACGCGGGTCTGGATCCCGATGCGGGCGAGCATCTGCGCGATCGCCTGGGCGATCTGCTCGTCGTTGACGTAGCGGTTGTTCGGGGCGTGCAGCGTGAGCCCGAAGCCGTCGGGATATCCGGCCTCGGCGAGAAGCTTGCGCGCACCGTCCAGATCGTAGCGCTCCGGTTTCAAGGCCGGCGTGTAGCCGAAAAAGCCTTCCGGCATGAGCTGCCCGGTCGCCACGGCGGCGCCCTCCATGACGCGCTCGACCAGCGCCGGGCGGTTGATCGCCTTCGACATCGCCCGCCGCACGCGCACGTCCTTGAGAGGATTGCGGTCGAGCGGTTTGCCCGCCTTGTCGGTGACGAACGGCGACTTGTCGCGCGCCGTGTCGAGGTGGAGGTACATGAGGCGCACCGACACGGTGCGGTAGATCGTGAAGTCCTTATTGCTGGAGAGCTTCGCGAGGTCGGTGGTCGGCACGTTCTCGATCGCGCGCACTTCGCCGGCGAGAAGCGAGGCGACGCGCGTCGGATCGGAGGTGATGATGCGGAACGTTACCTTGTCCCACGGCGCCTGCGGCCCCCAGTAGGCGTCGTTCCGCGCGAGCTCGATACGGTCGCCCTTCTGCCAGCGCACGAACTTGAACGGCCCGGTGCCGACGGTCGCTTTCCCGGTGTTGAAGTCGTCGGTCGTCGCGCCGCTGGCGGCCTTCGAGGAGACGATCAGCACCGTGCTGATGTCGATCGGCATCTGCGGGTAGGGCGCGGCGCTCTTCAGCCGCAGGGTCCACGGGTCCACCACGATTTTCTCGGTGACCTGCTTGGTGTAGGTGGTGAAGGGAGAGGGGCTGTTGGGCACGTTGGGGATGCGGTCAAGCGAAAACACCACGTCGGCGGCGGTGAAGATCGAGCCGTCGTGGAAGCGCACGCCCTTGCGCAGCTTGAACTCCCAGGTGGTGTCGTCCACCGCGCGCCACGATTCGGCGAGGGCGGGCTTGTAGCGTCCGCCGGCATCCTTCGCCACCAGCGTCTCGAACACGTGGGCGCCGATGTTGTTGTTGGGCGTGAGGTTGTGGAAGTGGGGGTCCATGGAAGTCACGTCCCCGCCGAGCGCAATGCTCAGGTCGGCGGCGGGCGCTGCGAGCGAGAAGGCGAGTAGCGGGAGAGCGAGCAGCTTGTTCATGGCTTTCTCCTACCAGCGGGGGGTCATCAAGCATAGCGCAATTTGCCGGGCTTGTGACTGCGCCAGTCCGATGCATTGCGGAAATGGGTGGCGCCCTTTCCGCACGGTACATTTCCCCTCGCCCCTCGGGAGAGGGGGAAGGGGTGAGGGTCGAGCGGCAGCAGATCGCGCAAGGCTCGACGGCTGGTTTGACACCGGCGTGCGGGCTACCTATGCTCGACCCTCCCCCACACCCGCGTGCGATCATGCCATCCCGATCGGTGAGCCCGCTCTCGAGCGTGGAGATGCTGCGCCGGCTCATCGCCTTTCCGACGGTGAGCCGCGACTCGAACCTCGAGCTGATCCGGTTCGTGCGCGGAATCCTCGAGCCCTGCGGGGCGGAGATCCGGCTCACCCATGACGACGCGAAGCGCAAGGCCAACCTGTTCGCGACGCTCGGCCCCCGCGGGGAGCCGGGAATCGTGCTCTCCGGGCACACCGATGTCGTGCCGGTCGAGGGCCAGGCGTGGGACAGCGATCCCTTCGAGATGGTCGAGAAGGACGACCGGCTCTACGGCCGCGGCGCGTGCGACATGAAAGGCTTCCTCGCCTGCGTGCTCGCGCTCGTCCCGGAAATCACGGAGCGCGGATTGAAGACGTCCCTGCACCTGGCCTTTTCCTACGACGAGGAAGTCGGCTGTATCGGGGTGGGGCGCCTGATTTCGGATCTGGAGCGAGCCGGCATCCGTCCGCGCTCGTGCATCGTCGGCGAGCCGACGGAGATGCGCCCGGTGATCGCGCATAAGGGCAAGAAGGGCTACCGCTGCACCGTGCGCGGGTTTGCGGGGCACTCCGCCTATGCTCCGCACGGCGTCAATGCCGTCGAGTACGCCGCAGAAGCGGTCGCGTTCCTCAAGAGCATGGCGCGGCGGCACCGCGACCGGGGACCCTACGACCGCGGCTTCGACATCGCGCACACGACCGTACACACCGGCGTCATCCGCGGCGGCTCGGCGCTGAACGTCATCCCGCACGAATGTGCGTTCGATTTCGAGTTCCGCCACCTGCCGGGCGACGATCCGGACCGGCTGCTCGGCGAATTCACGGACTACGTGAGGAGCCGCCTCGAGCCGGAGATGCGCGCGGTGTTCCCGCAGGCGGGGTTTGCCATCGAGCCGCTGTCGGAAATCCCGATGCTCGATACCGGACCCGAAGCCGAGGTGGTGGCGCTCGCACAGGAGCTTGCCGGAAGCGGGGAGTTCGCCAAGGTCTCGTTCGCGACCGAGGGCTCGCAGTTCCAGCGCGCCGGCATCCCGACGGTGGTGTGCGGCCCGGGCTCGATCGCGCAGGCGCACAAGCCGAACGAATACGTCACGCTCGACCAGATTGCTAAGTGCGATGCGTTCCTGCGAAGGCTCGGCGATCGGCTCTGCGCCATGCGATGAGATTCAAATGCCGAAGGCGCGGCGGAAGCCGTCCTGCCCTCCGGGCGTAATCGTGACGACGCGCGAGCGGCGGGCGCGCAGAATCCAGCCCCGCTTCACGTAGAGATCGAGCAGTGCGGCCCCGAGCGCGCCGCCGACGTGCGGACGCCGCTGCGTCAGGTCCACGCAGGCGCGCGCGAGCACGCGCCGCGACCGGCGGACGGCGCCGAGATCGACGTTTAGCGCCGCGAGCTCCTTTTCCCCGAGCCGCGTGACACGGAAGTCGCTTCCGTCCTGCGCGAGCCAGCGCGCCTTCACCATTGCCTCGCAGACGCGAACTGCCGTTTCACCGGCGAGGTGGTCGTAGCAGGTGCGGGCGCTCAGAAACTGGATGGGCACCGCCTTCGACGGCAGGACGCTGCGCGGCGCACGCGGGCGTACCGCGGCGCTGAGCGAAGCGAAGGCCTCGATCGCGTCCGCGACCTGGGCGTTCGCCAGCCGGAAGTAGCGGTGCCGGCCCTGCGCCTCCGCGACGAGGAGCCCGCCCTCCACGAGTTTGGTCAGATGCGCGCTCGCCGACTGCGCCGAGATATTGGCGGTCCAGGCGAGCTCCCCGGCCGGGCGCATCGAGCCGTCGATCAAGCTGCGCAGGATCAGGGCGCGTGCCGGGTCGGCGAACAGGCTGGCGATGCCCGCGATGCTGATCGTGTCATCCATATTTCATTACACCATGAAACGTGGAGGATACACGGCGGGGACAATGCCGTCCACGGGCAGTTCGGCCCGGTGCACGCGCAAGTAGGCTTAACCATGGACTCCGATGCAACCGAGCGGCTGGCCGACCTCGACACCTTGAGGCGCCTGAATCAGAACTTCGTCCGCGCAGTCGAGGAATCGGACGTGGGCTATTTCGAGGAGGCGCTTGCGGAGGACTTCCTGAACAGCAATCCGGACGGCTCGCTCGTCGACCGTGCGGGTTTTCTGGAGCAGATCGCGCGCCCTGCAAAAATTTCGAACCTCGAGGCCGACGACGTGCGCATCAGGGTCCTGGGCGACATCGCCATCATCCACGCGCGTACGACATACAGGAAGCCGGATGGCCGGGCGGGGGCAGGCCGCTATACCGACGTCTGGGCACGCCGGCACGGCCGGTGGCTCTGCATCTCCGCCCACGTTACCCGTGGCTGAGACCTAGTGATGCAGGATCTTCGACAGGAATTGCTGCGCGCGCTCGGAGCGGGGCTTGCCGAAGAAGTCTTCCTTCTTCGCGTCCTCGGCGATGCGCCCCTCGTCCATGAAGATCACGCGGTGGGCGACCTTGCGCGCGAAGCCCATCTCGTGGGTCACGCACATCATGGTCATGCCTTCCAGCGCGAGTTCGACCATGACGTCGAGCACCTCGTTGATCATTTCCGGGTCGAGCGCCGAGGTGGGCTCGTCGAAGAGCATGGCGATCGGGTCCATCGCGAGCCCGCGCGCGATGGCGACGCGCTGTTGCTGTCCGCCGGAGAGCTCACCCGGAAACTTGCGCGCGTGCATTTCTATCCCCACGCGCGTCAGCAGCGCCATGGACTTGGCCGTTGCTTCCTCCGCGCCGCGTCCGAGCACCCGCACCTGCGCGAGGTTGAGATTGTCGAGCACCGACATGTGCGGAAACAGCTCGAAGTGCTGGAACACCATGCCGATCTTCGAGCGCAGCCGCGGCAGGTTGGTCTCCTTCGCGCCGACCGACTCGCCGTTGACAATGATCTCGCCCTGCTGGAAGGGCTCGAGGCCGTTCACGCACTTGATCAGCGTGGACTTGCCGGAGCCGGAGGGCCCGCAGACCACGACCACTTCGCCTTTCTCGACCTTCGTGGAGCAGTCCTTCAGCACCTGGACGCTGCCGTACCACTTGCTGACATCCTTGAATTTGATCATCGGCATGGGTTGGGTCCCTGTCATTTGACGATGGCAATGCGCTGCTGCAGGCGCTTCACCATCCAGGAAAGCGTGTACGAGATGATGAAATAGACGACCGCGGCGAACAAGTACATCTCGACCAGCCGCGCGTCGCGCTGCGCGATGCGGGCGGCGGCGCCCAGGAAGTCGACGATCGAAAGCACGTAGACGAGCGAGGTGTCCTGGAACAGGATGATGGTCTGGGTGAGCAGCACCGGCAGCATGTTGCGGAACGCCTGCGGCAGCACGATATACCCCATGTTCTGCCAGTAATTGAGACCGAGCGCCTGGCCGGCCGAGACTTGTCCGCGCGTCACGCTCTGGATGCCCGCGCGCATGATCTCGGCGTAGTAGGCGGCCTCGAACATGGTGAAGGTGATGACGGATGACCAGAACGCGCCGACCTGGATCGGTTGCCCGGCGCCGATCACCCAGCCGCCGATCCACGGCACGAGAAAATAGAACCAGAAGATCACGAGCACCAGCGGCACGGAGCGCATCAGGTTGACGTACATCGCTGCCGGCACGTTGAGCAGCGCGTAGCTGGAGAGCCGCATCATCGCGAGCAGCGTGCCGAAGACGATGCCGCCGGTCATGGCCATGGCGGTCAAGGTCAGCGTGAACGTCATGCCCTCCTTGAACAGAAAGGGCAGGGAGCGCTGGATGACGTCGAAGTCAAAGCCTGCGAACATGGCTTTGATCCCTCACCCCTTCCCCCTCTCCCGAGCGGAGAGGGGAAATGGATAGGCGCCGTAGCGCAAGGAGATGATGGCCGGCGAACATCAGTGCCCCGCCATGGGCGCGCCGCCGGCGCTGATCAGGCCCGGGACCCGCACCCGTTTCTCCACCCGGCGCATGCCGTACACCACGATCAGCGTAATGACGATGTAGATGAGGGTCGCGGCGGTAAAGGCTTCGAAGACCTGGAAGGTGAACTCCTGCATCGCGCGCGCGCGGGCGGTCAACTCGACCAGCCCGATGGTGAGCGCCACCGCCGAGTTCTTGATGATGTTCATGAACTCGGAGGTGAGGGGCGGAAGGATGATGCGGAAGGCCTGCGGCAGCAGCACGTGGCGGTAGGCCTGGGGCAGCGTGAGACCGAGGGCGGTGCCGGCCATGCTCTGGCCCCGCGGCAGCGACTGAATGCCAGCGCGCACCTGCTCGGCGACCCGCGCGGAGGTGTAGAAGCCGAGGCACAGCACCGCGGGCCAGAACGACCCCCACGGCGGGATCATCTGCTTGATGGCTTCGCCCAGCGCCTTCGGCACCAGCTCCGGCAGGACGAAGTACCACAGGAACATCTGCACCAGCAGCGGAATATTGCGGAACAGCTCGACGTAGGCGTTGCCGAGGCGGACCACCCAGGCGAGCGGCGTGGTGCGCAGCGTGCCGATGGTTGCGCCCAGCGCCAGCGCGATCACCCAGCCGAGCAGGGCGGTCGCGAGTGTCCACCCCACGCCGGAGATGAGCCACCAGAAGTAGACGCCGGTGCCGTCGGGCGCCTGGGCCCAGAAAATGGTCCAGTTCCAGTTGTACTGCATCGAGCGCTCGTGTCCGGCGACTTGAAAATAAAAAGCGCGCGTTCAGCGGCAGGTACCGTCCGGCTGGAACGCGCGCTGATAAGGCGGCGACCGAAGTCGTCCGCTCTTATCACCTATTGATAGTCTTTCGGATCACCCGAATCGGTCGGGTTCGCGACGACCTTCTTGAACTGGGCGCTCATCGGCACGTTGAGGTTGATGCCCTTGGGCGGAACCGGCTTCAGGAACCACTTCTCGTAGATGGCGTTGATCTGGCCGGTCTTGTAGAGGTTGGCTACTGCGCCGTCCACGACTTTCTTGAACGCCGGGTCGTCCCTGCGCAGCATGATGCCGTAGGGCTCGACGGTGTAGGCTTCGGATCCGATCGCCCAGTCGCCGGGGTTCCTGGAGCTGGCGACGAGGCTGTAGAGCAGGATGTCATCCATGAAGAAGGCGGCGGCGCGTCCCGTATCCACCGTGAGGAAGGCTTCCGCGTGGTCCTTCGTCGCGATGATGTTCATGCCCAGATTCTGCTTGGCGTTCTCCTCGGTCGCCCACTTGATGTTGGTGGTGCCGGAGGTCGAGACGATGGTCTTGCCCTTGAGGTCGTTCAAGGTCTTGATGTTCGATGCTTTCTTCGCGACGTAGCGGTTGGCGGTCACGAAGTGCGTGATGGTGAACGCGACCTGCTTCTGGCGCTCGAGGTTGTTGGTGGTCGAGCCGCATTCGAGGTCGATCGTGCCGTTCGCCATCAGCGGGATGCGCGTGGCCGAGGTGACCGGGTTGTACTTGACGTCGATCTTTGCCATCTTGAGGTTGGCCTTGACCGCGTCCACGATCCTCATGCAGATGTCGATCGCGTAGCCCACCACCCGCTGCTTGTCGTCGTAGTAGGAGAACGGGATCGAGACATCGCGGTGGCCGATGGTGATGGTGCCGGTGCTCTTGATCTTGTCGAGCGTGCCGGTCTGCTGGGCATGCGCGGTGCCGGCAATGGCGCCCGCTGCGAGCAGCGCGGCGAACAAAGTGGCAAGTCGTTTCATGGTGGGTCCCCCTAGGCGTTAGCCGTTAACTGATTGGTTTGCGAAGCGTATTGAGGTGCAGCTGCGATTCAATCTAGCCCATTGGCCGCGTATTGTCCAGACGGCGTGCGAGGGACTGCCGCGTGCGCCCGGCGCCCGGTCCCGGGAACAGCCCGGAGAACGACTTATCATAGCGTCGTAGTCCGGCCAGGTTCTCGGTAAATGAGTGGCAAGCCATTTACCGCTGTCCATTTCCCCTCTCCACTCGGGAGAGGGGGAAGGGGTGAGGGGTCGAGCGGTTTACCTGAGGAGGCACCATGCCCAGAGATGCGGTGCGCTACGAGCACGACCTGCTTGGCGACCGGGCGGTTCCGGGGAGCGCCTACTACGGGGTGCACACCCTGAGAGCGCTCGAGAACTTCCCCATTACCGGGACCGCCATCTCGATCTATCCCGAGCTGGTGAGCGCGCTCGCCTGCGTCAAGCTCGCGGCGGCGCTCGCCAACAACGAGCTGGGGCTGCTCGACGACGAGCGGGCGCACGCGATCGCCGCGGCGTGCCGCGAGATCCGCGAGGGCAACCTGCTCGACCAGTTCGTGGTGGACGTGATCCAGGGCGGCGCCGGCACTTCCACCAACATGAACGCGAACGAGGTGATTGCCAACCGCGCGCTGGAGCTGATGGGACGCAAGCGCGGCGAGTACGCCGTGCTGCACCCGCTCGACCACGTCAACATGAGCCAGAGCACGAACGACGTCTATCCCACGGCCGTGAAGGTCGCGGCGCACTTCGGGATCCAGCGGCTGACTGCGGCGATGGCGGAGCTGCGCGGCGCGTTCGCCGCCAAGGCGGCCGAGTTCGCGGACGTGCTCAAGATGGGCCGCACCCAGCTCCAGGAAGCGGTGCCGATGACGCTCGGCCAGGAATTCTCCACCTATGCCGTGATGCTCGAGGAGGACGAGCTGCGGCTTAAGGAGGCGGCTCTACTCATCCGGGAGATCAACCTCGGGGCGACCGCGATCGGCACCGGCATCACCGCGCATCCGGAGTACGCGGCGCTTGCCTGTCGCAAACTCGCCGACATTACCGGCATTCCCCTCGTCACCGCGCCCAACCTAGTGGAGTCGACGCAGGACGCCGGGGCCTTCGTCCAGCTCTCCGGCGTGCTGAAGCGCATCGCGGTAAAGCTTTCCAAGGTCTGCAACGACCTGCGACTGCTTTCCTCCGGGCCGCGCGCAGGACTGAACGAAATCAATCTACCGGCCGTGCAGGCGGGCTCCTCGATCATGCCCGGGAAGGTGAACCCGGTGATTCCGGAAGTGGTCAACCAGATCGCGTTCGAGGTGATCGGCAACGACGTGACGGTGTCGTTCGCCGCGGAGGCGGGCCAGCTGCAGCTGAATGCTTTCGAGCCCATCATCGCACACAGCCTGTTCAAAAGCGTCATGCACCTGCGGAACGGCTGCGATACCCTGCGCGTGCGCTGCGCGAACGGCATAACCGCCAATCGCGAGCACCTGCGACGCACCGTGGAGAACTCGATCGGGATCGTCACCGCCCTCAACCCGTACATCGGCTACGCCAATGCGACGAAGATCGCGCAGGAAGCGCACGCCACGGGCAGGAGCGTCTATGACCTGGTGCTCGAGAAGGGGCTTCTCCGCCGCGAGCAGCTGGATGAGATCCTTCGCCCCGAGGCGCTGACGCAGCCACGCGCCGTGCCGCCGGCGGAGAAATAAGTGACGAGTGACGGGTCACGACGGGCTCCGGGTGAGGGCGGGGCCAAGAGACGACCCGCGAACGACAACCGACGATTTGCGAATCACGTCTCCGTCAGAAATTCTTCGATCAGGGACGCCAGCCGCTGCGGCTGGTCGTGATGCATCATGTGGCCGGCGTCCTCGAGCTCGATCTCGCGGCGGGTATGGAAGGCGCCCGTGCGCTCGGCGAGCTCCTCCGGCGTGTCCTTCATGCGCGCGAGCATTTCCGAGTTCCTTCCCGAGACCAGCAGCACGGGCGCGGTGATGCGCCGCCAGCACGCGATCGCCTCCTCGACCCGGAACAGGTAGGGATTGACGAGCTTGTGCCGCGGATCGCTCGCGAGCACGACTTCTCCCGAGTCGAGCCGCTTCGCCCAATGCCGCGCGAGGAACGCCGCGCGCTCCTCCGTCAGCCTCGGATTCTTTCTCCGGAGCCGGGCCGCGACCTCCTCGAAGGAGCGATACGGCTTGAAGCGCGGCGGCTCCTTCAACTGGGAGAGCCAGTGCGCGTAGCGCATCGGCGCCTGCTCCGGCGGATGCCGCGCGAGCCCCAGGCCCTCGAGCGAAACCAGCCGCGCGACGCGATCGGTCCGGATCCCGGCGTAGACCGAGGCGATGACGCCGCCCATGCTGTGGCCGACGAGGTGAACCCGCTCCCCCCGCTGGTAGAGGTCGAGGAGCGCCTCGAGGTCCGCATAATAGTCCGGGAACCAGTAGCCCTCGCGCGACCACTCGCTCAAGCCGAAGCCGCGCCAGTCGGGGGCGATGGCGCACCACTCGCGCGCGAAGCCGTCCACCAGGAACTGGAACGACGCGGAAACGTCCATCCAGCCGTGCAGAAGGAAGAGCCGCGGCGCCGCGGGATCGCCCCAGATGCGCACGTGGTGGCGCAGCCCGCGGATCGGGTGAAATTCGGAGCGGCTCGCCTTCACGTAAGCGGTCAAGACTCGCGGGAAGCGGTGAATACCAAAAAAGTCATTCCCGCGACGGCGGGAATCTAGTAAGTTCTCAATTCAATCTTATGCTAATTCCGGGACGTTCAGCTTTCGCCGCGCTCGCCCGCCTGCCGCGCGCCGTTGCGGTGCTCGGCCTGTTTGCCGCGCTCTCGGGCGTTGCGCTCCCGTCGCCCGCGGCGGAGCGCTACGAGTACGGGCTGCTGTGGCGCATCGAGGGCGGGGCAGCGCCGGCCAGTCACGTTTTCGGGACGGTGCACCTCGCCGACCCGCGGGTGACCCGATTGCCGTCCGCGGTGGCGCGGGAGCTCGATCAGGCGCGCAGCGTCACGCTCGAGACGGGAATCGATTCCAACAGCATGCTCGCGCTCGCCGGCCGCATGGTATTCACGGATGGCCGCGACTTGCCGGCGGTGGCGGGCGCGGAGCTTTTCAGTCGTGCGGCCAAGCTGACCGAGCGCCTCGGGCTGCCCGAGCCGGTGCTGCGGCAGTTCCGGCCATGGGCGGTCGCCATGCTGCTGAGCGTTCCCCCGCAGGACCCCGCGAACGTGCTCGACTTCGTGCTGGAGCGCCGCGCAACGGAGCAGGGCAAGCCGATCCATCAGCTGGAGAGCATGGAGGAGCAGATCTCGGTGCTCGACGGGCTGTCGCAGGAGGACCAGGTGGCGCTGCTCAGGCAGGCGGTGGACGAAAACGAGAGCATGCCGCGCCGCCTCGGGCGTGTGGTCGATGCCTATCTCGCGCGCGACCTGGCCGGACTCTGGCGCGTCAGCCAGGAGGGCGTCGGGGCGGGGGCGGAGGAGCAGCGATTGAACGAAGTCTTCACCCGCCGCCTGCTCCACGAGCGCAACGCCCGCATGGCCGAGCGCGCGGAGCCGCGGTTGCGGGAAGGCGGCGCCTTCATTGCCGTGGGGGCGCTGCATCTGTACGGCGGCAGCGGCGTCCTGGCGCAGCTCGAGCAGCGCGGCTGGCGCGTGACGCGCGTCTATTAGTCCGGTCAGACGCAATCCGCGCCTTTCAGGCGCGCGCCGCGAGTCGTAAAATAGGCGCGTGAGCCCGTCGTTCGTCCATCTGCGATTGCACAGCGAGTATTCTATCGTGGATGGCATCGTCCGCCTCGACGAGGCGGTCGAAGCGGCGGCGGCCGACGGCATGCCGGCGCTGGCGCTGACCGACCTCGCCAACGTCTTCGGCATGGTCAAGTTCTACCAGGCGGCACGCGCGGCCGGCGTGAAGCCCATCATCGGCTGCGACGTCTGGCTCGAGAACGAGTCCGACCGCGACAAGCCCTACCGCATGCTGCTGCTCTGCCAGTCGCGCCCCGGCTACCTGCGCCTGTCCGAGCTGCTGACCCGCGCCTATCGGGGCAATCAGTACCGCGGCCGCGCCGAACTGAAGAAGGGCTGGCTCAGGGAAACCGCCGGCGAAGGCCTGATCGCGCTCTCCGGCGCCCATCACGGCGATATCGGGCAGGCGCTGGTGGCGGACAACGCGCAGAACGCCCAGCGGCTTGCCCGCGAATGGCGCGAGCTGTTTCCGGACCGCTTCTACATCGAGCTGCAGCGACTCGGCCGGGGCGCCACCGCGCTCGGCGCGGCAAGCGTGCCGCTCGAGACCTACATCCAGCGCGCGCTCGGGCTTGCCTCGGCGCTGAAGCTCCCGGTGGTGGCGACGCATCCGGTGCAGTTCGTGAGGCGCGAGGATTTCCGCGCGCACGAGGCGCGCGTATGCATCGCGCAGGGCTACACGCTGTCCGACCAGCGCCGCCCGCGGCTCCACAGCCCGGAGCAGTACTTCAGATCGCAGTCGGAGATGGCACAGGCGTTCCGCGACGTCCCGCAGGCGCTCGCCAACAGCGTGGAGATCGCGCGACGCTGCAACCTGGAGATCGAGCTCGGCCGGAACCGCCTGCCGCAGTTCCAGACCCCGAACGACGTCAGTCTCGACGACTTCCTGCGCAGCCGGGCGATGGAGGGGCTCGAGCGCCGCCTGCCGCGGCTCTATCCCGACGCCGCGCTGCGCAGCCGCCAGACGCCGCGCTACCGCGAGCGCCTGGAGTTCGAGACCCGGACCATCCAGCAAATGGGCTTCTCGGGATATTTCCTGATCGTCGCCGACTTCATCAACTGGGCGAAGGAGAACGGCGTGCCGGTCGGGCCGGGGCGCGGCTCGGGAGCCGGGTCGCTGGTCGCCTATTCGCTTGGCATCACGGACCTCGATCCGCTGCGCTACGACCTTCTCTTCGAGCGCTTCCTCAACCCGGAGCGCGTCTCGATGCCGGACTTCGACATCGACTTCTGCCAGGACGGGCGCGACCGCGTGATCGAGTACGTGAAGAGCCGCTATGGGGCGGACAGCGTCTCGCAGATCGTCACCTTCGGCACCATGGCCGCGCGGGCGGTGGTGCGCGACGTGGGGAGAGTGCTCGACCTTTCCTACACCTTCTGCGACCAGCTCGCGAAGCTGATCCCGTTCCAGCCCGGGCGCCATCTCACGCTCGCGGACGCCCGGGACATCGAGCCGCAGTTGGTCGAGCGCGAGCAGAAGGAGGAGGAGGTGCGGGAGCTGCTGGCGCTCGCGGAGCAGCTCGAAGGCCTCACGCGCAACGTCGGCATGCACGCGGGCGGCGTGCTGATCGCACCTGGCAGGCTCACCGACTTCTGCCCGCTCTACGCGGCGGACGGCTCGGATTCCGTGGTCTCCCAGTTCGACATGAAGGACGTCGAGGCGGTGGGGCTGGTGAAGTTCGACTTTCTCGGCTTGACGACGCTGACCATCCTCGACTGGACGGTGAAGTACATCCAAAGGCAGAAGGCAGAAGGCAGAAGGCAGAACGAATCGGCTGCGAATGTCGCAGCGAGCAGCGCTGATTCATCGCTGGATCTGGCGTCGCTGCCGCTGGACGACGCGGCGACGTACCGATTGTTCGCGGCCGCCGACACGACTGGCGTGTTCCAGTTTGAATCGCGCGGCATGCGCGATCTCCTCGTGCGCGCAAGACCGGACCGGTTCGAGGACATCATCGCGCTGGTCGCCCTCTACCGGCCGGGGCCGATGGAGCTCATCCCGGAATTCGTTCGCCGCAAGCAGGGCGGGCGCGTCGATTACCCGGATCCGCGGGTGGAGCCGATACTCAAGCCCACCTACGGCATCATGGTCTACCAGGAGCAGGTGATGCAGATCGCGCAGATCATCGGCGGCTACACGCTGGGAGCCGCCGATCTCCTGCGGCGCGCGATGGGCAAGAAGCTGCCCGAGGAGATGGCCCAGCACCGCAGCATTTTCGTCAAGGGCGCTGCGAGGAACGGCATCAACGAGCGCCGCGCAAACGAACTCTTCGACCTGATGGAGAAGTTCGCGGGCTACGGGTTCAACAAATGTATTGTGGGCTCGACGCAAGTCCAGGACGCACGCACAGGCGCTCGCTGGACGGTGCGCGAGCTGTTCGAGCAACGCAAACACCTCGATCTGACCGTGCATTCGCTCGGCAACGATTGGCAATTGCGCGCGCGAGCAGTACGTGAGGTTGTATGGAACGGCCGCCAGCCGACCTTCGAGTTGCGTACTGTTCTAGGCCGCCGCATCGTTGCGACAGGGAACCACCCGTTGCGCAAGCTGGATGGTTGGATTCCGCTACGAGAGCTCGCGCCCGGTGATCGTATTGCCGTGCCGCGCAAACTTAACGTCGCGAGCGAAGCACGCTGGCCGGAGCACGAGCTGATCGTGCTTGGAGGGTTGCTTTCGGAAGGCAATACCTGTCACCCCACCTGCCTCTATTACTTCAACAACGATCCAACGCAGATCGCCGACTTTACCCGCGCGGCGAGCCGTTTCCCGAACACCATCGCGAGGGTGATGTCGCGTCCCGACGGTCGCCTGGAGGTGTGCCTGTCCACGGGGCGCGATATGCGGTTTCGCAAGGGTCAACGGCCGTGGAACGCGACTGACGGAAATGCCATGCGGGCGCAGGACGATGAGCCGTTTCGCAGTGGCGCATATCGGTGGGCCCAAGAACTTGACCTGCTCAATCGCCGCGCCGATCGAAAACGGGTTCCGGATGCGATATTCACGCTCGCCGACGAAGATATCGCGCTGCTGCTCGGCCGCATGTGGTCGGGCGATGGCTTCATCTTCGGGCCGTCGAACTCGGTTCCATTTTACGCGACGAGTTCTGAGTTCTTGGCGCGCGACGTGCAGGATCTTCTGCTGCGGCTTGGGATCGTAGCGCGCATACATGAGAAGCAGTTCAAGTATCGAGGAGGACTCCGCCCTGGTTCCACGGTTTCCTTGATCGGCGACGACGGCGTGCGGCGGTTTGTCGAGCGCGTCGCGCCACACTGTGTGGGGCGCGACGCGCCAATCCAGGCGCTGAAGGCGCGTCTCGCGAATCTGGAAGGCGGCGTTAGCAGCAAGGATACGGTGCCTTCCGACGTACGGCTCATGGCCAATGCCGCGCGTGTTCGGGAGGGTCTAACGTGGCGCGAGGTTGAGAGCCGCAGCGGTGTAGCGGCCAGGGAGTTTTATGGTCGGGGATCGGCGGGAAAACGCGGGTTCCGCCGCGGGACCATTGGCAGTCTCGCGACATTCTTCAACGACCCAGAACTGCGTGATTTGGCAGGGTCAGACGTGTTCTGGGATACCGTTGTCGAAATCGTGCCGCGTGGCGTGGAAGACGTCTACGACCTCGAGATTGAGGATGACCACAATTTTGTTGCTGACGGCCTCATTGTGCACAACTCGCACGCCGCCGCTTACGCCCTGGTTGCATATCAGACCGCCTACATGAAGGCCCACCACGCCGCTGCGTTCATCGCCGCCAACATGTCGGCGGTGATGGGCGACACCGACAAGGTGGAATTGTTCGCCGAGGACGCGCGCGGCCACGGCATCGAGCTGCTGGTTCCCGATGTCAATCAGTCGAACTACCGGTTCGAGCCGGTGGGCGGCAAGAGCATCCGCTACGGGCTCGGCGCGATCAAGGGCACGGGCGAGGCGGCGATCGCCTCCGTCGTGAAAGCGCGCAAGCAGGGGCCGTTCACGGATCTGTTCGACTTCTGCCACCGCGTGGACAAGCGCCTCGTCAACCGGCGCGTGGTCGAGTCGCTGATCCGCGCGGGGGCCTTCGACTCCCTGAACGGGCATCGCGCAAGTCTCCTCGCCACCGTCGGAGTGGCGCTCGAGAGCGCGGAGCAGGCGAGCCGGGCCATGCACCAGGTGAGCCTGTTCGGCGACCTCGCCGAGACCTCCCGGCAGGCGGCGCTGGTCGAAGCGCAGCGCTGGAGCGAGAAGGAGCGCCTGCAGAACGAGAAGGCGGCGCTCGGCTTCTACTTCAGCGGGCACCTCTTCAACATCTACCGCGAAGAGGTGCGCCGCTTCGTGCGCACGCGGCTCGCCGACCTCGGCGCCGCGGGGAACGGCGACTACGCGGGCCGGACGCACTGGGTCGCGGGGGTCGTGCTCGGCACGCGGGTGCAGACTACCGCGAGCGGGCGCATGGGCGTGATCCAGCTCGCGGACGACTCGGGACGCTTCGAGATCGTGACGTTCCGCGAGGTGTTCGAGAAGCACCGCCAGAAGCTCAAGGAGGACGAGCTGCTGGTGCTGGAGGTGCGGCTGCGGGCGGCGCGCGCGCGCGTCGTGAACGGCGAGGGCGATTCCGGTCCGGACTTCGGGATGCGCATCGAGGCGTTGAACGTGCTCGATCTCGCGGAGGCGCGCAACCGCTTCGCGCGCGGCGTGAAAATCACCTGCAACGGCGCTTCGTCCGGCAACCGGCTGCGCGAGGTGCTGGCGCCCTACCGCAGCGGCCGCTGCCCGGTGTCGATCGTCTATTCCAACCGCGATGCGAGCTGCGAGATCGACCTGGGAGAAGCCTGGCGCGTGAACCTGCACGAGGACCTTATCAAGTCGCTCGGGGAGTGGTTCAGTCCCGAGAACGTCCGCATCGTCTACAACGAAACCGTGGATCGTGGATCGTGATTCGTGGGACGTTGAGCCCGGACCGTCTGCCCGCAACAATCGATTGTCCTCGACCCACGACCCGCGCGCTGGCGGCAGGCGCATTCCTGCTGCTGACCGCCGCTGCACCTGCGGGCGCAGGCGAAGCGGAGTGGAGGCTTCTCAACGACCAGGCCGTCCAGCACCTTCAGCGCGGCAATTTCGAGCAGGCCGGGCTGTTCGCCCGGCAGGCGCTCAAGGAAGCGGAGACGACCCTCGGGCCCGAGCACCGCGCCACGGAAGCGAGCCTCTCCACGTTCGCGCTCGCGTTGCGGCTGAGCGGAAGGACTGATGAGGCGCTGCCGGTGGCGGAGCGGCTGGTGGCGCTCCGGACGAAGCAGTACGGCCCGGAAGATCCCGCGACCGCCATCGCGTTGCACAACAGCGCCGAGATCCTGATCGCGCAGAACCGGTTTGCGGAGGCGGGGCAGGTCCAGCTTCGGGCGCTTGCGGTATTCGAGAAGAAGCTGGGAACGAAGCACGTCAATACCGCCACCGGACTGCACAACATGGGCTCGATTCTGCTCAAGCAGGAAAAATACGGCGAAGCCGAGAAGTACCTGCGCCGCGCACTGGCGGCGAAGGAGCAGTCGCTCAAGCCCGGCCACCTCAGCGTCGCGCACACGCTGGACAATCTTGCCGCGGCGCTGGACGCGCAGGGCCGGAATATCGAGGCCGACAAGTTCCGGCGGCGGGCCGAAAACATCCGCCGGAAAGCGGGCTAGCCCACTTTCCGGCAAGGCAGAAGTCAGAAGTCAGAAGGCAGACCCGGTCATCCTTCATCCTTCTGCTTTCCTCCTTGCCTTATTCAGTCGGCCGCAACTCGAACCCGCCGTAATCCCCGCCGGCATCGGTGACGCGCACCTCGGCGACGACCGCGCTCGGCGGCCCGCGCCGTGCCCAGGCGATCATCGCCTCCACCGCCCCGTCAGCCCCCTGGACGACGGCTTCCACGCCGCCGTCGCGCCGATTGCGCACCCAGCCGGTAACGCCCAGCTCGCGCGCCTTCCGCTCCATGTAGAAGCGGAATCCCACGCCCTGCACTCGGCCGGTGATGAGCAACTGCTTCGTAAGCCTTGCCATGATCGTCTTTCCTGCCGGGTTGCCGGGCGATTCCTTATGGCGCGATCAAGGGACTTTATGCCACAAACCGGGTAGGTATTGCAGTGTCCGCGGCGATGCTCTACCGTAATCGGCATTCGGCGGGACCCCTAATCATTCTTCGGAGGAGATCATGGTGACGACTCGCTTTGAATTCGTGCTGGTGACCGCGTTGGCGCTGGCAGTGACCGGCTGCGCGTCCATGGGTGGCGCGGACCCGAAAGCCAACGTCGCGCGCGACAAGGTCGTCTATCACATCAACGACACCGGCGCGCAGGCGGTGAACGCGTTGCGCAACATCGGCAATCACCTCGAGGTAAATCCGCAGGCGAAAATCGTCGTGGTCACGCACGCGCAGGGCGTGGACTTCCTGATGGAGGGCGCCAAGGACCGCAACGGCAATCCCTATAACATCCGTGTCGAGCAATTGAAGGCGCAGGGCATTCAGTTCGACGTGTGCGAGATCACGCTGCGCAACCGCAAGATGACGCGCGGCCAGTTCATTCCCGAAGCCACCTTCGTGCCTTCCGGCGTCGCCGAGATCACCCGGCTGCAGCAGCGCGAGGGCTACGCCTACCTCAGGCCCTGATCACGACCGGTCCGACTCGCGCCGGCGTGCCTTGCGGCAGGCCTGCGCGTGGTGCGCGCTCACCGGGTCGCCGACCCGCGCCTGCAGCGCCTCGAAGCGGCCGGCGGCGCCCTCTAAGTCACCCTCGCGCATCATCCGGTACGCTTCCGCGAACTCGTCCAGCCAGTCGAGGCCGGCGTATCGTCCCTCGGGGATGAGCTCGTAGATCCGTACGGACTGCTCGCGCCCGCGGACGCGCACCCGGTCGATTTCGCGCGCGCGCGGCAGCTCCTCCTTCGCCTGCTCGTAGGTGTGCTCGCTCACCAGGATGCTCGTGCCGTAGGTCTTGTTGAGGGCTTCGATGCGCGAGGCGAGGTTCACGGCGTCGCCGGTGACCGTATAGTTGAAGCGGTTCACCGAGCCCATGTTGCCGACGATCATCGGGCCGCTGTTGATGCCGATGCCGATTTCAACGGGGAGCGACGGCAGGCCGTTGCGCTGCCATTCGCCTTCGAGTCTCTTCAGGGCGCCGACCATGCCGAGCGCCGCGCGGCAGGCGAAGCGCGCATGCTGCGGCTCGGCGATGGGCGCGCCGAATAGCGCCATGACCGCGTCGCCGATGTACTTGTCGAGCGAGCCCCGGTGGTCGAAGACCTTGTCGGTCATCTCGGTGAAGAAGATATTGAGAAACTTGACGAGGTCCTCCGGGGCGAGCTTTTCGGAGATGGAGGTGAAGCCGCGGATATCGCAGAACAGCACGCTCAGCTCCCGCTTCTCCCCGCCGAGGCGCAATTTGCCGGCGTCGGCGACAATCTCGTCGATCACCGTTGCCGTGACGTAGTGCTGGAACGCGCTCCGGAGGTAGCGCTTCTCCGATTCGGTAGAGAAGTACTGCACCAGCGTGGTCGAGACGAAGAGCGCCGCGATGAGGAGCGTGGGATAGACGACGTTCAACCAAAGCCCCTGCGCCTGGAACAACTGCTGGGCGATGAAGAGGTAGCCGGCGAGCGCGCCGAGCGCGAGCAACGCCCCGCCGCGCACCCCCGCGCGCGGGAGGCCCCAGGCAAGCGCGAATCCGAAGATCAACAGAATGCCGACATCGACGGCGCCCATCCACTCGGGACGCCGCAGCACCCCGCCCGCCAGCAGGTCCTCCACCACGTTGGCGTGCAGCTCGACGCCGGGATAGGCGGTGTCGAGTGGCGTAACCCGGATGTCGCCGATGCCCGTGGCAGTGGCGCCGATCAGCACTGCGCGGTCGCGCAGCAGCTTCGGGTCCGCGCGCCCGCTCAGGATGTCGGCGACGGATATCGTGGCGACGGTCTGTCCCGGACCGCGATAGCGCACCAGCAGCCGGCCCTGCTCGTCGGTCGGCACGACGCGCCCGCCGATCTCGAGGCCCGCGATCCCGTAGGGCTCGGTGTTCAGCACGGGACGCGGGTCGCCGAGAAAGGCCCGCGCGATCTGCACGCTCAGGGCGGGGTAATAGCGACGGTCGTAGCGGTGGACGAGCGCGATGCGCCGCAGGGCGCCGTCGGGATCAGGATCGGCGTTGATGTGTCCCGAATAGGCGGCGCTGCGCTGCAGCAGCGGGATGTTCGCCAGGACGCCGTGCAGCTCCGGCATGAAAAATTCCCCGGCAGTCCCGCCCTGCCGCACCTCTTCGATGGCCTGGCCGGCGATGGCCTGCCGCGCCCGTTCCGTGCGCTCGGCGCCGACCTGCAGAGCTTCCCTGCGGTCGACCAGAAACAGCATGCCCAGCACGACGCGCCGGCCGCTTCCGACGGCGCGCGCCAGCCGCTCGTCGGCCTGCTGCGACTCCGGCTCCGCGAAGAAGCCGTCGAACGCGATGACCCGGGCGCCTGCCTGGTCGAGGCGGTCGAAGACGGCGGAGAGGGTGGCGCGGCTCCACGGCCAGCGGCCAAGCTCGGCCAGGCTGCGCTCGTCGATCGCGGCGATCGCGACGTGCTGCGGGGGCGCGGGAGGCAGCGCGCGCAGCCGCATGTCATAGGTCTTCAGCTCCAGGAGGTCGAGCAGCGGAACCCCGAGGTAGTAGATCACGACTAGGAGCACGGTCAGGCCGGCGCCGACCTTTCTGGCCAGGCGGTCCGGTGCTAGACTCTTGCGCTCGGCTTGCTGGGACATCGAGCCGACAGGGGAAGTGGCGGACGCCAGGGAGTCCTTATGAATTCCGGCGATTCTATAGGCAAAAATAGAAGCTGTAGAGGCTTCCTGCTGGGTTGCGCTGCGCTCGTGTTGAGCGGTGCTGCTGCCGCGCAGCGAACCGAAGTCCAGTTCCTGCGTTCATGGCAGGCCGCGGACCGGGCGGTGCTCGCGGAAACGCGCGGCGCCGCGTTCGCGCCGGACGGGACACTGCTCATCAGCGAGCGCGGGCGCGGCGCGGTCTGGCGGCTTGCGGGTGAGACCGCCACGGCGACCGAACTCGCCGGGAAGGACCGCTCCTTCAGCTCGACGAAGACCGGCGGGGTTGCGATTTTCGCCTCGGGCCGCGTCGCCGTTGCGAACACGAGCGACGACACCATTGCGCTCGTCGACAGCCAGGGCCGCATCGAGCGCGTCTTTGGCGGCGGCGGGAGAGGCTACGGCCAGTTGAGCGATCCCGAAGGCCTTGCCGCGTCCGTGCGGCACCGGCTCTACGTCGCCGACCACGGCAACAATCGCGTCGTGGTGTACGCGGAAGAGGGCGTGTTCCTGCACCCGATCGGCGGCGGCAGGGATCCCGCCACGGCGCTCGTCCGCCCCGTGCAGGTCGCAGTGGACGGCGCGGAGCGCGTCTACGTTCTCGAGGACCTGGACGGCGGCCGGCTTTCGGTCTATTCGCACACGGGTCGGCTGTTGAAGCGCGTCACCTCCGAGGCCGTGACCGGGGGGCGCGGAGCGCGCTGGCGCGCGCTCGCCGTCGACGCCAGCGGGCGCGTCTTCATCGGCGACAGCGAAAACGGCAACATCACCGACATCGATTGGGAACGCGGGCAGGCGCGCGGCAGTTTCGGCAGTCCCGGCCGCGGCCGCGGCCAGTTCGAGAACATCGCTGCGCTTGCGGTGAGCGGGCGCGAGCTCGCGGTGGTCGATACCGGCAACCGCAAGATCGAGTTCTTCCGCGTGCCCGAAGTGGCGGTCGCGGCCCCCGAGACGGAGCGCCTGCCGAGCGTGCGGCGGGATGAGGTGCGCAGCGTCAATTGCGACCGCGCTTATGCGCTCGACGGCGGCGACGTGCTGTGCCTGGTGAGCGCGTGGCGGGACAGCAAGGTCACCCGGCTCGACGCCGCCGGCAAGACCAAGCTCGAATTCCCCGGGCTGCAGCGTCCGCTGCACGCCGCGGTCGACGCGCGCGACGTCGCGATCGCGGACGGCGAGAGCATCAAGGTCTTCGGCCACGACGGGCGGCTGCGCTTCACGGTGGGCAGCTCGGGCTCGCGTGACGGCGAGTTCATCGACATCGGCGGGCTGCATCTCGGGGACTACCTCTATGTCGCCGACACCGGCAACCGGCGCATTCAGATCTTCACCCGTGACGGCATATTCGTCGCGAAGCTCGTGGACCCGGAAAACCAGCCGCGCCGGGTCGGGCGCCCGGTCGGCATCGTCACCGACAAGTCCGGCAACATCTATGTCGCGGATGCCGACAGCAATACCGTGCAGGTATTCACGCCCAAGCGGGAATGGCGCTATGCCATGGGCGGCGCGCCGCAGCCCTACCAGGCGATCAAGGGGTTGAGCATAGACAGCGAGAACAGCGTGTACGTCCTGGCCGCGACCGAGGGAGCAAGGCAGCTCGTCGACGTGTTCCAGGGCGCGACGCGTGAATTCATGTTTGCCGCATACCGCTCTCCCGCGACCGACCCCTCCGCGGACGCGACTCTTTCGGTCCCGCTTGCCGGAGCCGGGCTCATGCTTCACGACAGCGGCCGCAAGGAGCTCGTCATTTACCGGTTTCTGCAGCCGCCGCAGCGCATCGGCGCGCTCGAGGTGCGGGGCGAGCCCGGGCGCGTGCGGGTCGTGTGGCGCAAGTCGGGCGAGCGCTATGTGCTGGGCTATCGCGTGTACGCGTCCGCGGGGCGCGACGGCCCCTGGGAGCGGCTGCTCGAAACGCCCACCGCGGAGGCGGCGTTCGAGGCCGAGGCCGCAAAGCGCTTCCAGTATTACCGCGTGAGCGCGTTCAGCAACCTGGGTATCGAGGGCGACCCCTCGGCGCCGGTCGAGGACCTCTTCCGCACCGGTTACGGGCATTACCAGGCCAAACGCTACGAGCCGGCCGCGGCAACGCTGGCGCGGGCGGTCAAGATCGCGCCGGATCACACCGCGGCGGTCGAGTACCTCGGGCGCAGCCTGTCGGCGCTGGGACGCCACGATGCGGCGCTCGGCTATTTCCAGGACCTCGCGCGCCGTCCCGGGCACGAGATCGTCGGGCGCCGGCTCGAAGCGCGGGCCATGGCGGCCGCCGGCGACACGCTCGGCGCCCGCTCGGTGACGGAGCGTGCGATCGTCGCCGGCCACGCGGACGGCGCAACCTACCTGCTGTGCGGCGAATTGAGCCTGAAGCTCGGCGACAGCGCCGGCGCGGCGCGCTGCCTCGACACGGCGCTCGCGAAGAATCCGGATAACGCGGCCGCCCGCGCAATGCTCGGCGAAGCCTTCATCCGCCTCGGCGCGACCGAAAAGGGGCTTGCCGAGCTCGACGCCGCCGCGGCCGCCAACCCGGCGGACCCCGCTCCGTTGCGCCGCGCCGGGCGCCTCCTCGAGGGGCTCGGGCGCCACCGCGAGGCGCTCGAGCGCTACGCGAAAGTGCTTGCGACCGCGCCGCGCGATACCGAGGCGAGGATCGCGTCCGCGAACGTGCATCTCAGGCTGGGCGAGCTCGACCAGGCGCGCACCATCGCGCTGTCGCTGGTCGGCAGCCCGGTCGAGGAGAGCATGGGCCAGTACGTCGTCGGGCGGATCGCCCTGGGGCAGCGCCAGAACGAGGAAGCGGTGCTGGCGCTTTCGCGCGCGACCCGGCTCGATCCGCGCCACGGCGCGGCATGGGCCGCGCTGGGCGACGCCTACCTCGCGTTGAACGACGGGTCAAAGGCGCGCGACGCGCTGGACAAGGCGGCGGCACTGCCGGGTGCGGATTCGAGCTTGCTGCGCAGGCTCGCGGAGCTGGAGGCGCGGGCGGGACGCCACGCGACCGCGGCCGCCGTCCTCGAGCGCGCGATCGCGCTGGAGCCGGCCGACGCGGAGCTGCGGCTCGTGCAGGCGCGCACGCTCGCCGCGCTCTCGCGCTGGCACGATTCGGCCAACGCGGCGCGCGAGGCGCACCGGCTGCTGCCGAAGAGCGTCGAGCCGCTGCTCCTCGCCGCCGAAGCTGCCCACCGGCAGGGCAAGAACGGCGAGGCGATCGAGACCTTGAAGCGTGCGCTCGGGTTGAATCCCGAGTCCTTCGACGTGCAGTACCGGCTCGGGAGGAGCTACGCCGAGGTCAATCGCTACGAGGACGCGCAGGCGCATCTCGAGCGGGCGGCGCGCCTGGACGACCGCAACGACGCTCCCCTGCTGCTCCTGGCGGAGATGAACCTCGAGCGGCGCAATTACGATGCCGCGATCGCCACCCTCACGACCGTGGTGGGGCGCAACCCGACCGAAGCGAACCGGCGCAGCCTCGACGTCGCCTACGAGCTGAAGAAGAAAGCGCAGACCGGCACCGGCGGGCGCCTGGTCATCGAGGACCTGCGGCTCTCGCGGATGTTCGCGGCCGCGCACCGGCAGTATGCGACGGAGCGGCTCGGCCAGGTGCGGGTGCGCAACGAGACCAACGACGACTACAAGGGCATGCGCGTTTCCTTCTTCATCAAGGACTACATGGACTTCCCGGTGGCGCGGGAGATTCCCGAGCTGAAGGGCAAGAGCTCCGTGGAGGTGCCCCTGCATGCCACCTTCAACAAGAAGGTGCTCGATATAGACGAGGATACCCGCGTGCTGGCGGTGGTGACGCTCGCGACGGCCGACGCCCGCGACAGCAGCCAGGAGGTGACGCAGTCGCTCACGCTCTACGGCAAGAACGCGATCCAGTGGTCGAACGGCGACATGGTCGGCTCTTTCGTCACGCCGCGCGACGACACGCTGCGCACCTTCGTGCGCGAGGCGGTTAACCGCTATGCTCCGCCGCCGCAGGCGGCGTTGAACCGCCCGCTTGCGCTCGCCGCGACCGTGTACAACACGCTCTCCGCCTACGGAATCCGGTATCAGCTCGATCCGAACAGCCCGTATCCGCAGTTGAGCGCCGACCAGGTGGATTACGTGCAGTTCCCGCGCGAGACGCTGCGCGTGAAGAGCGGCGACTGCGACGATCTCTCCGTACTGCTCGCCGCCGCCTACGAGAATCTCGGCATCGAGACCGCCCTCATCGATATACCCGGGCACCTGTTCCTGATGTTCCGCACCGGCTTGAAGGAGCAGGACCGCGGCCTGGTCAGCCTTCAGGACGACCTCCTGGTGATCCGCGACGGCGAGATCTGGATACCGGTCGAGTCCACGCTGATTGCAACCTCGTTCTCGGAAGCGTGGGCCGAGGGCGCGCGCCGCTACCGCGCGGCCGCTGCCGCCAACCAGTTGAAGGTGCTGCCGCTGCGCAGCGCATGGGAGCGCTTCCCGCCGGCATCGCTGGCGGCGGCGTCCTTCAGGGTGGAGCTCCCGCCCGCCGAGCGGGCGGGGCGCCTCGTCGAGCGCGAGTTGCAGGTGCTGCTCGCGCGCCGGCTCGAACGCGAAGTCCAGGCCTATCGCCAGATGGTCGCGGCGGATCCGCGAAACGCCGACGCGCGGCTCCAGATCGGCATGATCTACGCGCGCAGCGGCATCCCCGACGTGGCGCTGCGCGAGTTCGACGCGATCATCGCGCAGGATCCGCGCAACGTGGCGGCGATCAACAACCGCGGCAATATCTACTTTGCCCGCGGCGATTTCGAGCGCGCGCTGGACTCCTACCGCTACGCCGAGGAACTCGAGGCCACGGACGGCGGCATCCGGATCAACTCGGCGCTCGCCTATTACAAGCTCGGGAAGCTCGCCGAGGCGCAGGCCAAGTACCGCGAGGCGACGCGGCTGCAGCAGGAGCTCGCCGCGCAGTACGCGGCCTTCGCCAGGCTCCTCGCGCACTAAGCGGCAATCTCTCCCCAGGAGGGGGAGAAGCAAACAAGAACCCTTCCCCCTCAGGGGGAGGGTCAAACAAGAACCCCTCCCCCTTAGGGGGAGGGTTGGGGTGGGGGTGGTATGGCCAACTTCATTGGCGTCTGTTCCGCGCGGTGCGGAATCGCAGCGGCAGCCGTCGCGTTGGCGCTCGTGCTGGCGGCGGCGGTCGTTGGGCCGGCGCAGGCGCAGGCCCAGTCCGGTTTGACGAGCCTGCTCGGCGAGCTGTGGGCGAAGCTGCGCGCAGCGGCTCCGCGCGCGCAATCGGCGCAGGCGACCGCCGCTCCGACCGTCACCGCCGGAGTGCGCGGCGTGGAGGCGACCGAGTCGGAGTTGAAGCCCTACTGGATGGGCGATCGCGAGCGGGATCCCGCCTACCGCGCCGAGCGCCAGGCGCTGCTCTCCGCGCAGGATCTGGCCGATCGCACGCGTTACGAGGACGCGGCGCGAGCCTTCGACGCATTTCTCGAGTCCTATCCGAAGAGCCAGTTCGCGCCCAACGCGCGTTTCGGCAGCGGGCTCTCCTACGCGGCGCTGAACGACCGGGCGCGCGCGGTTGCGGCGTTCGAGGCGTTTCTCCAGCAGGATGCGCAACATCCTCTTGCGCGAGACGCGGAGCGCGCGCTCGCCGCGCTGCGCTGAACGGCTTCGAGCGGCCCGCTGCCCGCAATGCGTTCCGCGGATGCGCGGGTTCCAGGCGAATCACGATTTCCACGAATTGAAGGGAGAACATGCGGGCGATGGTGCTGGAGCAGTTCGGCGCGCCGCTTAAAATGAAGGACGTGCCGGTGCCGAAGATCGGCCCCAGCGAGGCGCTCGTGCGGGTGCGGGTGTGCGGCGCGGGCCTGACCGTCGTCATCATGGTCGCGACGCCGGGACGGATCAAGTCGTATCCCCGCATACCCGGGCACGAGGTCGCGGGCGAGGTCGTCGAGGTGGGCTCCGAGGTGAGGACCGTAAGAGTCGGCCAGCGCGTGACCAATCACTACTACCTCACGTGCGGCAACTGCCGCTACTGCCGCAGTGGGCGCGAGACGCTGTGCGAGAACTTCCGGGGCAACGTCGGCCAGGGGTGCGACGGCGGCTATGCGGAGTACGTCGCGCTGCCGGAGCGCAACCTCGTCCCGATACCCGGGGGCGTCTCCGACCTCGAGGCGGCGGTCGCGGCTGACGCGATCGCGACGCCGTACCATGCCTGCCACGCCGAGGCGCAGGTCGCCCCCGGCGACGACGTGCTCATTATCGGCGCGGGCGGCGGCGTCGGCATTCACATGCTGCAGATGGCGCGGCTGTGCGGCGGGCGCGTGCTGGCCGCGGAGATCGGGGAGGAGAAGCTCGAGCTCGCGCGCTCCATGGGCGCGGACGAGGTGATCGACGCGCGGCGCGGCGATCTCGTCAAGCAGGTGAAGGCGTTGACCGGCGGGCGCGGCGTGGACGCTGCAATCGACATCGTCGGCAACAGCCGCACGCTTCAGGCCTCCCTCGAGTCGCTCGCCCCGGCCGGGCGCATGGTGATCATCGGCAGCAAGCCCGCGGCGGTGTACGGCGAGGATCCCACCTTCAAGGTGAACCCGGGGGAATTCATGCGGCAGGCGCAGGAGATACACGGCTCGCGCTACGTGAACAATGCCGAGATCGCGCGCACGCTGGAGCTGGTGAAAAACAAGCGGATAACGGCGGTGGTGAACCGTACTTTCCCGCTGGAGGAGGCGGAAGAGGTGCATGAACTCCTGCGGAAGAACGCGATCGCGGGCCGCGCGGCACTGATCGTCAGCTGAGGAACCGCCTGCCTCGATCCGGACGACGCCGTTTCCTCGTCCTGTCACCGTTTCCCGGGCGGAAGAGGGACGTTCACGCAAGGAGGTAATACCATGTCCGCAGTAGCTCAAAACCCTGGCGAAGGAACCGGCGGAAGCTGGGTCAAATGGCTGGTCGTAACGGTCGTGCTCGCGACGATCGCGTTCCTGGCGAGTCCCAACGGTCCGCTCGGCGGCTTCTGGCGCCCGTCGCCCGACTTTCCGCAGCCGACGGCGGATCAGCTCCCCTGGTTCGTGCTCTTGAACGTGGCCGAGTCGCTCGCGTTCGGATTCGGCATCGCGTACCTTTTCTTCGGCTACCCCCTGATCCGGAACGTGCTGCCGGCGTCAAAGAATCTGACGCTTGCGGCGCACCTGTCCATTGCCTGGCTGCTCTTCAGCTGGTGGCCCCACGACAGCCTGCACGTCGCCAACGGATTGAACATGACCGGCTTGCTGGCGATCGAGTACGGCTTTCACGTGACGTTGATGGTCGCCGGCGTGATCGTGGCGTGCTTCGTCCTCGCCCTGGTGCGCCAGCGCGCAGCGTAGTTCTCAGGCTACGCGATAACGCTCCACCGTCTTCCGGTCGAGCTCGATGCCGAAGCCGGGGGCCTTGGACACTTCCATGTAGCCGTTCCTGATCGCGGGGCGGTTCGCCCACATCGCCTGCCACACCGGGTCGCGCTCGGGGTCGGCGAAGCACTCGACGTAGGTGCCGTGCGGCACGCCGGCGAGGAGCTGCTGCGAGATTTGCGGCTCCTCGTGGTGCGCCATCCGCACGCCGGCGGTGCGGCAGATTTCCGCGGCGCGGCGCCAGTCGGTGACGCCCCCGCCTTCGGAAGCGTCGAAGTTCACGTAGTCGACGGCGCCGGCGTCCACCAGCCGGCGCACGCCGTGGCTGGTGATCTCGCTCTGGCCGGCGGTGACGGGAATGGGAATCGCCTGGCGCACGCGCGCCATGAGGGTGACGTCGTCATACCAGTGGCACGGCTCCTCGAACCAGCCGATGTCGAGGGGCGCGACGAGCCGCGCGAACCGGATCGCCTCCTGCGCGTTCCAGCCGCGGTTGGCGTCCACCACGAGCTTGAAGTCCGGGCCCGCCGCCTTGCGGGCGGCCGCCACCCGCTCGGCATCCGCTTCCGGCGCGAGGCCGCCGACCTTGAACTTGCAGCCCGCCATGCCGGCGGCGCGGTACTGCTCCATCTCGCGGCCGATGTCGGCGAGCGTCTTGCCCTCCATGTAATAGCCGCCGATGGAGATGACGGGAAGCCGCTCCCGCTCCCCGCCGAGCAGCGCCGCGGTGCTCTTTCCCCTCGATTTGCCGACGAGGTCCCACAGCGCGCAGTCGACGCAGGAAATCGCCTCGAGCAGGATCTTGCGGTCGGTGCTGGTGTGGCTCAGGCCGAACATCGCCTGCCACGCGCGCTCGACCTCCAGGATGTCCATCCCCCGCACGCGCGGCGCGAGCAGCTCGTGTATCAGGCGCACGATTTCGCGCCCGTGGCTGCGGTTGTCGCCGTTGTAGACCTCGCCTGCGAGGCTTTCGTCGCCGCGCACGCGCGTCACCACCGTGCAGCGCTTGAGCACGGAGTAGGTGGCTCCGCCGAAATTCTTCCTGAGCGGAACCTCGACGGCGAGCGCTTCGACGTTTTGAATCTTCAAGGGCGTGAATGGTGAGTGGTGAGTAGTGAGTGGACTGAATCGTGCGCTCCGCCGCAGTTCGGGGCTTTGGTCCACTCACCACTCACTGCTCACGACTCACGCTTTCCGGGCAATGCGCCGCGTTCGGGACTGCTGCGCAAAGTAGACGAAAGCCACCAGCACGAGCGCCGGCAGGTAAACCCAGTGCTCCGAGGGACGGTCGCTCGGAACCTTGATCGCCGCGATTTTCCAGCCCAGCTCGAAACCGGACCTTCTCGCGCGGCTGCCGAACCTGACGTTCACGATCCGCGCCTCCTCGCCCAGCACCGACACGGTGAGCCCGGCTTCGGCGAGGCGGTCGCGCCCCTCGCCCGGCTTGTCGAGCCGCACCGCAACCGTCTTGCGGATCTTCTCGCCTTCCACGTTCTCGCCCTCGATCACCAGCACCAGGCGATCCTTTTCCGGGAGCTCCCGCGCGATGCGGAGGATTTCCCTGGGCGCGATGTCGGTGTAGGGCTCGTAGAGCTGATCCATGAAGTAGTCGGGCCGGAACAGCGCGAAGGTGGCGGCCAGCAGCAGCACGATCTCCCACCATTTGCAGCGGGTCCGGAACCAGCCGAGCGTCGCGGCGGCGAACACGAGCGAGGCGGCGGTCGCGGCGCAGAACACGAGCAGCACCTCGAACCAGCCGCGCACGTCGATCAACAGCAGCATCGGGTTGAAGATGAAAACGAAGGGCAGCACTACGGTGCGCAGCGCGTAAACGGCCCCCTGGAGCCCGGTCTTGATGGCGTCCTCGCCCGAGATCGCCGCAGCGGCGAAGGTCGCGAGCCCGACCGGCGGCGTGATGTCGCCCATGATCCCGTAGTAGAAGACGAAAAGATGCACGGCAATGAGCGGGATCACGAGGCCGGACTGCGCGCCGAGCTCCACGATCACCGGCGCCATCAGCGTCGCGACCAGGATGTAGTTCGCGGTGGTGGGCACACCGAGCCCCAGGACCAGGCAGACGAATGCGGTGAACCCCAGCATCAGCACCACGTTCCCTTGCGACACCACTTCCACGAATTCAGTCATGCGCAGCCCGAGGCCCGTCAACGTGATGCCGCCCACGATGATGCCCGCGGTGCCCGTCGCAATCGCGATGCCGATCATGTTGCGGGCGCCCTCATTCAGCCCCTCGACGACGTCCCGCAGGCCGCGCTTCGCCTCGGTCCCGAGCCCGTGCTGTCCGCGAAACAGCTTCGTGAGCGGTCGCTGCGTCGCCATCAGGATAATCAGCGTGAGCGTCGCCCAGAACGCGGAAAGCGCGGGCGAAAGCTCCTCGATCATCAGGCACCAGATGAGCACGCCGAGGGGAATGAGGAAGTGCAGGCCGGCTTTCACCGTCGGCCAGGTGTCGGGCAGCACCGGGTGCTCGACGTCGATGTCGGGCGGCAGATCCGGGCAGCGCGCCGCGACCCAAGCCGAAACGACGTAGAGCGCCGCAAGCATCGCTCCGAGCACCCACGGCGCCGCCGCGCCGAGCTGGCTCTTCACCGCTTCGGCGACGAAGTAGACCACGGCGCACACTGCGATCGTGCCCGAGATCCCGAGCGACCAGGCGACGAGCTTCTGCGGCAGCGTGCGCTCGCGGGCCTGCGCCGTGGGATCCAGGCCGAGCTTCAGCGCCTCGAGGTGCACGATGTAGAAAAGCGCGATGTACGAAATGAGCGCCGGCAGGAACGCGTGCCTGATGACCTCGGTGTAGGGAATGCCGACGTACTCGACCATGAGGAACGCCGCGGCGCCCATCACCGGCGGCATGATCTGCCCGTTTACCGAAGAAGCGGTCTCGATCGCGCCCGCCTTGACGCCGCCGTAGCCGGACTTGGTCATGAGCGGGATAGTGAAGATGCCGCCCGAGACCACATTCGACACCGAGGAGCCGGAGATCAGTCCGTTCAGCCCGGATGAGACGACCGCGACCTTGGCCGGCCCGCCGCGCAGATGGCCGAGCAGCGCGAACGACACCTGCATCATGTAGTTGCCCGCGCCCGCCTTGTCGAGCATCGATCCGAACAGCACGAAGATGAAGATGTAGCCGACCGATACGCCGAGGGCGACGCCGAACACGCCTTCCGTCGTGAGCCACTGGTGCGTGAGCATGCGTTCCAGTGACGCGCCCTTGTGCGCGAGCACGTCGGGCAGATAACTGCCGAGCATGATGTAGGCGAGGAAGACAGCGGCGAGAATCGTCATCGGCAGCCCGACCGCGCGCCGTGTCGCCTCGAGCAGCAGCACGAGCCCCAGGCTCGCGACGACGATGTCCTGCAGGTTGGGTATGCCGGGCCGCGTCGCGAGCTCGGCGTAGAAGAGCAGGAAATACGCGCCGGCAAAGCAGGCGCCGAGCGCGAGCAGCCAGTCGTGCAGGGGCACGCGCGCGCGCGAGGAGGTGCTGAGCGCCGGGCAGCAGAGGTACGCCAGGAACAGCGCGACTCCGAGGTGCAGCGAGCGCGCCTCGGTGTCGTTCAGCACGCCCCATCCGAGCACGAACGGAAGCGGCGAGGCGTACCAAAGCTGAAACAGCGACCAGCCGACCGCAACGACGAAGATGAGCCGCCCGACCCACCCCGTCGGGGTGCGTCCCCCGGTGTCGGACTCGGCGACGAGCTGCCGCAGGTCGGGGCTCGGCGCCCGGGCCGAATCGGACATCGTTTTTCCCGAAAAAAAGGGCGGGCGCTACGCGCCCCGCCCGATTTCCGCCGCCCGTGCCGCGCGGATCACTTCAGCCAGCCTTTTTCCTTGTAGTACTTGACGGCCCCCTCATGCAGCGGCGCGGTAAGCCCGTCCTTGATCATGTTTTTCGGCTCGAGCACCTGGAACGCGGGGTGTAGTTTCTTGAACTCGTCAAAGTTGTCGAACACCGCCTTCACCACGGCATACACGGTATCGTTGGGAACCTGGGTCGACGAAACGAAGGTTGCGAGCACGCCGTAGGTCTGGGTCTCCTGCGGGTTATTCGGGTAGAGGCCGCCGGGGATCGTCGCAAACGCGTAATAGGGATGGGCCTTGACCAGCTTGTCCACCGCGGATCCCGTGACCGGCACCAGCTTCGCCCCGCACACCGTGGTCGGATCCTGGATGTTCGCGGAAGGGTGGCCGACCAGGTAAAAGAAGCCGTCGATCTTGCCGTCGCAGAGCGCCGGGCCGTGCTCGTCGGCCTTCAGCTCGGAAGCGAGCGCGAAATCCGAGAGCTTCCAGCCCATCGCGGCGATCAGTTCCTCGAGCGAGGCGCGCGTGCCCGAGCCGGGGTTGCCGACGTTGAACTTCTTGCCCTTGAACCCGGAAAAGCTCTTGATGTTGAGGTCCTTGCGCGCGACCACGGTGACCGGCTCCGGATGCAGCGCGAACACCGAGCGCAGCTCCTTGAACGGGCCATCCTTCGCGAACTGCCCGACGCCCTTGGTGGCGTTGTAATGCACGTCGGATTGCGCCACTCCCATGTCGAGCTCGCGCGCCTTGATGGTGTTGATGTTGAAGACCGAGCCTCCGGTGGACTCGACCGAGCAGCGGATGCCGTGCGTCTTACGGTCCTTGTTCACCAGGCGGCAGATCGCACCGCCGGCCGGGTAGTACACGCCGGTCACGCCGCCGGTGCCGATGGTGATGTATTTCTGCTGGGCGTGCGCGGCCGGCATCGCAGCACCAATCGATCCCGCAGCGAGCAGCGCGGCAAAAATGCGGAGATTTCTCATGGCGTCCCTCCTTCAGCGGATTCGCCGGTCGAATCGCCGGCTGAACCTAGATTAGCGTATCGCCCTCCGGGCGACAAGCCGGCACACTCCCGGCGGAGGCGAGCGCTGCGGACGGGAGCGCCGCCTCGAGCGCGCGCCCGAGCTTGTCCACGATCTCGTCGAGCTGCGGCTCCTCGATGGTGAAAGGCGGCGCAAGCAGTATGTGATCGCCTCTCGTGCCGTCGATCGTGCCACCCATCGGGTAGCACAGGAGGCCTGCCTTCATCGCCTCCCTCTTTACCCGCGCGCTTGCGCGCAGCCCCGAGTCGAGCGGCGCCTTGCTCGCGCGGTCGGCCACGAGCTCCAGTCCCCAGAACAGCCCGCGGCCGCGAATATCGCCGATGTTGGGATGGGCGCCGAAAGCGGCGCGGAGCTTGCGCTCGAACACCGCGCCTAGCGGCTTGACCCGCGCCAGCAGCCCGTCTTCGTGCAGCCGGCGCTGCACCGCGAGCGCGCCCGCACACGCCGCCGGGTGGCCGAGATAGGTGTGGCCATGCTGGAAAAATCCGCTTCCCGCGACGATCGCGTCGAACACCTTGCGGGTGGCGAGCATAGCGCCGATCGGCTGATAGCCGGCGCCGAGGCCCTTTGCGATGCACACCAGGTCGGGCACGATACCCTCCTGCTCGAAAGCGAAGGTCGTGCCGCAGCGCCCCATCCCGCACATCACCTCGTCGAGGATGAGGAGCATGCCGAAGTGGTCGCACAGCTCGCGCACGCGCCGGAAATAGCCGGCGACCGGGGGCACGGCGCCGAGCGTCGCGCCCGCCACCGTCTCGGCGACGAAAGCGATCACGCGGTCCGGGCCGAGCCGCATGATCTCGGCTTCGAGCTCGGCGGCGAGCCGCGCGGCATAGGCTTCCTCGCTCTCGCCGGGCCGCCGGTCGCGGTAGGCGTAGCAGGGCGAGACATGGCTGGTCTCGAACAGCAGCGGCTGGAACTGCCTGCGGCGCCACTGATTCCCGCCAACGGCGAGCGCGCCGAGGGTGTTGCCGTGATAGGACTGGCGCCGTGCGATCACGTAGCGGCGCTGCGGTTCGCCGATCTCGACGAAATACTGGCGCGCGAGCTTGAGCGCGGCTTCCACCGCCTCCGAGCCGCCGGAGACGAAGTAGACCTTGTCGAATGCGCCCGGAGCGCGCGCGATCAGCGCGTCCGCGAGCCGCTCCATCGGCTCGTTGCTGAAAAAGGAGGTATGCGCGTAGGGCAGGGCGCCGAGCTGTGCCTTGATTGCGTCCAGCACCGCGCGATCGGAATGGCCCAGGCAGGAAACCGCTGCGCCGCCCGAGGCATCGAGATAGCGCCGGCCGTCACGATCGATCAGGTACGCGTTCTCGCCGCCTACGGCGACCGGATAGATTTGGCGTGGGTCGCGGTGAAAGACGTGTGTCATGGCCTGTGCCACCCCCCGAATGCTCGCCGCGCATTGCGACTCGCGAGCTTCAGTAAAAAACGATGATGGCGCCGACGATCGTGGCGCCGGCGACGCTGGCGGCGAAGATGAGCTTGTCCTTGTCGGTCCAGCCCGGCCCCCGGCGCACGTTGCCGACGATCGCGCGCGTTTCCGGGGGCGTGCCGGCATCGGTCAACGGCTTGTGCTTTCCGCTTTCGGAGAACTCCTTCAACTCTTCCACCATGCCGGTATTGATGGCGAGCCGCATGGTGGCGTCGAGGGAGTCGAACGCCCGCGACAGCCCGAGCGCGGGCACGGGAGTCGCGCCCAGCGTGCTCAACTCGGCGGCATCGGCGCGGCGCGTATCCGGAATCGACCGCACCAGCGCCTGGGCCGCGTCGGGGTCGAGCCGCGGCGGCACCGGCGGGCGGGTCGCCGTGAGCACGTGGACCGTGGTGTCGATCTGCTTGGCGACCTCGCGCAGGTCCTTGGCAAGCTCGTCGGCGCTCGCGTAGCGGTCGTCGAGGACCTTGGCAATCGCCTTGGCGACGATGAAATCCAGCACCTCGGGAACCCGCGCGTTGTGCGAGCTCGGCGGCGGCGGCACCAGGTTCATGATCTGGAACATGACCGAGGTCACGTCCTCGCCGGTGAAGGGCGGCTTTCCGGTGAGCATCTCGTAGAGGATCACGCCGAGGGAAAAGATGTCCGAACGCGGCTCGGCGCGCTTGCCGGCGACCTGCTCGGGCGACATGTAACGCGGCGAGCCGAGCACGATGCCGGTCTGGGTCCTGACCTCCGCCGAACGCATCCGCGCGATGCCGAAGTCGGTGATCTTGCAGCGGCCGGTGATCGACAGCATGATGTTGGCGGGCTTGACGTCGCGGTGGACGACGCCATTCTGGTGCGCGTAGGCGAGCCCTTCGGCCACCTGGGCCGCGATATCGACCGCACGCGCGATCGCCAGCGGCTGGCCGGCCGCCATCAGGGAGCGCAGCTCTTCACCCTGCAGGAACTCCATCGCCATGTAGGCGAGATTGCCGCTCTTGCCGACGTCGTAGATGGTGACGATGTTGGGGTGGTTGAGGCTGCCGGCGGCCTTGGCCTCCTGGTAGAAGCGGCCTTCGTATTCCGCCATCTCCTGCGGATCGAGCGACATGCTGACGGTCTTGATCGCGACCTGCCGGTCGAGCAGCGGATCGTTGGCGCGGTAGACGACGCCCATCGCACCCTTGCCGAGCTCGGCGAGAAGCTCGTAGCGGCCTAGCGTGCGCGCTTCCATGAAACCGGACGGGCCGGCGCGGGAGCTTCGCGCACCGAGCCCCGTGGGATGGAATACGACGTCACTCGGCGCGACCCTGCATCCGGGAGGCTGCGGGGTCCGGGCATCTATTGCCCGGCCTTCACGGAACGGAACGCGGGGCCCCAGATCGGGTGGCCGGCTTCGTTTGCCGCGAGCTCGAACGAGGGGTCGATCTTGAGGGCGGCGCGGAATTCGTCGCGGCAGCGCCGCTCGCGTCCCGAGACGCAGTGGATGAAGGCGAGATACTTGTGCGCCCTGACCTGGTCGCTCCTGCCGAGTCCCTGGTCGAGGCTCGACTGCAGCAGGCGCGCTGCCGCGGAGTAGTTTCCGTCCTCGTACTGCTTGATGCCGCTGGCGAGGTCCGCCTCCCCCTTGTGCGGCGCGAACAGACTCTTGAATTCCTGCTGTATGGCCTTGATCGGGGCGGACTCGCAGCCCAGGAGAATTGCGGCGATTGCTGCTGCCATCACCAGCCTCGAGAACGCCATCTCCCCCTCAATTCTGGAACTTGTGCCTAATTCTAATCCTTCCGCCGGCTTTGGCGTCGACGATTTCGACATGCGGCGGGAAATTGGCATTCCGGATCTCGACGCGGTGCCGGCCCGGCGTGAGCTCGATGTCGCGCAGCGGCGGCGAGACGCCGCGCAGTCTGCCGTCGATATGGACCTCGCCCCACGGCGATATGGCGAGGCTCAGCGTCGCCGCTGCCGGCGCCGACGCCACGGTTTCCGCTTCGGCAAGCGGCTCCTCATCGGCGAGCGGCACGGGGGAAGTCCTTGCAGCTCGCGTCGCGGGTTTGGGTTTCGCCGGCGCAGCGCTCGTCCGGGCGGGAGGAGGCGCGGGTTTCGCGGGCGCTGCCGCAGGCGTGCCGGACGTGTCCGGCTTCGCCGGAGGAACCGCTCGCGCCGGAGCGGGCGCCGGCGCTGCGGCCGCCCGCTGCGGGGGAGATGGAGGCGGCGGCACCGGCGCCGCGGCAGGCTGGCGGGCGAGCCGCAATCCCACCGCAACGCTGAGGATGGCCGCCACGGCGAGTCCGGTTCCCAGGCGCGGCTTGCGGCGCAGGTTGTCGGTCACGACCGCGGCGGTTTGCGTGAGCTTGCCCAGTACCTCCGCGCCACCGGCGGGCAGCCGCGTCCTCGGGCTTGCGGCGGTGGTGCGCTGCAGCGACGCCGTCGTCGCGAGGGCGGTGTAGATCTCGTGCTCGCGCACGTGCTTGTCCGTGCGCGCGCCTTCATAGCGAAACAGCCGCCCGTAGCCCTCGGACAGGCACGACACCACCTCGTAGAAGGAGCGCGAAACCAGAATCTGGCCGGGCTCGGAAAAGCCCATCACGCGCTGCGCGACGTTGATGCCGTCGCCGATGATATTGGGCTGGCCGTTGATGTCCTTCACCAGCCGCACCGGGCCGAGATTGATGCCAAGGCGGATCTTCAGTTCCGGCCCCGGCGGCTGCGGCAGCTGCAGCGCCTCGCGCAGCGCGAGGCTCACGTAGAGCGCGTCCTCCGGGTCGCCGAGAAACGAGAGGGCCGCGCCATCGCCGGTGTCGAGGATGATGCGGTCGTTGGGCGCGACGCTCGCCAGAGCCTCGGTCAGCAGCGTGTTCAGCCGCTCCTTGAAGAAGATCTGCTCGGCGACGGGCTTCCTCGAGTACTCGACGATGTCGAGGAACACGACGCTGCAGATGAAGGTGCGGTTGATCGCGGTCTGCAATGGAGCCCCTAACACAATGAAACGCGCGATGCGCTGTCACGATTTTGGCTCAGGGCGCGAAGCAAGGCCCGCCGCTTAGACCGACTAAGCAAGGGACTTGCGACAAAGCCATGGGCCAAAACTCGTGCCAGCCCCTGTGATGCCACTGAACATTCTGATGCCTGCGCCGGGGTTGCTGCCAGAATCGGCGCTGACTTTGTCGCTCGGCTTGCCAATATCGACATATTGGCTGCACCTCGCTTCGCGTCATCACCAATTCTGGCTGCAACGCACGCGTGTTTCATTGTGTTAGGGGCTCCTACTTGACGCGCATTCCGGGTTGCGCGCCGGAGTCCGGGGAAAGCAAGTATATTCCTGGACCGTCGCCGGAAGCCGCCAGCACCATGCCCTCGGAGACCCCGAATTTCATCTTGCGGGGTGCGAGGTTGGCGACGACCACGGTGAACCGGCCCTTAAGCCGCTCAGGATCATAGGCGCTCTTGATCCCCGCGAAAACGGTCATAGTTCCGGTTCCGGTGTCGAGCGTGAGCTTTAGCAGCTTATCTGCGCCCGGGACCGAGTCCGCATTCACGATTCTGGCGATCCGCAGATCCAGTTTGTTGAAGTCATCGATCGTTATCCGCGCGCCCGCTGCGCCTCCTTCCCCCCTCGCGGGGGAAGGTAGGGATGGGGGGGTGGTTGCCATCGGAATTTCCTTTTCGACCTCGAACAGCGCGTTGAGCTGTTTCGCCTCGACGCGCTTCATCAGGTGCGTGAACGGAAGGATTGAGGTTGGCCAACAATTGAGATCCTTCCAAGTTAATGCACGATCAATTCCAAAGAGTTCCTTTGCTGTCCTTTTTGCAACCGCAGGAAGTATTGGTGCGAGCAAGACAGAGAGTCGGAAGAAAGCAACGAGACACAGTGAGCAAACTTCTTGAAGGCCCATGATGGAGTTTCCATCGTCTCGCTTAGCTAGCTCCCATGGTTTGCATCGATCAAAGTATTCATTGACTTTGTCTGCAAGCAACATGACCGATCTGACAACTTGCCCGAACTCACGATGTTCATATGCATTTCTAATCAAATCGATCTGCCCGGCGAAGGTGCCCCTGAGTCCCAATAGAGTCGAGTTTCCAAAGAACAATAGAAACTCCTCCTGAGTCCGCGCAACGCTTCCATCAGGAAGCGGTGACTCCATGCGGAGGGTGGCTGGTCGGCCGGAACTCAACTTCCCGCCAAATCGCTCGTTGATGAATTTGGCAGCGCGACTCGCGATATTGATGTACTTTCCCACCAAGTCGCTATTGACGCGTGCAATGAAATCGTCCGGATTGAAATCCAGGTCCTCGACGTTGGCATTGAGCTTGGCGGCGATGTAGTAGCGCAGCCAGTCGGGGTTCATGCCGAGCTGGAGAAAGCGCAGCGGGTCGATGCCGGTGCCGCGCGACTTGGACATCTTCTCGCCCGACACGCCGATGAAGCCGTGCACGTTGACCTGGTCCGGCGTCTTGTAGAGGCCGGAGAAATGGAGCATCGCAGGCCAGAACAGGGTGTGGAAATAAATGATGTCCTTCCCGATGAAGTGGATCATCTCGGTATCGCTGGCGCGTCTTACGATCGCGTCGAAATCGATGCCCTTGCGGTCGCAATAGTTCTTCAGGCTCGCGAAGTAACCGATCGGGGCATCCAGCCAGACATACAGGTACTTTTCCTCCTTGATATCCGGGATCCGGATGCCGAAATAGGGCGGGTCGCGCGAAATGTCCCAGTCGGCGAGCGTTTTGTCGTCCTTGCCCTCCAGCCATTCTTTCGCCTTGTTGGCGACTTGCGTCTGGAGCCGGCCCGGCTGGTTGATCCACTCGCGCAGGAACTCCTTGCACTTCGGATCGGAGAGCCTGAAGAAGGAGTGCTCCGATGATTTCATCACCGGCGTCGCGCCCGACAGTGTCGAATAGGGGTTCTTCAGCTTCGTGGGCGAATAGACGGAACTGCAGTTCTCGCAGGCGTCCCCGTACTGGTCTTTCGCGCCGCAGTTCGGGCACTCGCCCTTGATGTAGCGGTCGGCGAGGAACATCCCCTTGACCGGGTCGTAGAACTGCTCGATCGTCTTCGAGTAGACGAGCCTCTTCGCCTTCAACCGGCGATAGAGGTCCTGCGAGAGTTCGGTGTTCTCCTTCGAGTGGGTCGAGTGCCAGTTGTCGAACTCGATATGGAAACCGTCGAGATACTGCTTGCGTTCCCTTGCGACCTCGGCGATGAATGCCTCAGGCGATTTCCCGGCCTTCTCGGCGGCGAGCATGATCGGCGCACCGTGCGCGTCGTCGGCGCCGATGAAATGCACCTCGTGACCCTGCATGCGCTGGAAGCGCACCCAGATGTCGGCCTGGATGTACTCCATGATGTGACCGATGTGGAGCGGCCCGTTCGCGTAGGGAAGGGCCGTGGTGACAAAGAGACGCCGTTGAGTCATTGTTGTGGGCGGAACCTGACGCCCGAAATTGTAGCAAAGTTGAAGGGTTAGCCACGAAAATGCATGCTTTGTCTCACATCCCGGTGGCGGCCGGACGCGAATCGGGTTCGGAAGCCGCTGCTGCGCCGCGCGGTAGCATTCCGGCGTGGCGGAATCAGATGGCGCGCCGGGCAGTTATCCTCGCCGCGTGGCGGAAGTAACCCGTTGGCGGAAGTGGTTGGAACCGGACTAGAATCGCGCCCTACACTTTCGTCGAGGCAATTCATGGCGGTCACGGAGCAGCAGGTCGAGGAAGCGCTGAAGCAGCTGACCGACCCCAACACCCGCAAGGATTACGTCAGCACCCGGTCGGTGCGCGGCATCAAGGTGGACGGCGACAGGGTCGGAGTGGAAATCCAGTTGGGCTACCCGGGAAAGAGCCAGCTCGAGCCGATCCGGGAAGAGGTGACGCGGGCGCTGAAGGCGATCCCGGGCGTGGCGAGCGCGACGGTCAGCGTGCAGATGAAGATCGTCTCGCACGCCGTGCAGCGCGGCGTAAAGCTCGTTCCGGGCATCAAGAACGTCATCGCCGTCGCGTCCGGCAAGGGCGGAGTGGGCAAGAGCACTACCGCAGTCAACCTCGCGCTCGCGCTGGCGGCGGAGGGCGCAGCCGTCGGGGTGCTCGACGCCGACATCTACGGCCCCTCGCAGCCGATCATGCTCGGCATCCGGGGCCGGCCCGAATCGCGCGACGGCAAGCACCTCGAGCCGATGGAAGGACACGGCATCCAGGCCATGTCGATCGGCTTCCTGATCGACCCGGACACCCCGATGGTGTGGCGGGGTCCGATGGTGACCCAGGCGCTGGAGCAGCTGCTGAACGAGACGAAGTGGCGTGACGTCGATTACCTGGTGGTGGACCTGCCGCCCGGGACCGGAGACATCCAGCTGACGCTCGCCCAGCGCGTGCCGGTGACCGGGGCGATCATCGTGACGACGCCGCAGGACATTGCGCTGATCGACGCCCGCAAGGGCCTCAAGATGTTCGAGAAGGTCGGCATCCCCATCCTCGGCATCGTCGAGAACATGTCGCTCTACCTCTGCCCGAAGTGCGGGCACGAGGAGCGCATCTTCGGCGCGGGCGGGGGCGAGCGGATGGGCAAGGACTACGATGTCGAGCTGCTCGGCGCGCTGCCCCTCGATACCGCCATCCGCGAGCAGACCGATTCCGGCAAGCCGACGCTGGTCTCGGATCCCGGCGGCCGGATCGCCGCGATCTACCGGCAGATCGCGCGCCGGGTGGCGGTGAAGATCGCCGAGAAGGCGCAGGACCACTCGGCGGCGTTTCCCAAGATCGTCGTCCAGAACACCTGACCGGGGCGGACACTCTCGTTCCGCCGCGGTCTGCTCGCGTTCGAGCGGTCGCGGCGGCGCCGCTCAACGCTCGCGCGGCTTATAATGAGCCGCTGCGCGCATCTCTTCCGTCCCAGCCAATCAGCCTCCGACCCCGATGTCAATCAAATCAGACCGCTGGATCCGGCGCATGGCGCTCGAGCAGCGCATGATCGAGCCGTTCGAGCCGGGCCAGATCAAGGAGGTAAACGGCCGCAAGGTGGTGTCCTACGGCACCTCGAGCTACGGCTACGACATCCGCTGCTCGGACGAATTCAAGCTCTTCACCAACATCAACACCACCATCGTCGACCCCAAGAATTTCGACCCGAACTCCTTCGTGGACGTGAAGGGGGACGTCTGCATCATCCCGCCCAACTCCTTCGCGCTTGCCCGCACCGTCGAATACTTCCGCGTCCCCCGCAACGTGCTGATCTTGTGCCTGGGAAAGTCGACCTACGCCCGCTGCGGCATCATCGTCAACGTGACACCGCTGGAGCCGGAGTGGGAGGGCTACGTCACGCTCGAGTTCTCGAACACCACGCCCCTTCCGGCCAAGATCTACGCCAACGAGGGGGTGGCGCAGGTGATCTTCCTGGAAGCGCAGGCCGACGATATCTGCGAGACCTCCTACAAGGACCGCCGGGGAAAGTACCAGGGGCAGCGCGGGGTCACGCCTCCAAAAGTCTGATAAACCCGGAAGCTTCGCGCCGGTTTATGTCCGTGCGTTCGAGCCGCTCGACCCGCCGCTCAACGCGCGGCATGCAGAAGTCGCGTGCCGCTTTCTCCAGCTTCACCTTGCGACGCCGAGCACGGCGCCCGCGCCGGTCGACGCGTTGCGTACAGGACGCGCGCGTGAAATTTTTTTCGAAAAACCGGAAAAAACTCTTGATTCCTGGTACAACGGCCCTATAATTTCTCCGAGTTTTGCGATTCTGTTACCTGCGAGAGGGTGGTAAAGCGACAGACGATGGAAGTGCCACGAAGTCTCCGCCTCGAGGCGGACGCGGTTGCCGGGCGCCTGCCCGAGTCCTAGGTCTCAAGGAGAGCTTTGATGGCCGTGCGCCCAGCCGCCCAGAACCCGCAACCCGCCCCCGCACCCGAACCCGAGCAGTCCCAGCTCTTCGACACCCACCCCGAAGTCCGCCTGGACTTCAAGCACGTCCGCAAATCGCTCAAGCAGGGCTACACCAGGCCTTTCCTGCTGGTCGACACCGGCATCGTTCGCACCAAGGTCCGCCGCTTCAAGGCCGCCATGCCGCGGGTCAACCCGCATTACGCGGTCAAGGCCAACCCCGATCCCCGGGTGCTGAAGGTCTTGATCGAGGAGGGGGCAGGCTTCGAGATCGCGTCCATTGCCGAGCTCGACCTCCTGCTCGAGCTCGGCGTGCCCGCTGCGGAGGTCTATTACAGCAACCCGGCAAAGTCCCGGGCCTACATCGAGTATGCCGCTGCGAAAGGCGTGGAGTGGTTCGTTCTGGACAGCGTCGAGGAGCTGAGGAAGATCCACGGCATCAAGCCCGACGCAAAGCTCTATGTCCGCATCGAGGCCCCCAACGTCGGCAGCGACTGGCCGCTGACGGGCAAGTTCGGCATGAAGGCGCAGGAAGTGGACGCGATCGTTGCCGAAGCGGTAGCGCTCAAGTCCGATCTCGCGGGCGTCACCTTCCACGTCGGCTCCCAGTGCCGCAACCCGGAGAACTGGCGGGCGGGCATACAGGGCGCGAAGCGCGTGTTCAAGAAGATGCGCCTGGCGGGCTTGAAGCCCAGGTTGCTCAACATCGGCGGCGGCTTCCCCGTGCGCCACGTCAAGCCCATCCCCTCGATCGAGAAGATCGCCGAGGTGGTCAACCACTCGCTGCGCGACGTGCCGCAGAGCGTCCGCGTGATGGCGGAGCCGGGGCGCTATTTCGTGTCGGATGCGGGCTACTTCGTCTGCCGCGTGGTCGGTACCGCGACCCGCGCCGGCAAGCGCTGGATGTACTGGGACGCGGGCGTCTTCGGCGGCGTCATCGAGACGACCGAGGGGCTGCGCTACGACGTGCAGACCGACCGCACCGGCAAGCTCATCCCCTGGAACATCGCCGGACCGACCTGCGATTCGGTGGACGTCTGCATGCGCGACGAGCTCTTCCCCGAGGATCTGCGGGAGGGCGACTACATCTACATCGCCAATGCCGGTGCCTACACCACCGCCTACGCCAGCACCTTCAACGGCTTTCCGTTGCCGGAGGTTCGCGTCATCTGACCCGACCCGCGCTGCGCAGAAAAGCGGGCCGCGGCCCGCTTTTTTGTCGGCCGGCGGCGAGCCGGCTACTTCCGGATGCGCTCGTAAGTTACGCAGCGGAAGGGATAGTTGTGCCGCGCGTCGGCTGCAAATGATTCGGCGGCGACCTCGCGCCAGTCCCCGGGGGCGATTTCAGGCATGAAGGCGTCCCCCGCGACCTCGGCGTCGACCGTCGTCAGGTAGAGCCGTCCGGCGCGCCCGAGCGCCTGCGCGTAGAGTTCGGCGCCTCCGATCACGAAGATCTCGTCGTCCTCCCCGCAGGCGGCGATCGCGTCGTCGAGCGAATGGGCGACCTTCGCTCCGGAAACCCGGTAACCGCGCTGGCGCGTGACGATCACGGTGGTGCGGCCCGGGAGCAATCGCCCGATCGATTCCCAGGTCTTGCGGCCCATGACGATGTGATGGCCGAGGGTCAGGCGCTTGAACCGCTTCAGCTCCTCCGGCAGGTGCCACGGGATGGCCCCGTTCGCGCCGATGACGCGATTCCTCGCCATCGCCACGATGACCGAAATGCGTGGATTGCGGCTCAAACGGCGACGGGCGCCCTGATCGCGGGGTGGGGATCGTAGTTCTCGAGCGTGATGTCCTCGTAGCGGAACGCGAAGAGGTCCGTTACCGAGGGGTTGAGCCTCATCGCGGGCAGCCGCCGCGGGCTGCGCGCAAGCTGCTCGCGCGCCTGCTCGAGATGGTTGAGGTAGAGGTGGGTGTCGCCGAAGGTGTGCACGAAGTCGCCGGCCTTGAGCCCGCATACCTGCGCCACCATCAGGGTGAGCAGGGCGTAGGACGCCATGTTGAACGGCACGCCGAGGAAGAGATCGGCGCTCCTCTGATAGAGCTGGCACGACAGGCGCCCCTCGGCCACGTAGAACTGGAAGAACGCATGGCACGGCAGCAGCGCCATCTTCGGCAGGTCGGCGACGTTCCACGCCGAGACGATCAGGCGCCGCGAATCGGGGTTCTTCCGGATCTGCTCGATGACCTGGCTTACCTGATCGATAGGGCGGCCGTCCGGCGCCGGCCACGAGCGCCACTGGTAGCCGTACACCGGTCCCAGCTCCCCGCTCGCATCGGCCCACTCGTCCCAGATGGTGACGCCGTGGTCCCGCAGGTAGCGGGTGTTGGTTTCGCCCTTCAGAAACCACAGCAGCTCGTGGGCGATCGCCTTGAAGTGCACCTTCTTGGTGGTGAGCAGCGGAAATCCCGCCGCGAGGTCGAAGCGCAGCTGCGCGCCGAAGACGGAGAGCGTGCCGGTGCCGGTGCGATCGCTCTTGCGCGCCCCGTGCTCGAGGACGTGCCGCATCAGGTCGAGATATTGGCGCATGAATGCAGGACTGAAGGCTTAGGATTGAGTATTGGGCGCATGCGGCGGCGGACCCGCAGCGCCTGATTCTAGTTGATTTCGCGCGGGTAGGGCTGCTTCAGCATCCACTTCGCGATTGCGTCGACCGTGTCCGCTTCCCGCCCGAGGAAGCCGTGCGCGCTCATCGTCTCGCAGGGCTTCGATTGCGGCGGCGGTCCGCCGGATACCGATATCACGGGGTAGCGGTCCGCGAGCCGCTTCACCGCGGAGTAGGGCGTGCTGGTGCAGCCGTCCTCGACGTGATGGACGAACAGGAGCGGGACTGCGATCGTCGAAAAATCGAATCCGCTCAACCCCGTGCGCCGTCGATTCGCAACGAGCACGGTCGCGGACAGCGCTACGCCGTCCACCGCGGGTCCGAGCCGCCCGGCGGCGGAGGCGGCGGAAATCGTGCCGCTGCTGGTGCCCACGAGGTAGACCGGCAGGCCGGGAAACCGCCGCTTGAGGTCCGCCACCACCCGCCCGACGTCTTCAGCGTGCGCGGCTCCCAGGCGGAACTCGTCCTCCATGCCGCGTGACTGGTCCGACGGCGCATCCATCAGCGCGGCAACGATGCCGCTCCCGGCGAAGAGCCGCCGCGAGCGCACAAGGAAGTTTCCCCCGTCGAGCAGCGCGCGTGCGGATTCGCGCTCGAGATCGACTTTGCCCGCGCCGCCGGGAAAGAGCACCGCAATACCCCGCTCCTTGCCCGCCGGCGGGGATGACAGCAGGTAGGATTGGGTGACGTCCCCGCGCGTGGACAGGATGACGATGTCCTCCGCCGACGCAGCGGCCGAAAACGCCAGCGTGAGCGCGATCAGGAGTCCCGCCATGTGCGTGATTGTATCCCGGTCGCACCGCGGCGATTGACAAGGCCTCGGCCCGACGCCGGCGCCCGCGCAATTCCCGGGGGTTATAATCCGCGCTCTTTCCGATCACGGCCCCGGGGACCCTTCATGCTGGCCAGCCTGGAGCAGAGCGCAGCGCCGCTTTCCGCGCAGGAGCTGAAGCGCGCAAAGCACGTGCTCGTGGTACTGCCGAAAGTGGAATCGCTCGATGCCCTGAGCGGCGTGCCCGCGGCCGATGCGCTTTCCGCGGCGCTCTCCCGGCGGGGAAAGAAGGTTGCGGAGCTGGCACGGACGCCGCTCGCCACGGATCTCGCGCACGGCACTCTCGCCTCGTGGGTGATGGTGGACCCGTCGCGACCGGTCTTCGAACGGCAGACCGTTCTGCGCAAGGGCCTGCAGGCGCTGCTCGCCGAGAACCCGGGGGAGCTCGCGATTGCCCTGTTCGGGCCGGCCGGCGCCCGGCGCCAGGCCGCGGAGCTCGCCGTCTACGCCGCATGGGTCAACGGCGCACGGCTGCCCGAGCGCAAGAAAAAGCCCGCGGGCGCGTTGCAGGCGATCAGGATGCACGGCCACGCTTCGGCAAATGCGTTCGCGGACCGGCGCGCCGTAGCGGAGGCAAACGTGCTCGCCCGGGAGCTCACCGTGCTGCCTCCGAACGAGCTGACGCCGGCGACCTATCGCAAGCGCGTGCGCGACCATGCCCGGCGGCGCGGCTGGCGGTACGAGGAATACGACATCGGGCGCCTGCGCAAAATGGGCGCCGGCGCCTTCGTCGCGGTGGCGCAGGGCAGCGCGGAGGCCGACGCGGCGATCGTGCACCTGACCTATCGCCACCCGCGGGCGAGAAAATCGCTCGCGCTGGTCGGCAAGGGCATCTGCTTCGACACCGGCGGGGTGAATCTCAAGACCGCGCGCTCGATGCAGGGCATGTACAAGGACATGAACGGCTCGGCCGTGGCGCTCGGCATCCTGACGGCGGCGGCGGCGATGAAGCTGCCGGTGCGGCTCGATTGCTGGATGGCGATCGCGCGCAACGACATCGGGCCCCGCGCCTATCTCCAGAGCGAGGTGATCACGGCCCTGAACGGCACCACCATAGAAATCGTGCACACCGACGCCGAGGGGCGGATGGTTCTGGCCGACACGCTGGCGCTGGCCGCGCGCGCGAAGCCGGACCTGATCGTGGACTTTGCGACCCTCACCGGCAGCATGCACGTCGCTCTCGGCGAGCGCTTCAGCGGCGTGTTCGCGACGAGCGAGGGGCTGGCGCGGGCGGCGCTTGCCGCCGCGGTGGCGAGCGGCGAGCGCGTGTGCGTGTTTCCGCAGGACGAGGACTACGACGAAGAGCTGGAAAGCGCGATCGCCGACGTAAAGCAGTGCACGATGGAGGGCGGCGGCGACCATATCCTCGCCACGCGCTTCCTCAGGCGCTTCGTGGGAGATACACCCTGGTTGCACATGGATCTCTCGGCGGCGAAGTGCAAGGGCGGTCTCGGCGCGGTTGCGACCGAGATCAACGGCTTCGGCGTCGCCTGGGGCATCGAGTTCCTGAGGTCGCAGCTGAACAAGCGCGGTTGAGCCGCCGCTCCGGAGCCGCCGATGTGATGGATGAGCACAGCCAGTTCCGCCTGCTGCTCGAGCGCCGCTTCGGCCCGTTCTTCGGCGTGCAGTTCCTCGGCGCGCTCAACGACAACGTCTTCAAGCAGGCGCTGGTGATCCTGCTGGCCTATCAGACGGCGGCGTTCACCACGATGTCCACCGACGTCCTGCAGAACCTGACGCAGGCCCTGTTCGTGCTGCCGTTTTTCCTGTTCTCGGCCACGGCCGGCCAGCTTGCCGACAAGTACGAAAAATCGCGCTTCATCACCGTCACGGTGTTCATCGAGCTGTGCGTCATGGCGCTCGGCGCCGCCGGCTTCCTGTGGCACAGCCTGGAGCTGCTGCTGGCCGCGCTCTTTCTGGGCGGGACGCAGTCGGCGCTCTTCGGGCCCGTCAAATACGCGATCCTGCCGCAGCAGCTGAAAGAGCACGAGCTGGTGGGCGGCAACGGCCTCGTCGAATCCGGCACCGCGATTGCGATCCTTGCCGGAATGATGCTCGGGGGCTGGATGGTCAGCCAGGCGGGGTGGGGCGTCGCGGGAGTCGCGGTGACCACCATCGCGGTGTCGGCGCTGGGCGTGCTCCTGAGCCGTTACATCCCGCGCGCACCCGCCGCCGACCCCGGCCTCGCCATAAACTGGAACCCGTTCAGCGAAACCTGGCGCAGCTTCCGGTTCCTGCGCGGGAACCGCACCGTGTTTCTGTCGGTGCTGGGCATCTCGTGGTTCTGGTTCTTCGGCTCGATGTTCGTCATCCAGTTTCCCAATCTGAGCCGCAACTTTCTGCTCGCCGATCAGCATGTGGTCACGCTGCTGCTCGTGTTGTTCGCCGTCGGAATCGGCGCCGGCTCGCTCCTGTGCGAGCGCCTGTCCGGCCACAAAATCGAGATCGGACTCGTGCCGTTCGGCTCGATCGGCCTGACGATATTCGCGGTGGACCTCTGTTTCGTCCTGTCCGCGCACATTTCGGACGGGCCCGTCAGCCTGCGCGAGTTCGTGCGCGAGGCCGGGCACTGGCGCATCCTCGTGGATCTCGTCCTGATCGGAATATTCGGCGGGCTCTACATCGTGCCGCTCTACGCGCTCATTCAGAGCCGCAGCGATCCCCGCCACCGCTCGCGAGTCATCGCCGGCAACAACATTCTCAACGCGCTGTTCATGGTGGGCGCGGCGCTGCTCGCCATCGCGCTGTTTCAGCTCGGCATGACGATCCCCCAGCTGTTCCTCGTGACGGCCCTGCTCAACGCGGCGGTGGCGGCCTACATCTATACGCTGGTGCCCGAGTTCCTGATGCGGTTTCTGGTGTGGCTGCTGATCCACTCGGTGTACCGCCTGGAGAAGAGCGGCCTGGAAAACATTCCGGAGGACGGGCCGGCGGTGCTGGTCTGCAACCACGTGAGCTACGTGGACGCGCTCATCATCGCGGCCGCGTGCAGGCGCCCGATCCGGTTCGTCATGGACTACAACATCTTCCGGATTCCAGTGCTGAACTTCGTCTTCCGCACCGGCGGCGCGATCCCGATCGCCTCTTCCCGGGAGGATCCCGCGCTCCTCGAGCGCGCCTACGACGAGATCGCGCGCGGCTTGGAGCAGGGTGACCTGGTCGGCGTCTTTCCGGAAGGCCGGCTGACCGACAACGGGGAAATGTATCCGTTCCGCCCCGGTATCCAGCGCATTGTCGACCGCACGCCGGTTCCGGTCGTGCCCCTTGCGCTGCGCGGGCTATGGGGCAGCTTTTTCAGCCGCAAGGGCGGATCGGCAATGACGCGGCCGTTCAGGAGGGGGGTTCTTTCGAAGATCGCGCTCGTCGTCGCGCCACCCGTCGCCCCGCAGCAGGTGACTCCGGAGGGATTGCAGCAAACCGTCCTGGCGTTGCGCGGCGACTGGAAGTGACTCGCGCGAGGGCGGCGCCTCCCGGCGGGCGACAAGCCCCGCCGCCTCAGCCCCTGCCGCGATTCTTGTCCCACACGTAGCGCACGAAGCGCTGCCAGCGGTTTTGCGGCTGCGCCAGCTTGTTGTGCTGCTTGCCCGCGGCCTGGTCGCGCGCGTGGCCCTTCTTCACGAGCTCGTGCAGCTCGCGCATCGTCATGCCTCCGGGGCCTTTCATCTTGTCTGGATCGGGTTTGTCGGGCATCGCCGCGCGCCGGTCGTGGAGGCCCCTATGTTAAACTTCTCTTTGAATTATTTCGAGTTTTAGCCATGGGGAACGAGGGGATACTCCCCTCGTGCACCCCTACAACGGGGGTTGCTGCGGCAGAAACCGCAGCAGCCAGGAACGAACGCCATGTCGGGCAACACGCTCGGGAAGCTCTTCTGCGTGACCTCCTTCGGGGAGAGCCACGGGCCCGCGATCGGCTGCGTGGTGGACGGCTGTCCGCCCGGGCTCGAGCTTTCGGAAGCCGACATCCAGCCCGAGCTCGACCGCCGCAAGCCCGGCACTTCGCGCCACGTGACGCAGCGGCGCGAGGAGGACACGGTCGAGATCCTCTCCGGCGTGTTCGAGGGCAGGACCACCGGCACGCCGATCGCGCTCCTCATCCGCAACGTCGATGCCCGGAGCAAGGACTACACGAAGATCAAGGACCTGTTCCGGCCGGGGCACGCCGACTATACCTACCTCCAGAAGTACGGCATTCGCGACTACCGGGGCGGCGGACGGCAGTCGGCGCGCGAGACCGCGGTGCGGGTCGCGGCGGCGGCGATCGCGAGGAAGTGGCTGCGCGAGAAGTACGGCGTCGCGGTCCGCGGCTGCATGTCACAGTTGGGCCCGATCGAGATCCCGTTCCAGTCGTGGGACGCGGTGAACGGGAATCCGTTCTTTGCGGCGAATGCCGAGATCGTGCCGCAGCTCGAGGAATTCATGGACCGCTTGCGCAAGTCGGGAGATTCCTGCGGCGCGCGCATCACGACGGTCGCCTCCGGCGTTCCCGTCGGCTGGGGCGAGCCGGTCTACGACAAGCTCGACGCCGATCTCGCCTACAACATGATGAGCATCAACGCGGTGAAGGGCGTCGAGATCGGCGCGGGGTTTCGCGCGGTGGAGCAGAAGGGGACCGAGCATTCCGACGAGATGTCGCCGCAGGGATTTCTGTCGAACAACGCTGGCGGCATCCTGGGCGGCATCTCGACCGGGCAGGACATCGTCGCGCACGTCGCGGTCAAGCCGACGTCCAGCATCCGGCTCGCGCGGCACACGATCGACCGGGAGGGAAGAGCGGCGATCATCGAGACCCACGGCCGGCACGACCC